>Ga0208490_100276_pt1 | contig 39713 bp, 38 predicted proteins | sample SubbioAug_CSWold_FD_184818 | JGI IMG/M metagenome (GOLD analysis project Ga0208490, IMG submission 184818) | Serpentinite rock and fluid subsurface biosphere microbial communities from McLaughlin Reserve, California, USA - CR11Aug_CSWold (SPAdes) | ecosystem: Environmental > Terrestrial > Deep...
GGCGAACCCGCTGGGGTACTGCTTGCTCGAGTGCTACGAGGCGGGCGTGAAGGCGCGCTTCGACTACCAGAACAGCATCGGTGGGGTGCACGGCCGCGATGTCGTGGTCAGCCGCACGGAGGACGACGAGCTGGGCAACACCCAGGTCAAGCTGCTCGAGCTCGTCGGCGCATCGGACGTGTTCGGCATCTTCGCCGCACCGCTCGTCTACAACGGCTTCGCCGACGTCGGGGCCACCGACGTGCCGCTGTACACCACCTTCCCCGCGTCGCCGGAGGCCGACGGCTTCGACAACATCTTCGTGGTCGGCGGGACCATCTGCATCTCCTGCCCGTCCCCGGCGGCGATCCAGGGTGCGGCGCTGGTGGGGGCGACCAAGGTGGCATCGCTCGGCTTCGGCGTCTCCCAGGCATCCAAGGACTGCGTGAACGCCACGAAGGAGAACTTCGAGAGGTACGGCGACGGCATCGGGGCCGAGTTCGTGTACGAGAACGACGAGCTGGCCTTCGGCTTCCCGAACGGCGTCGGTCCGGAGGTGACGGCGATGAAGAACGCCGGTGTCGACTTCATCTCCACCTGCATCGACCAGACCAGCGTGCTCACGCTCAAGCAGGAGATGGCCCGCCAGGGCATGGAGGCCGCCGTGGCGCTGCCCCAGGGCTACGGCGATGACGAGTTCCTGTCGACCAACGCCGACCTGCTCGAGGGCGACATCCTCTCCGTCCGCTACCGGCCCTTCGAGGCCGAGGCGGGCGACTCCATGCTCGAGACGATGGAGGAGTGGCTGGGCCAGACCGGGGTGCAGATGAACGACTACGCCATCCAGGGCTGGATGGGCGCCGACATGGCGATCACCGCCCTGCTCGAGGCCGGGCCGCAGTTCGACCAGCTCGGTGTCGTCGAGGCGATGAACACGGTCACCGACGACAGCGCCGGCGGCCTGCTCGCCCCGCCGGTCGACTGGACGACGGCGCACGACGCCGGAGGCCCGGACACCGAGCGCCGCGTGTGCGCGGCGTACCTGATCGTCCGTGGTGGCGAGCTCGAGCTGCAGGGCGACCCCGCCGAGCCGTTCTTCTGCTGGGACACCCCGCTGGAGGAGTGGGAGGAGCCGGAGGCCACCGGCTGACGAGGGGACCTTCGCCCCTTCCGCCCCAGGCCCCGAAAGCGTCTGATGAGGTAGGAGACCACCGAGGAGGAGTCATGCAGGCCGCCAAGGGAGATCGGATCATCATCCGGGGGCACAAGGTCGGCGAGCACGAGCGGGACTGCGAGGTGCTCGAGGTCCGGGGCGAGGACGGCGGCCCGCCCTACGTCGTGCGGTGGGCCGACTCGGGACACGAGACCCTCTTCTTCCCCGGCTCCGACGCGCTCGTCCAGCACTTCGAGCACACGAGCAAAGGAGGGTCGTCATGAGGGCGATCGAGGGCATCCGGCGGTCGGGCGTGGCGATCGCCCCGGACCGGACGATGCAGGAAGCGGCGGAGATCATGGAGCGGTCGGGGGTGGGTGCCCTGGCCGTCGTCGACGGCGACGAGCTCGTGGGCATCGTCACCGACCGCGACCTGGTGCGTCGGGGCCTGGCCAAGGGCCTCGAGCTGGATGCCCGGGTCGACGGGATGATGTCGAGCCCGGTCGTCACCATCGACGCCGACGCCGACCTGCGGGCGGCCTACGCCCTGTTCCGCTCCAATGCGGTGCGCCGCCTGGCCATCGTCGACGGCGGGCGCTTCGCCGGCGTGGTCGCCATCGACGACCTGCTCATCAACCTGGCCGCCGACCTGAGCGACCTGGTCCGGCCGGTCACCGCGGAGACCATCATCGGCCACCGCGACGCGCCGGTGCCGGCCACGATCTGAACCTCCGATGCGGACCTGGGCGGTCCGCAGGCCGAGCCCCAGGTGGTCGTGGGTTCACCGGTGCCACGCCCGGCCACGAGGTCGTCGGGCGGGTGATGGATCATCAGGGCGAGCGAGGACCGCGTCCGGGGGCTCGGCGATGATGGTCCGCTGAGCCCCCTCGGGGGGACCTTCGGCTCTTCCGCTGGGACATCCCCCGCCGGACCATGGATGGTGAGCGAGGAGGGCGAACATGACACGTACCATCAGCTGGTTCGGAGACCTGTCGCGGAGCGACACCGCGAGCGCCGGCGGCAAGGGCGCCAACCTGGGGGAGCTGGTCGGTGCCGGCCTGCCCGTGCCTCCCGGCTTCGTGATCAACGCGGAGGGGTACCTGGCGGCCATGGACGCCGGCGGCGTGCGGGTCGAGCTGACCGAGGCGTTCGCCGCGGCGTGCGAGCAGGCACGCGACCCCGCGGCGCTGGCCGCGAGCGCCGAGGGCCTGCGCACCCTCGTCCGCCAGGCCGGGGTCCCCGCCGGGCTGCGGGAGGAGATCCTCGATGCGTACCACCGGCTCGGCGAGAAGGTGCCGGTCGCCGTGCGCTCCTCGGCGACGGCAGAGGACAGCGCCGGCACCTCGTTCGCGGGCATGCACGAGACCTTCACCGACGTGGCCGGCGACGAGGCCCTCCTCGAACGGGTCTTGAGCTGCTGGGTGTCGCTCTTCGGTGAGCGCGCCATCTCCTACCGGGCGAGCCAGGGCATCACCGACGAGCCGGCCATCGCCGTGGTGGTGCAGCAGCTCGTCGCCTCCGAGCGCGCCGGCGTGCTCTTCACCGCCGACCCCTCGACCGGCGACCGCGGGCGCATGGTCGTCGAGAGCGCATTCGGGCTGGGTGAGGTCGTCGTGTCCGGGGCCGTCGAACCCGACACGTATCTGGTGGCCAAGCACGGGCCGCGCATCCTGCAGGTCCGCATCGGGCACAAGACCCACAAGCTCGTCAGCGGACCCGGTGGCACCGTCACGCGCGTCGACCTCGACGAGCACGAGGGCGGGGCCCGGGTGCTGAGCGACGACGAGGTGCTCGAGGTCGCTCGCCTCGGCCTCGAGGTGGAGGCGCACTACGGCGGCGAGGCCCAGGACGTGGAGTGGGCCATCGCCGACGGCCGTACCTTCCTGGTGCAGGCTCGCCCGATCACCACGCTGACCGATGCGTCGGTCAGCGGTGCCGGTGGTGCGGCTGATGACGCCGGCGCGGGCGAGCCCCTGCTGCGCGGCCTGGCGGCGTCACCCGGGGTCGTCTCCGGGCGCGTCCGGGTCCTCGACTCGCCGAAGGATGGCCACCTCCTCGAGGCCGGCGAGATCCTCGTCGCCCCGATGACCAACCCCGACTGGGTGCCGACCATCCGCCGGGCCAACGCAGTCGTCACCGACGGCGGAGGCATGACCTGCCACGCGGCGATCGTGTCGCGCGAGCTCCGCGTGCCTTGCATCGTCGGTGCGCGCGACGCGACCACCCGCCTGCGCGACGGCGATCTGGTCACCGTCGACGGCGCCGAGGGCGCGGTCTACGCCGGGGCGCGGACGGAACGCCCGCCGGCTGCGGTCGGCGCCGGGATGGCCACGACCGTCGTCGCCGCCACCCCCGAGGCGCTCGCCACGCGCATCTACGTCAACCTGGCCATCGCCGACCACGCCGAGGCCGTCGCCGCCCAACCGGTCGACGGGGTCGGCCTCCTGCGGGCCGAGTTCATGGTGACCGACGCCCTCGAGGGCGTGCACCCGCGCGCTCTGCTCGAGCGCGGCGGCCGGGATGAGTTCCTCGACCGCATGTCCGGCTCGCTGCTGAAGATCACCCGGGCGTTCGCCCCCCGACCTGTCGTCTACCGGACCATCGACTTCCGCTCCAACGAGTTCCGGGGCCTCGAGGGCGGCGACGCGTTCGAACCGGTCGAGGAGAACCCGATGATCGGCTACCGGGGCTGCTTCCGGTACGTGCGCGAGCCCGACCTGTTCGCCCTGGAGCTCGAGCTGCTGGCGCGGGTGCGGGACGAGACCCCGAACCTGCACCTGATGATCCCCTTCGTGCGCACCCGCTGGGAGCTCGAGGCCTGCCTCGAGGCGGTCGATGCCAGCCCCCTCGGCCGCCAGCGCGGCCTGCACCGCTGGGTGATGGCCGAGGTGCCGTCGATCGTCTACCGGATCCCGGAGTACGCGGCCATGGGGATCGACGGCGTGTCGATCGGATCGAACGACCTCACGCAGCTGATGCTCGGAGTCGACCGGGACTCCATCGTCTGCGCCGAGCTGTTCGACGAATCGGACGCCGCCGTGCTCGACGCCATCGCCCGGATCATCGGTGCCTGCCGCGACGCGGGGATCACCTCGTCGCTGTGCGGCCAGGCGCCGTCGAACACGCCCGAGTTCGCGGAGCACCTCGTGCGCCTCGGCATCGACTCGATGTCGGTGAACCCGGACGCCGTCGACGCCGCCAGGCGGGTCGTGGGCGCCGCCGAGCGACGCCTCCTGCTCGACGCCGCCCGACGCTAGCGAGCCATCTCCCAGCTCCTCGCCCAGGACGCGCGTCCGGCCCGCCACCACCCACACGTGGTGGTGGTGCCGGCGGTGCGTGTCGGAGAGGACCGAGGGCCCTAGCCCCTCCCCGAGCCGTGACGGACCATCGCAGAGGTGAACACGCACACCACCGATCCAGTGGCCACGGGCGCCGAACCGGCGGACGAGTGGCTTCGGGCTCGCCAGGCGCTCGACGGCCTGCCGGACGGTCGGGGGCTGAACATCGCCCACGAGGCCGTCGACCGGCACCTGGGCACCGAGCGCGAGCACCGCACCGCGATCCGGTGGTTGGGTCGCGCGGGATCACGGGAGGAGCTGACGTACCGGGACCTGGCCGAGCTCACCAGCCGGTTCGCCAACGTGCTCGAGGAGCTCCAGGTCGCCCCCGGTGACGTCGTGTTCGGCCTGAGCGGCCGTGTCCCGCTGCTCTACGCGTCGGTGCTCGGGACCCTCAAGCGCCGGGCGGTCTTCTCCCCCCTGTTCGCCGCCTTCGGGCCGGACCCGGTGCGCACCCGGATGCGCCTGGGACGGGGGCGGGTGCTGGTCACGACCGACGCCCAGTACCGGCGCAAGGTCGTCGCGCTGCGCGACGACCTGCCCGATCTGGCGCACGTGCTGCTGGTGGACGTGGAGGCGGGCGCGGCGCCCGCTGGGACGCGGTCCCTGCCGGCGCTGCTCGACGCCGCCTCCGCGACCTACGAGATCGGCGCGACCGACCCCGAGCACCGCGCGCTCCTGCACTTCACGAGCGGGACGACCGGCACGCCGAAGGGAGCCGTGCACGTGCACGAGGCCGTCGTCGCCCACCACGCCACGGGCCGCTCCGCCCTGGACCTCCACGACGGCGACGTGTTCTGGTGCACCGCCGACCCGGGCTGGGTCACCGGGACCTCCTACGGCATCATCTCGCCGCTCACCCACGGCGCCACGCTCGTCGTCGACGAGGGCGAGTTCGACGCCGAGCGCTGGTACGGGATCCTGCGCGACGAGCGGGTCGCCGTCTGGTACACGGCCCCCACGGCCGTGCGGATGCTGATGCGGGCCGGCGAGGAACCGGCGCGCCGCCGACCGCTGCGCGACCTGCGCTTCGTCGCCAGCGTGGGCGAGCCGCTCCACGCCGAGGCGGTGACGTGGGGCGCCGAGGTGCTCGGCACCCCGATCCACGACAACTGGTGGCAGACCGAGACCGGCGGGATCATGGTCGCCAACGGACCCGGGCAGGTCATCCGCCCCGGGTCGATGGGCCGGCCGCTGCCGGGCGTCGAGGTCGCCGTCCTCGCCGTCGACGAGGCCGGCAGGGTGCGGCGCGAGGGCGACGGTGCCGTGCAGCGCTGTGGACCGGACGAGACCGGCGAGCTCGCGCTGCGAGCCGGGTGGCCGTCGATGTTCCGGGGCTACCTCGACCAGCCCGACCGCTACGAGCGCTGCTTCGTCGACGGCTGGTACCGATCGGGCGACCTGGTGCGCCAGGACGTCGACGGCTACCTGTGGTTCGTCGGACGGGGCGACGACGTCATCAAGTCGGCTGGCCACCTCATCGGGCCCTTCGAGGTCGAGAAGGTGCTGCTCGAGCACCCGGCCGTCGTCGAGGCCGGGGTGATCGGCGTGCCCGATCCGGTCGCCGGCGAGGTCGTCAAGGCGTTCGTCTCCCTCCACGAGGGGTGGGAGCCCGACGACGACACGCGCCGGGCGCTGATCGGCCACGCCCGCAGCCGCCTCGGCCCGGCGGTCGCGCCGAGAGCCATCGCCTTCGACCAGGACCTCCCCAAGACCCGCAGCGGAAAGATCATGCGCCGGCTCCTGAAGGCCCGCGAGCTGGGCTTGGACGAGGGGGACACGTCGACGATGGAGGGAGCTCGATGAGCGGCATCGACCCGGCCCACGGCCTGCACCTGCTCGAGCAGATGCTGCGGGTGCGCCGCATGGAGGAGCGCTGCGCCGAGCTGTACACGCAGGCGAAGATCCGGGGGTTCCTCCACCTGTACGTGGGCGAGGAGGCGGTCGCCGCCGGCGTGATCGGCCAGCTCGACGCCGACGACGCGGTGGTCGCCACGTACCGTGAGCACGGGCACGCCCTCCTGAAGGGCACGCCGATGACGGAGATCCTCGCCGAGATGTACGGGGTGGTGGAGGGGTGCAGCCGGGGCCGGGGCGGCTCGATGCACCTCTTCGACGTGGCGCACCGGGTCTACGGAGGGAACGCGATCGTGGGCGGCGGGCTCCCCGTGGCCGTCGGCCTCGCCCTCGCCGACCGTCTCGCCGGCCGGGACCGGGTCACCGCCTGCTTCTTCGGCGAGGGCGCGGTCGCCGAGGGGGAGTTCCACGAGTCGATGAACCTGGCTGCGCTGTGGGACCTCCCGGTGCTGCTCTGCTGCGAGAACAACCTCTACGCGATGGGGACCGCCCTGGCCCGCAGCGAGTCCGAGACGGACATCGCGATCAAGGCCGCCGCGTACGAGATGCCCGCGTGGCCGGTCGACGGCATGGACGTCCTCGCCGTCGAGCGGGCGGCGGCGCGGGCGGTGGAGGCCGTGCGCGGAGGCGGGGGACCGCACTTCCTGGAGCTTCGCACCTACCGGTTCCGGGCCCACTCGATGTACGACCCGGAGCGCTACCGGGACAAGGCGGAGGTGCGGCAGTGGCGGGAGCAGGACCCCATCGACCGGCTGGCCGGCCAGCTCCGCGGTGCCGGCGACCTCGATGACGAGGGCATGGCGGGCATCGAGGCCCGGGTCGTGGCGGAGGTCGACGCAGCGGTCGCGTTCGCCGAGGCCGGCACGCTCGAGCCGGTCGAGTCGCTGAGCCGCTTCGTCGTGAGCGATCGCCCGGGAGGTGCGGGATGAGCACGACCACCTACCGCGAGGCGATGCGCGAGGCCCTCCGTGACGCGCTCCAGCGCGACGAGCGGGTGTTCCTCATGGGCGAGGACGTGGGGGCGTACGGCGGCTGCTTCGCCGTGAGCCTCGGCCTGCTCGAGGAGTTCGGCCCCGGACGCGTCCGCGACACGCCGCTGTCGGAGTCGGCCTTCGTCGGTGCCGGCATCGGCGCCGCCCTCGGCGGCATGCGCCCGATCGTCGAGATCATGACCGTCAACTTCAGCCTGCTGGCGCTCGACCAGATCATGAACAACGCAGCCACGTTGCTGCACATGAGCGGCGGGCAGTGCAACGTGCCGCTCGTGATCCGGATGACCACGGGCGCCGGCCGCCAGCTCGCGGCCCAGCACTCCCACAGCCTGGAGGGCTGGTACGCGCACATCCCCGGCATCCGGGTCGTCACCCCCGCCACCATCGACGATGCCCGCTGGATGCTCTGGACGGCGCTCGAGGACCCTGATCCCGTGCTGGTCTTCGAGCACGGCGGCCTGTACGGGACCGAGGGGGAGCTGGACGAGTCGCTCGGCCCCGTCGACCTCGACCGGGCGGCCGTGCGCCGTGCCGGCACCGACGTCAGCATCATCACCTACGGAGGCACCCTGGCGATGGCGCTCGACGCGGCGGCGCGCCTCGCCGAGCGGGGCGTGGACGCCGAGGTGATCGACCTTCGCACCCTGCGCCCGCTCGACGACGAGACCGTGCTCGGCTCGGTCGCCCGCACCCACCGCGCCGTGATCGTCGACGAGGGCTGGCGATCCGGCAGCATCTCGGCCGAGCTCAGCGCCCGGATCACCGAGCACGCCTTCTACGACCTCGACGCGCCGGTGGGCCGGGTCTGCTCTGCCGAGGTCCCGATGCCCTACGCCCGGCACCTCGAGCAGGCGGCCCTGCCCGGGGTGGACGGCGTGCTGCGGGCGGTGGAGGAGCTGGGGCTGCGTGGGTGAGTTCTGCATGCCGTCGCTCGGTGCCGACATGGACGAGGGCACCCTGATCGAGTGGTTCGTCGCGCCCGGCGACCTGGTCCGTCGCGGGGACATCGTCGCCGTCGTCGACACCGAGAAGTCCGACATCGAGGTCGAGGTCTTCGAGGACGGCACGGTCACCGAGCTGCTCGTGGACGTGGGCGCCACGGTCCCGGTGGGCACGCCCCTCGCCCGCATCGAGGCCACCCCTCGAAGCCGCGTCACGCCATCGCCTGCGCCCGCTGCGCCCGCTGCGCCCGCTGCGTCCGGGCCGCCCCGGGGGGTGCCGACGACATCGCGCACCGCCGGGCGCGTCCTGTCACCGCTCGTCCGGCACCTCGCCGAGGACCTCCGGGTCGATGCCTCCGATCTCCGCGGCTCCGGACCCGGTGGCGTCGTGACCCGCCGGGACGTCGAGCGCGCGGCCCGTGCGTCGCAGGGCGCACCGGCGCCCCGCCGACCCCCTGCCGGCGCGGGCACGCGGCTGCGGGCCTCGCCGTACGCCCGTCGCCTCGCCGGCGAGCGCGGCGTCGACCTGCACGGCGTGGTCGGCTCCGGACCCGGTGGCGCCGTCCTCGCGACCGACGTCCCGATCGCCGCACCGCCCGACCGTGCCGGTTCGCGGACCGTGGACCGCGACGGTGACGTGCGGGGTGCGATCGCCCGCTCGATGGCGCGGTCGAAGCGGGAGATCCCCCACTACTACCTCCAGACCACGATCGACCTCGGCCCGGCCCTCGACTGGCTGCGCCGCCGCAACGAGGACCGCCCGGTGACCGAGCGGGTGCTGCCCGCGGTGCTCCTGCTGAAGGCCACCGCCGTGGCGGCCGCCGAGCACCCGGCACTGAACGGTCGGTGGGAGGACGGGCACCGTCCAGCGTCGAACGTGCACCTCGGCGTGGCGATCGCCCTGCGCGGAGGCGGGATCGTGGCGCCCGGGATCGCCGATGCCGACCGCCTGCCCCTCGACGAGCTGATGGCTGCCCTGCGGGATCTGAGCGCCCGCGCCCGGGCCGGGCGGCTCCGCCAGGGGGAGTGGACCGGCCCGACCATCACCGTGACCAACCTCGGAGACCTCGGCGTCGACGCGGTCTGGGGCGTGATCAACCCCCCGCAGCTGGCCATGGTCGGCTTCGGTGCCGTCCGCGACGCGGTCCTCGCCGTCGACGGCCTCCCGGCCGTGCGCCCCGCCGTGATCACGTCGCTGGCCGCCGACCACCGGACCAGCGACGGGATGCAGGGGGCCGCCTTCCTCGGACGGATCGCCCGCCTGCTGGGCTCGCCCGAGTCGCTCGACCCGCCCACCCCGGACCACCACGACGACGGAGCGATCCCATGACCGACACTGCTGAACAGTGTGCGCGCGAGCTCCTCGCCCGCCTGCTCGCCGACATCGCCCCCGAGGTCGACCTCGCCGACGCCCGGCCCGACGGGCAGCTCCAGGAGGAGCTCGGCCTCGACTCGATGGACTTCCTGAACCTGATGATCGGCGTCCACGAGGCCACCGGCCTCGAGGTCCCCGAGCGCGACTACCCCCAGCTGAGCACCCTCGAGGGCGCCATCGGCTACCTCGCCTCGCGGTCGTCCTGAACCCCGTCGGCCTCGAGGTCGAGCAGGGAGGAGACGAGCGCCCGAACCTCCTCGTCGGTCGGCCGCTCGACCTCGGCGGCACCGGCAGGGAGCGACCCCTCGGGGCGGCCCCGGCTGACGTCCACCACGAGGTGGCGGGTGCCGGCGGCGGCGTGGGCTTCGAGCAGGGCGGCGCTGAGGGGGTCGTCCCCGCCGAGGGCGTGGACGACGACATCGGCGCCGTCCACCAGCGGACACCGCGCACCGTGCAGCAGCGGACAGCCCCCGGACTGGCGCGTCGGGCCGGAGCACCCGACCACCTCCACCCCGGACGGGAGCAGCGCCGGGGCGAGGCGCCAGTGGGCGCCCGGCACCTCCACCAGGACGCGCGGGCCGCGCCGGTTCGGCGGCCACGACGGCATCCCGCCCCCGGTGCTGATGGCGACATCGACGAGGGTGGGGTCGCCGGTCTCGACGGAGGCGCGCGGGCGCCGCTGCACCAGCGCCAGCATCGGGCGGTTCTGCACGAGGATCTCCGCCCGCAGGTTCGCCACCCCCCGCGAGCCGGCCAGCTCGACGAGGGCGTCGAGCAGGTACGGGGCCAGCCAACCCCGCCACGCACGGTCGACCGTGATCGCCAGCTCGCCGTCGCCGTCGTCCTGCACGCCGTACTCGGCCTCGGCGACGATCGCCGGTCCCTCGTCGGACGTCACCTCGACGACCAGCATCCCACCTCGATCGGCGGGCCGGCCCACGAGGACGCGGACGAACTCCTCGTCGGGACGGAAGCCGGAGAAGAAGCGGCGGTACCGGTCGTCCGGTCCGAGCCCCTCGAAGAGCGCGACGAGCCCGACCGCGTCGTCGGCGATCGCCGGGCGGACGGTCAGCTGCCGTCCGTCAGGCAGCGCGCAGGCACGTCGACCCGGCTCGGACACCGCACGAGCATGCCCCACGCCCGCAGCTCTCCAGGTGCGGGGCTCGGCCGCCTCAGCGACCCCGCTTGAGCACGTCGCGCCCGGCGCCGGGCGTGCGCTCGCCGGCGCGGTCGTGCAGCTCGTAGGTGGCCCGGTCGTTCCGGGCCCGCCGGCTGTCGTCGTCGGGGTCGGGGCGGGTCATGCCGTACACCGGCTCGATCACCTCGAGGGCCTGCCGGGCTGCCTCGGCGACCACCGCCCGCTGCTCGGGCGAGCGCAGCACGACGAACCGCCACGCCTGGCCGTTGGCCCCGTTGGGCGCCCACGTGGCCGCCTCCAGGCAGCGGCGCAGGGTCTCGTCGTCGATCGGGTCGTCGGTGAAGCGCCGGATGGTGCGGGCCGTGGACAGCACCTCCCACACGTCGGTCGTCGCTGCCATGTCCTGCCCTCCTCAGCCCGCCAACCGGGCGGTGAGCCACGCCTTCGCGTCCCGCCGCGCTGGTCCACCGGCACGGGCCGGCACGCCGAACGGGGCGCCGCCACGGAGGTGAGCGAGCATGCGTCCCCCGTGAAAGTGACTGAGCGCTCACTCTAGAGTGTGGTCATGACGACGACGACGCCGGACGTGGACGTGCCCCAGCTCGTGGAAGGCCTGCGGGTGGTCGATGCCGACTCCCACCTCACCGAACGCCACGACATGTTCACCTCGCGGGCACCGAAGGGCTTCGAGGACAAGGTGCCCCACGTCGAGCGCATCGACGGGATGGACATGTGGGTCCTCGAGGGCAAGACCTTCGGGAAGGCCGGGTCCGGCGGCACCATCGACCACGCCGGCAAGAAGCACCCCTTCCGCGACTCCCAGGGCGGGAGCTGGGGCATCGACGACGTGCACCCCGCCGCATGGGACGTGAAGGTCCGGCTCCAGCTGCTCGACGAGGTGGGCATCGACGCCCAGGTGCTCTACCCGAACGCCATCGGGCTCGGCGGCCAGAACCTGTGGAACGCCGTCCACGACAAGTCGCTCATCGAGCTGACGCTGCGGATCTACAACGACACCATGGCCGAGGTGCAGGAGGAGTCGGGGAACCGGTTCATCCCGATGCCGATCATGCCGGCGTGGAGCGTCGACGACTGCGTGCGCGAGGCCCAGCGCTGCGCCGAGATGGGCCTGCGCGGCGTGAACATGACCGCCGACCCCCAGGACTCGGGCTCGCCCGACCTCGGCGACCCGGCCTGGGACCCGTTCTGGGAGGTGTGCGCCGGCCTGCACCTGCCGGTGCACTTCCACATCGGTGCCAGCCAGACGTCGATGAGCTACTTCGGCAACAGCTACTGGCCCAGCCAGGACGACTACGTGAAGCCGGCCATCGGCGGCGCCACCCTGTTCCAGAACAACTCCCGGCTGCTCCTCAACAGCTGCTACTCCGGCATGTTCGACCGCCACCCCGACCTGAGAATGGTGTCGGTCGAGAGCGGCATCGGCTGGGTGCCGTTCATGCTCGAGGCCATGGACTACGAGCTCGACGAGAACGCGCCGGCGTGGGCGGAGAAGCTGCAGAAGCGCCCGTCGGAGTACTTCACCAGCAACTGGTACGCCACGTTCTGGTTCGAGACGGGCCGGGGCGACCTGCAGCACCTGATCGATGTGGTCGGCGAGGACAACATCATGTTCGAGACCGACTTCCCGCACCCCACGTCGCTGCACCCCGACCCCGTGCAGATGGTGGCCCCGAAGATCGCCACGTTGCGCCCCGAGACGCAGCGCAAGGTCATGGGCGAGAACGCGGCAGCGCTCTACCGCCTGTAGCCGGCATGGCGCGATCGCGCCGGTGGGCAGGGCCGGCAGGTTTGGAGGCATGGAGGGGTTCGGCGGTCCCGCGGCGAAACGTGCCCGGGTGAAGCGACTCGCCCGGACCCTCGTCACCACCGCCGCCCTCGCCGGCGCCCTCGTCCTCGCCCCCGAGAGCCGGGCCGACGACGCCGGAGCCATCCACTCGCCGAACCTCGTGCCGGTCGCGAACCTCCCGTACGCCGAGCAGTACGGCACGGGGCAGAACCAGGGCACCGACATCGAGTTCGCCCGCCTCAAGCACAAGGGCAAGGTGCGAGACTTCGCCCTCGCCGGCGCCTACGACAACGGGCTCCAGATCATCGACATCTCCGACCCCGCCCGCCCGGCGATCGTCGGCCGCTACGACTGCGGCATCTCCCAGGGCGACGTCCAGGTGTTCACGCGAGGGCCCCGCACCTACGCCACCTTCACCATGGACGCCGGGTACACCCTGCAGGAGGAGTCGCAGTGCGTGCGCGAGGCGAAGGCCCTCGGGCTGTTCCAGCCGACGACCCCCCACCCGCTCGACGTCGACCCCATCGGCGCCCTCCTGCCCGACAGCGCCTACGGGCGACCGGGCATCGGCACCTACATCGCCGACATCACCGATCCGGCCAAGCCCCGCACCGTCTCCTTCGTCGGCGTGGCGAAGGGCTCGCACAACCAGACCGTGCACCCGAGCGGCAAGTGGCTCTACAACTCGAACAGCCAGCTCTACACCACCGCCGGCAACGCGGGCATCGAGGTGTTCGACATCCGCGACCTGTCGGCGCCGCGGCTGGCCGCCGTGCTGCCGCTGCCGCCCGTCCCGGGCCTGGGCAGCGAGTCGCACGACATCACGTTCAACGATGACGGGAGCCGGGCGTACTCGGCGGCGCTCTCGCACACGGCGATCATCGACACCACCGTGGTCGACAAGCCGGAGATCATCTCGGTGATCGTCGACCCGACCATCAACGTCCACCACCAGTCGACCAAGGTCACGCTCACCGACGCCACGCTCGGGGTGACCCGCGACCTGCTCTTCATCGAGGACGAGGTGGCCGGCGCCGCCGGCTTCGATCCCTGCCCCTCGGGCGGCCTCCACGTCTACGACGTCACCGGTCCCCTCGAGGCCGCACCGGTGAAGGTCGGCTACTGGAACATCGCCGACATGCGCTACCCCACGGCCGAGGGCAACGTCGGTGCCCAGTGCACGATGCACGTGTTCCGCATCCACCCCGAGGAGGGGATCCTCACCGCCGCCTTCTACAACGGCGGCGTGCGGGTGGTCGACATCAGCAGCGTCGTCGGCGTGGCCCTCGGGGGCCAGGGCGTGGGCATGCGCGAGATCGCCTTCGCCCGCTTCCCCGACGCGATCACCTGGTCGGCGAAGACCCCCCGCATCGAGCCCGACGGCTCGTTTCACCTCTACGGCAACGACCTCGTCCGCGGCCTCGACGTGTACCGCTTCGACCCGAACGCCGAGCAGGCCGACGGCCTCAGCACGTTCGTGGCACCGAGCGACCTACCCGCGGTGACGACCGCCGCCCGCCAGGACGCCCAGCTGCTCTGCCTGCTGAACCGCACCACCCAGGTGTAGCCCCCGGTACGCGGACGATGGCAGAGCCCTCGAGGAGCATGGGGTCATGCGTGATGTGGCCGTGCTCGAACCGGTGGGTGAACCGGTCGTGTGCGGGGTGCCCACCGCGAAGGAGCAGGTCGCGCCGATCGCCCGCAAGGCACCGACCAGCCCGGAGATCGACGAGCACGACGCCGACCTCGCCCCGACCATGACGGTCAGCCAGATCCCGCGGGCGCTGCGCTCGGCCGCCGGGGCCACCAGCTCACCGCCGGCGGACTCGCCCGACCACCCCAGGGACCACCTGTCCCCGCCACCCTCTACACCCACCCCACCGGCGAAGCGTTGATCATGCGTCGACGGTACGGCGTGCGAGCGCGGCCCCGCCGGCGACCGCGGCCAGGGCGGCGGCCCAGGGGGCGCCGTGGGTGAGGGCCCGCACGGCGGCGAACCGCCGGCGCATCGACGCCCGGTCGTTCACGTGGGGGAACGGCACGTCGGGGACGGGCACCTCGAGGAACGAGCACAGCGGCTCCCAGCCGTCGCGCACGTCGAACACGAGCAGGCGGTCAGCGGGCACGCCGGCGATCACCTCCCGGGTGCGGGCCTCGAAGATCTCGATCGCTCGGGCCCGGTCCTCGAAGGCACCCTCGAAGAGCCCGTCCCAGATCATCGCGTCGTTGACCCGGAAGTAGCGGTCGATCAGCGGCACCGCTCGGCGCACCGACGGGGCCACCATCGTCCGTGCCTGGTAGATGGTGTCGCGCGTGCTGTCGTACCAGCGGTCGGGGTCGCGCACCGTGTGAAGCACCTTGGCGTCGGGGAAGGCATCCAGCAGCTCCCGCCAGATGACCGCGCCGGGGAAGTCCACCTGGGACCGGTAGCCGACGAAGGTCCGGCGCCAGTCCACCGGCTCGCCGCGCACGTGCGCGGCGAGGTCGCGGAACTGGGTGGGGTGCCGGATGGCCTCCTCCATGTGGTGGCACGGGCCGAGGCCGAGGCGCTCGAGCGCCCGCTTCGTCGAGAGCGTGCCCGTGCGTCCGAATCCGGTCCCGATGACCTCCACCGCGCAGGACCGTACGGGATCGACGATGACCGACGGGGCGTTGAGCAGTCGCTCAGCACGCGGTACGGTCGGCCGATGGTGGCTGCGACGCAGGACGGCGTCTACTACGACCCGTACGACCTGGCGATCAACGAGGACCTGTGGCCGCGGTGCAAGCGGCTCCGCGACGAGGCGCCCGTCTACCACAACGAGAAGTACGACTTCTGGGCGCTGTCGCGCTACGCCGACGTCGAGCACGCCCTGCGGGACTGGCGGACGTTCTCGAGCTCGCGCAGCGACATCCTCGAGATCATCCAGTCCGGCATGGAGCTCCCGTCCGGTGTCGTCATGTGGGAGGACCCGCCGCTGCACGCCATGCACCGGGGGCTGATGTCCCGGGTCTTCACCCCGAAGCGCATGGCCGCCCTCGAGGACCAGGTGCGCGAGCTCTGCGCGCGCTGCCTCGATCCCTACGTGGGCTCCGACGGCTTCGACATCATCGAGGTACTGGCCAGCGTCATGCCGATGCGGGTGATCGGCATGCTCCTCGGCATCCCCGAGTCCGACCAGGTCGCGATCCGCGACCACTCGGACGCGACCCTGCGCACCAAGGCCGGGGAGCCGATGAAGGTCCGATCGGAGGCGGTGATCAGCGGCGAGATCTTCGCCGAGTACATCGACTGGCGCGCCGAGCACCCCTCGGAGGACCTCATGACCGTCCTGCTCAACGCCGAGTTCGAGGACCAGGACGGCGAGCGCCGCACGCTCACGCGCGACGAGGTGCTCATGTACACCCAGGTGCTCGCCGGCGCCGGCAACGAGACCACGGGACGGCTCATCGGCTGGCTGGCCAAGGTCCTGGCGGAGCACCCCGACCAGCGGCGCGACATCGTCGAGGACCGGGGCCTGCTGGCGGCGACCATCGAGGAGACGCTGCGCTTCGAGTCCACCGGCCCGCACATCGCGCGGTGGGTCGCCCAGGACGCCGAGTACCACGGCACGACGATCCCGGCCGGTTCGGCGGCGTTGCTGCTGGTGGGGGCGGCCAACCGCGACGAGCGCCGCTACGAGGACCCCGACCGCTTCGACATCCACCGGCTCGACCGCGGCCACCTGACCTTCGGCTTCGGCCTGCACTTCTGCCTCGGCGCCAACCTCGCCCGCCTCGAGGGTCGCGTCGCCCTCGACGAGCTGCTCGACCGGTTCCCCGAGTGGGACATCGATCGCAGCGGGATGCGCATGGCGCCGACGTCGACGGTGCGCGGCTGGGAGGCCCTGCCCCTCGTCTTCGGCTGACCGCGGGCCCGGGCCGGCCTCAGGCGCCGGCCTCGTCGGGCCCGGCCTCGTCGGGCTCGGACTCCAGGGGCCGATCGTCCGGTGGCCGGGTCTCGTCTGCCTCGACCGTGGCCCGGATGTCGATGCGCACCTCGGCGGTGCCGGGGTTGGCCTCCACGGCCCGGCCGAGCAGGTGCCCGGCGAGGGGGTTGGTGAGGACGACGAGCGCGATGGCCAGCGACAGCTTGAGGCCGTCGGCACCCGGCGACTGCAGGATCGCCCCCAGCAGCACGAGCACCATGCCCAGCGTCGTGGCCTTCGTCGCCGCGTGGACGCGGGCGAGGGAGTCGCCCAGGCGGGCCACCCCGATCCCGGCGAGCAGGAACCACAGGGCGCCGGCGACGAGCAGGACATCGGCCAGGACGCCCATCAGCCGCCCCGCCGCTCGATGAACCGGGCGACGATGCCGGTGCCGACGAAGGCGACGAGCGCCAGCAGGATGGCGGCATCGGCGAAGCGAGCGTCGCCGGTGCGCACCGCATCGGTGGCGATGGCGGCGATGGCGACGATGACCATGGCGTCGACGGCGACGACCCGGTCGGCGACGGACGGCCCACGGAACGCCCGGAACGCGAACAGGAGGGTCGACGCGGTGAGCAGGGCGAAGGTGAGGGTGATCATGCCCGTGCTCCCTCTGGGGGCGTGCGCCGGTCCACCTGCATGAGGGCGGCGCTCACCAACCGGTGGAGCTCCTCGATCTCCGCGCGTGCCGCATCGACGTTGCGCAGGTGGAGCACGTGCACCGACAGGGTGCTGGTGTCGACGTCGAGCTCGAGGCTCAGCGTGCCCGGCGTGAGCGTCATGCTGTTGGCCACGACGGTGAGCACCAGCTCGGACGACTTCGGCAACCGGACCTCGAGGACGCCGGGCCGGGTGTAGTCGGTCGGCGTGAGGATCTCGTAGGCGAGGATCAGGTTCGACTTCACGAGGGCCACCATCATGTGGGCGAAGTAGCGGAGCAGGGCGACCGGTCGGATCCGGTGGTGTTCGCGGTGCTCGTGGGTGTGTCGCACCGCCCACGTGAGGAACGCGCCCACGACGACCCCGGTGACCAGCGTCGCCGTGGTCGTGCTGCGCCACAGCACGGCCCACAGGGTGGTGAGCCACAGGGTGGGGACCAGGTAGCCGGCGATCACGTCGGCGCTCCGGCCAGCAGGGACTCGGCCGCCCGTTGCGCATAGCCGTACACGGGACCCGCGGCCAGCGCCATGGCGATGCTGATCACCACGAGCGCCCCGGTGGCGCCGACCATCGCGACGGGGAGCCGCCCCTCGACCACGGCGTTCGGCGTGGGCTCGCCGAGGAAGGCGCCGGACCAGATCTTGTTCATCGACAGCAGCGTCATGATGCTCACCGCGAGGGAGACGGCGACGATGAGCCAGCTCTGCGAGGCCAGCCCGGCATCGACGAGCGCGAACTTGCCGACGAAGCCCGAGAACGGCGGCACCCCTGCGAGGCTCAGCGCCGGCAGGAGGAACAGCATGCCGACGACCGGGCGGGTGCGGAGCATGCCGTCCACGTGGTGGAGGTGGCCGGTGCCGGCCGCTCGCTCGACGAGGCCGCCGGTCAGGAAGAGGGTCGTCTTCACCACGATGTACTGGGCGATGTAGAGGATGGCTGCGGCGAGCCCCGCCACGGTCAGCAGGCCCAGGCCGAAGACCATGTAGCCGATCTGGCTGACCGCGTGGAACGACAGGATGCGCTTGATCTCCTGCTGGGAGATGGCGCCGAAGACGCCGATCACCATCGTCAGCCCTGCGATCACGAGCAGCAGCGTGCCCACTGCGGTGTCCTCGGGGGCGATCGTGGTCATGATCCGGAACATGGCGTACACGCCGACCTTGGTGAGCAGGCCGGCGAACACCGCCGTGACCGCCGTGGGCGCGTTGGGATAGCTGTCGGGCAACCAGAAGAACAGCGGGAACACCGCCGCCTTGATGCCGAACACGCCGAGGAACAGCAGCAGCAGCACCCGACGGAGGTCCGCATCCAGCGCCGCCATCGCCTCCGGCAGCTCGGCCATGTTGACGGTGCCGGTCGCCCGGTAGAGCAGGCCGAGGGTGAAGAGGAACGTGATGGAGGCGAGGAGGCTGATGACGACGTAGGTCGTGCCGGCGCGGACCTGGGCGAGCCTCCCGCCGAGCGTGAGCAGCACGTAGCTCGACACGAGCATGACCTCGAACGCCACGAACAGGTTGAACAGGTCGCCGGTGAGGAACGCCAGGCACACGCCGGCGACGAGCGTCAGGTAGACGGGGTGGAAGCCCACGTGGCGCTGCTCCTCGTCACCCTGGCCGATGGCGTAGACGAGCACCGACAGGAACATGACGGCTGCGACCAGGAGCATGATCGCCGTGAAGCGGTCGGCGCGCAGGGTGATGCCGAGGGGCGCCTCCCAGCCACCCGCCTGCGTGGTGAGCAGGTCGTGGCGGTCGCTCTCCTGGGCGATGCGCACGGCGACGCCGGAGACGACCGTGAGCGTGACCACGCCGATGACCCGCTGCGCGCGGCGCGAGCGTCCGACGAGCACCGACACGGCGGCGGCGAACAGCGGCAGCGCAGCCGGCAGGGCGATCCAGGGGGCGTTCACGGTGCATCCGATCCGGTCGCGCCGAGCACGCCGGCGTCGGCGCCGGAGTGCTCGATGTCGACCGTGGGTTCCTGGCGGACTCGCACGTCCTCGGGGTCGTCCTGCACGGTGTCGTCCTGGGTGAGCACCCAGCTGCGGTACGCGAGGGCGAGCAGGAAGCAGGTGACGCCGAACGTGATGACGATGGCCGTGAGGGTGAAGGCCTGGGGGATGGGGTCGAGGAACGTGCGGGGGTCGTCGCGCCCGTCGACGAAGGCCGGCCGGCCCGGCCCGCGAGCAGCGAGCAGCAGCACCACGTTGGCGCCGTGGCTCAGCAACGACAGGCCGAGGAGCATGCGGGTCAGCTCGCGCTGGAGCACCAGGTGCGTCCCGGTCCCGAACAGGACGGCCGCAGCGACGGCCAGGATCGTGCTCACGAGCCGACCTCTCCCCGGTACTCCGGTGGCTCCTCGTCGCCGAAGGCCTCGAAGACCATGAACACGAGACCGACCACGACCAGGGCGACGCCGACGTCGAACACGAGGGCGCTCGAGACCTTGAAGTCACCGAGCACGGGCAGCGACGGCTCGATCTTCCACTTCTGGAGCATCGGGTCGCCGAGCAGGATCGGTGCCACGGCCACGCCAGCTGACAGCACGAGGCCGCTGCCGAGCACCGTCCAGGGCGCGAAGGGGACGACGCTGCGCACGTCGTCGATGCCGCCGGCGACGAAGATGGCGGCGATGGTGGCGCCCGCCACCAGGCCGCCGACGAAGCCGCCGCCGGGCCGGTCGTGGCCGACGAGCAGCAGGTGGAGGGCGAAGACCAGGGCCGAGGGCAGGATCAGCCGCGCGGTGACGTCGACGATGACCGAGCGCTTCACGAGTACATCCCCCCGACGGCGTCCTTGTCGTTGAACTCGGGCTTCGACGGGTCGAGCCGGTCGCCGTCGGGGAGCGGGCGCGTCCCCTCGCGTGGGCGCCGGCGGCCGACCCGGGCCAGGGTGGTGACGCCGACGGCCGCAACCAGCAGCACGGCGATCTCCCCCAGTGTGTCGAGCCCGCGGAAGTCGACCAGCACCACGTTGACGACGTTGCGGCCCTCGGCCTTCGGCACGGATTGCTCCACGGCCAGGTCCGACGCCGTCCGCACCGGGTCTTCGCCGGTCACCGACAGCACGAGCACGAAGGAGCCGAGACCCACGGCGGTGGACACGAGCAACCGACGGAGGTGGCCTGGCCGCTCGTCGTCGCGTTGGAAGCGGGCGGGCAGCTGGCGCAGGACGAGGACGAATGCGACGATCGTGAGCGTCTCGATGGCGAACTGCGTGAGGGCGAGGTCGGGGGCGCCGAGGGCGACGAACAGGCCCGCCATGCTGTAGCCGACGGCGCCGAGCACCACGACGGCACCGAGGCGCCGGCGCACGAGGCTGGTGGCGATGGTGGCCGCGACCACCGCCGTGACGAGGGCGAGCTGCGCAGGGAAGTCCGTCGGGTCGGGGAGGGCCGGCAGCGTGGTGGTGGCCAGCGCCAGCGTCGCCGGGCCGCCGATGACCACCAGCAGGATGATGGCGACGTAGCGGGGGAGCGACCCGGTCTGCACCCGGGTGGTGGTGGCCCGGGCCAGCGAGAAGACGCCCTCGAGCACGATCTGGAAGCCCCGGTAGCCGTCGATGGGCGGCGCCACGCGCCCGGTGGCGCGCACGAACGGCTCGGTCCACCGCCACAGCAGCGTGCCGGCGGCGATGGTCACCGCCGACAGGACCAGGGCGCTGTTCACGCCGTGCCACAGCGCCAGCTTCGAGGCGACGTCGGTCCCGACGAGTCCGGTGGCGGCGCGGTCGACGAGGCGGCCGATGACGCTCGCCGGGACGAGCCCGGCCGCCACCGTGAGGGCGGTCATCACGTACACCGGTGCGGCGAACACCAGGCGAGGTGCGTCGACGGCGGTGTCGTCGGGGGCGGCCCGCCGCCAGAACACGGCGGCGAAGCGCAGGCTGTAGGCCAGCGTCAGGATCGAGCCGATGACGATGCCCACGATGCCCACGGCGCCTGCCGCACCCTCGTGGTGCAGGAAGGCGTCGTAGGCCTCCTCCTTCGCGATGAAGCCGGCGAGGAGGGGGATGCCGGCCATCGACGCCGCGGTCAGCACCGCGCACACCCGGACGGGCAGCCATCCCTCACCGAGGCGGCGGTCGAGCAGCTCGGCGCGATCGCGGGTGTGGGCCTGGTGATCGACGATGCCGACGACGAGGAACAGGGTCGCCTTGAACAGCGCGTGGGCGACGAGGAGCGTGACCCCGGCGATGGTGGCGTCCTCGAAGCCGATGCCGACGAGGACGAACAGGAAGCCGAGCTGGCTCACCGTGCCCATGGCGAGCAGCAGCTTGAGGTCGTCCTGGCGGATGGCGCGGAGCCCGCCGGCGATCATCGTGGTGAGGCCGACGGCGAGGATCACCGGCTGCCAGGCGTCGAGGTCGCCGAACGCGGGGGACAGGCGGGCCACCAGGTAGATGCCGGCCTTCACCATCGTCGCCGAGTGCAGGTAGGCGCTGACCGGGGTCGGTGCCACCATCGCGCCGGGGAGCCAGGCGTGGAACGGGTACTGCGCCGACTTGGTGACCACCCCGAGCATCACGAGGCCGACGCCGACGCCGGCGGCCGTGCCGCTGGGCGGAGCGTCCAGCAGCTCGACCAGGGACCAGGTGCCGGCCTCGCGGGCGAGGACCACCAGCCCGCCCAGCATGGCGAGCCCCCCGGCAGCGGTGATGACCAGGGCGTGGGTCGCCGCGGCGCGGGCGGCGGCGTCGGTGTGGCGCTGGCCGATCAGGAGCCACGACAGGATCGACGTGAGCTCCCAGAACACGTAGAGGATGACGACGTGCTCGGCGGTGACGAGCCCGAGCATCGCTCCGGCGAACAGGACCAGCAGGCCGGCGGTGCGGGCCGAGGTGGGCGTGGGCGCGAAGTACGAGCCCGAGTACACCGCGATGGCGAGTCCGATGCCGGCGACGAGCAGGACCATCACCAGGCCGAGGCCGTCGACGAACAGGTCGACGCCCAGGTCCAGGCCGGGGACCCACGACAGCCGGGACGTCCAGGTGTCTCCGTCGACCACGTCGCCGGCGATGGTCGCGGCGAAGGCGAGCGCGGCGACCGGGGGCACGACGGCCACCAGTGCCGACGTGCGGCGCAGCAACGGCGCGGCCAGGAGGATGCCGAAGCCGACGACGGCGTGCAGTGCGAGGACGGCGATCACCGGCCCTCCCCCGAGCGGGAGGCGACGATCATGAGGCGGCGGCGGAGCAGGGGATGGCTGATGACCGACCGTTGCACACGGTGGTCGCCGAGCACCACCACGTGGTCGAACCCGTGCCGGAGCGCGTAGCGGGCGATGACGTCGGTGGCGGGGCCGGGCAGCAGGACGAGCGACGGTCGCACCCCGCCGAGGAACAGCACGGCGTCGCGCAGGACCTGCGTCGCGGCCTCCTTCCGGTCCTGCCAGTCCGGATCGCTGACCACCTCGACCTCGACGGCCCGGCACAGGGTGACCAGGCCGAGCTGGCTGCCCTGGGCGCGCAGCAGCGGGCCGGCTTCGGCTGCGTGCTCGGGTCCGCCGAGCAGGGCCACGAGCACCGAGACGTCGCCGCTGCCGGGCGCGCCGGGGTCGACCACGACCGGGGCCGGCCGCACGCGGGGCGAGCGGTGCAGCAGCAGCAGCGCCAGCGACACCGGGCCCAGCGCCGCGCCGAGGGCGAGCCAGACCCGGCGCTCGTGGCCGAGTCGGATGGCGACGGAGGCGACGGCGAGGCCGGCGAGCACCCAGACGGCGAACACGCCGGCGACGAGCAGCGGTTCGCCCGCCAGGCGCGCGGTCTCGGAGCTCGTGTCGGCCAGCACGGGCCCAGGCTCGGGGCGTTCCGTGACGAAACGTCGCCTGCCGTGCGCGAAGTCCGTGACGCCCCGATCACCCCGGCCCCCCCAGAACACGCGGCAACGAGAGGGTGAAGCGGGCGCCGGGGCCACCGGGGCGGTCACCTACTTCGAGGCGACCCCCGAGCGACCGGGCGTTCTCCCGGGCGAGGGCCAGCCCCAGCCCGCTGCCGTCGGCGGTGGTGCGGCGCTCGCCGTGGACGCCGCGGGCGAAGCGCTCGAAGATGCGCTCGCGCTCCTCCCCGGGCACGCCCGGCCCGGCGTCGTCCACGTGGACGAGCACGGCGTCGCCGGTGACCTCGAGCACCACCGCGTCGGCGCCCGCCCCGTAGGCGTCTGCGTTCTCGAGCAGCGTGTGGATGATCCGGTCGAGCACCCGGGGATCGACGACCGCCGCGCCGTCGCCGCCCTCGAGCCGCAGCAGACCCTCCCGGGCGCGGCGGCGCAGGACCTCCCGCAGGATGGGTGCCACGGGAAGCACGTGCGCGTCCGGCTGGAACGTGCCGGCGTCGTGCTTGCTCATCTCGGTGAGGTCGGCGATCACCCGCTCGAGGCGCTCGACGTCCCCCGAGAGCAGGTCCAGCGCCTCCCGCCCGTCGTCGGACAGCTGGCCGCGCCGGTGGCGCAGCACGGTCACCGCGTTCACCAACGTGGTCATCGGCGAGCGCAGCTCGTGGCTCACGTCGGCAGCGAAGCGCGACTCGCGCTCGATGCGGGCGTGGAGCGTGTCGGCCATGCGGTTGAACGAGGCGGCGATCCGGGCGAGGTCGCGGTCGTCGGAGCCGGCCATGCGCACGCCGACGTCGCCCGACGCGATCCGCGTGGCGGCGTGGGCGACGCTCTCGAGTGGTGCGGTGACCGCCCGGGCGATCAGCCAGGCCACGATGACGGCGGCCAGCGTCGCCACCGTGCCGGTGACGACGAGCGCCTGGCGCAGCGTGCGCAGCGTCTCGTCGTGGTCCTCGGCCAGCACCGACTCGACCGTCGCCACGCGCTGCGCCGCGCCGCGCTCCTCGGTCCGTTCGAGGGCACCGGACACGATGGCGTACGTGCTCGCGCCGAGCACCGCGGCCATCGCGGCCACCAAGAGGGCGATGCGGACCACGATGCGGTTCCGCAGGCGGGTGGGGAAGCGGTGCCTCGCCTCGGCGGACCCGTCCGGCGCGTGCGCGTCAGCCACCGGGGTCGAGCTTGTAGCCCAGCCCGCGGACGGTGAGCACGAGGCGAGGGTCGGCGGCATCGTCCTCGATCTTCGCCCGCAGGCGGCGGATGTGGGCGTCGACCACCCGCACGTCGCCGTAGTAGCCGTAGCCCCAGACCCGCCCGAGGAGCTGGTCCCGCGACAGCACCTTGCGCTCGTGCGCCAGCAGCTCGGACAGGAGCCGGAACTCGGTGCGGGTGAGCCCGACGTCCTCCCCGCCTCGACGCACCACGCCCTCGTCGAGGCGGATCTCGAGGGCGCCGATGGTCCGGGCGCGGCTGCCGTCCTCGAGCAACCCCTGGGTCCGCCGCAGCAGCGACCGGATGCGAGCCGCCAGCTCCTTCACGTTGTACGGCTTGGTGACGTAGTCGTCGGCGCCTGCCTCCAGCCCGGCGACCACGTCGTGGCTGTCGTCGCGCGCCGTGAGCATGATGATCGGGACGGCACTGGCCCGGCGGATGGAGCGGCACAGGTCGAGCCCGTCCATCCCGGGCAGCAGCACGTCGAGCAGGATCAGGTCCGGCTCGGTGCCGGCCAGGTGGTCGAGGGCCTCGCGGGCGTCCGGCACCCCGTGCACGGCGTAGCCCTCGTCCGCGAGCGCGAGCCGCAGGGAGGCTCGGATGCGCTCGTCGTCCTCGACGACCAGCAGCTGCGCGTTCTGGGGTGTGAGGGGCGCCGCCACGGCCGCCGAGTCTGGCAGCCGCCCTGGGAAGTCGCGGATCGCTCAGTCCTCGTCGGCGGCGTACTCGACCACCCGGCGGGCACGGCTTCGCCCGCCTTCTCCAGGCTCCCCGCGACGAAGCGCGACCCGTCCCGGAATCTCGTCGCTGGGGGACAGCAGGTGTCACCCAGCGACGACAGATCCGGTGGGGTCGAGAGACGGCTGAGGCCGGCGTGGGTAGGTTCGACGTCCATGGCAGAGATGGTCGACTTCCCCAGCAACGGCAGCAGTGCCCGCGGCTACCTGGTGCTCCCCGAGGGCGGCACCGGTCCGGGCGTCATCGTGATCCAGGAGTGGTGGGGCCTGGACTCGGGCACCAAGGAGATGGCCGAGCGCCTCGCCGAGGCCGGGTTCGTCGCCTTGGCCCCCGACCTGTACCACGGCGAGCTCGCCGCCCACGACGAGATGGACAAGGCCGGCCGGCTCATGCAGGAGCTGCCCATCGACCGGGCGGCGCGCGACATGGGCGGCGCGGTCGACTTCCTCGCCGGCCACGCGGCCACCACCGGCGCCGGCATCGGCGTCGTCGGGTTCTGCATGGGCGGGATGCTCACCTTCGTGCTCGCGGCCGAGCGCCCCGACACGGTCAAGGCCGCCGTCCCCTTCTACGGGTTCCCGCCCATCGAGGGCGGTCCGGCCGACCTGTCGAAGATCGAGGCGTCGATCCAAGGGCACATGGCCGAGAACGACGACTTCTTCCCGCCCGACCAGGCCGCCGCCCTCGAGGCCCACCTGCTGAGCCTGGGCAAGGACGTGACCATCACCGTGCACGAGGGCACCGGCCACGCGTTCATGGCGCCGCACAACGCCCTCGGCACCACCGACGAGGCCAAGGTCGCCGAGATCTGGCCGAAGGTGACGGCCTTCCTCCACGACAAGCTCGGCTGAGCCGTTCTTGTCAGCGAAACGGGGCACTGAGGCCCCGATTCCATGACGAGAACGGTCAAGGGGGGTGGCCGGGGTGCCGATGGAGGGGTGGTGAGCACCGCGCCCCTGCGACCGGTCTGGCTGTCGCACCACTCCGCCCACGACGCCGACCGCTGCGTGCTGGTCGGCCGCACCCACGTGTGCCGCCGCTGCCTGGCCATGTTCGCCGGGTTCGTCCCGGCGGTCATCCTGCTGGTGTCGCCCTGGCGCGACGACCTGCAGGCCGGCGACCTCGGCCTCGTCCTCGCCCTGACGATCACGGCCGGGCTGGAGTTCGCCCAGGTCGCCGCCGGTCGCATGGAGTACAGCGCTCGCCGGGTGCTCGGGCTCAGCCCCTTCGCCGGCATGGTCCTCGCCTGGCTCGGCGTCACGGGCGTCCGGGACGGACTCGGTCCCGTGCACCTCGTCCTCACCGGCGCGGCCGGCGCGCTGCTCGTGCTGCTGCTCCTGCGGTCCCGCCTCGCCCACCACGGAGCCGTCGCCGGATCCTCGTAGGCTCCGCCGGATGAGCACCGTCGGCGGCCGCACGATCCTCGTCACCGGCGGCGCCGGCTACATCGGCTCCCACACCTGCGTGCAGCTGCTGGAGGCCGGGGCCCGGGTCGTCGTCGTCGACAACCTCGACAACGCCTCGCCGGTGGCCGTCGACCGGGTGCGCGAGCTCGCCGGGGCCGACGAGCACCGGCTGACGTTCCACCGGCTCGACCTGCGCGACGGCCCGGCCATCCACGACCTGCTCCTCGCCGATCCGGTGGACGCCGTGGTCCACTTCGCCGGCCGCAAGGCGGTGGGGGAGTCGGTCGAGCAGCCCCTCGCCTACTACGACCACAACCTGGTCGGCACCGTGAACCTGGTGAAGGCCATGGACGGCGCCGGCGTGCGCGACCTGGTGTTCTCCTCGAGCTGCACCGTCTACGGCGACCCCGAGGTCGTGCCGATCATCGAGTCGGCGCCGGTCGGTGCCATCAACCCCTACGGGCGCACGAAGCTGTTCATCGAGCACCTCCTGCAGGACGTGGCCGTCGCCGGCGCCCTCGCCGGGCGCGACCCGTGGCGCATCGCCCTGCTCCGCTACTTCAACCCCGTGGGCGCCCACCCGAGCGGGCGCATCGGCGAGGACCCGCTGGGCATCCCCAACAACCTCATGCCGTTCCTCATGCAGGTGGCGGTCGGGCGGCTCGAGCGCCTGCCGGTGTTCGGCGACGACTACGACACGCCCGACGGCACCTGCATCCGCGACTACATCCACGTCGTCGACCTGGCCGACGCCCACCTCGCCGCCATCGAGGCGCTGGAGCGCATCGAGGGGTGCCGGGCCGTGAACGTGGGCACGGGCACCGGGTCGTCGGTGCTCCAGGTCGTGGCCGCTGCCAGCCGGGCCGTGGGTCGGGAGATCCCCCACGAGATCGTCGACCGCCGCCCGGGCGACGCGCCACGGGTGTGGGCCGACACGACCCTCGCTGCCGAGCTGCTCGGCTGGCACGCCCGGTTTGACCTCGATGCCATGTGCCGCGACCACTGGCGCTGGCAGCGCGACAACCCGGAGGGCTTCGGCACCGGGTCGGGCACGTAGGCCTGGGGTGCAGGGCACCGGCGACGGCTTCGTCCGCTGCAGCGACGGCCACGTGCGCTGGGGGCGCTTCGGCGCCGCCGGGGTGCTGTTCGTGCATCGCGAGGCCGACGGTCCGCGGGTGCTGCTGCAGAAGCGGTCGCAGTGGGCGCACGAGGGCGGCACGTGGTCGGTGTCGGGCGGCGCCCTCGACGAGGGCGAGACGCCCGAGCAGGGGGCGCTGCGCGAGGCGGCCGAGGAGGTCGGCGAGATCCCACCCCACCGCATCGTCGGCGAGTACGTGTTCGCTCCGGCCGACGACTGGCACTACACCACCGTCGTCGTCGACGTCGACCATCGCTTCGGGGTGAGCGTCAACTTCGAGACCGACGCCGTGGGCTGGTTCCGCCTCGACGAGGTCGACGGCCTGGCGCTCCACGCTGGATTCGCCGCCGCCTGGCCCGCCCTCCGGGAGATCGTCGAGCGGTAGCGGCGCTGCCGCTAGTCGAGGCCGGCGCGGACGTCCTGGGCGCCGAGGCGCCGGGCGTCGGCGGTGTGGTCGTCGACCGCCTGCTGGCTCTCGCGCTCGGCCTCGACCCGCTTGGCGTAGCTGTCGACCTCACGGGCGACGGTGGCCTCGTCCCAGCCGAGGGCGTCGGCGAGGATGGCGGCGGCCACGGGCGCGGCGCCCACCCCGCGGTCGGGCGTCTCGATCGAGAGCCGGGTGCGGCGGGTGAGGACGTCGTCGAGGTGCAGCGCCCCCTCGTGGGTGGCGGCGAAGCGCACCTCGACCGCGAGGTGGTCGTCGGATCCGGGCACGCACCCGCCGAGCGCGGGGTCGTCGGCGATCTGGTCGAGCAGCAGGGGGGTGTCGGTGCCGTAGCGGCGCAGCAGGTGCTCGACGCGGCGCACGGGCAGCCCCGAGTCGTCGGCGAGGCTCGCCCGCCGGTTCCACATGGCCTCGAAGCCGCTGGCGCCGACGAGGGGGATCCGCTCCGTGCACGACGCAGGCGCGTCGATGGCGGCCGCCTGCACGGCGGCGTCGACCGCGTCGGCGGCCATCACCCGGTACGTCGTGTACTTGCCGCCGGCGACGGACACCAGCCCGGGGACGGCGGCCGAGACGGCGTGCTCGCGGGTGAGGGCCGAGGTGGAGTCGGACTCACCGGACAGGAGCGGCCGCAGGCCGGCGTACACCCCGACGATGTCGGCGTGGGTGAGCGGCGGGTCGAGCCAGCGGTTGGCCTGGCCGAGGAGGTAGTCGAGGTCGGCGGCGCTGGCGGCGGGGTGGGCGAGGTCGAGGCCCCAGTCGGTGTCGGTGGTGCCGACGATCCAGCGGTCGCCCCAGGGGATGACGAAGAGGACCGAGGTGGGCGTGCGGCAGATGAGCCCGCAGCCGGCGTCGATGCGGTCGCCGGGCACGACGAGGTGCACCCCCTTCGACGCCCGCACCCGCATGCCCTCGGCGCCGGCGAGGTCCTCGATGCGGTCGGTCCAGACCCCGGTGGCGTTCACCACCTGGCGAGCCCGCACGTCGAGCTCCTCGCCGGTCTCGATGTCGCGCACCCGGGCCCCGACGACCCGCTCGCCGTCACGCAGCAGCGCGACGACCTGGGCCGACGACGCCACCGCCGCACCGTGGTGGCGCGCCGTGCGCACGACCGCCATGGTGTGGCGGGCGTCGTCGACCTGGGCATCGGAGTAGGTGATCGCGCCGGTGATGGCGTCGCTCCGCAGCGACGGCACCAGGCGCAGGGCCGCCCGCTTCGAGAGGTGGCGATGCCGGGGGAGGGGGCTGTCGCCGACGGCGGCGAGCACGTCGTAGAGGGCGATGCCGGCGCCGACGTAGGCCCGCTCCCAGACCCGTCGGGTCAGCGGGTACAGGAACCGCACCGGCCGGGCCAGGTGGGGGCAGAGGTGCTCGAGCATCAGGTTGCGCTCGTGGAGGGCCTCGGCGACCAGCCGGAAGTCGAGCTGCTCGAGGTAGCGGAGGCCGCCGTGGAACAGCTTCGACGAGCGGCTCGAGGTCCCGGCCGAGTAATCGCGCTGCTCGACGAGGCCGACGGCCAGGCCGCGCGTCGCCCCGTCCAGCGCCACGCCGGCCCCGGTGACCCCGCCGCCGACCACGAGCAGGTCCAGGGTCTCGGTGGCCATGCGCCGCAGGTCGGTCGCCCGCTGGGCCGGGTCGAGCCGCCCGCCGGTGTCCGTGCCGTGCACCGCGCCTTCCTACCAGCCGTCCACCGGGTGTCCGGCATGCGGGCAGGGACCGCCCCCGGCGCCGGCGAACCCTCCCGCCATGCCCCGCGCCCGCACCCTGCTCCGCACCGCCGCCGCCGGCCTGGTCGTCGACGCCACCCTGGCCGGCGCCGCGCTGGCCGGCGTGGTCACCGACCCGGCCGCCGGTCCCGCCGACCCGCTCGACGACGCCCTGGCGCCCCTCGGCGGGACCGGCGAGGCGGGCGGGAGCACCGCCGGCGCCGAGACCGGTGCGGGCGCCCCGGCGGCCGCCACCGCCCAGCCCTCCGGGCTGCGGGTGGGCGCGTCGAAGCTGTCGATCCACCCCCGGCCGGAGGACTTCGGGGGCACCTGGGTCACCGACCCCGCCGCGTGCCGCACCCTCGATCCCGGGTTCCTCGAGCGGCTCGGGACCACGCCGGAGGACGCCGCCCACCTCGCCCACGCCGGGAGCCCCTGGCCGGAGAACCCGGACTGCATCTACATGGGCGGCTTCGGCATCGGGCCGATGAACCCGGTGTCGTCCTTCGACACCGAGCTCGGCCTGTGGGCACGGGCGATCGCCATCGGCGACGGTGCGCAGACCGCCGTGCTCGTCGTGGTCGACGGCGAGGGCTGGCTGTGGGACTACCAGAGCAAGTGCGACGACTGCGGCGCCAAGCAGCTCGGGGAGCAGCTGGGACAGGAGCTGGGCATCGATCCGGGCGGCATCGTCATCGCCGCCACCCACAGCCACGCGGCGCCGGACTTCCTCGGCGGCTGGGGCTTCGTGCCCGACTGGTACATGGCCCAGGTCACCGAGACCATCCGCCGGTCGGTGCGCGAGGCGGTCGGGTCGATGGAGCCCGCCGTGGTCGAGTTCGGCGAGGTCGCGGCGCGACCGTTCAACCGCGAGCGCCGCAGCACGTACCGCAGCGCCGAGGAGCAGCAGGTCGGCTGGCTGCGGGCCTACGTGCCCGGCACCCCCGGCAAGAACCCCAAGCGGCCCGGCGAGCCCGCTCGGGTGATCGCCACCCTCGGCGCCTACGCGGCGCACCCCACCACGAGGGGAACGAACGGCGGGGTCGCCCACCCGGACTGGCCGGGCGAGTTCGAGCGCGCCGTCGAGGACCGCTTCGGGGGCGTCGGCCTGCACTTCATGACCGGCCTCGGGAACCTGTCAGCGGCGGGCGAGACCGGCCCGGGCATCGCCGCCCTCATCCCGCCGGTGGGCGCCGGCGAGCCGGTCACGAGCCCGGCGGTGTCGGTGGCGCAGGCCCGCTGGACGCACCCCGTCACCAACGCCCCGCTGTCGGCGCTCGGCCTGCCCGGGTTCTTCGACCGGCGGTTCGTGTTCGACCGGCCCGCGGCGGTCTCCGAGGGCAAGGCGGACACGGCCCCGTGCTCGTCGACCTCACCGGTCGGCGTGGAGCTGGCCGCGTCGGCGATCCGCATCGGCGACCGCCTGGCGATCACCACCGGCCCGGGCGAGCTGTTCGCCAACCTGACGAACACGATCAAGGAGCGGAGCACGGCGGCCGTGACCCTGCCCCTGTCGATGGCCAACGACGCCCTCGGGTACATCCCGCAGTCCTTCGAGCTCGACCCCGCGGGCCAGCAGGGCCTCGGCTTCGCCCTCGACGGCTACGTCTTCGTGAACTACGAGGACTCCTACGCCATCGACCGCTGCATCGGTGACGCCGTGCTCGAGAAGACGCTGGCGCTGCTCAGGGGCTGAGCCTGCAACGGAGCTGCTGCCAGTTTCGAAGGGTGTGCAACGGAGCTGCTGCCAGTTTCGAAGGGTGTGCAACGGAGCTGCTGCCAGTTTCGAGGAGGCGGCGGTCAGGTGGGCTCGACCACCTCGAGGCGGCGGGGCCGGCCGGGCCGGGGCTCGTCGATCGAGGCCACGAAGGCGGGCGCCAGCGCGTCGACCAGGTCGTCGGGCGTGCGGGGGTCGGCGCCGGAGGCCAGCAGGTGGCGGGCCACCAGGCCGCGGGTGTGCTTGGCCATGTGGCTGACCGCCGTCCGGCCCCCGGGTCCGTCGCGCACGACGTGCACGGCCACGGTCCGCTCGGCCAGGTCGCCCGAGGGACGCCAGGCGGCGACGTAGGCCGACGAGCGCAGGTCGACGACCACCCCGCGGCCGGCGGCGCCGGGCAGGACCTGGTCGAGCGCGGGCCGCCAGGCCGCCGCCAGCGGACCGACGCCGGGCAGGTCGACGTCCATGGAGAGCCGGTAGGACGGCACCCGGTCCCCCGGGCGCAGCGCCCCGAACAGGGCGCTGACCACGACGACGCGACGTGCGGCCCGCCGCGTCCCGGGCCCGTCGAGGGAGCCGAGGTCGAGGGCGTCGTAGAGGACGCCGGTGTAGAGCTCGGCGGCCCGCAGCGTCGGCGCCTGGCGGAGGTCGACGTTGGCGGCGACCCGCTCGGCGGCCCCCTTCGGCGCGCCCAGCACGGCGAGGGCGTCGGGGCCGGCGGAGGCGTCGACGAGGGCGTCGAGCACCTGCTCGCGCACCGCCGTGAGCTGCGGGAACGACAGCGCGTCGAGGTCGAGGGGGCGGCCCCGCAGGCCCACGGCCTTGCCCTCCGACGGCGGGAGCAGGACCAGGGTCACGAGCTGGTCCCGGCCTCGTGCGTCTGGTCGCCGAGGGCGTGCTGGCGGATCCAGGCGTGCATGGCGATGCCCGACGCGACGCCGGCGTTGATCGACCGGGTGGACCCGAACATGGCGATCGAGCACACGAGCGACGCGTGCTGCCGGGCCCCGTCGCTGAGCCCCGGACCCTCCTGCCCGAACAGCAGGACGCAGCGCCGGGGCAGGACCGTCCCCTCCAGGGGCACGCTGCCCGGCAGGTTGTCGATCCCGACCACCGGCAGGTCCTCGGCGGCCGCCCACCCGGCGAAGGCCGCGACCTCGGGGTGGTGGCGGACGTGCTGGTAGCGGTCCGTCACCATCGCCCCCCGGCGGTTCCAGCGCCGCCGGCCCACGATGTGCACCTCGGCGGCGAGGAAGGCGTTGGCGTTGCGGACCACCGAGCCGATGTTGAGGTCGTGCTGGAGGTTCTCGACGGCCACGTGGAACGGATGCCGGCGGGCGTCGAGGTCCTCGACGATGGCCTCCATCCGCCAGTACCGGTAGCGGTCCACCACGTTGCGGCGGTCGCCGGCGGCGAGCAGCTCCGGGTCGAGGCGGGGATCGTCCGGCCAGGGCGCCGGGTGCGGGCCGACGCCGACCGGATCCGGGCTCACGGGTCGCTGCGGATGCCCCGCAGCCCGCTCCAGGCGAGCTCGGACATCCGGGCGGCGACCTCGTCGGGCTCCAGGGCGAGGTCGTCGCCGAGCCACAGGCGGGTGGCGCCCTCGGCCAGGCCGACGATGCCGTGGGCGAGCAGGATCCGCTCCTGGTCGCCGAGCCCCTCCACGACGATGAGGTCGGCGATGACGGCGGCGATCGACCGCTCGAGCCGGGCCGCCTCCTGGGCGAACTCGGCGTCGCGCCGGGTGCCGCCGCCGAACATGAGCTGGTACTCGTCGGGGGACTCCACGACGAAGCGGAAGTAGGCGAGCAGGCCGCGCTCGACCTGCTCGCGCGGCCCCCCGGCCGAGCTCGTGGCTTCGTCGATCACCAGCATGAGCCGGGTGCTCACCAGCTCCAGCAGCTCGAGGTAGAGCGCCCGCTTGGAGGTGAAGTGCTGGTACAGCACCGGCTTGGTGACACCGGCGGCATCGGCCACGTCGTTCATGGAGGTCTGGTGGAACCCGCGCGCCGCGAAGACGTGGAGCGCCACCTCGAGGAGCTGCTCGCGGCGTTCGGCGGCCGGCAGCCGGGACGACATGGGCCCCGTCACTACCATCCGCGCGCCCCCGGCAGAGAAAACCTGGGAAGGAGGTGGCGGCGGCAGCGGCGAACCGTACGGCGTGCCCCGCCCGAACCCCGCTCCCGCCGCCTCCACGCGGCGTCCGGCGCAGCCCCTGCGCCCCCTCCCGGCCCGGCGCCTCGGCGGCGACCTCCTCGCCGTGAAGGCCCGCCGCCGGCGGTTCCAGCAGGTGCTCCCGCCCCGGGCGGGCGAGCGCGGCTGGTAGCCCCCACACCCGGGACCGGGCCGGTTCAGAGCCGGCCCTGCTCGCGGTCCTCCCGCTCGGCGGCCCGCACCGCGTAGCCGAACACGATGGCGGGGGCGAGGACGATCGACCCGACCACGAGGGCGGCGAGGATCCCGCCCCCGACGGCCCCGCCGAAGCCCGCCACCAGGCCCACGGCGAACAGGGCGATCGCCAGCGCGAAGAGGCCGTAGCCGAGGCGCTGGCCCACCCGCACGAGCCCGGCGATGCGGCGGCGGCGTTCGAGCACGGGGTCGTCCACGCCCGGCATGGTCGCGCTTTTTTCGCACCATCGACAGGAGCCTGTGCCCTCCGTCACGAAGAAGGAGACAGGAAGTAACCGCTCGCCGGTCTGCCCCAGGGTGGCCGGCGCAGGACGCACACGGGGTGAACATGCAGGTCAAGGCGTTCCGGCGGACGCTCGCCGCGGGGGCGGTGTGGGCGGCGGCGATGGGCGGCCTCCTCGCCGCCTCGCCCTCGGCCTCGGGCCAGGAGTCCGTGGAGCCCGGGCGCGGCAACGCGTACGCCCAGGGCGTGAAGGTCGACCCGCGCAGCGGGCGGTTGAGCTTCGGCATCACCTACGGCATGGCCCTCGCCGGCCACCAGAACACGATCGCCATCGCCGAGGCCCGCTCCGCGGACCTCGGCACCATCGGCACCACCCTCGCCGCCCAGAGCTGCACCGGTGGCGACCCGACCCTTCCCAAGGAGGACCAGCCCCAGCCGCTCGAGGCCCGCTCCAACGAGGAGGGCGCCGGCGAGGAGCAGGTGGGTTCCGAGCACGGGGTCGAGCGCCGGGTCGTGGCCAGCACCGAGCCCTACGCGCGAGCCGTCGCCACCGCTGCGGGCGGCGGCGACCCGGCCGCGTTCGAGATCGGCGGCACCACGAGCGTCACCGAATCCGGCATCGTCGACGGCAAGCGGCTGGCCCGGGCCCGCACCGAGGTGCAGCGCCTCGCCTTCGGCGGCGGCCAGGTCGTGCTCAAGGGCCTGCGCTGGGAGGCCGTCTACCAGACCGCTCCCACCGAGGAGGCCAGCGGCTCGTTCACCATCGACGGCCTCGAGATCGCCGGCGAGCGCATCCCGCTGCCCGAGGACAACCCGGCGGCCGCGCTCGAGGAGGCCAACGCCGCCCTCGAGCCCCTCGGGTTCCGCCTCCGCATCCCCGCCGCCAAGACCGAGTCCGGCATCCAGTTCGTCGACCCGCTCCGCATCAGCGTGATCCCGAGCACCACCCGCGAGACCGCCCTCGGCCCGGTCTTCAACACCGTGTCCCCCGTCCGGGAGTCCGTGTTCGACGCCATCATCGAGGCCGACTGCCGCTCGGCGAGCCTGATCAGCGTCCTCGACATCGTGCTCAACTCGATCACCGGCGCCGGTTCGCTGAACCTCGAGATCGGCGGCGTCACCGCCACCTCCGACGACATCGAGCTGACCTCGTTCCTCGGCGGGCTCGGCGGCGCGCCGTCGCTGCCCCCGCTGCCCCAGGGCACCACCGGCGGTGCCTCGGGCTCGCTCGGGTCCGGGGGCACCGGCTCCTCGCTCGGCACGCCCGGCACCCCGGGCACCCCCGGCACGGCCGCGGACCCCGGCTCCTCCGGCTCCGCCGACGAGTCCGGGGGCGAGGAGCTCGCCGACGCCACCCCCATCTCCGCCACCGGCAGCCGGGGCGGCGCCCTCGCCGGCGTCGGCCTCGGAGGCCTCGCCATGCTCGCCGCACTCGCCGCTGCCGACCGCCAGAAGATGCGCAAGGCGCAGCGGTCCGTCCTCCTGGAGTCCTTCTGATGGCTGCCCCGGAACCCCGTCCCGCCCCGCAGGGGTCCTTCCCCGTCCACAGCCGGCTCCTGCGTGGCTACGGCCCGCTCGCCGTGCTCGCCACGATGCTCGTGCTCATGGCGCTGCTCGTGCCCACGAAGGTGCCGGAGTCGCAGGTCTCGGCCAGCGGCGACACGATCCCCAGCGGCGGCCAGGGCTTCGCCGGTGGCTCGTCGGGCTCCGGCGGGAGCGCCGGCAGCGCGGGGAGCGCCGGGACGCCCGGCACGCCGGGCGCCGGGGGCGACGCCGCCGGCGCGGGTGGCGGTGTGGCCACCGACGGCGAGGGCAGCGGCATCGCCCCCGTCGAGGGCGTCCAGCCCTGCCCGGACCGCCAGGAGCAGATCCCCGGCGACCCCTACAGCCCGCCCTGCGTGGCCTGGGGCGGTGGGAACAACGGCGGCGCCACCACCAAGGGCGTCACCGGCGACACCATCCTCGTGTCCTACCGGGTGCTGAACGAGAAGGGCTTCCAGCAGACCCTCGCCTCCCTCGCCGGCGCCAGCCTCTCCGACACCCCGCAGACCATCCAGAACACGGTCAGCGCCTTCGCCGAGTACTTCAACCAGCGGTTCCAGTTCTTCGGCCGCCAGATCAAGATCCAGTTCTACGACGGGCAGGGCTCGAACACGACGGAGCTGCTCGGCAAGGGCCGCGACCGCGCCGAGGCCGACGCCACCAAGGTCGCCGAGGAGATCGGCGCCTTCGCCGACCTGTCGGCGACCTCCGAGCCCTACGCCGGCGCCCTGGCGGCGCGCGGCGTCATCGGGTTCGGCACGCCGTACCTCTCCAGGGAGTGGCACGAGCAGCGGGCGCCCTTCGCCTGGTCGCTCGCCACCGACGGCACCCGGGTGTCCGAGCTGGCCGCCGAGTACGGCAACAAGCGCCTGCACGGCAAGCCCGCCGCCTACGCCGGCGGGAACCTCAAGGACAAGCCCCGCAAGTTCGCCACCATCGCCCCGGAGAACTCCTGGTACCAGGAGTCGGTGAACAACGCCCGGCGCATCACCCAGGAGGCGGGCAACGACCCGGGCCTCAACGTGAAGTACCAGCTCGACCTGTCCACCATGTCGAGCCAGGCGAACAACATCATCCCGAAGCTGAAGAACGAGGGCGTCACCAGCATCGTGTGCGGCTGCGACCCGGTGCTGCCGGTGTTCCTGTCCGGCGTGGCCAACCGCGAGCAGTACTACCCCGAGTTCCTGATCGCCGGCACCGCCCTCACCGACGCCGACATCGTCGGCCAGCTGTGGGAGCCGGCCTTCGCCCAGCACGCCTTCGGCATCTCCTCGCTCACCGACTTCGTGCCGCCCACCCAGACCATCGCCTACGAGGCGTTCAAGACGGTGCGGCCCGGCGAGGAGCCGGCGTTCTCGGTCGACCTCATCTACTACCAGATGTACATGCTGGCCATCGGCCTGCAGGGCGCCGGCCCGAACCTCACGCCCCAGTCGTTCTCCGACGGCATGTTCAACTACCCGGCCCGCCGGGGTCCGGTGGGCCTGTGGAAGTTCGGAGCGGGCGACCGCACCGCCGCCAACGACGTGCGCGAGATCTACTTCGACGTGAACGCCATCTCGACGTACAACGGCAAGCAGGGCGCCTACATCGGCACCAGCGGCGAGCGCTGGGAGACCGGCCAGATCCCGGCGGGCGACCCGCAGGTCCCGCCGGTGGAGCGCCGCTGATGGCGGCCGCCGCCGAAAGGATCCCCGGCGTCGAGGCCTGGCGGGACGCCGGCAGCCGCACGAAGGCGCTCCTCGCCCTCGGCGGGGTCGTCGGCCTCTACGCCCTGCTCTACGTCCTGCCGGGCACCGGGAGCTTCCTCCAGGAGAAGGCCCCCTACGGCGTGCTGTTCATCGGCACGGTGCAGGGCACCACCACGGCGCTGCTGGCGATGGGCCTCATCCTCATCTACCGCACGAACCGGTTCGTCAATTTCTCCTACGCCGCCATGGGGGCCCTGCCCGGGGCGTTCGCCATCGGCCTGCACCTCGAGCAGGACCTCCCGTTCTTCGGGGCCCTCGCGCTCGCCGTCGTCCTGGGCGTCGTCGTCGGGTTCCTCACCGAGCTGCTGATCCGGCGCTTCAAGGGCGCGAGCCGGCTCATCCTCACCGTGGCCTCCATCGGCCTCGCCCAGATCTTCGGGGTGCTCAGCCTGCTGGCCAACAAGGCGATCGGGTTCATCTCCCTCGCCGGCGGCTTCACCATCCCCCTCGACGTCCGGTTCACGCTCGACGTCAAGACGATGACCGGCGACGAGATCCTCATCATCGCCGTCGTGCCCGCCGTCATCGCCGGCCTGGCGTGGTTCCTCCTGCGCACCGACGCCGGTGTCGCCATCCGCGCCGCCGCCGAGAACGAGGACCGGGCCCTGCTGCTCGGCATCCCCGTCTACAAGCTCGGTCGCATCGTGTGGATGATCGCCGGCGGCCTCGCCGCCCTAACCTACGTGCTCCAGGCGCCGTCGTCGGGCATCTCGCCCGGCGTGGTGTCGGCCGGCCCGGCCGTGCTCCTGCCGGCGCTCGCCGCCGCCGTCGTCGCCCGCCTCGAGTCGCTGCCCGTCGCGTTCGCCGCCGGCATCGGCCTGGGCATGCTCGACCAGCTGGTCCGCTGGAACGGCACCGGCACGCCGTCGATCACCACCATGTTCTTCCTGGCCGTGATCCTCGTCGCCCTGCTGCTGCAGCGGGCGTCGCTGTCGAGGGCTATGAACTCCGAGAGCGCGGCCTTCAGCTCCGAGGGCGTGATCAAGCCGGTGCCGATCGAGCTGCGCCACCTGCCCGAGATCCGCATCGCCAAGGCCGCGATCTACACCGTGGTGCTGGCGCTGCTCGTCTTCGTGCCGCTCACGTGGGGCCCGTCGAACCAGCTCCTCGCCGCCATCGCCCTGGTGTGGGCCATGGTCGGGGTCTCGCTCGTGATCCTCACCGGCTGGGGCGGCCACATCAGCCTCGGCCAGTTCGCCATCGCCGGCATGGGCGGCCTGCTCACGGGCAACCTGCTCGACCAGGGCGGCATCGACTACTTCCTCGTCCTGCTCGGCGCCGGCGCCGCCGGCGCGCTCGTCGCCCTCGTGGTCGGCCTGCCGGCGCTGCGCATCCGCGGCCTGTTCCTCGCCGTCACCACCCTCGCGTTCGCGGTCGCGCTCAACAGCTACGTGCTGAACCGCGACAACTTCTCCTCGATCATCCCCGGCGACATCGTGCGGCCGGTGCTGTGGGAGCGCTGGGACCTCGAACGGGGCTACCCGATGTACGCCCTGTGTCTGGCCTTCCTGCTGCTGTCGATCCTCGCCGCCCGCAGCGTGCGCGGCACCCGGGCCGGCCGGGTCATCATCGCCACCCGCGACAACGAGCGGGCCGCCGACTCGGCGTCGATCCCCACGATGCGCATCAAGCTGGCGGCGTTCCTGGTCTCCGGCACCATCGCCGGCATCGCCGGCGGCCTCCACGTGAGCATCCTGCACGGCATCAACCAGGGCACCTACAGCCCGGAGATGAGCCTCGAGGTGTTCTCCACCGCCGTCATCGGCGGGCTCAGCTCGGTGTCGGGCGCCATCGGCGGCGTACTGCTGTTCCAGTGGCTGGCCTCGATCACCGCCCTCGGCGACATCCGGCCGCTGCTCTCCGGCGCCGGCCTGCTCGTCGTGCTCCTCGTCTTCCCGGGCGGGCTGGCCCAGCTCGCCGCCGGCCTGCGCGACCGGGTCCTGCGCCGCATCGCCGAGCGCCACGACATCCTCGTGCCGTCCCTCGTGGCCGACAAGCGGGTGGACTCGGCCGACGAGGAGAAGGCCGAGGAGGCCGACCTCCTGCGGGGCGCCCTCAGCGACGACCCCGCGCCCACCGCGGCACCGGAGGACGACCTCGTGGGGAGCACCCGATGAGCAACAGCAACGGCCGCGCCACCACCCGGCGCCGGGCGCCCCTGCGGGCCCGGCCGGCCGACGCCATCGACGCCGATCCCACGCTCGTCCTCGACCCGGTCACCGCGAACGGGCACACGAGGTCGGCGCCGGCACCCACCGAGACCGAGACCATCCTGCGCTGCTCGGGCATCGACGTCTCCTACGGACCGGTCCAGATCCTCTTCGGGGTCGACCTCGAGGTGAAGCGGGGCGAGGTCGTGGCCCTGCTCGGCACCAACGGCGCCGGCAAGTCCACCCTGCTCAAGGCCATC
>Ga0208490_100277_pt1 | contig 39372 bp, 29 predicted proteins | sample SubbioAug_CSWold_FD_184818 | JGI IMG/M metagenome (GOLD analysis project Ga0208490, IMG submission 184818) | Serpentinite rock and fluid subsurface biosphere microbial communities from McLaughlin Reserve, California, USA - CR11Aug_CSWold (SPAdes) | ecosystem: Environmental > Terrestrial > Deep...
ATGATCTGATCTTCAGTAAATCTGCTGCGCTTCATCTCTGGTCCTTTCGGTTGGGCCAGAGTCTATCTCAAACTGGATTAGATGCAGGGGGCAACGTCAGCGGCCCCGCACTGTAAAGTAAAATGGACAAAAGCGGACCCACTAATTACGAATTTTGAAGTCGGGATGTTGGACTTGACCGGACCAAGCCGCTTATTCTTCGCGCCCCATCCTTGGCAATAAAGCGTAGCGCAATCAAAGTTCTGAAGCACCCACAGGAATACACGTTTTAGAAAAGCAGGCCTGAGGCTTTTCAGTCGCGTAAAACGAGATGCTACCGCAAATTGTCAGTTGCCGGATCAGGCGAAAGGAGTTCACTTCCAAAAAGGAGGGCGCGTAATTGCTCGGTATCAGGCGCCAGTTTACGGATTGGAAGCTCGTTCGTGGAAGCGAGGCTTTCTATGCAGCACCATTCCGAAATCCAGCGAGCGCAGAGGTCTTCGAGAAAGTTAGCGTCTTTCTGCGAGAACTCCGCGATCGTGTGTGAAGCCGGGTTCCGCATTTCGTCTACCAGCTTCTGTTGGAGCCGGCGCATAACGGACGGATCAATAAGTGTCGAGGCGCCTTTCACCTGCCTCTGGGCCAGCAGCGCCGGGACGATCACCAACAAGGAGCCAAGCGCCAGCTTCTGATCTTTGGTTGGAAAGCTGAATTGTTCCTTGCTTCCAAAGTAGGTGCTATAGTTAGCAGTCGGCGGGGGGCTCGGGGGACTGGAAAAATCGATCTCGCAGAAGCCTGCAGCAAGCGACTGCAATATCACTTCCGGCACATTGCGGAGCAAGTCCACCCGTGCTGATGGCTCATCCAGCATCGGCGCAGCACAAACCACACCTTCGACCATGAACAGGACTAGGAGCCGAACCTGCGGGTCCGACGCCTTCCGCGTATAATTGTCTGCCTGCAGCCGCTGGTTTCCTCTGTCCGGAAAGACTATCCGCAGAGATGCATCGACGACCTGTATCCAGGGTTGAAAACTAATGGTTGCAGCCATGTCCAGTCGCCGCAGGCGACTAATCACCGCTTCCGCCTCGCGCCAATCAATCCCCAACAAGCCTCGCTCGGGAACTGCCGCTAGGGCGCCTCTCAGCAGCACAATTTCTCGAAACGCAGCCAAGCGGGGATGGCTGTCCGTCAAGTGAGTAGCCAACCTAGCGGCGCCGACATAGTCGGCCGCTTCGACGGCTAGAAGACAACGCAGATACTGCGACCAAAGTGGAATGTCCTTACTGAGTATTCGGTGTGCGATTATGGGGGTTGAACAAATCAGTTTGCCTGAGCCGTTGAACTTGCACAAAAAGGGACCGAGAGGGTGGTTCAGAAGAAAAGCCTCTTGCGCCGAGTTCAGTGCCCCAAACGCCAAATTGGCGAGAATTTTATCATTCGCTACATGTTCGGGAATTGCCCGTTCTAGGAAAGAATCAATCATCGGTCCCGCACGATCGGCGCACTCACTCACCAATCTCATTCCATCAGTAGAGTGCAAATCGAGCAATTTCATAAAAACGGCATCCGGCCCCCCTCCCAGCCCGAAAAGCCGATGCGCAATCGCAGAGTCTATGCCACGCGCTTTTGCTTCCGCCAGAAAGTCATCGCGCTTCAGCGGGGTCATAACCGCCTCGTCGTGCATGTCTCCATAGACCGAATTGAGAAACGGTTGCTCACTGTCCATTTTCCTTCGAATGGCATCATAGCCAATCGGAGAGAAAGCTAGCGTGGTCATCTGCCCTTCGCCCTCCAAAGTCCGAAGTCGCGATAGAATGGATGTCATTCCGCCATCGCGAATGTTTGCGAAGGCATGAAAACGCTGGATCACTAGGATGGGAAATGCGCCGGCGTCGATCGCGGCCTCAATCGCATTCTGAAGTATATCGGTCGGGAAATCGCCGCATTCTCCTTCGATTTCGATTTGCAGCTCGAGTGCAATCCTCTTCGAAATGACGTTTGCAAAATGGCCACTCGACTCGAGACCATCGGCGACAAGGTCAATGCAGATCGGCCGGTGGTTGGAAAAGGCGGACGGCGGGACGAAATTCCCTTGGACCCATTGACGCACGTGTCTAGCTGCCCCACCTTCGTCGCAGCCTTGCGGGACCATCACCAGCATGGACCGGCCGGGCTGCGCCCGCCATAACTTTTGGGCGCGCTCCACAAACCAGTCGCAATCAGTTCTCATATCCCAACCTGCTGTTGCCGGATGTTGAACTCTTGCCAATTCTTCGGCGCGCGGAAACCTTCGGCGAACAAGGGAACTTGGAAACGGACAGAGGACTGGGAATCCATTCGCAGGACCCTTAGATCGACCAACGCTCGTAGGCGCCTTTTCCACGCGTTGTGATCATCGGCAGCGAGCAGCGACTGGTCGATCACGAACGGGATGGCAGCGTCTTGTGCTGCAAGCGAGCTCGCCTGCGCCACCCGGTAGAGGAGCATCCAAAGGAGATCACGCTCCTTTGGTGCTTCTAGTGACAACATGTTATCAATCGGCTCTAGGATCTCGTAGGGTTTAAATGGCAGTTTGACCCGTTCAGCACCCATCAACATCGCGACGGCGGCGCGGATGTCCATGCGTGCCGCTGAACCCGAACGGACCCGAAAGGCGGTTGTCGCGCCTATCTGCCAGAGAAACTGCGGCATCCCGGCACAGAGTTCCCAAGCATAATCAAGCGCCGACGGTTCGAACTGTATGAAGCTCGACACTCCCCTCGGAGCGACAACCAGAGAAGCGGTATCGACGTCGCCGAAGCCTTCGAGCTCGATCGCTTGGCTGCTGCCGAAGAAGGCGTTTTTATACTCTCTAGCAAACACGTTAATGTGGTTGCTGCCCGAGAGAAGTAGGCCAATCGAGCCCGTCGTCTGCGACACTTCGCGCAGGCTCTGCAAAAACTGCTCAAGCTCAAGTTTCTTGCTACCACCAGCCAGGTAGGGCACCACAAGCGCCTCCGCCTCATCAATTAAGAAGATGAAGCGTTTATTCGATCCGGTCCACTCGCGTAGTCGCTGAGTCAGAGCCATCAGCGAACTGGAGAGGCTCTCCTCGTCGTAGCAATCCTGGATTGCCTGTCGAGCGGCCTTCCAGTCACCGCTGAAACGTTCTCGGATGAGTGCGCACAGCGCATGATTGCGATCTTCGGAATTTAAGGAAGGACGCACGAGACAATGGGAAATCGCCCTGAAAAAGACGCTGGCTACGGTGCGATCAACGCTCGCGAGTTCGACCTTCCGTTCCGCCAAAGATAGATAGATACTAATAGAGCTAGTCTTGCTCCCTAAACTGCATCGCTTGTGGAAGGCGTATAGTAGCGATGTCTTGCCCACGCGCCGCATTCCCGTCAACAGCACAGGGCTCGGATTCTTGCTGGAGACGAGCACCTGATGAAGCCTTTCCAGCTCGTCGATCCGACCCACGAAGGATTTGTCTACCACCGGATTATTAGCAACGCCGGGATAGAGCTCCAGCAGCGTCTCTATGTCGAGCCGGCTACCACTAACCTCGACACTTTCGAGCGGACGCACCGAGCAGACGACATCTTCCTGAATTAGCTCGTCCGTGACAGTCTTCGCCTCGATGCGGATCCGAACAGTATCGCGCTCCGCGGAGTTGGCTTCAAACCAACTACGTCCAAAGCAGATGCTGACGGCAAAATCCATGGAGAAATAGATGGGATTCTTCGAAAGCTCCTTCATCCGGCCGCCATCCGCGAAGGTCAAATCATCTTCCTGGAACAGCCTAGCGAACAGCTTGACGGGCACTAATCCTTCGGGCGTGACGATGATCGGAAGCTCAAGGTGGCTTGCGCCTTCCCGGGGTGGCCGGAGCTGCGCCAAACCATCGATCTTTACGCCTAGCTTGGGTTTTACTACCTGCGCTGCGAGCGGCAGGCCTTTGACAAAGGCTCTGAAGGGCGCGGCCTTGGCATTGCCGCCAATGTGCTGTGCCACCGACTGAGCAACTGGCAAGAGATCGGGCCGGTTCTGCGCGACCGATCGCAGTTCGAAAAGCTGGTTCAAGCTTTGGGCGATCGTCGGTTCATACCGCTGGGCCAGTCTGACTATCACCTCATGCGCGCCTTTATCGCTCAGCAGGTTGAGGAGCGGCGTGCGATAATTTTGTGGTTCGCTAAGATTAGTCGCCGCGTCCCAGAGCCGCTCGGCTACGGCAAGCCCAAACGCTCCCAACAAAAGCGCTTCAATCACGCGTCCCGTTCGCGAGGGCAGGCCAGTCGACAACATCCGTCGGAACGGCGAAGCCTTTCCAAGTAGTTCAGCCCAGGAACCGCCACGTTCGGGTGACCGCGGCATATCTTGACCACTGTCTGCGGCCACTGCGCCGGTGAGAAGCCGGAAGGCTAGCTCCATCCTTTGGGATTCCCTGATCTGGTCTGCGCCATCGCCATGGCCGAACAACCATGCGGCCGCCGACGGAAACATGTCCGCGATCTCGGAGGACGGCAGTGCGGTCTGATCCATTAACGGTGCGACGGTGCGCGCGATCTGGTTAAGGCGGTCCGCCTCCCCAGCGTTGGCTTCCCGCGCTTTGCTCTCGCAGACCTCGATCGCCGCCCGCCAGTCTTGCGTTTGCAGGGCGCTGAGAAGTCCTTCAGGAAGTGGCCTTTCAGCCGTTGGCACCGCGCTGTTTGGCACGCGCTCGGCAGGACTGCCTGACGGAATCGACGCATCGGGCTCGACCTCTGGCGTCTCACTAACGGCGCGAGCCATCGGCTTAGAAGGTGCTTCGATCTCCCCGCTTGCTGCCAGCTGGGCTAGGCAGTCAGAAGGCCTTTGACCATCCAGAACGACAATTGCTACCTCAATAATTCGATCAAGGCCCGCCTGAAGGGCATCTTTGTCGTCTAGACCGTGCAACGACAACGATCGTTCGAGGATGAAATCGCAATACCAGCTAGTCAGAGTGATCAAGGCTGACTGCTCTTCCTCACGAAAGTTAGGAGAGTTGGTAATCCAACTCGCGAGCTTTGGAGTCGCTTCCTCTACTAGTGTTGTGAAATTGGCGGACACTGCCTCAGGAAGCCAGAGGTGTGGGTCTTGGCTTGCCCGGGCGAAGTCCGTTAGACGGGAGGTCAAGTCCGCCGGGACTACTGCGCATTTTTTGAGCGAGGATGACACGGCGATGAGGTGCGCCCGGTCTTTCTCCCGCTCAGTCAGCACATCCGCCCAACTTGCTTCAAGCTCGGCCACTGACATCTGCTCGTCGGGCGTGGTGAAACCCGCGCGACGGTGATATTCAATCAGTCTGTTACGGCGTTCGGCGGCGACCGTGTCCAGCGCGCCTGTGACCTGAAGTCCAGTGCCCTCGGATAGGCCGAGCTCCCACAGCTCGATTATCTCCTCAGCCGATTCGAGATCCAAACTAGCTAGCGCGGCGTCGAGCTCCCGACGATCGAGCGGAGTATGCGGCCGGGACGGATCGGGCCCCTCGGTCATCTTTTCTGCGCGCAACTCAAGCGCGCTCACCGCAGGCTTCGCCGCGTCGCGCACAAGAATCTTTGTTTTTTCGTCATCCGCGACACAGAAGGCCGCGCGGAATAGATGCCGATCAATTAGTTGGCACACTATGTCCAGCTTAGAAGGCGGTGTACCACTGCTTTTCCACCAAAGTGTGCTCGCAGCGACTTCGACCGGGGTCGGGGGATGATCACCATGAAATTCTGGCAGGTCTAGGAAACTTAACGCCCATTCCTGATCGGCGCTATCCCAAGCACGTTCCAATATCGGCGTGGCATCGCCGACTAATGTCCTTTGATCGCCGGCCTGCTCTTCCCCATCGAGAATCGACGCCACTTCTGCTTCGAGCCATTCGACTGTTCCAGGCTCGCCCGTCGGCCGAAGTTTTGTCCGTATATTTTTCAGGTCAGCAAAGAATGCTCGTCTTCGAGTGTCGGATCGTCCGTTCGCCTGCACTAGGAAATCGTCGAGGATGAGCGCGCCTTGGCGAAGATAGCGGGCCAGCTGCTCATGATGGCGGGTTTCTAGCCGGTCGGCGGGCCGCTCCCTCTCAAATGCCACGATCACCTCTTTGAGGCTCTGGCCGGAAGCGATTGTATTCGCTAGCACTCTGGCCTTGTGGGCATCAAGGCGGCCATCCGTGAGTAAGGGGATGAAAAGTAGTTCGCGAGCTTTTTCGCGGAGACGTCGAAAATTTCCGCTCAACGTCGCAGGTGCGTGGATGAAAGCCTCCAAACGCTCCCTGACATCCAACTGTTTCTGGGTAGCCCGCAGCGCGTGGACAACGTCGGTACCGTTTTTCATGATGTCAAGATTGCTGACGATCAGCACAATCAGCTTTTGGACCGATGGCCCCACAAGCTCAGGGTCGCTCAATCCGGAAGCGGGATCGTTGATCTGTGCGAGAGGGCCAAACTCGACTGCATCCCGCATCCGCTCCACCGCAATCAGACGACGCACCTTTATTTCGGCATCAAAGTGCGACGACGTCGGATCCGCGAAGCGCAGAAGCGCCCGCCGCCGCTGAGGCGACGCGGACAGGATATGCATGACCGTGTCCAGTTGTTCGGCGCCACGCTTGTCAAGCATCGCGCGGAGAAGAACAGCGCCGGCCACGATCCATGGGGGTTCTGAAAGAACAGGAAGCAGGGCTGCAAGTTCGCAAAAATCGAGCCCCGCTAGAAAGGCCGTGACATCCGCCGGAGACGTGCCCGAACAATATGCAGCAACTTCATCTTGAAAAACCTTGCGGGCCTCTTCCTCCTTGGCGTCTCGTTCCGCCAAATGAACTAGGTCCCATAACGCTTCGGTCGCCGGGGCGTCGGACAATTGGGTGCGCCAGCGTGCGACAACAGCTGAGGCGGGGTCCAGCTCATCAAGGGCTGCCCTCAACGAGTCGAGTTCGGTCAGGGCGAGCCCTGCGGCACCTGCAGAAATGCCGGATTTTTGACTAGCAGCGTTGAAATTCCAGCCAAACCGAGTGGTAAGCCCCTCCAGGATGCCCTCCTGCTGATCAATGCAAGCTGCCTCAAGCTCCTTGAAGTGTGCAATTCCATCACGCGCATCGGCCACGGCTTCGACGACCGCCTGCCAAACCCCTTCCGGCCCATCGATAGCGGCTGCGGGGTCGACGCGGAGGGCAAGCTCGGCGTCACGCCGACGGTCCCGCATTGCCCGCTCGGCCTCTTCAAGAGCTTCGACCTTCAGAACGACAGCGGGCGAAGCGCTCCGGTCCCGTCGCGCCACGGACTGAGGTGGTGCAAGCGTTGGTCGCCGAAACTTCTGCTCTACGGTGTCTTCAACCTCTGGCTTGGCAGGGTGTATCTCCGCCAGTTCAAGGCAGGAGTTCGGGAAATATGCGTCCGCTATCGGTGAACAGCCGAGTTCTATTGCTTTTTCAAGCAACGCCCGTCGCTCATTCTCGGGCAGGAGCGAGGCAAATAGAACGATTGAGCGTGCCAACCAGTAGCTATCTCGCTCGACTGGACATGTCCTCTCGGCGAATGCATTCGCCAAGGTCTCCGACGTGAGGAAAAGGCCGGGTCCAAACAATTCAAATTCTGTGCAGGCATCATTCAGCCAGCCGTACAGTTCGGCCATTTCAGGCACCTTACTGTATCCCCTCCACAGCAGATCGGCGAAGGAGGACGCAGATTGTAGTTGACGACCGCGGACCCCACTGCGCCCCCGACTACTGTACATTTCATCGGCAAAAAAGGTGATTTCCGAGGCTCGATCACGTGCTGCGGGCAGATTGCCTAAAAGAACCGCCATACGACAGTCGCGCGCCGTCAGTTCATCGCCGCCGTTCCTGGGTTCATTCGGAACGGTGCGCTTGAGGTGAGCCTTCAGCCCCCTTCTTATCGTTGCGGCGGAGCACCTGCCGTTTATTGGAAGGTAGTCGAAAATTACGGTTCGAAGATGCTCATCGGGAAAAAGTGTTTTCGGCAGTGCATTGTCACCGAGCGGCCAGTTAGCAACAGTTCTATTGTCGCGCGATGTGACCGTTTTATGCTTCTGAATGGCATCCATAAATGATTTCTAAGGACGAAATGAGAGGTTGCCAAGTTCAAGATTCAATTTTGTGCAATCACCATGAACTGCGGTTCTTAACGAACTGATCATCGGTGTTTGTCCGTTGCCAGGATTTTTGGCAATGTCAGAGGAACTTCCTCGTCTCTATCGTTCGTGCCGCCTAGCGTCTGGAGATTACAAAACCCAGCCCTTTTTGCTATTTCAGAGGGGTATCACACTAGGAGGTTGGAAAGTGGGGTCCTTACACCTTTGACCGTTTCTTAGATATGAACGCCGATTACGTAATACCATGGTTTTGCGTTAATGCGGTTATATTTCAGGATGGCACAGCACAAGAGCATTATAAGGAATTGATTATGAATGATAAAAGCAAACTCTTTGGACAACACTTTGTCAGTCGCTCACTTAAAGGCCTCCCAAGTTTCGGGTATTCTAAAGCACAAACCGTAGCGCAAACTTGATTTCGACATCTCAAAAGACGTGAATTTTTGGCGGAGAGGTCTTGTAATAGCTAGTGCATAATTATTCTGACCCAAGCTTTGATTGGTCATCGGTTTCACACGTTGTGCAACCTGCAAATGATCAGCAAGCACGTTTTGAGGCACTTGGAATAACCCACGCAAAGGCAAAGGAGGTTATTGAATCGGGGTTTGTCTTTCCCGAGATTGGATCGAAGATCATTGACCCACTAAATCAATGGTAAATACACCCTGCCTATCTTTCAACTAGACCACTAACCCCCTATCCCTGTGAAAGCGTACAAGCAAACTGAGGAAGAGGGCAGCATGGCCATCAAGAAAAGCGACATCTACAGGTCCCTCTGGGAAAGCTGCGACCAGCTTCGGGGCGGGATGGATGCTTCTCTTTACAAGGATTACATCCTCACGCTTCTGTTCGTGAAATACGTGTCCGACCGTGCCGGTCAAGCCGATGCGCTGATCGAGGTGCCTCTGGGGGCGTCTTTCACTGACATGAAGGCGCTGCGCGGTTCCAAGGATATCGGCGAGGGGATGGATACGATCATCGCCCGCATCGCCGAGGAAAATGACCTCAGCGGCGTGATCGACCGGGCTTTCTTCAACGACCCCGAGAAGTTCGGCAAAGACAAGAAAATGGTCGGCACTCTGACTGCTTTGGTCAACATCTTTAGCCGGGAAGAACTGAACTTCTCCAAGAACCGTGCCGATGGCGATGACATTCTGGGCGATGCCTATGAATATCTGATGCGCAACTTTGCGACAGAGTCGGGCAAATCCAAGGGCCAGTTCTACACCCCGGCCGAGGTGTCCCGCATCGTGGCAACTGTGGCGGGGGTCAGCCGGGCCACCAGCCCCAAGCAATCCGTTTATGACCCCACCTGCGGATCGGGGTCGCTGCTTCTGAAGGCTGCTGAAACCGCCGCTGTTCCCATCTCGATCTTCGGGCAGGAGATGGACATCGCGACCCGTGGCCTGGCCCGCATGAACATGATTATGCACAACCGGGCCACCGCCGAAATCGCCCAGGGCGACGTGATCGCAGAGCCGCATTTTCTGGCCAATGCCACCACGCTCCAGACCTTTGATTTTGTCGTGGCAAACCCACCTTTCTCGGCCAAGGCATGGGCCGCTGGCCTGACCGAAGACACCAAATTTGGCCGCTTCACAGATGGCGAACCCCCTGCCAAAAACGGGGATTTCGCTTTCCTCCTGCATATCCTTGCCTCGATGAAGGCCACCGGATCGGGCGCGGTCATCCTGCCGCACGGTGTGTTGTTCCGGGGCAATGCAGAATCCCGCCTGCGTGAGAAAATCCTGAAACGGGGCTATATCAAGGGTATCATCGGCCTACCTGCCAACCTCTTTTATGGCACGGGAATCCCTGCATCCATCATCGTGCTGGACAAATCGCAGGCGCAGGAAAACCGCCCGGTTTTCATGATCGACGCCTCCAAGGGCTTTATCAAGGACGGCAACAAGAACCGCCTGCGGGAGCGAGATATCCATAAAGTCACCGACGCCTTCACCAAGGCGCAGGAAATCCCTGGCTATTCCCGCCTTGTTCCCTTCGCTGAAATCACCCGCAACGATTTCAACCTGAACATCCCCCGCTATATCGACGGCTCCGACCCAGAAGACCTGCAAGACATCAGCGCCCATCTGCATGGCGGCGTGCCAGAGCGTGACATCGATGCGCTGCACGAATTCTGGGATGTCATGCCCACCCTGCGGGCCACGATCTTTGGGCCGAACCCCCGTGCGGGCTATGCCGATCCGCTGGTTGCCCCCGATCAGGTGCGCAGCACCATCCGCAACCATCCCGATTTCGCCGCCTTCCGCAGCCAGATCACCGATATCCTGAACGGCTGGATCGCCCAGAACACGCCCCATCTGAACGGCATCAACCAAGGCGACCACCCAAAGGCCCTGATCGACACCATCGCCGAGGATATGCTGACCCGCTTCGCCACCGCCCCGCTGGTCGATAAATACGAGGCGTATCAGCGCCTGATGTCCTATTGGTCAACCACCATGCAGGATGATGTGTTCATCATCGCGGGCGGGGGCTGGCTGGCCGCCCGTGATCTGCGAGAGGCCCGCAAGGAAGTGGCCGAGGGGAAAACCAAATGGCTGGAAGAGGGCGATCTGACGGTTGGCAAAATCCGCCTTATGGCCGATGTTATCCCACCCGCCCTGATCACGGCGCGGTTTTTCCCTGAATTGAAGGATGCGCTGGATACCTCCACTGCACGGGCCGAAGAACTGGGTCGCGAGATTGACGAACTGGCCGAGGAACACGGGGCCGAGGGCGGGCTGTTGGCGGATGCCCTGACAGATACCGGCAAACTGACCGCCGCATCGGTGAAAACCCGCGACAAATCGGGCGAGGCGGATGCCGAGGAGCGCCCCTTGCTGAAACAGGCCGCCAAGCTGATCGCGGAAGAGGCGGCGGCGAAAAAGGCGGCGAAAGAGGCTGAGGCAGCGCTGACCGCCGCCGTGTTCAAGGCATATCCGGAACTGACCGAAGACGACATCCGCACCCTTGTGGTGCAGGACAAATGGATCACCGACATCACGGCGGCGATAGGGGCCGAGGTGGAGGCGCGGACAGAAAGCCTGACCGCCCGCGTGCGGGTGCTGACCGAACGCTATGGCCAGACCCTGCCGCAGATCATGGACGATCTGGCGGGGTTGGAGGCGCGGGTGGCCGCGCATCTGGCGGCGATGGGGGTGGCGGGATGAACCCCGCACAACGACAAATCGCCCTTAGAAAAATGGGGCTGCCCTCTATTCCTAATGACTGGGACATCCTTACAGTCGGGTCTATCGCGCAGAAAAAACCGAATTCGATTGTCGGCGGGCCATTTGGCTCTGACCTTGTTTCTACCGATTACACCCCGAGTGGTGTGCCTGTAATTCGTGGTCAGAATATGGGTTCCACCTATGTTGGTGGCGATTTCGTTTTTGTTTCCGACGAAAAAGCAAAATCATTGAATTCCAACCTCGCAACACCGGGGGATGTTGTCTTTACGCAAAGGGGCACCCTTGGGCAAGTTTCGCTTGTTCCCGAACGCCCCTTTGATCGCTACCTGATATCCCAAAGCCAGATGAAGCTTGCCGTTGATCCGAAACGGTTCGATGTCGCCTTTCTTTGTCAGTATTTCGGTTCCGTTGCAGGACAACAGCAAATCTTGGAAAGCGCGATTCAAACGGGTGTCCCACATACAAACTTGACTATCCTGCGTGGTTACTTTCTGCCCAATCCCCCCCTCCACGAACAACAGGCCATTGCCGCCGCTTTGTCGGATGCGGATGGGGTGGTGGCAGGGTTGGAGCGGGTGATCGCGAAGAAGCGCCTGATCAAACAGGGGGCGATGCAAGACCTCCTCACCGCCCGCCGCCGCCTCCCGGGGTTCTCGGGGGAGTGGGAGGTGAAGCGGTTGGGGGATCTTGCTCGCTTTGGAAAAGGCAAGGGCTTGCCAAAATCAGATGTTTTGTCCGCAGGTCCGTTTGCATGTATCCATTACGGCTCGTTGTTTAGGGATCAACCCACCGTAATTTCTGAGCTTCAAACCTTTGCAAACGGCTTTAACGGTTCTGTTTTGTCAGATGCGGGCGATGTATTGATGCCGACATCAGATGTTACGCCTTCTGGGCTGGCCGTGGCCAGCTGCATAAACAAGGCAGATGTTATTCTTGGCGGAGACATATTGATAATAAAGCCCGATCCTGCGGCTTTGAACGGACATTTTCTGAGTTCGGTCATTCGAAACTCAAAGAACCAGATAATGGAATTGGTTTCAGGAACAACGGTGTTTCATATCTATGCGGGCGATATGGCACGCTTTACCTTAAACGCGCCGGAAGTAACCGAACAACAAGCCATCGCCGCCGTCCTGTCTGACATGGACGCCGAAATCCAGACCCTCGAGTCTCGCCTGACCAAGGCACATGCGATCAAAGAGGGGATGATGCAAAACCTTTTGACAGGGCGGGTGCGCCTCGTTTGATTTGGATACCATTTTCTCAAAGGATTTTCACGCATGACCATAGGCCAGCCGGAACGCGCCACGCAAAACCGCATGATCGCCCAGATGTGCGGCGATACCTCTGGTACCGTCGGCGGCCTTGGGTGGCGATACCTTGGCGATTGGCAGAAACGCGGCAGCAACGCCAATATCGAACCCGATTATCTGCGCCCGTGGCTGATCTCTCGCGGCTATGACACCGACGTGGTGACCAAGGCCATCGCCGAGTTGCAACGCGCCGCCCGCATGGACGGGTTGAAACTGTATGAGGCGAACCGCGCCACCTATGACATGCTGCGCTATGGCGTCCAAGTCACCCCCGGCCCAGGCGAGGCCCCCGTGACCGTGCGCTTTGTCGATTGGGATAATCCGGCGGCCAATAACATGGGCGTGGCCGAAGAGGTGGCAATTTCCGCCCGCAACCCCAAAGCCTATAACAAACGCCCCGATCTGGTGCTGTATGTGAACGGGATCGCCCTGGGCGTGGTGGAGTTGAAGAAATCCACCGTGGATCTGGGTGAAGGCATCCGCCAGACGCTGGACAACCAGCGCCCCGAATTCATCCCGCATTTCTTTACGACGGTGCAGTTGACCCTTGCCGGGAACGAGGTGCAGGGCCTGCGCTATGCCGCGATCCAGACGCCCCAGAATTACTGGCTGGCGTGGAAGGAAGACAGCGATATCACCGCCCCGCTGGCGCGGGATGTGTCGCAGATGCTGACCCCTGCACGGTTTCTGGAAGTGATCAACGATTTCATCCTGTATGATGCCGGTCGGAAGAAGATCACCCGCCCCAACCAGTATTTCGCGGTCAAGGCCGCGCAAGATGCCGTGCGGGCGCGGCAGGGCGGGATCATCTGGCAAACCCAAGGATCGGGGAAAAGCCTGATCATGGTGATGCTGGCCCGCTGGATTCGCGAGGCGCTACCCGATGCGCGGATTCTGGTGGTGACCGACCGCAAGGAACTGGATGACCAAATCGAGGCCGTGTTTGGCAATACCGGCGACAAGGTGCGCCGTGCGAAATCCGGGGCTGACCTGCTGGCGGCCTTGGCCGACCCGAAGGAACGGGTGGTGTCGTCCCTTGTGCATAAATTCGGCCGCCGCGAAGAGGATGAGATGGGCGCCATGATCGCCGAGATCCAACGCGGCCAGATCGGTGCGCCCGTGGGCGAGTTTTTCGTGTTCATCGACGAGGCGCACAGGACGCAATCAGGCAAGCTGGCCCGTGCGATGCGTATGATCCTGCCGAATGCGGTCTTCTTCGGGTTTACGGGGACGCCCTTGTTGAAGACGGATAAACAGACATCGCTCGAGACGTTCGGGCCGTATATCGGCAAGCCCTACCGGTTCAACGAGGCGGTCGAGGATGAGGTGGTTCTGGACCTGCGCTATGAGGCGCGGGATATCGACCAGCGCATCAGCTCACCCGCCAAGATTGACGAATGGTTCGAGGCCAAGACCAAGGGGCTGACCCCCGTGGCCAAGGCAACCCTGAAACAACGCTGGGGCACCTTGCAGCGGGTGCTGTCGTCCAAGGACCGGCTAGAGCAGATCGCCAATGACATCATCATGGACATGGCGACCAAGCCGCGCCTGGCATCCGGCCGTGGGAACGCCATGCTGGTGGCGGGGTCCATCCCAGAAGCCTGCCGGTTTTTCGAGATTTTCCGCAATTCCGGGTCTGAACTGTCAGGCAAGTGTGCCATCGTCACGTCCTACCAGCGCAATGCGTCCGAGCTGACTGGCGAAGAGGCGGGGATGGGCGAGACGGAAAAGCAATATGTCTACCGCGTCTATGAACGTCTGATGACCGATCTGGGCACGGATGAAGAGGCGTACGAGGCCGAGGCTCTGCGCAAATTCCGCAAGGAACCGGCGCAGATGAAGCTGTTGATCGTGGTCAGCCGCTTGCTGACAGGCTTTGATGCCCCCACGGCTACATACATCTACATCGACAAACAGATGCGGGATCACGGGTTGTTCCAGGCAATCTGTCGGGTGAACCGGTTGGATGGGGAGGACAAGGATTACGGCTACGTCGTCGATTACAAAGACCTGTTCAAGAATATTGAAGCGGCGGTTGATGATTACACATCCGAGGCGTTTGATGCGTTTGACGCCGAGGATGTCGAAGGGCTGATTTCAAACCGTGCCGAAAAGGCCGGGATTGACCTGCATACTGCACGGGATGCCTGGTTCGGTTTGCTGGACCCTGTTGAGCAGCCAAAAGGGGACGACCAGATCTTCGCCTATTTCTCCAGCCCAGATGGCTGGGAAAAAGACCCGGAGGCCGAGGAAAAAGCTCGGCGGCGTCAGGCGCTCTACAAGCTCGCAGGGGCCTATGCCCGTGCCTTTGCCTCTGTCGCGGAAGACCCTGCAGCCAGCGGCGTCAATGACCTGCAGCTTTCCCGGTATCGGGGTGAGGTCGAGAAGGCCCTGTCCATCAGGGATGCCGTACGGTTGCACAGTGGTGACGCTGTGGACATGAAACAGTTCGAGCCCGCCATGCGCCACCTGATCGACAGTTATATCAAGGCGGACGGGTCCGAGGTGATCTCTCATCTTGATGACATCAGCCTGATCGACTTGGTGGCCAGCAAGGGGGCCTCAATCGAAGATGGGCTGCCCAGTGGCTTGAAGGGCAATCGGGAGAATGTGGCCGAGGCAATAGAGAACAATGTTCGCAGGTTGATCATCGATGAAACTCCAGTGAACCCTAAATTTTATGAGCGAATGTCCGAGTTGTTGACGGACTTGGTACAAAAACGCCGTGATGACGCAATTGCTTATGCAGAATATCTGGAGAAAATCGCCGAGCTTGTCCGATCTGTGAAAGCCGGACATGGCGGGGAATACCCTGCATCCATGGCGACCCCCGGACGCAAAGCTTTGTTCGACAATCTGAGTCAGGATGAGGCGCACACTTTAACGGTTGATCAGGTGATCCGTGATAACGCTCAATCTGGATGGCGGGGGAACCGCATGAAGGAAAGGATGCTCCGGAAAAAGCTGGGGGAGGTATTTGGGGGTGAAGAAGCGATCGATATGATTATCGAGATTATCCGGTCACATGATGAATACTGACTTGATCGCAGTGGCGGGCCTTTTTGTCGAGCTTGTCCGAAAGCCCATCAAGAACCTGCATATCGGAGTCTATCCGCCGGAGGGCCGTGTCCGCGTGGCCGCCCCACCGTCAATCAGTGAGGATGCGATTCGTGTTGCGATTGTCACAAGGCTGGGGTGGATCAAGAAAAAGCAACGGGAATTTGCAGGTCAGGCCCGTGAACCAGAACGGCAATATGTATCAGGAGAAACCCATTATGTTTGGGGAAAGCCCTTCCGCCTAACGGTTAAACCTTCGTCGTTACGAGGGTGCAAAATTACCCAAGATGGTCCTGGCCGTTTATTGATGGAGGCGCCGCACGGCGCAACGAGTACCCAAAAGTCACAATGGATGTCGAGCTGGTACAGGGAAGCCCTGAAAGAACGGGCGTTGCCTCGGATAGTGAAATGGTCCGAAAAATTGGGTGTTCCCAGCCCCAGATGGGGGGTGCGTGTGATGCGCACAAAATGGGGCAGCTGCAACCCGGACAAAGGCTTGATCTGGCTCAATCTCGACCTCGCCAAGAAACCACTCCAGTGTTTGGAATACGTCATACTACACGAGATGGCGCATTTCGTTTCGCGGAGACATGACGATGCCTTCCTGAGGGTTTTGACCGGGCAGATGCCAAGTTGGCGTCAGATAAAGGCTGACCTCAATGCATTTCCACTTTCCTCTGATTTGGGGGGACGGAAGGCCTAGAGCGTTAACTCTATTTTACAACTCAACGGGATTGGGGTGTTGTGCGCCGAGTTCACCGAAAAGGGTGTCTAGCGTTGCGCAAGTCCCGGACGGCGGAAGGATCAATACTCGATCACGCAAACAGAAAGGCAGGACCCAAAGGCGCAGACCATTGGACTTAGGAAACTCGAAAACAGGCAGCGCCTCGCTAAAGGCTTCTGTTTTTGGGTAAACTAAGACGACGTCACCCTGGCCGTCTATGTAGCTCTGTCCATAAGCATAAAGCTGATAGAAATCTGCCTGGCTCAGCCCATACTTGTCCGTTCCATTGCTCTTCTTATTGATGTCCAGCAGCTTCCATTTTGCATCTAGGACAAGATAGTTTGAGCCCGAAGCCTTCACCAGGAAATCGGGCTTCAGACGGAACCAGTTCTGTTCGAGATGTCTCACGAGCGAAAAGGTCTTTACCTGCGGTTTCAGATGTAAGGGGGGAGAAAGCTGCCGCCTTAAATGCTTGGCAACAAAGGCCTCAAAAACTGCTTCCATTGGAAATAGCAATGATGGCGATCGGTGCCCGCCGGTTCCAGTCAAAGGCGACTCGTGTTCCAGGATCAACCTTGCCCAGGCTAAGGCGTCGAAATAGTGAGCCATCCCGCGATCCAGGCGCACCCGTAACAAATCGAGCGACGGCCGCTCAGAGATTGGCACATCGGCGAACACAAAGCATAGTTCTCGTGCGAGCCGCTGGTTCGTCTGTGATCCTGTCCATGACAGAACCTGACGTAGAGCAGCATGCAGAAGCCGGTTTTCCGCACGATCCGGAGAGAAATCGTCGAATTCGGCAAAGAAGCGATCTTTTCGGCAAAGATTCTGCCGCAAGTGTGCTGCCATCTGCAGTTTGCCACGTAGCGCAAACATATTGTCTTGCATGGCACTATAGTCACTGCGCAAGCCGCGTTTGACGATCTGCTCAACACTGCCAAGAAACGCTTCAATGAAAACCTCAAGCAAGGGCATCCGTGTGGCTGCTAGCTTTGCGCTGTCGGTTTTAATGTGCCGAAAACCACCAAGGCAACGCAGCATCTCAATCAACAATTGCCTAGCTTGAACATCCCCACCTTCAGTGAGCTTGCCAACTTTCGGCAAAACCTCGATCTGATATCCGTCTGGAGCTCGCACGACTCCGACAAAGCTGGTGACCTGGATAGCGCGTTGACCGCGCTTTTGAATTAGCCGCAACCAAGCGTGAGTTCCTTTGTTAGTAGCGGCCAATGCCTGCACTTCAAGCCACTCAAACACGCTGAGAGGAACTTTACGTAATTCTTCTGATTCCTCAGCGCGGCTGTCTTGGGACATGATGGCGCCGAATTCGTAGATTGTTAGTCCACCCATTTGTGCGCCCCGATCCGAACCATCAGGAATGCGAATTGTAGATGCCGATATAGGCCATAGGCTGTCTGAAAGCCGACTCTTGGAGGCTATAGCGCTGTCTTGTCGCGTAACTGTCAAGGCCATGATCGTTGCCGAACAGCTCAGACAAATCCTGATCGTGGTCGGCAGTTTCGCGGATGAATTGATCCGCGGCGTTGGCTTTCTGATTGTCGGCCAACACAAGTCGAATTTTACGCCAATCCTCGAAGAAATACTCTTCCATAAGTGGCAAAATGCGATTGCGAAATGTCGCTGCCAGCGCCAGGAAGCGATCCGCGTCGTTTTGTACCTTCGCAAGCCCGGTAAAATAGGCGTGACCAATGCAATGATCACGATCGTACAAAGCCTCAATACGCTCGTTGATACGCTCGAGCATCAGGCGCACGTCGATCACGCCAGTCTCGGTCTTGACGACTAGCCCAGCAAGTGGTGCGCTGTCTTGCTCGGCCGGAACTTTCTCTGCACGAGTGTCTGGCATCAGCGGGACGAAATCGAAACGACGGCGCAAAGCCGTATCAAGTAGGGCCAGCGATCGATCCGCCGTGTTCATCGTGCCGATGATATCCACGTTGGCGGGCACAGTAAATTTCTCGCCGGAATAAGCTAAAGTAACTTCGGCCGACGGAGGGCTACCATCAAGGCGGTCCCTCTTGTCTGCTTCGATCAATGTGATCATCTCGCCGAATATCTTGCTAATATTGCCTCGATTGATTTCATCAATGACCATTGCCCAACGTTGATCCGGCGCCTGTCGGGCTTTGCGGCACAGCTCCTTGAACGCCCCCGGACGGATCTCATAGGCTACTTCGCCCTCTTCGGTATCGCCTGCCAGAACTGGCCGTAGACCTTCGACGAATTCCTCGTAACCATAGGACTGGTGAAAGGTGACGAAACTGTAGCGCTGAACAGTGGCGTCGTCCTTTGGCCCAGCTTTCAACTCATCTACCAGGTCACGAAGCTCATCACCGATTTCGTCCCAGTCACCGGCAAACCGCCAAATGGAATCTGCTGATTTGTCGAAGATGGCAGAGCCGAGCCGTTGCTTCACGTTGACCGTGGTCGAATCAAGTACTGTGTGATCTTGCAGTGTGCCCCAAAGAGTCTGATTGATACCGGTTACGCGGCTTTTGGCATCTGCGATAGCTTGGATGAAACGATGCCCGGCCAGCTCTGGTACTTTGGCCTGGCCGCCTAAATCATACAACGCGGCAGCCAAACCTTCCCACCATGTAAGTGCTCCTATCTTTTCGGCGATGATTTGATTGCGCCATGCATCGGCAGAGATCGATTCGACTTCTTGTTCATAATCGCTTTTCAGTAATTGAGTTAGCGCATAGGTTTTCCCAGTGCCGGGAGGTCCATAATAGATGCGATTAATGCAGGCTGCGACAGGTTCACTGGCCAGAACTTTTGTCGGAACGGACGCAAATGAAGGTTCTTGACCGTTCCCCAAGTTGTTTGGCTCTAAAGGCTCCCCTGACACCGCCGCCAACTCCCCCAAATCCAATTCGAAAAATGGTTGAAGCAAGGCTGCCTCAAACTCAGGAAGGTCAGGCGTGCCAATACGTTTGAAAGTTGAATTATAATTTGGTGTCCAACCCTTTTTGGTGCCTTCATAAGCACCTTTTTTGATTGCCTGTTTCAAGACGCGATAGTGACGCTGTAGCCAGCCATCGCCTTTTTCACACGGTTCTGCTGCGGACGTAAATTGGCCGATTAGAACGACTTCTTCATTGCCGTGGCATAGATAGAATAATGAACCTACCTCAGCTTTCTGAAAGTCTTTTCCCTGACCTTTCCCAGTTTCGCCGTGCATTACACCAAGGTCTTTTTCGAGATAAGCTTCCCACTCATTTGATGAAAAGTCTGCGACGCCATGCGAAAGCTTCCATATCTTGAGGAGCTTCTTGCTACCTGCCTCCCAAACTTCCTGACCGTACTCCAAAATGCCTTGACCTACAGGACGTTTTGCCATCACCACATTTTGCAGAGTGGCCATGTTCGATTTTTCTGTGTCGCCTCCGAACGCGGCGAGCCAATCCCGCCTAAAGATGTTTACCATGATCGGCGCCTGCCGGTCTTGGTAATGAAAAGCAATCTTCCACTTGAAGACCTCACCTAAGTTTTTGAATGCGTCTATAGCATCTAGGTCGCCCTTTTGGGCGAGCTCGGCTACCTGCACAACAAATCCGCGTACCTTTTCGAAGGCTTCATCCGCTGTGTCGCCAAGTGTCGAATACCATGCGTAGTCGTTGGAATAGCTAAGCTTGGCGTCGGATGGTTTGCTTTCCGTGCTTTTGCGAGAGAACACCCCAAACTTGAAGGCCGACCCGCCCCAGATACTCCCCATCTTGTCTAAGCGCGACTCGATCCAATAGGTAAAGCTGTCTTGCGAACCTGCTTGAGTATATTCGTCGAGTGTCATCGAGGCCAAGCGCGAGGCTGGCCAAACACTCAAGAATTCATCCCAGAGGGCGTACTGTTGCTCGAAGTCGGGCATTCGGAAAATAGCTCGCCTTTGGTTGGATGGTTAGACCGTCATGGTTTGACAGGTTTCTAGTTGAACCAACAGCATTTTCATACTTTTCGGATCATAAGAAAGTTTGATACTACAGCGGCATTTGGTTTCAAAACCACCAGGCGCGCCGATCAAAATGAATGCACACCGAGCCGGAGGTAGCTTGTCATCGAGGTCACTATCCTGCATGTTCGCCCATTAGTGAGCGCGCTGAATAAAACCCGCCTAGGCAAAAGTGCGCGGCAGCCTAACGACCACGTCTGCCCCCGGGCCCCCCACCCCAAGCACGGACGGTTCTGCTGGGGGGCGTTGGGTCGCTTCCGGTCCAAGCCATCTCGCGAGCTAACTTGCCCCCGAGGGATGAATGCAGAAGGCAGAGGCTCGACACGAGGCTGGCCGAAAAGATTCATTGCCCCAAGTCAGAGAGACCAGCCATAGTCTAAGCAACTCTTTCTAAGGGTATTAGCTATTGGTTGCGCTCCCGAATTGGCTCCGTTCGAGTCCACAGACTATTGACGAGCCGAAGGCCACTGGCTTGGCCGAGACTGACTGTGCGGCTGAGCCGAAAGTCGGGACCAATATCGACCGCCCTGTCATCGACCTCTACCGGCCGCACATCACGTCTGGCGACTGCCTGATCTTACCTGGCTATCAGCACTACCTTTCGTCGCTCGCAGTCTTGATGTGAGAAGTTAAGGAGTTCAAGGACCCTGACGCAGACCCAGACGTCCGCATTCGGGTACCTGCGTGCGCACTTTGATTGACTTCGAGCGAAGCGCCACCCTCGCTATTGCAAGTCGGAGCCAACTTCCGTCAGCAACCAATCCCGCACCGCTGCCACTTCTGGTCGCAACGGTCGATCCGAAGGGGTGACGATGTAATAGTTCAGCCCGGTCACGTATTCCCGGGAAGCCGCGCGAACCAAGCCTTTTTGCTCCAGCTCATGAGCGATTACATAGCGCCAACCGAGACCAATGCACTGCCCCTTGATCACAGCTTGCAACAGGAGCGCGTAATCGGAAAATAGCATTTCGGAGGCGTCGCCGGGTGGAGCATATCCCATCTCCGCCAGGTACTTACGCCAAGGCAGTCGCAGTGGCTCGTTGAGATGTCCAAGCGTGTGGCCCTTCAGAGTATTGCAGCCATCTAGCACCCCATGTGCTGCAACGTAACCTGGACTTGCCACAGGAATCACGACCTCTTCCTGGAGGAACCATCGGTCGAACGCCTGTTTCTTTTCCTCATCGTGGCGCACACCGAGATCGGCTCCGTTCAGTGGGCCAATCGGCTCCCCATGTATGATCTGAAATCGAATTGGGATATCAGGCAGCGCCTGGCGATAGCAATCTAATCGCGGCATGAACCAATGTAAGGCAAACGCGGACGTTACTGAAACGGTTACAGAAGCTGGACTTTCACGCATTCGCTCAATCTCGTCCAGTGCCGCTTCCACTTGACGGAAGCCACCAGCCACCGCGTCGGCTAGGATCTGGCCATGACGTGTCAACTCTACCCCGCCCGACGTACGATTGAACAGTGGTACACCGAGCTGATCTTCAAGTTGGCGGATCGTTTTACTCACTGCAGGCTGGGTTACGTTGAACTCCCGACTGGCTTCCGAAAAGTTCAGCTTTCGGGCTGCCGCCTCGAAGACAAATAGCGCACCAGCGCTCGGCACTTTCGATCTTAACGACATAAAAACCTCAGTCTGACTAGTTGACCCCATAACTCAGAGTAATAGGGCAATGAGTATTCGTGACGTTACAGATTAAAATCTCCACCGTAACCTCAATCCTAGGACAGACGACACTTGGACCCGGAAAGGCCCATTGATGCAAGAGTCTTCAAATCTCTACAATGTAAATGCAGTCGTTTCGGAAACGGCGCCGAATGTAGTTCATCCGCACCTGCTCGACCCGCTTTTGCGGCCAACCTCTGTTGCCTTCATCGGCGCCTCAAACCGTCCGCAAACTCTTGGCAACATCATGGTGAGCACTGCGGCTGTAGATGGCTATCCCGGTGCCTTATACCCGGTAAACCCCAAAGAATCTATGATTTCAGGGCTTCCTTGCTTTCCAGATATCGCCAGCATTCCCGGACAGGTAGAACATGTGGTGATCGGGTTGGCCGATCAGCGCGTAGAGCAGGCCCTGCATGAGGCCATCGAAAAAGGTGTGCGCGCCGCTACCATTTTCACCGGTTGCGACATGTCGGACCAGGGTGATGACAAGTTGTTGTATCGCCTCTCGGACATGGCCCAAGAAGCAGGATTGCACATATGCGGTCCCAACAGCATGGGGCTCTTAAACCCTACAATTGGGTTGCGGCTCAATGGTTATGCCTCACCGGTCCCTCTGAAGCCGGGTAATATCGCGCTGATCCTGCAATCAGGCTCCGCCTTCAGCGCGCTTGCCTATAATCACTCTAGGTTGCGCTTTTCGTTCTGCGTATCGACGGGACGAGAACTAGCCACGCGCAGCGAAGATTACATGCTCTGGGCGCTTGAGCAGCCCGAAACGAAAGTGATCGGCCTATTCCAGGAAACTGCGCGCGATCCGGTGCGCTTCATCACCGCGCTGGAGCGTGCACGACAACGATCCATACCGGTAGTGGTGCTCAAGGTTGGCAAAACGGAGCTAAGCGCACATTTTGCCTCCAGCCACAGCGGGGCCATCGCAGGCGACGCGGCGGCCTACGAGGCGGTTTTTCGCAGCTACGGCGTGGTGGAGACATCAACCCTCGACGAATTCGGAGCTTGTCTGCAGATTTTCTCCAAGGTCGACCCGGCGCGTTTGCCCGACGGCCTGTTGGCTGGTGTGCATGATTCCGGCGGCGAGCGTGAGATGGTCGTGGATCTGGCCGAGCGTGAGGGCGTATGCTACGCTGACATTTCAAAGATCACCAAAGCCAAGCTAAGCGCCAATCTGGACAGCGGCCTCAAGCCTGAAAACCCGCTTGATGTATGGGGTTCCGGGCATGAGTTCGAGCGCAAAGTCGAGAACTGCATGAAGGCGCTGATTGACGACCCAGCCACCGGGGCACTTGCGCTGTTCCAGGACATTCGCGACGGCTCTTACGTAGCCACCGGCTTTCTGTCTGCACTGCGCCGGGTCAGTAAGAGCAGCAATAAGCCCGCAATTATCGTCTCTAACTATGCCGGGGTGCGGCACGGCACAATTGCACTCGAAGCCGTTGAGGCCGGGCTGCCAGTGATTGAGGGCTCGCAGGAAGGGCTCAAGGCTATTCGCGAATTGTTCGCCTTCCGCGACCGTCAAAAGGTATCCCGGGGATCTCCCCCAGCCACCTCACCAGAAATCGTCAGCCGCTGGCGCACCCGGTTGTCGGAACCCAATGATTTGAGCGAAGCGGAAGCACTGGCGCTTCTTGCGGATTACGGCATTGCCACGCCGCGCGTTATCGAAGTGGACACGCTTGAGGCGCTGCGCAACGCCATACCCGAAGTCGGCTTGCCCCTCGTACTCAAGACGGCGGCACTCGGCATCAAGCACAAGAGTGATGTCGGCGGGGTGTTTCTCGGACTAACAGACATGCATAGTGTCGAAGTCGCCTATCATGAAATCGCCACGCGATTGGGACCGCAAGCGGTTCTCGAGGAAATGGTGCCGAGTGGCATTGAGCTCGCATTTGGGTTGGTGCAAGACGAGACATTCGGCCCGTTCGTGATGGTGGCCGCTGGCGGCATCTGGATCGAGGCGCTCGAGGACCGGGTGGTTGCGTTGCCGCCCTTTGACCATGCCGAGGCGCGCAGCATGATCGACGGACTGCGAATCCGCCGACAGCTGGGTGGCGGCCGTGGCATCCCCTCCGCCGACCTGGACGCTATCGCTCTTGCCTTCTCGCGCTTCTCGCAGCTTGCCGCCGACCTAGGCGACTTGATTGCCGAGATGGATGTGAACCCTCTTTTCGCAAGGGCGGACGGGATACGCGCCGTTGATGCTCTTTTGAACGTTCGTGCCACGCGCGCGCCTAACATCTGACAAGGACAACCACTCATGGATTTCGAGTTCAACCCCCGCCAAAAGGCACTTTCGAAATTGGGTCGGGATTTCGTGGAGCAAGTCTTGCAGCCGCTTGAGCAGGTGACGGATGAGCATGGTGAGTTGCCCGAGAATAAGCGTGCCGACGTCCGTCAAGCAGTGCGCGACTGGGGACTGGCCGGCATCAATCTCGGCCACGAGCATGGCGGGCTGGGACTTACGATGGTTGAGCAAACCTTGGTCGAGGAACAGCTCGGCAGAGCAACAAACGGTTTATGGAGCTGCGTCTGGCGCCCACCCGTGAGTCTCAAGTTCGGCACACAAGCACAAATCAATGACTATCTCATCCCCTCTGCCCGCGGCGAGCGGCGCGGTTGCTTTGCCATCACCGAGGCGGATGCCGGCTCCGACCCCCGTCGGGTCAAAACCAAAGCCGTGATGCGCGACGGGCAATGGTATTTGAGCGGCGAGAAATGGTTCGTCACCTCCTACAATGCCAGCGATTTTATCATCGTGCACGCTCATGTGGATGATGATCCGGACAAGCCGACCCTCTTCCTCGTGGACAAGCCGGTGCTCAACATGACCCATGTGCGCTCTCCCAAGTTCATGCACAATTTCGCATTTGACCATGCAGAGCTTATTTTCGATGAAACGCCCGTAGCGGCTGATCGCCAACTTGGCGAGATCGGCCAAGGGTTCGAACTGACGAAGGACTGGTTTGTAGAAGCCCGACTTCAGATCGCGGCGCACTCCATCGGCGCGGCCACCCGCGCGGCAGAAATCGCGAATGAGTTCGCGACCTCACGCCACCAATTCGACCGCGCAATTCGTGATTTCCAAGGGATCGAATTTATGCTGGCGGACATGGCGGTAGATATCTTCGCCGCCAAGTCGATGCTGTATCGAGTTGCCGCAGAAATTGACGCGGGTGCGGACCGCTCACGCGTGCACGCCCATGCCAGCGCGCTCAAACTGTTCTGCTCAGAGGCTTCTGGGCGCGTAATTGACAAGGCGGTGCAGATACTCGGGGGGCGCGGCTATATGCGCGAGAACCCTGTGGAACGCCTCTACCGCGATATCAGGGTGGACCGGATATGGGAGGGCACCTCGGAGATACAAAGAAGCGTAGTGGGTGGCCGCATCCGCAAGCACGGCATGCGCATTTACTCGGAGGCATTTGAAACATGACCCGGGTTGAAACCACGCAGGCCTGGCGGGGACACGACCAAAGACTCGGCCGGGCTGCGATGACATTTTTGCTTTTTCTCCCAGCATTGATCTTTCTTGGGGTTTGGTTCGTCTGGCCGTTAGGTCAACTTATTCTCCTGAGTTTTCAGGCCGAGGGCGGTGCCTTTGCCGCTTACCAAGAAATTTTGACAAGCGAAGTGTTCCGCATTGTTTTCTTCAACACTCTCAAGCTGGCCGTCTTCGTCACGATCATCTGCACCATCCTCGCTTATCCTGCCGCCTGGCTGCTCACGCGAGTGAAAGGGTTTTGGTTCAGCATAGCACTCTACTGCATCCTCGTGCCTTTTTGGATCAGCATACTAGTACGAACCTTTAGCTGGATGCTGCTGCTAGAGCGCAGCGGGCCGGTCAACAATTTTCTGATTACCCTCGGCGTCACCGACCAGCCACTTAAGTTGCTTTTCAATGATTTCGGCGTCTACATCGGAATGGTACACGTCCTGCTGCCTTACGCGGTACTGCCGATCTATTCCTCGATGCTCAAGATCGACCAGCGGCTGCTTTTGGCAAGCGACAGCCTTGGGGCCTCAGGGCACACAACTTTTTTCAAGATTTTCCTGCCCCTCACCCTGCCCGGCGTCACCGCTGGGGCGACCTTTGTTTTTCTGCTGGCGCTGGGTTTCTACATCACCCCAGCCCTGCTTGGAGGACCACACAACCTCACGGCGGCAATGCTGATCGACAGTTTTGTTAATGAACGGCTGGTCTGGCCGCTGGCGGCGGCGGCCTCAGTGATCCTGTTGGTTATTGTGCTTGTTGTTCTGGCGGTGACCGCGCGCTTCGTCTCTCTCGGCTCTTCGGTGGTGGTTAAATGAAACGGTACAAACCCTCTCCGCAGGCTCTCACTCAGATCTTCGGCGCCATAGTGCTCGCCTTCTTGGTGATGCCGATCTTCGCAGTGGTCCCGGCTTCATTCAACCAAGCATCCTTCATAAAAATCCCGCCTGAGGAGCTAAGCCTGCAATGGTATGCCGCCTTCCTTGAAGACCGCGGTTGGATGACCTCGCTCTTCAATAGCGTCCGGGTGGCACTGCTTACCACGGCAATTGCGCTGGTCATTGGCACCCTAACGGCTCTGGGTGTGGAGCGCCTGCCCAAGCGGATACGCCCAATAGTCATTGGGGCGGTACTCTCGCCGCTGATCGTACCCGTAATCATGATCAGTATCGCGCTCTACTATGTAACCCGCAGCATCGGCCTTTACGGCACGGTTCCGGGGCTTGCGCTTAGCCATGCACTGATCTGCGTACCCTTTGTGCTGCTCAATGTGAGCGTTTCCCTTCAAAGGCTTGACCCCAATCTCGCAAGGGCTGCCTCAGGCCTGGGTGCTCGCCCGGGCTATGTTTTTCGCACAGTAACCTTACCCGCGATCTGGCCGGGCGTTGCTAGCGGTGGGGCTTTTGCCTTCGTTCTTTCGTTCGATGAGGTGGTAATATCTTTGTTCATCGCTGGCTACGGCGCCAAGACACTGCCGGTCAAGCTTTGGGAACAAATCCGAGTGGAATTCACTCCAGTCGCTGCCGTTGGCTCCACCCTAATTCTCACGTTCACTGTAGTGCTGTTCATCCTAACGCGGCTGAGCACCCGCAAACGCAACTCCTCCGCAGAAGGGAGCCAATAAGCATGGCCGCTAGAGAAACACATGGAGTTCGCTTCGAACAAATCTGCAAATCCTTCGGAGAAATAAAGGCTCTGCGCCCACTCAATCTAGAGATTAAACCGGGGGAGTTCCTGACCCTGCTGGGCCCGAGCGGCTCGGGCAAGACGACTTTGCTCAACATCGTCGCTGGCTTTCTTGACCCGGACGGGGGTCGCCTGATTCTGGGTGGACAGGATGTGACAGCCCTGCCGCCACGCGCGCGCAACATCGGAATGGTATTCCAGAATTATGCACTCTTTCCGCATATGAGCGTGGCTGAAAACGTAGCCTACGGCCTAAAAGTCCGCAGTGTGAAGGGCATGGAACTCCGGCGTCAAGTCACCGAAGCGCTCGAGATGGTCCAACTCGACGGCTACAGCGAGCGCGCCATAGACCAGCTTTCTGGCGGTCAGCAACAGCGTGTTGCATTGGCGCGTGCGATGGTCATCGAGCCGGATCTTTTGCTGATGGACGAACCGCTCGGGGCGCTCGACCGGCAATTGCGCAAGCATGTTCAGCTCGAAATTCGCCGTCTCCATACGAAATCGCCACGCACAACTATCTACGTGACGCATGACCAAGAGGAGGCGCTCGTGATGTCCGACCGTGTGGCGATTATGCGCAATGGTCGTATCGTCCAGATTGGCACGCCTGGCGAGCTCTACGACAAACCTGACAGCGCCTACATCGCTCGTTTTCTAGGCGAATCCAATCTTCTGCCCGTGAAAGTGCTGGGCGCCGAGAAGGACAGCATCGCTTACAGTATCCGCGGTTACGAAGGCAGATTTTCCGCACCGGCGAAAGGCCAAGCGGAAACTACGCCTGGCGAGGCGCAGCTTCTGATACGGCCCGAAGTGCTGCGCGTCTCGCAAACAGACGACAACAGCCTTCGCGTGGTGGTGGAAGAGGTCGTTTATCTAGGCGAGCTTACCGCCACGAAACTGCGCTTTGCAGACGGCCAAGAAGGCTGGCTGCGCGCAATGAAATCCCCGGCGCACCAACCAGGGGATGTCATCCGGGTCACCTGGGCACCGGAGGACTCCCGCCTGCTTCCCGCGAAGGACGAGGCGGCCAACTAGAACAGAGGAGGGAAACTTATGTTCAACCGAAGAGAACTACTCAAGTCCGCTACGGCGATGGGCCTGCTGAGCGCCACGTCGCTTGGTCAGGCGCAACGCGCCATGGCCCAAAACCGGCCCTTTATCTTCTGCTCCTTCGGCGGCGCGCTGTCGGAAACTGAGGAGAAGGCCTTCATGACCCCGTTCAGCGAGATGACTGGGCAGGAGATCTTGAACGTATCCCCCACCAACTACGCCAAGATCAAGGCGATGGTGGAGGCCAACGCAGTCGAATGGGACTTGGTTAATGTGGGTGGCCAGTTCATCTACCAAGGATCCGAAGCTGGGGTCTTAGAGCCTATCGATTACTCGATCGTCAAGGCTGATCATCTTGATCCGAGCTGGCGCACTGAATACGGTGTCTACACCAGCACCGGCGCATCGGTGCTGGCTTTCAACACCGATGCTTTCCCCGCAGGCCAAGAGCCGCAATCGTGGAAAGACTTCTGGAACGTCAAGGATTTCCCCGGCCCTCGCAGCCTATACACCCGACTATACTACAACTATGAGGCCGCGCTTTCAGCGGCCGGTGTCCCACGCGACGAGATCTACCCGGCAACCGACGAGAAGATCGAGATGGCTCTGGCCAAACTCGAAGAGCTCCGCCCGCATATTGCGGTCTGGTGGAATTCCGGCGCGCAGCCGCCGCAGCTGCTCTCAACCGGAGAAGTCACTATGGCCCTTGCCTGGAGTGGGCGAATCTTCGATGCGATGGCAGAGGGCAGCCCCGTATCGATGACCTTCAAGGACGCAATCGCGTGGGGCAACGCCTACGTGGTGCCTAAAGGTACGCCCTATCGTGATGTCGCGATGGAACTCATCAACTACTGCATCACTCAGGAAGCCCAAGAGCGACTGGTACCGTTGGGCACTTATGGTCCGTCACTCGCCTCAGCAGCTGCAACTGCGGATGAGCAGCAGGCCAAGTTTATGGTGACACACCCAGATAATGCCAAGGACACCATCTTGTTCAACGACAAGGAAGTGGCGCGTTACTGGACCGAATGGGAAGAACGCTGGCAGAAATTCCTGCTCGGCTAACAACTCACACGCCGAGGCCCGCACTTGCGGACCTCGGCTCCCTTACCAGAAGGAAAGTCAATTGACCGACGCACCTGCGTTCACCGCTATTACCTATGATACTTGCAACCGAATAGCCGAGATCAGTCTTAATCGCCCTGAAGTTCTGAACGCCATTAACGGCACGATGCTGACGGAGCTGGATCGGGCTTTGGACCTCGCTGAGGCCGACCCGGAGGTAAATGTAATTCTGCTGTCGGGACATGGGCGGGCCTTTTCCGCCGGCTTCGACCTCAAGGAATCCGCCGCACGCGGTGAAGTGACCCTAGCACAATGGCGACATTTCCTTCAGGTGGATTTCGATCTCATCATGCGGTTCTGGGATTGCCCCAAGCCAACTGTAGCGTCGGTGCATGGCCATTGCCTAGGCGGTGGCTTCGAGTTGGCGATGGCCTGCGATCTGACTGTTGCTAGCGATACTGCCATGCTCGGTGAACCAGAAGTGAAGTTTGGCTCGGGTGTGGTGGCACTGCTATTACCTTGGCTCACAGGGCCTAAGATGGCTAAAGAGATTGTGCTCACGGGCCTCGACAAGCTCACCAGCCAACGCGCCTATGAGATCGGCCTGCTCAACCGCGTCGTCCCGCATGCCGAGCTTGAAGAAGCGGCCCTTAGTCTCGCCAGTGCGATGTCAAGCGCTGCTGGCGCTTCTGTGAGAATGTCTAAGCAAGCGATAAACCGCAGCTACGAAGTGATGGGCATGCGTGCCGCCCTTCGGCAAGCCCTCGAGTTGGATATCTATATAGAGGCGAACGGTGGTCCTGAACGAGAGGCATTCAACCGGATCCGCAAGGAGGAAGGCTTGAAAGCAGCGATCGCTTGGCGCGAGAGGCGCTCTGCTCGGACCGTTTAAGCCGACGTAGCCCACCTGAAGATCTGCGTTCTGGCATGTTGCCTTTTAGTCATTCAGAGTCTGAGACCCCCAATGCCCAATGCCCCTTTTTATCCAAGGCTATTCGCCCCGCTGACGCTAGGGGGTTTCGAAATCCGGAACCGCATTGCATCGACAGGGCATCAAACCTTTCTGGCGGAGAACAATCTACCTGGCGGCGCCTTGGTGGCCTATCATGAGGCCCGTGCGCGTGGCGGTGCGGCGCTAATTGTCACTGAAGCAGCGCGCTTTCACGAGAGCGCCTTTGCCGCACCGCGTGAACTGCGTCTTGTGGAAGACTCCGCCATACCGGCCTATGCAAGACTAGCAAAAGTGGTTCAGGGCCATGGCGCGCGCATCATCGGCCAACTCTCGCATTCTGGACGGGTTTCCCATCGGATGCGCGAGGGTCATCGCGGCGTAGCCTATGCTCCCTCCCCCGTGCCCGATCGGCGCTATCAGACCGTACCAAGGCAGATGTCTACCGAACTGATTGAAGAACTGGTCACCACCATCGGCACCGGCGCCAGACGCTATGCCGAGGCCGGCTATGATGGGGTTGAACTGATGGCGAGCCACGGGTTGCTCTTCGCCCAGTTTCTAAATCCTGCTGTCAATCGGCGCACCGATGCCTATGGTGGTACGCTTGATAACCGGATGCGCTTTTTGTGCGAAAGCTTGGCGGAGGTGCGCCGGAAAATACGGATTGGCATGGTTATCGGACTGCGTATTTCGGCCGAGGACTTTGAATTGGATGGCACTGAGCCTGACGAGATTGAGGCCGCTTGCTCTTACTTGGCTAAAACCGGAGCGATCGATTATCTCAACGTGACCGCCGGGTCAATGGCTGGACTTGGCGGCTCGATCCACGTGGTTCCACCGATGGAGATCGCTTCGGCCTACCTAGCCTCTCACGCCGGACGGCTGCGCGCAGCCACCGGCTTGCCGATATTAGTGGCCGGACGTATCAATCAACCCCAGGAAGCCGAACAGGTGCTGGCCGGCAACTATGCTGATATCTGCGGTATGACTCGTGCAATGATCACCGACCCGGAACTGGCTGCCAAGGCCCGAAGTGGGAGAGGCGAGAGTATCAAAGCCTGCATCGGCTGTAATCAGGCCTGTATTGGACATCTCCATAAGGGCGTTGGCATTTCCTGCATTCAAAGTCCGCTTTCTGGCCGTGAGGCGCGCTTCGCCCCGGCTCTGGCAGAGCCAGCCCGAACACCAGGTCGAATACTGGTGGTCGGAGGCGGCCCGGCGGGCATGCGCGCCGCCGTCACCGCAGCACAGCGTGGTCACAATGTACTCTTGATGGAGGCTGCGCCGATGCTAGGAGGACAAGCGCTGTTGGCCCAGCGGTTACCAGAGCGGGCCGAGTTCGGTGGGCTGATAACCAACCTTGAAATGGAACTGGCCTCGGCAAACGTAGAAATTCGCATGCGCCAGTTTGTTGATCGTGCAATGATCGAGGCTGAGGCACCGGACGCGCTCATCCTCGCCACAGGAGCCCGCCCAGCCCCGTTGGAAATAGAAATCGAGGACGATCGGTCCCCAGTCCTTGCCGTAGAGGTATTGCAAGGCACTGCGCAGGTTCGTAGACGAGTTGTGATCGCGGATTGGCGTTGCGATTGGGTGGGCATCGGCACCGCTGCGCATTTAGCTGCCAAAGGGCACCACGTGCGCTTGGCGGTTGATGGGGTTTGCGCCGGGCAAAACCTGCCAACTTATGTGCGCGATTACTGGGCGGGCCGGCTGCATGCGCTCGGAGTAGAGGTTATTCCCTACGTGAGGGCTTTCGGGATGGATGCAGATACCGCCTATTTCAGCCAAAGCGTGACCGGCGCGCCGATATTGTTTGAGGGCGTGGATGATCTAGTGATTTCCGGACCCTATCTGCCTGACACGCGCCTTGAAGATTCATTGAGCGGCCTCAACATACGTGTGCTGCGCGCCGGAGACTGCCTATCTCCACGCACCGCAGAAGAGGCGGTATACGAGGGGTTTCTGGCCGGGCTCGAGGCTTAACGCTGGGTCGAAAACTGGGGCGTCATCGCCTCGCTCATCGAGACATGCAAAATGAACAGCGTCGATCCTCAAGCATGGCTGACCGCCATGGTCCAAGTTCATAAGCAGAGCAAGATCGACGAACTGCCCTAGTGGGATTACACCGCCAAGGTGTGATCAGCATAGCGCTTACGTTTCTGATCGTCCGACAACCGTCTGCCCGCCGGTGGTGGAGTATAGTGAGGCCGATCTGGCGCGCGCGGAGGATGAGGCCGAGGATGAACCGGAGAGCTCGGTCCTGACCGGCATGCTTGCCGACTACGTGGGCCTGGGCCCCACACCCGACTTGATGCCAGCTACAGTCCAGCGCTGCGTGCCCAGTGACACACCTGAGAGACCAGCACGGCGTTCGCGCGGTGACCGACGTGATTAGTGTGGAGTGCTTGCTGCACCGCGGCCGCTGGCGTAGCGTTGAGGGGCTGGCCTGTCCGGCCATCTGCCGGCACTTCCCGAGCAAATCTCAGACCTGCATTGCATGTGATTTGCGGAGCGCCCGCAGGCTCTTCTTAATGCTTCGCATCTCTGCTCGGTCTCGCTGGCGTGTCCAGACGCTCTCGTCGATTGGCTGAGCAGGCGCTTCCTGCTCGTACTGAGGTGTCGTATCCCCATCCTTTCCTCACTTCTTCTTGCGCCGACCGCGGCACTACAGCTAGCCCTTGCGATGCGCATGGGGTTGCACCCAGAGTTTGAGTTCGATCTGTTCGGCAGCTTCGACCAGGCGCTGCGGTCCGTACCCGCGTAGCTCGAGATCCATGGCCCGCTTGCTTACAGGGTAATCTTTTCCGAGAGAGTTCAGAAGAAAGCCGCGCACGCCAAGTTGATGGCCGTCGGCCGCGATGGCAAGCAGGCGTTCAAGCTCGCGTAGGGCATAAAGCCGTTTCTGCATGCGTGGCGTCATCGCACGCGCAATCGTCAGCCTCAGGAATAAGGTTCGCGTTGTCTGATCAAATCTCGGGGGATGGTTCTGTGCCATGTGTCCTCGCCTCCTGCAAAATTAACAGAAAGACCAAAGATCGGCATCGCGCGCATCCTAGCGACACGAGTCTTGTATTTAATGGCGTGTCTCATGGGAGACCCTTTCGTTGCCTAATCTTCGGCCGCATCTCCCTAGAGGGGAACCACCTTGCTGGGTCAGCAGGTTGGTGCAGGCTCAGCGCCCACTCTTGATGCAGATATGACATTACAGTGGAGGCGGTAATGTTACAATAGGCTGTAGCATCTCGACCAGTCATGGCTTCTCCCCGTCACCCAAGTTCACTAGGTATAATTGATATGACACAAGACGTATTCCCCAGCTTGACTCAAGAGTTTCAAAGCCGTGTTCAAAGCGGCCTCAGGACACACTTCAAAGAGGCGGCGCCGGAGATTGACGCCGAGAGTTGGCAAAAACTCAAACCGATCCTTGCCGCTTACAAGAAAGAGGCTGAGTTTTTGAGAGGGTTTGTTAACAAAGGTGAAGTGGCCAAGCTCCGTCTGATCTCCAAGAAAACGCAAAATCTATTGACCGCACTCGAACAAGCAGACGAGGCCGGACTCACACTGATTGTCGAGCATGCCTTGCATGGAGACCTTTTCGATGACGATTATTACTCTTTGGCTGACCTTCGGGGTGGTTTAGAGGCTCTTGTCCAGAACCTGACGACCAAGCCTCGCGAAGATCCCTTTCTGAAGGACACATCTCGAGAGTACCTCGTAGAGTTTTTTGTGTACTGGTGGCGCCGTTCGACCGGGGAGGAGCCTAAAATCGAGGAAGGGATTGAAGGGTTCCCGCCGCCAACGCCATTTATGTACGTCGCGAATGAAGTGTTTTGTCTTCCGGGCATGCCACAACCAAATGGGGCATCGTACAAGTCTCTAAAGGATCGGTTTCGAGGCATACGGGACCGAAAGAGGAAGATCGAGCGCGTCGGAAAACGCTTTTCAGAACTGTTCGGTTCTCAATCAGAGAACACCTAGGGATAGGTGATTTTCCAAAACGGAAAATCGTCTTTCCGCGACCATGAGTGCTCTACCCCATAGATTTGCTTCACGAAGAGCAAAGACATGGAGTGGCCGATGCGCCGGGATGTTTCACACCAACAGAGCACAGATCGCGCAGACGAGACACTGCGTGCACTGGCCCGGCTGTTGGCACGTGCAGCTGCCCGTGAGGCTTTAGCAGCCACTCCCCAATCGGGCGAGGAGCATCAACCTCCTCGTCCAGACGAAGGGGACGATCATGCGGAGTAAACCCAACCCTAAGGGCGAGCCGATGCTCGACATCATGGCAGTCGCGGCGTTTTGCGGGGTCTCTGACAAGACGGTGCGCCGCTGGATTGAGGCTGGTGATTTGCCTGCGGCGAAGCTTGGAGGTCAGTGGCGGATCCGTCACCGCGACCTCGACGCCTTCGTTATCGACCGGATGAGCCGATGACCAATTCTGTCCAGTATTGTCGTTATTTGTCAGTAGCTTACTGGTGTGTCGGGATAGCGTGCCCGCGCAATCGCTCCCAGATTATTGTGCTACGCTTTCCCGAATATCCCTCGGTGTCCACCCGTGATCACCCGGGACAAACCCTGACATATAGAAAGATGCCCCGATGACCGATACTCCCAAAATGGCTGATGCTGAGAACCCGTTTATCACCGGTGAAACACCAACGCTGAGTGACGTGATTGAACGGATTGACGGCATGACCGATCTCAAGCCGACGCGGCGGCGCGATCTCAAGTCCGCGCTTCAATCGATCGCCCGCATGCTCGGCAAACCGCCGGATCGGGTGCCTGCCAACATCAACTGGATGTACATCAGGCTGCGCCAGGTTGCGCCTGCCGCGCATAACATGTCGCCCAAGCGGTTCCAGAACATCAAGAGTGACGTAATCAAAGCGTTGGAGCTAACAGGCTGTTCCCGGGCACGGGCTGATTGGCTGCGCCAGCCTTGCCCAGCTTGGACTGCTCTGCTCGACAAGTTAGTTGACAAACACGACCGCTGGAAACTCACGCAACTGGCTCAATATTGCACGGCCCTTGGCGTATCACCCGAAGCCGTCAATGATGAGCACACGCGTGGCCTGCTCGTAACCTTGACCAAGGAAAGCTTTCAGAAACGGCCCGAGCATAAGGTCGCCGACATGATCAAGCTCTGGAACCGCTTGCGGCGCGAGCTGGACGGCTGGCCAGATATCGAACTCAGCAAGTTGCCGCGCAAGAAAGAGCCCTGGACCATTCCGCTGGAGCACTTTCCACAGAGTCTGCAGGAAGATGTGGCGACCTGGATCAACCGTCTCGCCAATCCGGATCTGCTAGATGAGGACGCCCCCGCGAAGCCGCTGCGCCCATCAACGCTCAAGCATCGGATGTTTCAACTGCGCGAGGTCGCATCAGCGCTGGTGCGGTCTGGGATGCCGATTGAGGAGATCGACAGCCTCGCAAAGCTCGTCGATCTCAACAATGTGAAGCGAGCCCTACGCTGGATGATGGGGCGGTTTGAGGACAAGCCAACCGAGGCAATCAAAGGCGTGGCCGTGTGTTTGCAAGCCGTTGCTCGTCACCATGTTCGCTTGGACGACACGGAGATCAAGGCGATCTCGGGCTTGATCAAGCGGCTTGACAGGGATGTCGACGGCCTTCGCGAGAAGAACCGCCTGCGGCTGTTGCAGTTGGACGACCCCGCCAACCTCACCAAGTTGCTGCATTTGCCGGCAGCCTTGGTCAAAATCGCATCGCAGTTGGAGGCGACCAAGCCCCGCAAGGCGGCGCTCAAGCTGCAGGCGGCACTGGCGATCGAGATCTTGCTCAACGCGCCCATGCGCGCTGGCAATCTGTCGTCGCTTCATATCGAGCGGCACCTTCGCCCGATTGGGTCCGGTCGGTCCCGGCAGATCCATGTCCATATCCCGGCCGAGGAGGTCAAAAACGATAAGGCGCTCGATTACTTGCTGCCGCACAATGTCGTCGTCCTTTTGGATCTGTATCTGACCAAGGCCCGGCCCGTCCTCGAGGGTCAGCCGTCGGATTATCTGTTCCCGAACCAGAATGACGGGCCCAAGCGCTCACAGCACCTGAGCGTGCTTATCAAGGAGACCATCCTTGAGCACACGGGGCTGACCATCAATGCTCACCTTTTTCGCAGCATCGCAGGAAAGATCCATAGCTTGGTTCAACCGGGAGATTTCGTGACGCTGAGCCATGTGCTGAACAATGAGTTGCGAACGGCCATGAAGGCCTATGCCCAGTTCGAGCGTCAGTCTTCACTGCAGCATTATCAGAACTCTCTGCAGACCGCCCGGGGCGGAGGAAGCTCATGATGCATCCCTCTGAAGACCCTGCGCGCCAGCGCTTGAAGATCGAAGATTGGCCTGAAGGCGATCGCGCCGCCTGGGAGGTGGCCCTTGCCCCGGGGGATCTGCTTGACGGCACCATGGGGGCGGCGCACCACTGGTGTCCAGAGACCCGAGTGATGCGCCGCAAGGCTTATGGTCGCTGGCTGACGTCTAGGATCAGGGCCGGTGGATTCAATCCCATGGCAGAGCCCGCGTCAAGGATCACCCGTGAGGCCGTCGGCTCCTACATCTCGGACCTGCAAGGCCAGGTCGCCCCCAGGACAGTCTGCGGATACATCACTGGATTGTACGCCGTAGCGCAGGCCTTCGATCCGGAGGGTGACTGGACGTGGTTGCGGCGCCTCCATGGCAAGCTTGAGGCAACCGCCAAGGACAGCCGGGACAAACACAGCCGCCTGCGCCCCGCCAACGACATCTTGGCCTGGGCCATTGCGCGCATGACCAACATCGACCGTGATGCCCCAAAGCGGGATATTCCGACAGCTTATCGGGACGCGCTGATGGTCGGCCTCTTGATCAGCTGTCCAACGATGCGCCTACGGAACCTCACTCAAATTGAGATTGACCGGCATCTCTTGCGGCACTCAGATGGCTGGGAATTGCGGTTCAGCGGTCCTGAGATGAAGGCGCGCCGCCCGGTGGAGATGCGCATCCCTGACAGTCTAGTGCCTTTTCTGGAGCGCTATCTGCAGGTATTCCGCCCGGTGCTTCTGGACGGCGCCGTCTCGGACCGGCTCTGGATTACCCGCTATGGTCAGCCAATGCCAGGCAAGACAGTACATGCGGGCATATCTAACGCGACCAAACGTGCTTTTGGGAAGCCCATCAGCCCGCATCTCTTTCGCGACTGTGCCGCGACTTTTGTCGCCCTGAACGATCCCAAACATATCGGCATTGCAGCACCTATTCTGGGCCACGCCGATCCCCGGACGACCGAGAAACACTACATCCAGGCGCAGCAGATCGCAGCAGGCAGCAAATTGCAGGCATCTCTTCAAAGCTTGCGTAAACAGCATGCGCCGTTTCAATATCGGCCAATAGACCATGAGGACTAAGAAACATGAGAGCCGCCATCTACGCACGGTATTCAACGGATCTGCAGAACCCGGCCTCGATTGAGGACCAAATCCGTATCTGCGAGGACCAGGTCAGAGCAACCGGCGGAACCACAGTTCAGATCTACACGGATGCGGCCATCAGCGGCGGCTCGATGAAGACCCGCCCGGGGCTTCAAGCGCTTCTTGCAGATGCTAGTCAGGGGCGGTTCGACACGGTCATAGCTGAGGCGCTCGACCGGGTCAGTCGGGACCAGGAAGACATCGCCGGGATCTATAAGCGGTTGCAGTATGCCGACGTTCAGCTCGTCACCCTGGCTGAGGGCGTTGTCAGCGAGTTACACATCGGCCTTAAGGGCACAATGAATGCCCTGTTTCTGAAAGACCTGGCCCAGAAGACGCGGCGCGGACTACGCGGTCGTGTAGAGCAAGGCCTCTCTGGCGGCGGAAATTCCTATGGCTATCGTGTGGTGCGCCGCCTGCTGGCTGATGGCACTGCCGCTACTGGGGAACGTGAGATTGTACCCGCGGAAGCCGAAGTCATCGCACGTATTTTCTTAGAGTATGTTTCGGGGCAGTCAGCGCGAAAGATCGCAGCTGGGTTAAACCGGGATGGTTTTCCGAGCCCACGCGGAGGGGACTGGAATGCCTCGACGATTCACGGTAGCCGACAGCGGCGCAACGGCATCCTTAACAACGAGATGTATATCGGACGTCTCGTCTGGAACCGGCAACGCTTCGTAAAAGACCCCGATAGCGGCAAAAGACAGTCGCGAGTGAACCCAGCCGGAGACTGGATAACCACGGATGTGCCTGATCTTCGGATCATTGACGATGATACTTGGCAAAAGGCACAAGCGCTCAAGTCACGGTATGCCAGCCACGCCGGGAACAAGCGTCAAACAAAGAAACGCCTACTCACCGGTCTTCTCAAATGTGGGTGCTGCGGCGGCAATATGACCATCGCCCGCAAGGATCGCTACTATTGCGCGGCACGCCGCGAGAAAGGCACCTGCGAGGCGGCCTTTGGCATCGCCGCGGCAGAGGTCGAGAACCGCGTGCTGGACGGCTTGCGTAGAATTCTTGTCGGCAATGACGCTTTGATCGCTGAGTTCACGACCGAACTGACGGCCGAACTTGGACGCCTGAAGAAGGCCCGGCAGAGCACACAGAGCGATTTCACAAAAGAGTTGGCGGACGTGGAGCGCGGCATCGCTCGCCTTATCTCCTTCATAACCTCGGGAGATGGGGCACCAGAATCCGTCCGTTCAGAACTCACGAAGCTGGAGGACCGCAAGGCGCACATTCTCGCCCAGCAGAAACGGACGGCAATTTCACCGGTCTTGGATTTTCATCCTAATTATGCGGAGCTGTACCGGAAGAAGGTCGATGAACTGGCGCTGCTGCTGTCAGGCGAAGACACCCGCGAGGAGGCGATGACATCCATCCGCAGTCTCGTTGACCGCATCGAGGTGCGCGCTGGTATCAAGCGGGGTGAGACAGACGTGACGCTGGTGGGGGCATTGGCAGGGATTTTGGCGCTTGGTACAAACAAGAACGCCACCCCTGAGGGTGGCGGTACGTTCTTGTTGGTTGCGGGAGTAGGATTTGAACCTACGACCTTCAGGTTATGAGCCTGACGAGCTACCGGGCTGCTCCATCCCGCGACGGTGTATAGTCCTGATTTG
>Ga0208490_100278_pt1 | contig 39361 bp, 38 predicted proteins | sample SubbioAug_CSWold_FD_184818 | JGI IMG/M metagenome (GOLD analysis project Ga0208490, IMG submission 184818) | Serpentinite rock and fluid subsurface biosphere microbial communities from McLaughlin Reserve, California, USA - CR11Aug_CSWold (SPAdes) | ecosystem: Environmental > Terrestrial > Deep...
CCCCCGCCACTGGCGGGGGTACTTCTATGGTGCGACCGCTTGGCGCGAGCTCAGAAACTCGCGGCCGTGAGCGACACCAGGGTGCCGTGCTGCTCTCACGCCGTTGAGGATCACCACTACCTCGGCGATCTCGTGCACCAGCACGACTCCGGCGAGGCCCAACACGCCGAGCAGGGCGAGAGGGAACAGCACGATGATGATGCCGAGCGAGAGGACGATGTTGCCGGTCATGATCTGTCGGCCCCGGCGGGCGTGCAGGAGGGCGGTGGGGATGAGGCGGAGGTCGTTGCCGGTGAAGGCAACCGAGGCGGACTCGATCGCCGCGTCGGAGCCGCTGACTCCCATCGCGATCCCGACGTCGGCGGCTGCTAGCGCCGGGGCGTCGTTGATGCCGTCGCCGATCATGGCGGTGCGGCGGGTCGCGGAGTAGGTCTCGACCGCGGCGGCTTTATCTGCGGGCAGCAGTTCGGCGTGGACCTCGCTGATACCTGCCTGGGCGGCTAAGGCGCCGGCTGTGCGGGCGTTGTCGCCGGTGAGCATCGCCGTTCCGATACCGGCTGCGGCGAGTTGCCGGATGGTGTCCGCGGCCTCGGGTTTGAGCTCGTCGCGGATGCCGAGAATGCCGGCAACTTGTCCGTCGAGCTCGACCACGACGACGGTCATGCCCTGCTCCTCGAGGGCGGCGGCCCGGTCGCTGAACCCACCAGGACTGACCCAGCGGGGACTGCCGACGCGGGCGGCTTGCCCGGCGAAGGTTCCGGTGATCCCGCGACCGGGCTCCTCGGTGACGTCGACGACGGCTGCGGCTGTCGAGGCGGCTGAGACGATCGCGGCGGCGAGGGGGTGGGTGCTGTGCGACTCGAGGCCGGCGGCGATGCTGAGGATACGGTCGCGCTGCCCTTCTTCGGCGGCTTCGATGGCGACCACTTCGGGGCGGCCGCGGGTGAGGGTGCCGGTCTTGTCGAAGGCGACCAGCTTGATGGTGCCGAGCTGCTCGAACGCGTCACCGGACTTGATGACGACGCCGAATTTGCTGGCGGCGCCGATCGCGGAGATGACGGTGACCGGAACGGAGATCGCCAGCGCGCACGGGGACGCGGCCACGAGCACGACGAGGGCGCGTTCGGTCCAGAGCAGCGGGTCGCCAACGAGGAATCCGAAGATGATGACCAGCCCGGCGAGGATGAGCACGGCCGGGACCAGCGGCTTGGCGATGCGATCCGCGAGGCGGGCACGTTCACCCTTGCGGGCGTTGGCCTGCTCGACGAGCTGGACGATCTTGGTGAGGGAGTTGTCGCGGCCGTCCGCGGTGGCTTCCAGCTGCAGCGATCCGCCGCCGTTGATGGAGCCGGCAGGCACCTGGTCGCCCGGTCCGACCTCGACGGGGATGGATTCGCCGGTGATCGCGGAAGTGTCGATGCTGCTGCGTCCGCTGACCACGATCCCGTCCGTGGCAATCCTGTCGCCTGGGCGGATCACGAGGATGTCGAGTTCGCGCAGCTCGCTGGCGGGGATCGTCACCTCGCCGGAGAGCTTGGAGACGGTGGCGGTCTCGGGAATGAGCGAGAGCAGAGCACGGAGGCCGTTGCGGGCCTTGTCCATCGCGCGGTCCTCGAGGGCCTCGGCGATGGAGAACAGGAACGCCAGCGCAGCTGCCTCCCCGACGTGGCCGAGGAGCACCGCGCCGACGGCGGCGATCGTCATGAGCAGACCGACGCCGAGGCGACGGCGCAGCAGGCGCTTGACCGCGCCAGGGACGAACGTGGCGGCGCCGGCGAGGAGACTGCCGGCGAGCACGATCGTCGCGGGCAGGCCGACGCCGGACCACTCGAGACCGTAGCCCACGGCCAGCAGCAGACCGGACGCGATCGGCAGGAGCAGGTGTCGATCGCGCCACCACGGCACGAACTCCTCGCCGCCGTCGTGGTCGTGCTCGTCGTCGTCATCGTGTCCGTGGTCGGCGGCCGCGGCGTGACCGTCGTGCTCGCCGTCAGAGCCGTGGTCTGCCGGACGCCGGGTGAGGGTGAGCTTCTGCGGCTCCAGTCCCTCCTCGGGTCCGCGGCACTCGCGGCTCACGCGACCACTCCGCAGCACAGCGGCACATCGCAGTTTTCGTCCGCGCAGGCCACGCCGTCGTCGACGGCGAGCACCGTGTCCAGCAGCGACGACAGGGCACGAGTCAGGTGGGGGTCCGCAATCTCGTAGCGGGTCTGCCGTCCCTCCGGCGTCGCCACGACGATCCCGCAGCCACGAAGACATGCCAGATGGTTCGAGACGTTGGAGCGGGTGAGCTCGAGGTCGCGGGACAGCTCGGCCGGATACCCCGGCCGCTCGAGCAGGCTCAGCAGGATGCGGGAACGGGTCGGATCGGACATAGCGCGGCCGAGCCGGTTCATCACGTCGGTACGAGAAGCTATAGTCAGCATATACTGACTATACAGTGAATGCTGAATCCCAAGGGAATCGCGCCGCAGCGGGAGTGACACTTGCACTCCTGCCCCTTTGGTCCGGCCATGCCGACAACGGGCACAGCGGCACTGCATCGAGACGATCGCCGCCAGCAAGCCTCGGGCGAGCGCCGGCCGCGGGAATAGGTGACGGCCGGCGCGGTTTCGCTGTCGTCTCATTCGTGCAGCTGGTCGCTGCCTGACTCTCGGCGGCGGCTCCGCGCACCCAGCACGGCTACCACGATGGCGGACGCGACCAGGAAGGCGACGAGTCCGCCACCGACGACCCAGATCCCGGTCACGGTGCGGGCCTCGTCTGTGGTCTCGGAGATGCCATCCTCGCCGGTGTCGTTGCCAGCGCCCCCATCGCCAGCTCCGCAGGGAGCACTCGCGGCACCGAGGGCGGCGACGGCGCCGGTCGGCTTCTCGTAGAGGAAATCGAAGGTATCGGAGGTGATGTGAGCGTCCGAGGAGACCACCTGCCACCGGACCTCGTAGGTTCCTGACTCCCCAAGCGCCACCGCCGTTGACGCCGTGGGACCCTCACGCTGTACGCAGTCGAGGTTGTAGTAAAGATCGTCCTGGCCCACCACTTGGATCGCGAACGCACCGTTGGAATCACCGATGTCGAGCAGCTCGTCGCTGAAGGTCAACGAGACGGTTTCGACCTCGGATGTCACGGTGCTGCCGGCCGGCGGCGAGCTGGACACGAGGCCGTCATGTGCTGCTGCCGGGGACGGGACAGCGACGAGCAAGGCGACCGCCGCCGCGGCGATCGCGATGCCGACTCCGGGACGGACAGGGTGCGTGTTCATTGAGTCTCCATATCTTCTAGTCACCTTCGTGTTCGTCCTTTGCTGCCGTTCGGCGCGGCGAGCGCGCTCTTGCGCCTTGAGCTCCGCGTAGCTGGTCGGAGGCTCGTCACGGTGCATCCCGGCGGGGACGCTTTTCATCGCGTTGACGCAATTGCGCGAGGTATTCGTTGTAGGCGTCGAGGTCGGGATCTCCGTACCGGGCGGCACGGACGTCGGCCGCGGCCGCCTTGGATGTGTCGTCCCGGAACCAGCGTTGAAGGATGTAGAGCAGCATCAGGACATTGGGTCCCTCGCCGTAGGACCAGGCGAGCCCGCCCGCGATGCCCTGGTCGGCGAGCGGGTCGACGCCCAGCGATTGCGGCGGGTTGGCGAACGAGTCGAGCAGGAGCGACGGGCTGATCATGAGGAACACGCCGAAGAAGGCGTGCAATGCAACCTCGACGGTGAGGTCGATCGCGCGAGCCGGGTAGGACATCCGAATCGGAAGCGGGTCGCTGCTGAGGATGGGGAGGGTGAAGAACATTCCGGCGACCAGGAAGCTGAGCTCCAGGCCCAGATGGCCGAATGGGAGCGCGAGGATCGGGTCGGCGAGATTCGTGAGATAGAGCCCGTAGAAGGACAGCAGAAACAGAGGGACGGTGAAGGCGGGATGCAGCAGCCACCCTGCGACTCGGCTGCGGAGTCCGTGGAGTGCGAGACGTAGCACGATGCGGCCCCATCCGCGATGTGGGGTCGCACGCAGAAGCAGGGTGCCGGGGGAGCCCAGGACCAGCAGCGCCGGGACGAGCATCATCAGGGTCAACTGCTGGAACATGAAGACCGAGAGCATGACGTAGCCGTAGCCTTCGACCCCGAGGCCGGTGACCAGGATGATGGTCAGGCATCCCAGCAGGAAGGTGATGGTTCTCCCGATCGACCAGGGTCGTCCGGTCGCCCAGAGTCGGATGGCCCCCAGTAGATAGAGTCCCGCCAGGACGAGTCCGATAAGGGGGAGGAGCGGAAGCGGCTGCAGATTCGGCGCGAGGAACTGCCCGATATCCGGCGGAGCATCGGGGATGTTCACCCAGGCGTCGTCCACGGCTGTCAGAGCTCACTCATCCGGCGTTCGCTCTGAGCCAGGCGAACGGATCGACTTTCTGGCCGTCGACGTCGATTTCGAGATGCAGGTGCGCGCCGGTGACCTGCCCGGTAGCACCGACGAGCCCAACGAAATCGCCGACCCTCACCGTCTGGCCCGCTGCCAGGGGGCTTGAGCTCCGCTGCATGTGCGCGTAGCTGCTCAGCACCGTCTGGCCGTTGATCCGGTGCTCGAGGACAACGTAGTTCCCCCACGACCCGTAGCCGTCGATGGACTCCTTGACCACCCCGTCGGCGATGGCGTAGATCGGCTGCCCGGCACCGGGGTCGAAGTCGACGGCGGTGTGATAGCTCGAGCACCCGCTGCAGGGCGGGGGACGGTATCCGAAGTCGGACGAGATCCGTACGGGTGTGGGGAAGGGCCATCGGACGGGACCCGACCACGTGGTCGTGTAGGTCAGGGTGTACTGCAGGCGGAGGAGCTCGGCGCGAGTCGTGATCCCGTAGCTATCGCGGGACACGGGGCCGTTCGGCGCTTCGCTGAGATTCATAAACGTTTGCGAGGGGAGTTCGGCGGCGGGTGCCGACAGGACGGCAGACGCGGGAAGCCCGCTCGCGGCCGGCAGCGCCGCAGCGAGCAGGAAGAGGGAGACGAAACCGAACGACGCCACGCTCATCGCTTGCGCCCCAAGCGACCGACGGGCGTCGGGCTTCGCACCGCGAACGGGTTGGGCACGATGACGACGCACCCGACGAGGGCGTAGTGCCGAAGGGCGGATGCGGAGGTATCTCATCATGCTCAGATGCCCCTCTCCCCTCGATCGCTCGAGCTGTGGCCGGGCTGCGGGAACCGAGCGAGGAGATCCCGGACTGCGGTCTCGAGAGTGGGGTCGTCGCCGCGGGCGAGACCGGCGCACTCGACACGTTCCTGCCCGGCTCCGGTTGAGGTGAAGCGGAACCATATGCGTCGGCGCGGCACGAATAATGCCAGGGCGAGCCCGGTCAGCGCGACGACGGTGAAGACCAGCACGGGAAGTCGGGTGGGGTCGTGGGCGATGTCGAAGGCGGCGAATCTTCGTACCTCGCCGAGTTGGACGCTGCCGAGACCGGAGGGGAGCTCCACGGTTTCTCCTGGCCGCAGCTCGAGTGAATCGACCCCGGTCGAGCCGCCGGTGAGCTGGGTCATGGTTGAGGTGTCGAGCCTGTACACGGACCGGGGCGTGCCATCGTCCAGGCCCAGATCCCCGGTGAACACGTTGAGGGTCATCACCGGGTTCTGCAGGTCGGGGTAGATCGAGGCATAGGCGCCGGAGGACGTGACCGCCTGAGTGGGGTAGAAGAACCCGATCGCACCGATCTGCTCGGTGAGCCCGTCGGGGACTTTCATGATGCCGAGGCTGGTGAGGTTGCCGTCCTGCGGCAGGAACGGGATCACCTCGTCGAGGACGATGGTGCCGTCGGGGTCGCGGACGGTGATCTGGGGAGCGTAGCCGTTGCCGAGGAGGTAGAGCTCCGTGCCGGCTATCGACAACGGCTCGTTCACCCGCACGACCGCCGACGTCGCGGCGTCCGCGTTCGGTTCGAGGACGTCGACGGTGGCGATGTAGTCGGTGATGAAGCCGAGGTTGCGCGGGTCGTCCTCGACGTACTTGACGGTGAAGTCGCGGAGGGTAACCGAGAACGGAGGGAGGTTCTCGTCGGAGAACCAGGCCCCGCTGGTGAAGGTGTCGTAGACGGCGCGGGCGTTGACGAAGCCCTCACCCTCGACGACCACGCGCTGACCCTGATAGCGGAACGCGCCGCCGACCCCGACGGCGATCAGCACGCCCACGAGCGCGATATGGAAGAGAAGGTTGCCGGTCTCGCGCAAGTAGCCGCGCTCGGCGGCCACCGACACCCGATCGCCGCCGTCGGGGTAAGTGGTCACGCGGTAGCCGACGCGGCGGAGCAGGGTTCGGGCGTCGTGGGCCAGTTCCGCAGGGGATCGCCGTTCGTCGTCAAAGGTGACGGTGTGGTGCGCAGGGAGACGGCTCAAGCGGCCGGGGGTGCGCGGCGGCGCTTGCAGCATCGCGGTCGCGTGATGGCGGGTGCGGGGGATTACGCAGCCGATCAGGGAGACGAACAGGAGCAGGTAGATGGCCGAGAACCAGGGCGAGCTGTAGACACTGAACAGCCCGAGCGCATCGACAGTCGGTGCCCATTCGGGATTGTTGTCGAAGTATTGGACAACTCCGTTGGGGTCCGAGCTGCGCTGCGGGAACAGCGAGCCGGGAACGGCCGCGATCGCCAGAAGAAGCAGCAAGAGCAGGGCGGTGCGCATGCTGGTGAGCTGACGCCATGCCCACCGGGCCCACCCGACACCGCTGAGGCGCGGCAACGTCGGGTCGCCGCGTCGTCCGTGGTCCACATAGTCGTCCGGCCGTGCCCCGAACTCGTCGACGGCGGGGGTCTGCTTCGGCGCGGGTGTCATACTCAGATCACCGTCGTGAAGGAGCCGATGAGGCCCTGGACTTCACGGATCAGGGCACCCCAGATGCCGGTGACCATGAGCACGCCGAGCACGATCAGGATGCCGCCGCCGAGAAGGTTGACCAGGCGGATGTGCCGCCGCAGCACGGCCAGCGCGCGAGTGGCCCAGCTCACGCCGAGGGCGGCGAGCAGGAACGGGATGCCGATTCCCAGGCAGTAGGCCAGGCCGAGGACGGCACCGCGCCACGGGGTGCCGCCGGTGAGGCTGAGAGCGACGACGGCGCTGAGGGTGGGGCCGATGCACGGCGTCCAGCCCAGACCGAACACCACACCCAGCAGCGGCGCGCCGGCGAGGCCCGTCGCAGGCGTCCAGGACGGTTTGATCGTGCGCTGCAGGGCGGCGAACGCGCCGACCATGACCAGCCCCATCACGATCACCAGCACGCCCAGGATGCGGACAAGGAGATCCTGCCACCGGACCAGCCAGGAGCCGAGCGCGCCGAACGCGGTGCCATAGGCGATGAACACGGCGGAGAAGCCGATAATGAACAGCACCGTCCCGATCACAACCCGGCGTCGGCCCTGGCGCGTCTCCGGGTCCGCGAGACCGGAGACGTAGCCGAGGAAGCCCGGGACGAGCGGCAGCACGCACGGGGACAGGAACGACACGATCCCTGCGACCATCGCCAACGGGATGGCCACCAGCAATGCGCCGGAGAACACGGTCTGGGCGAAGAACTCGCCGATACCCCCCATCAGCCGCCACCATCGTCCGACGGTTCGGCAAGGGCCGCCTCGATCAGCGTCTCGAGGACACCCTTGTCGATCAGCCCGACGATGCGGGACGCAGGTCGTCCCTGTCGGTCGAACACCACCGTCGTGGGCACGGCGGTGGGCGAGGCCAGGCCGGTGAACGCGAGTGTGACCGATCCGTCGGTGTCGATCAACGACGGATAGGTGATCCCGAAGGATGTCGCGAACGTCTGGGCGGTGGCCTTGCCATCGCGGACGTTCACCCCGAGGAACTGCACGCCGTCAGCGCCGAATTGCTGCCACAGCTCCTCGAGCCACGGCGCTTCCACCCGACAGGGCGGGCAGGCGGCGTACCAGAAGTTCACCACGAGCACCTGGCCCCGATACTGCTCCGCGGTGACTGTCTCCTCGGTGTCGGTCGGCCCGGTGAACACGATCGGCTCACCGCGGTCTTCTATCGTGAACTCGCTCACGGTGCCGTCGCCCGACACGTAGCTGCCTCCCGGTTCGAGATCATCGCCCGGCGGGGAGCAGCCGGTCACCAGCACCAGCATGGCTGTAGCGATGACGACGGCCGCCACGCGGACGGTCAGACCGGTGCGGGTCACGGTCGCCTGCCGATCAGTTGGGCGATTCGGGCCGCATCGCGGCCCACTCCGCTGAGTAGGGCTGAGCCGCGCGTGTGCATCCAGGGGAGGCCGAGGACGTACAGGCCCGGGACCGGGGTTGATCCTCGGGTCTGTACGATGTCGCCGCTAGGGTTTCGGGCTTGATCGGGGAGCCAGTCGAATCCCGGCAGGTACCCGGTCGCCCAGATCACGGACTGGGCGTCGAGGCTCGTGCCGTCCTCGAAATGGAAAGTCGACTCGGCCGCGTCGACGAGTCGCGGCACGATGCGCACGCCGAGGGTGCGCAACTCCTCGAGGCTCTCGCCGATCACGACCTCCTGGCGGGACAGGAGTCGACCGATGGGGGAGCGGGCCGGAATCCGCAGGACCCCGGTCGCGGTCATCCAGGTGAAGATGTCGATTCCGAGGAGTCGCTGTGGCAGCTCGCGTTGAGGGGTGCCGGCGGCGAGGGTTACCTGGTGGGAGCTCGCGAGCTCGCGAGCGAGCTGGCGGCCGGTGTTGCCGGCCCCGACGATCAGCACCGATCCGTCGGGGAGTTGCTTGGGATGCGTGTAGAGCTGTCGCTGTGCAGGTTCTTTCCGGGCACTCGAACCCGGCCGGCGAACTCGGGGAACCGCGGCTCCGCGAACGGGCCGGTCGCTGCCACGACGTTGCGGGTCTCGACGTCGCCGACGTTCGTGATCAGGGTCAGCCCGTGCCCGTGTGGGTCGACCCGAACGCCGTGCACGCGGGAGCCCCTCATCGGGAGCAGGCCGAGCTGGTTGGCGTAGTCGTCCAGGTAGACGGCTACTTCGTCGGTTCTCGGGTATCGAGATCGGGAACCGGGGAAAGGGATGCCGGGCAGGGATGAGTGCCTGGCGGGGGTGAACAGCCGGAGCGAGTGCCATCGTCGAATCCATGCACGGTCGCTTGCGGCACCGGCGTCGAGGATCACGAAGTCGACCTGTGGCTTCAGCCCGGTGCGGGCCAAGGCGTGCCCCATCGCCAAGCCGGCCTGACCGGCGCCCACCACGATCACCCGCTTCAGCCGGAGGTCCTCCAGCGGCGACGTCAACGGTCGAGTTCCGCTTCGATCGCCTCTCGAAGGTCCCCGAAAGCGGTCAACTGCACCATCCGATCGTTGACGAAGAAGGTTGGGGTGGAGGCGACGCCGAGCGCAACGCCGTCATCGAAATCCGACTCGACTCGCTCGAGGGTCGCCGGGTCGGCCACCGCGGCGTCGTACTCGGCCAGGTCCAGACCGAGCTCTTCGGCGAACTGACGGAACAGCGGCGCCCGCGATTCCTGTGCTTCGCCCCATTCCGGCTGGGTCTCGAACATCCGCGTGTACATCGCCTCGAGCTGGCCCTGCTGTGCGGCGGCCTCGACGGCGATCGCGGCATTCTTCGAGTTGAAGTGGCCGGGCAGAGGGAAGTAGCGGATCGCGAACGTGATCTGACCGGAGAACTCCTCGCGCAGGTCCTCCACCACCGGGTAGAAAGCACCGCAAGCCTCGCACTCGAAGTCGAGGAACTCCACCACGGTGACCGCGCCGTCGCCGGCGTCGTCCAGGATGTGGCTGTCGTCGCGGATGGCGGACGCCAGTCCGGGCTCGGGACCGCCCTCGGCTTCGGGGCTGGGCGGTTGGGCTTGCAGGATCGCGACGACGATGAACGCGATCACGATGAGGACTATCGCGCCGGAGAATCCGATGGCGACTTTGACGTTGGTGTTCATTTCGGGCTCTCTCCAAGACTCATGGGGACACATCAGGTCGAGCGCGCCGGCAGGCGGTCGTGGCGCGCAGAGGACGACGGCACGAGCAAATGGGCGCACAGCAGCGCCGCGGGCTTCAGTACCGGTTCGTGTCTACGTGCGACTGATGGAGAGAGCGACCAGGCTGGGCCGAGAGATAGTAGTGAGCGTCGTCGAGGCGGCGCCGAGGATGACGGTGCGAAGTTGTTGCGCGACGGTGCTCGGTCGCCTGAACAGGTCAGCCCGCCAAGCGCGAGAGGCGAGGAGGGCCAGGCCCAGCGCGCAGCAGGCGATCAGCACGATGCAGCCCGCGGCCAGCCCCACAGCGAGGTGTTCCGCGGCAATGTCCGGCGCGGCGCCGCCGGCAGCGAGCGGCTGGTGGGCCGTCTCGAACTCAGCCACGATCGCGTGGCCGGCCTCGCCCTGGGCAGTCTGGGCGTGATGCGCGGCCAGCACCCCGAGAAGGACCATCATGAGCGCCAGGATGATGGTCACGAGCCGCATCATCGCCGCAGGCCCCGGCGGGGCCTCGAGGCGAAGGGCAACAGGCAGGCTCATCTCGCCAATATTACTTGCCCGCGACCCGGCCGAGGCCCAGCCCTGCGCGGGCGACATCCAGTGCGACTCCGTAGGGTCGAGGTAGGAACCTGGATGACCGCCGACCGAAGGAGAAACATGGAGCCGACGCCCCAGGATGCCGCCGATCGCCGGCAGCTGCGATCTCTCGCGGCAGTCCTGCTCGTGACCGGCGCGATCGGCTTGTTCGGGTCCGTGGTCCTGCTCATCGAGCGTGTTCGCAGCCTGCAGAACCCCGGCGTGGCGCTGAGCTGCGACATCAGTCCGTTCGTGTCCTGCGGTGCTTTGTTCGACCGGTGGCAGGCTTCGCTGCTCGGCTTCCCCAACCCGATCCTCGGAGTCGCTGGCTTCGTCGCACCGATCGCCGTCGCCGCCGGCCTGCTCGCGGGTGCGCGGTTCGGCTCCTGGTACTGGCGGCTGTTCACTCTCGGCGTGTTCGCCGCATGGCTCCTCGTGACCTGGCTTTACACGCAGAGCGTCTACGTCATCGGCGTGCTCTGCCCGTACTGCATGCTCGTCTGGGCCGCCACTATTCCGATGTGGTGGTACCTCCTGGCCTGGGGCCTCAAGCACGGCACCCTCTTCGGGGACCGCACCCGCCGGCTCGGGCAGCAGCTGAGCCCATTCGCATGGGTGGCGGTGCTGGCCAACTACGCGGTGATCGTGCTCACGATCCTCGTGCAGTTCCCTTCCATCTTCGGGCTGTAGGGGTGGCCACTAGCCGTCCCGAGGGGCCTGCTTCTACTTCCGCGCGCTCGGTGCCGGCGTTCCCGGTCGGTCCTCGTGGGCGATGCCTCGGTGCTCACCGCCCACCTCGAAGCGCAGCAGCCGTAGAGCGTTCAGCACCACGATGATTGTCGAGCCCTCGTGGATGAGCACGATCGGTCCCATCGAGAGCCCGATGAGGCTCGCGGGCACGAGGAAGGCGACGATCGCCAGCGCCGCGATCAAGTTCTGGCGGATGATGCCTGTGGTGGCCCGACTGAGCCGGCGGATGAACGGGACCCGGCCCAGATCGTCGGACATCAGGGCGATGTCCGCGGTTTCGAGCGCGACCGCGGAACCCGCCGCCCCCATCGCTATGCTGATCGTCGCGTTCGCCATCGCCGGCGCGTCGTTGACCCCATCGCCGACCATGCAGGTCAGCCGCCCATCGCTTCCCAGTCCGCGGATCGCGGCGACCTTATCCTCGGGGAGAAGTTCACCCATAGCCGTGTCGATCCCCACCGCTGTCCCGACGGCGTCGGCGACCTGCTGGTTGTCGCCCGACATCATCACGAGCTCGCTCACTCCGTCGCGACGCAGGGCCTCCAGGGTGTCCCTGGACTCCAGTCGAGGTTGGTCCATCACCCCGATGACGCCGAGGACGCGGCCCCCTCGAGCGACGACCATCGTGGTGCGGCCTTGCCCCTGCAGGCGGTCGACGTCCCCGGCGACCTCGGGCGGGAGGGTCAGTCCGCCGTCGGCCATCATCCTCAGGTTGCCGACGAGGACCTCATCGCCTTCGATCCGTGCGCGGACTCCCCGGCCGGTGACCCCCTCGAGGTCCGTAGCGATCAGGGCGTCGCCGTCGGCGACGCGCTCCGCAAGGTCGCGGACGATCGCTCCTGCCAGCGGGTGATCGCTGAGCGACTCGACCGCAACCGCCACGGCCTGCAGCTCCTCGACCATCGCACCGGGCGCGGGCGCCACGTCGGTGACGGAGGGGTGGCCCCAGGTGAGAGTCCCGGTCTTGTCGAACGCGATCGCCCGCACCTTCGCGAGATTCTCCAGCGGCCCGCCGCCCTTGGTGAGCACGCCAGCTCTTGCCGAACGGGCGATGCCGGCGAGAACCGCGGCGGGAGTGGCGATGGCCAGGGCGCACGGGCTCGCCGCGACGAGCACGACCATCGAGCGGTAGAAGGCGTCCCCGAAGGGCTCGCTGAGGGCGAGGAGGCCGAACGCCAGCACGCCGAGGACGCCGAGGACGACGGCCGGGACATAGATCCGCTGGAACCTGTCGATGAACCGCTGGGTCGGAGACTGGGCCGTGTCAGCCTCCCGCACCAGGGTAACCACGCGCGCGAGGGTGCTGTCCCCGGCGGCGGCGGTGACCACCATGTCAAACGCGCCGGGGCCATTGACGGTTCCGGCGAACACACGCGACTCCACGGCGACGCCCTCAGGGCGGGCAAGGGCGACCGCGGAATCCGGCACCGCCGTCTTCTCCACCGGGATGGACTCGCCGGTGACCGCGGACTGGTCGATCGCGGTGTCGCCGACGCTGACAAACCCGTCCGCCGGGACCCGGGAGTTCGGGCGAACCACCAAAACATCGCCGGGCAGAAGGGCCTCGACCGGGCGCTCCTCGAGGATGCCCTCGCCGACGCGCACCGTTGCGGTGCGCGGGGCGAGTGCGGCCAGGGCCTCGATCGACTTCGTGGCCCGGGACATGGCGTACTCCTCGAGCGCGTGGCCGAGGCTGAACAGGAACAGCAGCACGGCGCCCTCGCCGAACTGCCCGACGGCGGCCGCGCCGATCGCGGCGACGATCATCAGGAAGTCGACCTCGAAGCGTCCTCGTCGCACGGAACTGAACGCCCCGATCACGGTGAAGTAACCGCCGAAGAAGTACGTCGCGAGGAACAGGGGGACGTACACCGCAGCGGGAGCCCCGACGGCGTATTCGGCGACGAGGCCCGAGGCGTAGGTGATCCCCGCCGCGATGGCGAAGTAGAGCTCCCACGGACGGTCGGCACGATCGTGGCCGTGCTGTTCGATGCTCCCTGATGCTGCGCGCGCCTTGCTCATCGCTACAACATATCACTATATGTAAATATCACGATGGTATGATTCTAGGAATCGTTATCGTTTCCGGGGGAGGAGCCCATGCAGCTCGACGCCGAAGAAGCCGAGCATGTCGCCGAGGTCATGAGCGGGTTGGCCACGCCGGCGCGGGTGCTCATCCTTGCTCGGCTGCTCGGTGCGCCGGCAACGGTGGGTCAACTCGTCGACGAACTCGGGCTCGGGCAGGCGTCGGTGTCCAACCACTTGCGCATCCTTCGCCACCTGGATCTCGTAGTCGGGGATCGTGTCGGGCGGCACGTGATTTACCACCTCCAGGACGAGCACGTCCGGGCCATGATCGAACAAATGCTCAGCCATACGAGGCACGCCTAAGGTGCTCTCCTCAACCGACTACCTTGCCCGAAGGAAGCGCGTAGTGGAGGTTCGGCATCGGGCGGTCAGAGATCCCCGGCGGAGCGAGCCGTCCGGGGGAGGGCTGAGACGGTGGGGTGGTCGTAGGGCAGCACGCCGGTCTTGGCTGCGCCGCCGGGTGAGCCCAGCTCCGCGAAGAACTCGACGTTGATCGTGTAATAGTCGGCCCATTGCTCGGGCAGGTCGTCCTCGTAGTAGATCGCCTCGACCGGGCAGACCGGCTCGCAGGCGCCGCAGTCCACGCACTCGTCGGGGTGGATGTAGAGCATCCGGTCGCCCTCATAGATGCAGTCGACGGGGCACTCGTCGATGCACGAGCGGTCTTTCACATCGACGCAGGGGAGGGCGATCACGTACGTCATATTTCGAGGCTAGACCTTGAAGCCAACTCGAAGGTCTAGCCTTGATGCTGTGCGCATCTCCGAGGTCGCGGTGCGGTCGGGTATTCCCGCGACCACGCTGCGCTACTACGACACCATCGGGCTCATCGACGCCCAGCGGGAGCCCAACGGCTACCGCGCCTACGACGACGGCGTGCTCGAGCGGCTGTCGTTCATCGAAGCGGCCAAGCAGCTCGACCTGGCCCTGCCGGAGATAGCCGAGCTGCTGGGCGTGGTCGAGGGAGACAGTTGTACGCAAGTCCGCGACGCGCTGCACCCGAAGCTGACGGAGCGGCTGCGCGAGGTCGACGCCCACCTGGCGAACGTGCGCCTGCTTCGCAACCGCCTGGTCGCCGCGACCCGCCGCGTTGCCGCGTGCCCGGACAGCGGGGCGTCCTGCCGCAGCGAATGCATGTTGCTGGGCGAGCGCCGGCGTGTGTGCCACACCGATGACGAGCCGAACGACGGAGGCGAGTAGGGATGCGCCGAGTCGTGGACGCGTGGGACACGCATCAGATCCCGCTCTACGTGGCCGCGATCGCGCTGGGCGCGATCGTCGGCCTGTCCGCCCCGGAGCTGGCCCCGACGCTGGAACACACCATCAACCCCGTGCTCGCGCTGCTTCTGTTCGCCACGTTCCTCGGCGTCCCGCTCATCGAGGTAGGCCGCGCGTTCCGCGACGTGCGGTTCCTCGGCACGGTCCTGGTGGCCAACTTCGTGGTCGTCCCCGTGATCGCCTACGGGCTGTCCCGGTTCGTCGCGGACGACCGCGGCCTCATGCTCGGGGTGCTCCTGGTGCTGCTGACCCCGTGCATCGACTACGTGATCGTGTTCACCGGCCTGGCCGGCGGAGCCCGCTCACGCCTACTCGCGGCCGCGCCGCTGCTGATGATCGTGCAGATGCTCCTCCTGCCGGTCTACCTGTTCCTGTTTGCCGGCTCCGACGTGCTCGCCGTCGTCGAGGTCGAGCCGTTTGTCGAAGCCTTCCTCGTGCTCATCGTCGCCCCGCTCACCGCGGCGGCGATCGTGCAGGCCGTCGCCCGCCGGCACCGCGTCGGCCGGATCATCGAGCACGTCATGGCCGGCGCGATGGTGCCGCTCATGATGGCCACCCTCGCCGTGGTCATCGGCTCGCAGATCGCCGCCGTAGGCGGCCAGGCCCTCGCGCTGCTCCGAGTGATCCCGCTGTACGTCGCCTTCCTCATCGTCACCGTCCTGCTCGGCCGCGTCGTCGGCCGAATCGTCCGGCTCGACATTCCCGGTACCCGCGCCGTGATGTTCTCCCTGGCGACCCGGAACTCGCTCGTGGTGCTTCCCCTGGCGCTCGCGCTCCCGCCTGCACTCGGCATCGCACCCCTGGCCGTGGTCACGCAGACGCTCGTCGAGCTCGTCGGCATGGTTGTCCTGGTGCGCGTGGTGCCGCTCATCGAGCGGGGGCCGCGCGGGCCGGCGGGGGATGAGGCGATCCCTGCTGAGGGAGAGGTCGTGAAGCCGTAACTGACATAACGTTGATTATCGGCTACACATTTAGTATCCACCAATGACGGCTACATGATAGCATGGGGTCGTGGCGCCGCGGTGGACCGACTCAAGTGGCAAGCACCATATTCCGCGCGAGGACCAGGTTTACGCGATCGTCCACGCCAACTACAAAGACAGGCTCGACAGCGAGAAGCTCGATGAAGGCGATGTCTGGCTCTACATCGGCCACCCGCACGCGCAGACGGATCGAGAGATCGAGGTTCTCGTGAATGTCTACCCGGACGGCCGCGAAGCCCTCGTGTTCCACGCGATGGAGCTCGGGCCGAAGTTCAGAAGGTATCGAGAGGAGAACCCAGATGGCGACTGACGAGGATTTCGCTGCTCTCGCCGAGCGGCTGACCGACCCTTCGACGCCGATGCCGAAGGTGTCGGAAGTGTCCACCGGCGAAGCGGCGGCGGCACACGGCCGCGCCCTCATGCTGCGTGAGTACGGCAGCGCGGCGGCGCTGGACGCCGTGCTGCGCCGAGCCGGCCGCACCCGGCTCGGCGAGCACCCGAAGGGCGCCTCCCCCACCGTGCGGGGACGGCTGCCCGAGGCCGACTTCGCCGCGTTCAAGCAGCTGGAGGAACAGACGGGCAAGAAGCAGAGCGAGCTCGTGCGCGAGGCCGTGCAACTGCTTCTCGCGGAGCACAAGATCGGGGCGTGACAGCGGCTCTGCGCGGAGCCCTTCACCTATGTAGTGTCTCGAAATCGGCGAACCTGACATCTCTGCCGAAACTTGATACTCCCCCTCCCCTTCCGCAGCAAACCGCGCCGCCGGTGTCCGCGACGTGAGCAGGATGCGGTGACACGCCGTCGGAAACCGTCGCGTCTCGGTGTGTCCGCGCATCCTGCTCACCTGGTGGACGCGAGCGCGTGACGCGGAATCCGCCGCGCGAGTAACGGAGGGGTGACGGTCTGTGCGGCGCGCAGCGCCCGTACAACAACGAACAGTGGGACCGCGCGGTGGGCGGCGCGCAGTGTCCCGGCGCAAACCAGTGGCAGGGCCGGGCGACCGCGGCTACTCGGCGACGGTGAGGACGAGCTTTCCGCGCACGTGGCCGCCCTCGAGCAGTCGGTGGGCGTCGGCCGCCTCGGCGAGCGGGAAGGTGCGGTCGACGTGCACGCGCAGGTCGCCCGAGTCGATGAGCCGCGCGATGACGGCGAGCGTCGACCCCGAGGGGGCGACACGGTACCCGGTGGCGCGCACGCCAGCGGCCGCGGCTTCTTCGTCCATGGTGGTCCAGCTGCCCGTGGGCGCGTTGACCAGCAGCCCGCCCGGCCGGAGGACGCGCAGCGACCGCGACCCCGTGTCGTCGTGCACGTTGCCGATGAGGTCGATGACGACGTCGACCTCGTCGATCGCATCCTCGAACCGCTCGGCGGTGTAGTCGATGACCCGTGAGGCCCCAAGTTCGTGCAGCCAGCCGACGTTGCGTTGCGACGCGGTGGCGGTGACACGCGCGCCGAAGTAGGCGGCGAGCTGCACCGCGAAGTGACCGACGCCTCCGGCGCCCGCGTGGATGAGCATCCGTTGCCCGTCGTGGGCGCGCGCGACGTCGACGACCATGCCCCACGCGGTGAGCGCGGCGAGCGGCACGGCGGCTGCCTCGACGGGGCTCAGCGTGGTCGGCGCCGGGGTGAGGAACGCCTCGGGCACGACGGCGTACTCGGCGTACGTTCCGTCGAGCCGGGGCACCATGGTCATGCCGTACACGCGCCGCCCCGGCTGGAGGGGATGCGCCTGATAGGGCGATTCGACGACCTCGCCGCACAGGTCATAGCCGAGGATCGTCGGGTACTGCCGGATCGCCGCCGACACTCCGCGCCCGGACCGTGTCTTCGCGTCGATCGGGTTGACCCCGGCGGCGAGCACCTTGACGAGCACCTCGGCGTTGGCGCGCACCGGCATCGGCGCATCGATCGACTGCAGCACCTCCGGCCCGCCGATCTCGGTCATCGCCACCGCGCGCATCGTGGTCATCCCCGTACCTGCCGTTCCTGGTCGCCGCGTCGTTGCCTTCCCATTGTGTCGTGTACGTGTTTCGCGCGTGTCACGACGACGCGGCCCGGGGGTGAACAGGGGGGGGCAGACGTGACGTGCGTCGTGATCGCGGGCCAGCATCCCGCAAAGGATGCGCGTAGCCGGCTCATAGGATTGCCACAGTTTACGCATAGCCGGCTCCGCAGAATTGAGTCCATGACCGAGACCAATACCCTCCCCGAACCCCCGCGCCTGACCCGCCCTGACGGCTCGCCCGTGCGCGCGCTCGTCGTCGACGACGAACCCTCGCTCGCCGACCTCGTGTCGATGGCGCTGCGCTACGAGGGCTGGGATGTTCGCACCGCGTTGACGGGGGAGGACGCGGTCGCCGAGGGGCGCACCTTCGCCCCCGACATCGTCGTGCTCGACATCATGCTGCCCGACATCGACGGCATCGAGGTGATGAAGCGGATGCGCACCGACGGCCGCGACGTGCCCGTGCTGTTCCTCACGGCGAAGGACGCGGTCGACGATAGGGTCGCCGGCCTCACCGCGGGCGGCGACGACTACGTCACGAAGCCGTTCAGCCTCGAAGAGCTGGTGGCCCGCCTGCGCGGGCTCATCCGCCGAAGCGCGAGCGTCGTGAGCGAGAAGGCCGACCCCGAGATTCGCGTCGGCGACCTGGTCTTGAACGAGGAGAGCTACGAGGTCCGCCGCGGCGACACCGAGATCGAGCTCACCGCGACCGAGTTCGAGCTCCTGCGCTACCTCATGCGAAACCCTCGCCGCGTGCTGTCGAAGGCGCAGATTCTCGACCGGGTCTGGAGCTACGACTTCGGCGGCCGCTCGAGCATCGTCGAGATCTACATCTCGTACTTGCGCAAAAAGATCGACACCCTGGGCCCGCCCATGATCCACACGGTGCGCGGGGTCGGCTACCTGATCAAGCCGGTCTCGTAATGCTGGGCCGGTGGTCGCTGCAGCGCCGCCTCATTGCGGGGATCCTCGCGCTGCTGGCGCTCGCCACCCTCGGCATCGGCCTCATCAGCACCGTCGCGGTGCGCTCGGCCCTCGTCGCCCAGCTCGACGACGAGCTGCGCGAGGTGTCGAGCCGTGTGCAGTTCGTCGTCGGCACCCGCCCCGCCGACCCCCGCCTGGGCTTCACGCCGGGTCTCCCGGTCGGCAGCCTCATCGCGTTCGTGTCGCCGGGCGGACGGGTGAGCGCCGCCTACCTCGACGAGGCGGCGACCGTGCAAGAACTCTCGCCGCTGCAGCTGCGCGTGCTCGCCGACACGAGCCTCGACCGGCCCCGCACCGTCCGGTTCCCGGGCATCAGCGGAGAGTTCCGCGTGCTCGCGACGGAACTGCCGAGCGGTTCGACGCTGCTCGTCGGCCTGTCGACGAGCGAGGTGGTGAAGACGACCAGCCGTCTCGGCGCCGTCATCACGATCATCCTCGTGGGAACCCTCACCGTGGCCGCCGTCTTGGGGCGCGAGGTGGTGCGTTTGGGGCTCGGGCCGCTGACGCGCATCCGCGAGACGGCCACGCAGATCTCCCGTCAACCGCTCGATAGGGGCGCCGTCGATTTGCGCGACCGGATCGCCCAGATCGACACCGACCCCGACACCGAGGTCGGCCAACTCGGCGTCGCATTCGCACGGATGCTCGTGCACGTCCAGAGCTCTCTGGACGCCCGTGAGGCGAGCGAGCAGAAGGTGCGCCGCTTCGTTGCCGACGCGAGCCACGAGTTGCGCACGCCGCTCGCCGCGATCCGCGGCTACAGCGAGCTGACGCGCCGCGGGGGCCACGAGCTGCCCGATGACGTGCGCCACGCGCTCAGCCGCATCGAGAGCGAGTCAGTGCGCATGTCGGGGCTGGTCGACGACCTGCTGCTACTGGCCCGCCTGGACGAGGGGCGCCAGCTCGCCCGAGAGCCCGTCGATCTCGGACGCGTCCTCGTCGACGCCGTGGCGGATGCGCGGGCCACGTCCCCCGATCACGCCTGGGTCGTGCGCGTGCCCGAGCAGCCGGTGACGGTGCTCGGAGATCAGCCGCGCCTGCACCAGGCGGTCGCAAATCTGCTCGCCAACGCGCGCGTGCACACGCCTCCCGGCACCGAGGTGACGGCCGCGCTCGGCACGCTCGAGGGCCGCGCGATCGTCACGGTGACGGACACGGGCCCCGGCATCCCGGAGGAGGTGCAGCCCGTCTTGTTCGAACGGTTCGCGCGCGCCGACACGTCGCGCTCGCGGGCCACGGGATCCACGGGGCTGGGTCTTGCGATCACGGCCGCGATCGTGCGCGCACACGACGGTGTCGTCGACGCGGTGTCGGAGCCCGGCCAGACCGTGTTCCGCGTTCGGCTTCCGCTCGCCGACGACGCCTAGGCTCGAGCGCATGCAGATCATCGTCACCGGTTCTCGCGGCAAGCCGGCGTCGACGCCGTGGTGCACCTCGCCGCGGTACCCGCGCCTGGAATCGTGCCCGACACGGCGCTCATCACCCAGAACCTGACGATGACGATCAACGTCTTCCAGGCCGCCAGGCGGGCGGGCGTGAGGCGCATCGTGCACGCCTCCAGCGAGACCCTGCTCGGCATCCCGATGGCGATCGACCCGCCGTACGTGCCGCTCGATGAGGCCGCGCCGACGCGCCCGGAGTTCATGTACGCGGTCGGCAAGCACCTCGAGGAGGAACTCGCCCGCAAGCTGGTGCGGTGGGACCCTGCGCTGCGCATCACCGGCCTGCGCTTCAGCAACGTGATGGCGGAAGAGGATTACGCCGAGTTCCCGTCCTGGCAGCACGACACGAGCGTCAGACGCTGGAACCTGTTCGGCTACATCGACCGCCGAGATGGCGGGCAAGCCGTGCTGCGCGCGCTCGAGAACGCGGCACCGGGCTATGACACCTTCATCATCGCGGCGGCCGACACCGTGATGGAGCGCCCGTCGGTCGAACTCCTCGACGCCGAATTCCCGACCGTGCCGCGCTCACGCGACATCGTCGGCCGCGAGACGTTGCTCGACATCACGCGTGCCCGCGACGTGCTCGGCTACGCGCCGCAACATTCCTGGCGCGACTATGTGTAGCCCCCAGCGGGCACGCGTGACGTCGAGTCGGCTCAGTCTTCGCCCTGCGCCTTTGTGAACGACGGCTCGCCGTCGAATTCTTGAAGCAGTTCGACGTGCATCCACGTGACGCGTGATTCGACCCGCGCGAGCAGGTCGCGAATGGCCGCTCGATCGAGGTCGCCGTCACCGCGCTGCATGAACCGGCAGCGGTAGTGATCGACCATGTCGATGTTGGTGTTGCCGTCGGGGTACACCTTGGTGCCGCGGTTGGAGATCATCTTCAGGTACACGGCAGCGTCGCTCGTGGCGGCCTCCAGCTCGGGGCCGAGCTCGTGGGGGAGCATGCCCGACTCGATGAAGACGTCGACGCCCACGACGCGGCGCGACGTCGGGGTGACCGTGACGGGGTTCTCGACCGGGCTCGGCAGCGCGAGCGGCCGACCACGGCGAACGGGGTAGCCCTCGGCCGATCGGCCGAAGTTGTCGATGATCGCCGAGGCGAAGTCGGTCGTCGAGACTCCCGAGTCGTAGCCGACGACGTCGCCGGTCAGAGTGCCGGCGCCGACCGTTGCGAACAGGGCGTTCTCGATGGTCTCGGCCTCGTCCACGTGCCCCAGGTGCTTCAGCATCATGACGGAGGACAGAATCACCGCGGTCGGGTTGATCACGTTCTGACCGGCGTACTTCGGCGCCGATCCGTGCACGGCCTCAAAGATCGCGACGCCGGAGCCAAGGTTGGCCGACGGCGCGAAGCCGAGCCCGCCGACGAGGGCGGAGGTGAGGTCGCTCAGGATGTCGCCGTTCATGTTGGTCGTGACGATGACATCGAACTGCTCGGGACGCTTCACCAGCTGGTGAGCGGCGTTGTCGATGATGATGTGACGCGCCTCGATGTCGGGATACTCGGGGGCGATGCGCTCGAAGGTGCGCTTGAGCTCACCCTCGGTGAGCTTCATGATGTTCGACTTGGTCGCGCAGGCGACCGAGTGGCGACCCTCGCTGCGCGCGTACTCGAACGCGGTACGCACGATCTTCTCGGAGCCCTTGCGCGAGATCAGCTTCAGACACTGGGCGACGCCCGGCGTCTGCATGTGCTCGATGCCCGCGTACAGGTCTTCAACGTTCTCGCGCACGACGACGAGATCGATGCCTGAGCCGGAGTACCGGGTCGTCACCCCGGGCAACTCGCGCACGGGGCGAATATTGGCGTAGGTCTCGAACAGCTTGCGCAGGGTCACGTTCGCCGACTTCTCGCCGAAGCCCACGGGCGTGCCCAGCGGGCCCTTCAAGACGGTGCGGGTGCGGGTGATCGAGTCGATCGTCTCCTGGGGCACGCCGCTGGCGATGCCGCGCCGGAAGACGGTTTCTCCCGCTTCCTGCTCGTCCCACTCGATGGGGGCGCCGCTGGCGTCGATGATTCGACGTGCCGCGGCGACGCATTCGGGTCCGACACCATCGCCGGGGATCAGGGTGACCTGCGAGGCCATGAATTCTCCTTTACGGGGGATGAACGACGACAACAGCAGAAACATATTGCATGTATCGCAAATCGTCAATAGGGGGCGGTGACGAGAATTTGGTCGCCGGGGGGTGCATCCCGTAGGCTGATCGAGCCCAAGACCGCTGGTCATCGGCGTGTCCGCGTGCGGACACAGCGATTGAAAGCTCGCAGACGCTCCCCGGAGCGCGTGTGACGGCCCGCGCAGGTGATTCGAGAACTTCGCACGCGAGCGAAAGCCGCGCGTGCATCCATGAGGCTCCGAGCGCTTGCGCCGGAGCCTTCGCCATTTCTGCGGTGCGGTCGGCGGGCACACACCCACGACACAAGGAGCACCATGGCGAACAAGGAAGCAACGGTCGCCGAGCTGAAGGAGATCATCTCCGGCTCGTCCGCCGTACTGCTCACCGAGTACCGCGGCCTCACGGTGGCGCAGCTGAAGACGCTGCGCAACACCCTCCGTGAGAACGCGTCCTACGCCGTGGTGAAGAACACGCTGACCAAGATCGCGGCCAACGAGGCTGGCATCGACTCGCTCGATGACATGCTCGCCGGACCCACCGCGATCGCGTTCGTTCACGGGGACCCCGTGACGGTCGCCAAGGCTCTGCGCGACTTCGCCAAGGCCAACCCGGCCCTGGTGGTGAAGGGCGGTTACTTCGACGGTAACCCGCTCACCGCCGCCGAGGTCACCAAGCTGGCCGAGCTCGAGACCCGAGAGGTGCTGCTGGCGAAGTTCGCCGGTGCCGCCAAGGCCTCGCTGTTCGGTGCGGCATACATGTTCAATGCGCCGCTCGCGCAGGCCGCTCGCGCGGTCGACGCCCTGCGGCAGAAGCAGGAATCGGCCGGCTAAGAACGCCGCTCGACCCACGATCCACACACACCCCGTACACAAGGAGAAATCATGGCCAAGCTCACCACTGACGAGCTCATCGAGGCGTTCAAGGAGCTGTCGCTCATCGAGCTCAGCGAGTTCGTGAAGAAGTTCGAAGAGGTCTTCGAGGTCACCGCTGCTGCCCCCGTCGCCGTTGCTGCTGCTCCGGCCGCCGGTGGTGCCGGTGGCGCCGCTGAAGAGGTCGAGGAGAAGGACTCGTTCGACGTCGTTCTCGAGGCCGCTGGCGACAAGAAGATCCAGGTCATCAAGGAGGTCCGCGCGCTCACGAGCCTCGGCCTCGGCGAGGCCAAGGCCGTTGTCGACGGTGCGCCCAGCACCGTCCTCGAGGGCGCCAACAAGGAGACCGCCGAGAAGGCCAAGGCTCAGCTCGAAGAGGCTGGCGCCACCGTCACGCTCAAGTAGTCGCGTCCCCCGCATCGGGGGATTCGCCACGACGCCCCGCATCGACTTCGGTCGGCGCGGGGCGTCGTGCGCTAAGGCTCGCGGCGCGCCGCCGTCGACTGGCGCACGATCAGCCGCGTCGGAAGCACGACGTGCTCGTCGGGGGTCGGGGCGTCGAGGTTTTCGATCTGGTGGATGAGGAACTCGACGGCGCGGTCGCCCTGTGAACCGGGTTGCTGGGCGAGCGTCGTCAGCCCGAACATCTCGGCCATGGGGTGGTTGTCGATGCCGATGATCGAGAGATCCTGCGGAACGGAGATGCCGAGTTGGCGCGCCGCGATCATGATGCCGATGGCGATCTCGTCGCAGCCGGCGAAGATCGCTGTGGGGCGCTGGCGGGGGTCGCCGAGCAGCGACAGCCCCACCTGGTAGCCGCCCGGCACCGAGAACTCGGCCTCGCGGAAGTCGTCATCGAGGGTCAGCCCGGCGTCGGCGACGGCGCGCTTGAAGCCGTCGTACCGGCTGCTGTGCACCCGGAAGTCCATCTGCTCGCTCTGATCGCCGCCCACGTGCATGATGCGGGTGTGACCGAGGCTGATGAGGTGCTCGGTCGCGAGCCGCGCGGTCTCGACGTCGTCGATCGAGAGCGACGGGATGCCGGCGATGCGGCCGCCGATCCCGGCGAGCGGCTTGCCGAGCGCCTGCAGCATCTGCACCTCGTGCGTGCTCAGGGCGATGGTCACGGCGATGACGGCGTCGACGCGCTTGCGCACGAGGAAGTAGTCGAACACGCGCCGGCGCAGCTCGGTGTCCATGCTGAGGCGGTACAGGGTCAGGTCGTAGCCCGAGCGAATGAGCGCCTTCTCGATGCCCTCGAGCACCTCGGCGAAGTACCAGCGGTTGATGTACGGGATGACCACACCGACGTTGCGCGTACGCCCCGTGACGAGGCTCGCCGCGGTGGACGAGACGACGTAACCGAGCTCGGCCGCGGCCGTTTCGACCCGCCGACGGGTCTCGGTCGAGACGTAGCCGCGCCCGCTGAGCGCGCGAGACGCCGTCGACTTCGACACCCCCGCGATGCGGGCCACGTCGGCCAGGATGCTCATGCCTCGTCAGTCCTCCATTGGACGCTGTATGCGCGCGGCCGAGATCGCCGCGCGACGTATGCAACCGGAGTGTAGCCAAAATTTCGGACCTCTGGAACCGGTGCCAGAAATTCCGGCGCGTGTCGGGGGCTCAGCCCCGTGCATCCATCTGGATGCGCGATGAGCGTTCCACAACGGATCGATAACGGCGCGCGAATAGGCGGTTGCGCGGCCGCGGTTGCTGACGTAACGTTCCACCTGGAACCGGTTCCCTACGACGACGTGAAACGGCGAATAGGGGGCCTGGGCCCGTCACCTGCACCAACCCACGCGCGGCGCACTCGACGCCGACGTCCGACCCTCAATGAGGAGGAAACACATGAGTTCCACCCTCCGACGCCGGCTCCTTCTGCCGGCAGCGGCGATCGGCGCCTTCAGCCTGGTTCTTGCCGGCTGTGCCGCCGACTCCGAGACCCCGGCGCCCGGCGGCAACGGCGGCACCGGTGGCGGCGACGCCAACTGTGCCGAGTACGAGCAGTACGGCGAGTTCTCGGGCCAGACGGTCGAGATCTACGCGACCATCATCGACGTCGAGGCCGACAACCTCGTGACGAGCTGGTCCGACTTCGAAGACTGCACCGGCATCACGATCAACTACGTCGGAACGCAGGAGGCCGAGACGCAGATCAACGTGCGTGCGGCCGCCGGCGACGCGCCCGACCTGATGATCATCCCGCAGCCGGGCCTCCTGCAGCGCCTGATCGAAGACGGCTACGTCGTGCCGGCCCCCGAGGCCGTCGAGGCGAACGTCGACGAGTTCTGGAGCGAGTCGTGGAAGGGCTACGGCACCATCGACGGCACCTTCTACGCCGCCCCCCTCATGGCGAGCGTCAAGGGCTATGTCTGGTACTCGCCGAGCGACTTCGCTGAGAACGGCTACGAAGTTCCCACCACGTGGGACGAGATGGTCGCCCTGACCGAGCAGATGACCGAGCGCAACGAGGGCGCATACCGCCCCTGGTGTGTTGGCTTCGGCTCGGGTGACGCGACCGGCTGGGTCGGCACCGACTGGGTCGAGGACGCCGTGCTGCGTCTCGCCGGCCCCGAGACCTACGACGCGTGGGTCGCCGGTGACACCCTGTTCGCCGACCCTGAGATCGTCGACTCGATCAACCTCGTGGGCGACATCATGCTCAACCCCGAGTTCGTCAACGGCGGTTTCGGTGGCGTGAGCTCGATCGTCTCGACCACCTTCCAGGACGCTGGTCTCCAGATCCTCGACGGTAACTGCTCGCTGCACCGCCAGGCATCGTTCTACGAGGCCCAGTGGGGTGACGACGTGACCGTCGCGCCGGATGGTGACGTCTGGGCCTTCCTGACCCCGCCGATCAACGCCGAGGACGGCTTCGCCGTCACCGGTGGTGGCGAGTTCGTGGCCGCCTTCAACAGCGACGACGCAACGGCGGCCGTGCAGGCCTACCTGTCGAGCGACACCTGGGCGAACAACCGCATTGCCCTCGGCGGTGTGATCTCGGCAAACCAGGGTCTTGACCCGCAGCTCGCCAGCTCGCCGCTCGCGGTGCAGTCGATCGAGATCCTGCAGGACCCGAACACGGTGTTCCGCTTCGACGCCTCCGACCTCATGCCCGCCGCCGTCGGCACCAGCTCGTTCTGGACCGGCATGACGGACTGGGTGCTCGGAGAGCTCACCACCGACCAGCTTGTCACCTTCATCGACGGGACTTTCCCCCGCTGATCTGACCCGCTGATCACCACCTGAACTCGGCCCACCGGGAAACACTTCTCGGTGGGCCGAGTCGTCAGGTAGCGTGGCCTCAAACCAATGGAGGTTTACCCGGCATGACTGCTTTCTGGGCTGACTTATTCGACAAATTCGGCGTCATGGTCGTCGGCCTTGTGGCCTTCGCCGCAGTCGTCGGAATCGTCCTCTTCCTCGCCGACCGGGCCCCGAAAAAGGGCCGAGACTTCTGGCAGCTTCTCGCCTTCGTGTCGCCGGCGATGATCCTGCTCGCGATCGGTCTCATCTACCCCGCGATCCGCACGATCTATCTCTCGTTCACGAACCGCTCCGGTCGTGAGTGGGTGGGCCTCACGAACTACGAGTGGATGTTCACGCAGCCCGAGATCATCACGGTGCTCGTCAACACCTTCATCTGGGTGGCCCTCGTTCCCACCCTGTCGACCATTTTCGGCCTCGCATACGCGATCTTCATCGACAAGTCGCACGGCGAAAAGATCCTGAAGTCGCTCGTGTTCATGCCGATGGCGATCTCGTTCGTCGGTGCCGGCATCATCTGGCGCTTCGTGTACGAGTACCGCGAGCAGGGCTTCGGTGAGCAGATCGGCATCCTGAACCAGCTCATCGTCTGGTTCGGCGGCGAACCGCAGCAGTTCTTGCAGAACTCGCCGTGGAACACGTTCTTCCTGATCGTCGTGATGGTGTGGATTCAGACCGGTTTCGCGATGGTGCTCCTCTCGGCCGCGATCAAGGGCGTTCCGGTCGAGATCATCGAGGCGGCCCGTCTCGACGGCGCCAACGCGTGGCAGCAGTTCCTCAACGTGACGCTCCCGGGTATCCGCGGCACCCTCGTGGTCGTCATCACGACGATTTCGATCGCAACCCTGAAGGTGTTCGACATCGTCCGGGCGATGACGGGTGGCCAGTTCGGCACCTCGGTCGTCGCCAACGAGATGTACACGCAGGCGTTCAACCGCGGTGAGATCGGTCAGGGCTCGGCGCTCGCGGTGATCCTGTTCGTGATGGTCCTCCCGATCGTCATCTACAACGTTCGCGTCATGCGCAAGCAGAAGGAGATCCGATGACCGAGGCAGTGGAGAAGGCTGAGGCGAAGCTCGACCGTCCGCTCGGTCAGCGCAACGAGTACACCGCCGAGGGCGCGGTCGCTCGCCAGTTCCGCAAGTCGAAAGAGAAGCTGACGAGCCCCTGGGCGACGGCGGCGGCGATCGTCATCGCGGTGATCTGGACGATCCCGACGTTCGGCCTCCTGGTCTCGTCGATTCGTACCCCGACCGAGATCCGCACGACCGGCTGGTGGACCTGGTTCGTGAACCCGTCGTTCACGTTCGACAACTACGCCGACGTGCTGTTCGCATCCGGAGCATCCAGCGCAAACCTTGGGCAGTACTTCGTGAACTCGCTCGTGATCGCCATCCCGGCTGCGATCTTCCCGATCGCCATCGCGACGATGGCCGCCTACGCGTTCGCGTGGATCAAGTTCCGGGGGGCCGGCGCGATGTTCGTGCTCGTCTTCGCGCTGCAGATCGTTCCCCTGCAGATGGCGCTCGTGCCGCTGCTGCAGATCTTCTCGCAGGTGCTCGGCATCTCGGGTACCTTCCCGGCGGTGTGGATCGCGCACACGATCTTCGGTCTGCCGTTGTGCATCTTCCTGCTGCACAACTTCATCTCCGAGATCCCCGGCGAGGTGATCGAGGCGGCGCGCGTGGACGGTGCGAACCACACGCAGATCTTCTTCCGCATCATCATCCCGCTGTCGCTTCCGGCGCTCGCGTCGATCGGCATCTTCCAGTTCCTCTGGGTCTGGAACGACCTGCTCGTGGCGCTCGTGTTCTCGGGCGGCACGGTCGATGTCGCGCCATTGACGCAACGCCTGGCTGAGCTGGTCGGCAACTTCGGCCGCAACCAGGAGCGTCTGCCCGCCGCGGCATTCATCTCTCTGGTGGTGCCGTTGATCGTGTTCTTCAGCCTGCAGCGCTACTTCGTGCGCGGCCTGCTGGCGGGCTCGACGAAGGGCTAGTTCTAACCTCAGCAGAAACCCCCGCGGCCCCACTTAGGCTCAGCGCATGAGCATGGGTGGTGGCCGCCGGGGTTTCCGTGTGTCGAGCGGCGACGTCGACGCGCAGCGGGCCGAGAACGCGGCCGCCCCGCGCATCCCGAACCTGCTCGGGCGGATCGCTGAGCTGTTTCGCCCGCACCGGGTGACGCTCGCCGTCACGATCGCGCTCGTGCTCGTCAGCGCGGGGCTCAGCGTGCTGCCGCCGCTGCTCACCCAGCGCGCCTTCGACGAGGGGCTGTTCCCTCCGGAGGGCGCGCCGAACATCCCTCTGCTCGTGCAGTTGGTCGGCCTCATGGTGCTGTTGTGGATGCTCAGCGCCGGTCTCGGAATCGGCCAGACGTATCTGACGGCGACCGTCGGCAACAGCGTCATGGCCGAACTGCGCGTGAAGCTGTTCGCACACCTGCAGCAGATGGAACTCGCGTTCTTCACCCGCACGAAGACGGGCGTCATCCAGTCGCGGCTACAGAACGACGTGGGCGGTGTTGCGAGCGTGTTGTCGAACACGGTCTCGAGCGTCATCGGCAACACCGTGACCGTGATTGCGGCGTTCGTGGCGATGCTGCTTTTGTCGTGGCAGCTCACCCTCGTCGCGGTCGTGCTGCTGCCCGCGCTCGTCGCCGCCCAGCGCCGCGTCGGCATCGTGCGCGCCAAGATCGCGGGGAGGACGCAGGAGTCGCTGAGCGACATGACCGCGATCACGCAGGAGGCCCTGAGCGTCTCGGGCATCCTGCTCGCCAAGAGCTTCGACCGGCAGGAGGCCGAGGTCGACCGCTACCGCGACGAGAACGCCGTGCAGCGTCGTCTGCAGGTGCAGCTGCAGATGTCGGGGCAGTGGTTCTTCGCGCTCGTCAACGTCTTTCTGAGCGTGATCCCCGCGGTCGTGTACCTCGCGGCGGCGTTCCTCATCGAGGCGGATGTCGCCGTCACCGCCGGCACACTTGTCGCCTTCACGACGGTGCAGGCCCGCCTCGCGTTCCCGCTGCTCGGCCTCATGCGGGTCGCGCTCGACCTGCAGACCTCGGCCGCGCTGTTCGCCCGCATCTTCGAGTACCTCGACCTGGTTCCGTCGATCACGGAGAAGGACGGCGCGGTGGATGCTCCGCGCGATTCCGTCGGGAGCATCCGATTCGAGTCGGTCACCTTCCGCTACCCCGACGCCGAGGCCGGCGACGGGCCGCCCACGCTCGACGATGTGTCCTTCGCCGTCGAGCCCGGGCAGTTCGTGGCGTTCGTCGGCCCGTCGGGGGCCGGCAAGACCACCATCTCGTACCTGATCCCGCGGCTGTACGAGGCGAGCGAGGGGAGGGTGCTGTTCGCCGGTGTCGACGTGCGGGAGCTGCGCCGCGCATCCCTGATTGCGGAGGTCGGCATCGTGAGCCAGGAGACCTACCTGTTCCACGCCTCCATCGCCGAGAACCTGCGCTACGCGAAGCCGGAGGCGAGCGATGCGGAGCTCGAGGCGGCCTGCCGTGCGGCGAACATCCACGACACGATTCACTCGTTCCCCGAGGGGTACGACACCGTCGTCGGCGAGCGCGGCTACCGGCTGTCGGGCGGCGAGAAGCAGCGCATCGCCATCGCGCGCGTGCTGCTGAAGGACCCGCCGGTGCTCGTGCTCGACGAGGCGACGAGCGCACTCGACTCGACGTCGGAGCGCATCGTGCAGCGGGCGCTGGATGCCGCCGCGCGCGGCCGCACGACCGTCGCGATCGCGCACCGGCTGTCGACCGTGGTGGGGGCCGACGTGATCCACGTGCTGGAGGCGGGGCGCATCGTCGAGAGTGGCACGCACGCCGAACTGTTGGCGCTCGGCGGGCTCTACGCCACCCTCGTCGAGCAGCAGCGCACCGACCAGGCGCCGCTCACCGAGGTTTAGCGGCGGGCCTCGAGCAGCTCGGTCATGTAGTCGAGCTCGCTCTGCTGCACGCGCACCATTCCGCCCGCCAGGTCGAGAACGACGGGATGCTCGCTGCGCTCGATCACGGCGGCGGCCATCTCGACGCCCCCCTGGTGGTGGGCGATCATCAGCTCGAGGAAGAGACGCTCGGCCTCGACGCCGTCGGCGTCGCGCAGCTGCTGCATCTGTTCGGGGGTCGCGAGACCCGGCATCGGTTCGCCGGGCACGTGCGAGTGCTCGGCCGTGCCGTCGTGCGATTCGTGGCTTCCGCCGTCGAGGGCGGGGCGGGTCATCCACGTCATGCTCGGCTCGGGCGGAGCGGCCGGCAGGCCCCACAGCTGCAGCCACGCGGCCATCTGGCCGATCTGCTGCATCTGCGCGGTCGCCATGTCGAGGGCGAGCAGTCGGATTTCGTCGCTGTCGGAACGGTCGCGCACGAGCAGTGCCATTTCGACGGCCTGCGTGTGGTGCGTCTGCATGTCGCGCGAGAAGCCCGCCTCGGCGCTCGTGTTTGAGGGGATCGGCCCGCCCGCGGTCGGCGCCGTCACGCGGCCGAGCAGCACGCCCGCCACGAGCGCGACGAGCACCAGCACGGCGCCGCCCAGCAGCAGCCGCAGCCGTGCCGACTGACCGCCGTTCGCGGTCGTCTCGCCTGACGCGCCCGCCTCACTCATGGCTAGCTGACCCGTCCGGGGCCGTCGAGGGCGTTCGAGCACAGCGCGCCCGGCTCGGGGGCGGCGGGCGACAGCCAGTACTTGTCGATGAACTGGCCGATGCGCTCATCGGCCGGACCGTCGACCTGCACGCGGGCACCCCACGCGGTGGCGATGATCGGCGACTCGAGGCCCGCGATCGGCGAGACGATCGCGTGGCGGTCCGGGGCGAGCCGGCGCAGTTCGGTCAACTGCTCGTCCGAGATCTGGTCGGGGTCGTAGGCGAGCCACACGGCGCCGTGCTCGAGCGAGTGCACGGCGTACTCGACGGGCTGCTCCTCCTCGTAGACGCCGCAGTTCAGCCACGACGGGTTGTGCGGTCCGCCGGCGGGCGGCATGACGTCGTACTGCACCGGGTCGGTGGTGTGCGTCGGGTCGAGGCCGGGGAACAGCTCTTCCCCCTCGATCTCGATCGCCGCGCGCTCGGCCGCGGTCAACGGAACCTGCGGCTCGGGCCGCGTGGCGTTCGACACGACGACGGTGATGACGATGCCGAGGACGGCCACGACAGCGGTGGCCGAGAGCACGATGGCGATCAGCCGCCCGCGCTTCTCTTTCTTCTGCTTCGCCTTCAGGGCGGCCACCTTCTCGGCACGGCGCTTCTCGCGCTGCTGCTTGACGGTGAGGTTCTCGTCGTTCGTCACGGACGTCTCCAACGGGTACAGGATGCTCGGGGCGGGGTGCTGCGCGCACCACGCGATGGCACGCACTCCCTTATTCTCCCACCAGACGTTGGCAGACGCTGGGACGGGCCGCGTGCATCCGGGCCGCCGGTAGGCTCGTGTGCATGAAATACGCCGCCGCGATCACCGACCTGATCGGCGACACGCCCCTCCTCCGCCTCAACAGGGTCACCGAGGGAATCAGCGCCACCGTGCTCGCGAAGGTCGAGTATCTGAACCCCGGAGGGTCGTCGAAAGACCGCATCGCGACCCGCATCATCGACGCGGCCGAGCGCGAGGGGCTGTTGAAGCCCGGCGGCACGATCGTCGAGCCGACGAGCGGCAACACGGGCGTCGGCCTTGCCCTTGTCGCTCAGCAGCGCGGGTATAAGTGCGTGTTCGTGCTGCCCGACAAGGTGGGCGAAGACAAGCGCAACGTCTTGACCGCGTACGGCGCCGAGATCGTCGTGACGCCGACGGCCGTCGCACCCGACGACCCCGAGTCGTACTACTCGGTGAGCGACCGGCTCGCGCGCGAGATTCCGGGCGCCTTCAAGCCGAACCAGTACGCGAACCCCAACGGGCCGCGCAGCCACTACGAGACCACCGGCCCCGAGATCTGGCGCGACACTGAGGGCCGGGTGACGCACTTCGTCACCGGCGTTGGCACGGGCGGCACCATCACCGGCACCGGGCGCTACCTGCGCGAGATCAGCGCCGACCGCGAGGGCGGCCGCGTGCAGATCGTCGGCGTCGACCCCGTCGGCAGTGTCTACTCGGGCGGCACCGGCCGGCCCTACCTCGTCGAGGGCGTCGGCGAAGACTTCTGGCCGGGCGCCTACGACCCGTCCGTCACCGACCGCATCGTGGCCGTCAGCGACCAGGACTCGTTCGACATGACCGTGCGCCTCGCCCGCGAAGAGGGGCTGCTCGTCGGCGGTTCGTGCGGCATGGCGGCCGTCGGCGCCCTCGAGGTCGCCCGCCAGCTCGGCCCCGACGACGTGGTCGTCGTGCTGCTTCCCGACGGCGGGCGCGGCTACCTCGGCAAGATCTTCAACGACCGGTGGATGCGCGCGCACGGCTTCGCGGCGCCCGCAGGCTCGCCGACGGTGCGCGATCTGCTCGGCGAGCCGCTGCGCGCGCTCGCCCACGTGCGGCGCGAGCACACCGTCGCCGACGCGGTCGCGGCGCTCGAGGCGCACGGCGGCGCAGTGACGCTGCCCGTGCTCACGGGCGAGTTGCCGCCCGTACTCGGCGAGGTTGCGGGGTCGGTGTCGACGGCCGGGCTGTTGCGTGCGCTCGCCTCGGGCGACGTGACGCCGGGCGACCCGGTCACCGCGGCGATGGGTCCGGTGATGCCCGTCATCGGAGCCGGCGAGAGCCTCGAGAAGGCGCGCGAACGCTTCGGCGAGCGCGGCGCAGGAGGTCTTCCGCCCGAAACCCTGATCGTGCTCGACGGGGGCAACCCGATCGGGCTCGTGACCCGCGCCGACCTGCTGCACGCGCTCGCCTGAGGACATCGATGACCACGAACGACAACCACGGATTCTCGACCCGTGCCATTCATGCTGGGCAAACCCCCGACGAGACGACGGGTGCGGTCATCCCTCCCGTGCACTTCTCGACGACGTATGCCCAAGACGGCATCGGGGGCTTGCGCAACGGCTACGAGTACGGCCGCGGCACCAACCCCACCCGCGACGCGCTGCAGCAGCAGCTCGCCGAGCTCGAGGGTGGCACCCACGCGCTCAGCTTCGCCTCGGGGCTCGCGGCCGAAGACGCCCTGTTGCGGGCGGTGCTCGAGCCCGGCAACCACGTGCTGATGGGCGACGACGTCTACGGCGGAACCCACCGGCTCGTGCGCCGTATCTTCGGGCAGTGGGGCATCGGTCTCACCACGATGGACTTCAGCGACCTCGACGGCGTGCGCACCATGATCGGCCAGCTCGCGCCGAAGGTGCTCTGGCTCGAGACCCCATCGAACCCCCTCATGAAGGTGACCGACGTCGCGGCGCTCGCCGAGATCGCGCACGACGCGGGCATCCTCGTCGTCGTCGACAACACGTTCGCCACCCCCTACCTGCAGACGCCGCTGGCGCTCGGCGCCGACGTGGTCGTGCACTCGACGACCAAGTATCTGGGCGGCCACTCCGATGTCGTCGGTGGCGCCCTCGTCCTGAACGACGACGAGCTCGCGTCTCGCGTTGGCTTTCAGCAGTTCGCGGCCGGCGCCGTCTCCGGCCCCATGGATGCGTGGCTCACCACCCGGGGAATCAAGACGCTCGCCGTGCGCATGGACCGCCACTGCCACAACGCCCAGGCCGTCGCCGAGGCGATGGTGGGGCACGCCGGGGTCGCGCGGGTGCTCTACCCGGGGCTCGATTCGCACCCGGGGCACGAGTTGGCGGCGCGACAGATGCGTGGTTTCGGCGGCATGGTGTCGCTCGACCTCACGGGCGGAGAGGGCGCTGCGCGTCGCTTCTGCGAGAGCCTCGAGGTGTTCACGCTCGCCGAATCGCTCGGCGGTGTCGAGTCGCTCGTCAACTACCCGAGCGAGATGACGCACGCCTCGGTGCGGGGCACGGCGCTCGAGGTGCCCGCGTCGATCGTCCGGCTGTCGGTCGGCATCGAGGATGCGGCCGACCTCGTCGCCGACGTCGAGCAGGCGCTCGCGCGGCTGTAGGTCGGCGAAACACGGCCGTGCCCGCGCATCCGACCCCCGAGAAACGTTCGGGGTGCATAATGGCGCCAGCGAAATGTGAACGTACACATCTCGCGCACCCGAACGGACGACGATGACCACCGACACCACCACGGCGGAACCGGAGCGCACGCGCGCGCCCAACATCCGTGACGTGGCCCGCGTGGCCGGGGTGTCGTACCAGACCGTCTCGCGGGTACTCAACGACAGCCCCAACATTCGTCCAGAGACCCTGGCGCGGGTGCGCGCGGCCATCGACGAGCTGGGGTATCGCCCCAACCAGGCCGCACGCGCGCTCGTCACCAGTCGCTCGCGCACCATCGGGGTGCTCGCATCGCAGACGGTGCATTATGGGCCGGCCACGAGCATCCAGGCGATTGAGACGGCGGCACGCGAAGCGGGCTATCGCCTGTCGATCACGAACATCAGCTCGAGCGAGTACGCGTCGATCAAGTCGGGGCTCGACTACCTGATGTCGCAGTCGGTCGAGGCGCTCATCGTGATCGCCCCGCAGGTGCACGTGTTCGAGGCGATCACCGACCTGCAGGTGGGCGTGCCGTACGTCACCCTCGAGTCGACCGGGTCAAACGCCAAGCACTCGCTCTGGGTCGACCAGGTCACCGGCGCGCGCATGGCGACGAGGCATCTCATCGACCTCGGGCACGAAGAAATCATGCACATCTCGGGCCCGCAGGACTGGATCGAGGCCGAGGCGCGCATGCAGGGATTCCTGCGTGAGCTAGACGACGCCGACCTGCGAACGCGGGCGCCGATCCTCGGCGACTGGACGGCGCACTTCGGGTACTGCGCCGGACTCGAATTGCTGCGGCACCGCGACTTCACGGCCGTGTTCTGCGGCAACGACCAGATGGCGCTCGGCTTCATCCACGCGTGCCGCGAGTCGGGGCTCGACGTGCCGGGCGACATCTCGGTGGTCGGGTTTGACGACATTCCGGAGGCAGCGCACTTCGCGCCGCCGCTGACGACGGTGCGGCAGAACTTCGCCGAGATCGGGCGGCGGTCCATCGAGCTCCTGCTCGGGGAACTGCGCGGCGACACCGACCTCAGCCACGAGCCGGTGCGGCCCGAGCTGATCGTTCGCCACTCGACGGCGGCGCGGCGCTCGTAACGCGAGGTACGCGCCCGTGCGTGCCGTGCCCACCGCGCATCCGCCCTGTTATCGAAATGTGACCGTTTCGCACGGGCGTCCCACTTGACAGATGTGACCGTTTCGTCTGTAGAGTGCACGCACGAGATGTGAACGGTCACATCGGCTTGCCACATCGCCGCCCACCCCCGTACCGCCCCGACAACGGAGTCACATGAGCCCCGCCCCCCTGAGCCCTGAGGTGCAGGTCGCCATCGCCCGCGTGCGCGAAGACGTCGCTGCCCTGCACAGCGAGCTGGTGCGGTACGGCCTTGTGGTGTGGACGGGCGGCAACGTCTCGGGTCGGGTTCCCGGCGCCGACCTCTTCGTCATCAAGCCTTCGGGCATCGACTACGACGACCTCGACCCGGCGAACATGATCCTCTGCACGCTCGACGGCGAGGTCGTGCCGAACACCCCGGGCAGCGACCGCAGCCCCTCAAGCGACACGGCGGCGCACGCCTACGTGTACCGGAACATGCCCGAAGTTGGCGGCGTCGTGCACACCCACTCGACCTACGCGACGGCGTGGGCCGCCCGCGGCGAGGCGATCCCCTGTGTCATCACGGCGATGGCCGACGAGTTCGGCGGGGAGATCCCCGTCGGCCCCTTCGCGATCATCGGCGACGACTCGATCGGCCGCGGCATCGTCGAGACGCTGACCGGCCACCGTTCGCGCGCGGTGCTCATGCAGAACCACGGCCCGTTCACGATCGGCAAGGATGCACGCGACGCGGTCAAGGCCGCCGTGATGCTCGAAGACGTCGCCCGCACCATCCACATCGCCCGCCAGCTCGGCGAGCCGCTGCCCATCGCGCCCGACGCGATCGACTCTCTCTTCGACCGCTACCAGAACGTGTACGGCCAGCCCGCCGGAGCCACCCGATGAGCGCGGACGTGATCGCCGCTGGCCGCGCGGCGCTCGGCATCGAGCTCGGCTCGACCCGCATCAAGGCCTGCCTGGTCGACGCCGACAACCCTGCCCACGTGCTCGCCACCGGCAGCCACGAGTGGGAGAACCAGCTCGTCGACGGTCTCTGGACCTACGCGCTCGAGGCCGTGCACGAGGGCCTCGCGGCCGCCTATTCCGCCCTCCTCGACGAGACCCGCGCGCGGTTCGGCACCGCGCCGACGACGCTCGCGGGCGTCGGCGTCTCGGCGATGATGCACGGCTACCTCGCGTTCGACGCCGACGGCGCGCTGCTGACGAACTTCCGCACGTGGCGCAACACGAACACAGGCCCCGCCGCCGCCGAGCTGTCGGCGCTGTTCGGCACGAACATCCCGCTGCGCTGGTCGATCGCGCACCTGCACCAGGCGATCACCGACGCCGAGGCCCACGTGCCGCACATCGCCCACATCACGACGCTCGCCGGCTACGTGCACGAGCAGCTCACCGGCGAACGGATGCTCGGAGTCGGCGACGCGTCCGGCATGTTCCCCGTCTCCCGCGACTCCGCCGGCCGGCCACAGTACGACCCGGAGCTCGTGGCCCGCTACGACGCCCTGCTGGCTGAGCGCTTCCCGGCCGCGCGCGCCGCCCTGCCGGGCCTTGGGGAGCTGCTGCCGAGCATCCGGGTGGCGGGCGAGACCGCCGGTCACCTCACCGAGGCGGGCGCTCGCCTGCTCGACCCCTCGGGCGCCCTCGCCGCGGGCGCACCCGCCGCGCCGCCGGAGGGCGACGCCGGCACCGGCATGGTCGCGACGAACGCCGTCGCCCCGCGCACGGGCAACGTGAGCGTCGGCACGAGCATCTTCGCGATGGTGGTGCTCGACCGCCCGCTCGCCTCGCAGCACGCCGAGCTCGACCTCGTCACCACCCCGGCCGGCGACCCGGTCGCGATGGTGCACTGCAACAACGGCACGAGCGAGCTGAACGCCTGGGTGGGAACGTACCGCCGCTTCGCCGAGCTCGCCGGCACCCCCATCGACTCCGACGCCGCCTACGCGCTGCTGTTCGCCGAGGCCCTGGAGGGCGCGGCCGACGCCGACGGCGTGCTCGCTTACAACCAGCTGTCCGGTGAGCCCGTTGCCCACCTCGACGCCGGGCGCCCCGCCGTCGTACGCACCCCCGACAGCCGGCTGACGCTCGCCAACGTCATGCGCGCGCAGGTCTACGGCGTGTTCGCGACGCTCGCGATCGGGATGCGCGCCCTCCACTCGGAAAACGTCGCCATCGACGCGCTCTATGCACACGGCGGCATGTTCCGCACGCCGGGCGTCGCCCAGCGCTTCCTCGCCGCCGCGCTGGATGCCCCCGTCGGCGTCGCCGCGAGCGCCGCCGAGGGTGGGGCGTGGGGCATCGCCGTGCTGGCCGCGTTCACCGCGCGGCGCGGCGCAAACAGCACCGCCCGTGGCGCCTCCGACCTCGGCGCCTACCTCGACTCCGCCGTGTTCGCCGGCGCCGACGCCCACCTGACCGCCCCGCTCGCCGACGACGTCGCGGGCTTCACCGCCTACCTCGACCGCTACGAGCCGGGCCTCGCCATCGAGCGCACGGCAGCCGAGGTGATCTGACCCATGACGAGGAGTTCCGTGTCCCGCAGCATCGTTCCCGACCTCAGCACGTACGAAGTCTGGTTCCTCACCGGCAGCCAGAACCTGTACGGAGACGAGACGCTGCGGCAGGTCGCCGAGCAGTCGAAGGAGGTCGTGGCGGGCCTCGAGGCGGCCGCGAGCATCCCGGTGCGCGTGGTCTGGAAGCCGACGCTCGTCGACCCGGCGAGCATCGCGCGCGTCATGCGCGAGGCGAACGCTGCCGAGAACGTCATCGGCGTCATCACCTGGATGCACACCTTCAGCCCCGCGAAGATGTGGATCTCAGGGCTCGACCAGCTCACGAAGCCGCTGCTGCACCTGCACACGCAGGCCAACGTCGAGCTGCCGTGGGCCGACATCGACTTCGACTTCATGAACCTGAACCAGGCCGCCCACGGCGACCGCGAGTTCGGGTACATCGCCTCGCGCCTGTCGGTCGCCCGCACGACGGTCGTCGGCCACGTGTCGAACCCGGCCGTCACCGACCGCATTGGAGTGTGGGCCCGCGCCGCGGCCGGACGCCACGCCACCCAGAACCTGAAGCTCGCGCGCTTCGGCGACAACATGCGCTTCGTCGCCGTCACCGAGGGCGACAAGACCGAGGCCGAGCTGCGCTTCGGCGTGCAGGTCAACACGTGGGGTGTCACCGAGCTCGCCGACGCCGTGCACGCCGTCTCCGACAGCGACGTGGATGCTCTGGTCGCCGAATACGCGGACCTCTACGACGTCGACGCGGCCCTCCTGCCGGGCGGCGACCGGGCCGTCTCGCTGCGCTATGGCGCAGCGATCGAGTTGGGCCTGCGCTCGTTCCTGGAGGCCGGCGACTTCGGCGCCTTCACGACGAGCTTCGAAGACCTCGGAAGCTTGCGCCAGCTGCCCGGCCTCGCCGTACAGCGCCTCATGGCCGACGGCTACGGCTTCGGGGCGGAGGGCGACTGGAAGACCGCCGTGATGGTGCGTGCCGCGGCCGTCATGGGCGCGGGTCTTCCCGGCGGCGCGAGCCTCATGGAGGACTACACCTACCACCTGGTCCCCGGTGAGGAATTGATTCTCGGAGCGCACATGCTCGAGGTCAGCCCGTCGCTCACCAGCCAGCGGCCGCGCCTCGAGGTGCACCCGCTCGGCATCGGCGGCAAGGAAGACCCCGTGCGCCTCGTCTTCACTGCCGACGCCGGCCCCGCCGTCGTCTGCGCGCTCAGCGACATGCGTGACCGGTTCCGACTCGTCGCGAACGTCGTCGAGAACGTGGCCCTGCCCGCGCCGATGCCGAAGTTGCCCGTCGGCCACGCCGTGTGGAAGCCGGCGCCCGACTTCGCCACCTCGGCCGCCGCATGGCTCACGGCGGGG
>Ga0208490_100279_pt1 | contig 39332 bp, 37 predicted proteins | sample SubbioAug_CSWold_FD_184818 | JGI IMG/M metagenome (GOLD analysis project Ga0208490, IMG submission 184818) | Serpentinite rock and fluid subsurface biosphere microbial communities from McLaughlin Reserve, California, USA - CR11Aug_CSWold (SPAdes) | ecosystem: Environmental > Terrestrial > Deep...
AGCCCAGCTTGATGCGCAGGTCCACCACCGGGACGATGACGCCGCGCAGGTTGACCACGCCCTTGATGAAGCTGGGCGCGTTGGCGATGCGGGTGGGCTGTTCGAACGAGCGGATTTCCTGCACGCGCAGGATGTCGATGCCGTACTCCTCGCCGCCCAGGCGGAAGGTGAGGAATTCGGCGCTGGCTTTCTGGGCCGCTGCAGCGGTTCGGGCGCTGTCCTGCCGGGTCAGGTGAAGGGCTTCGTTGCGCATGTCCATGGGAAGTTCTCGTCAGGGGAAATATCCATTGCTTATCGGCTGCGGGAGCCAAAGCTGTAGCCAGCGCCATGGGGAGCGCCGCGACCGCCAGCACACCCGGGGGCACAGGCTTGGGGCGGCGGCAGCGCTCATGGTCGCCAGCGCCGCGTTCTGCTGCGTGACGCTTGACGCCGTCAGCGGGTGGCGAGCGTGCCCGGCGTGCGGAACACCGCCACGGCCTGCACGAGCTGCTGGGCCTGTTGCTGCAGGCTGCTGGCGGCGGCCGAGCTCTGCTCCACCAGCGCCGCGTTCTGCTGCGTGGCCTGGTCCATCTGGCTGACGGCCTGGCTGACCTGTCCCACGCCGGCGTCTTGCTCGGCGCTGGCGCTGCTGATCTCGCCCACGATGTCGGTGACGCGCTGGATCGAGCTCACGATTTCCTGCATGGTGGTGCCAGCCTGGTCCACCAGGTGGGTGCCCTGCTCGACGCGTTCCACGCTGGCGCCGATCAGGCCCTTGATCTCCTTGGCCGCTTCGGCGCTGCGCTGCGCCAGGTTGCGCACCTCGCCGGCCACCACCGCAAAGCCGCGGCCCTGCTCACCGGCACGCGCCGCTTCCACCGCGGCGTTGAGCGCCAGGATGTTGGTCTGGAAGGCAATGCCGTCGATCACGCCGATGATGTCGCTGATCTTCTTGCTGCTGGCGTTGATGTCCTTCATCGTCTGCACCACCTGGTTGACCACCTCGCCGCCCTTGACGGCCACGTTGCTGGCGCTGCTGGCCAGCTGGCTGGCCTGGCGGGCACTGTCGGCGTTCTGGCGCGCCGTGCTGCCCAGCTGCTCCATGGAGGCCGCGGTCTGCTCCAGCGTCGACGCCTGGTGTTCGGTGCGGCCGGACAGGTCGGCATTGCCCTGGGCAATCTCGGCGCTGGCCGTGGCCACGCTGTCGGCACTCTGGCGCACGCCCGTCACCACCCGGGTGAGGGACGACTGCATGTCGGCCAGCGTGGTCATCAGCGGCGAAAACTCGTCACGCGTGGCGTCGACGATGGCGGTGCTCAGGTCGCCGTCGCGCACCCGCTCGGCCACCACCTGCGAGGCGGCCACCCGGCGGCGCAGCAGGTTCGCCACGTACCAGGAAAATCCGATCAGGCTGGCCGCAATCGCCAGGGCGGTCACGATGACCAGGGTGGCGGTGGAATGGACATCCGATTCGATCTCGTTGATGTCGCCGGCCAGGCCCCTGGCCTGGATCTCGTAGCCTTCGTGAATGACGTCGAGCAGCCGGTTGCGGGCGGGTATGGTGGTGTCCACCAGGTAGGCAAAGGCCTCTTCTTTGCGGCCCTCCTGGATCAGCCGGAGGTTGGCCTCGCCAATGGTCCAGAACTGGGCAACGGCCGGTGGCAGCTGGGTGAAATGGGTTTTGCCTTCGCGGCTGAACAGGCGCTTTTCGAAGCCGTCGAGCGTCTCGACCATGTGCTGTCGCTTGGCGCCGATATAGGCCAGCGCCGCGGCCTGCTCTTCGGGTGTGCGCGACAGGATGGCATGGCGCAGCTGCAACGACACCTGGGTCACGTTGAGTTCCAGCTCGGCCATGGCCTTGAGCTGGGGCACGCGCACATGTTCGGTGTTGTGGGCCAGACCCGCAGCCCCGCTCAGCTGGTGGTAGGCGAACGTGCCCAGGGCCGCCAGCGCCAGTGTGATCAAGATGCTCACCGCGAACAGGCGGCGTGCAATACCAAAAGAGAATGTTGTTTGCATGGTTGTGTCCTCGCAGTGATGGGTTTCTTGCCAACCTGTTGCGGTCGGCACCCGGCTGGTGCATGGGGGGGCGGAGCAGTTCCTGGTGGCCAATACCCCCACATGCATCCAACTTTCGGCTTAACCACGCAAATCTTGAGGACAAGATGAGAACTTTTCCAGTCGGCTTTTATTTTTGTGATATGGATCAAATCGGCACGCTGGGGCGTCACTTCCGCGGCATGGCCGGTCGTCGGCTGCGTGCTAGAAGGGGCGGATGACCCGCTTGCCCGACACCGACGCCTGCCGCGAACCCGGCCCTTTCATCGACAGCGACCACCCGGTGGTGGTGGCCTTTGCCCGTCAGCACGCCCAGGGCCCCACGCCTCGCGAACAGGCGGTGGCGCTGTACCGCGCGGTGCGTGACCAGCTGCGCTACGACCCCTACCGCATCGACCTCTCGGCCAGCGGCATGAAAGCCAGCACCGCGCTGCGGCAAGGATCGGGCTGGTGCGTGCCCAAGGCCGTGGTGCTGGCCGCGGTGGCCCGTGCCGCCGGCCTGCCGGCGCGGCTGGGTTTTGCCGACGTGCGCAACCACCTGTCCACCCGGCGGCTGCGCGAGACGATGCAGACCGATGTGTTTGCCTGGCATGGCTACACGGAACTGTGGCTGGACGGCGCCTGGCGCAAGGCCACGCCGGCCTTCAACATCGGGCTGTGCGAGAAGTTTGGCCTGCTGCCGCTGGAATTCGATGGCGTGCACGACTCGCTCTACCACCCGTTTGACCGGGCGGGCAACCAGCACATGGAATACGTGAACGAGCGCGGCAGCTTCGACGACCTGCCGCTGGCCCAGATCACCGCCACCTTTGCACAGCTCTACCCCGGCCTGCTGGCTGGCAGCGCCACCGTGCAGGGCGACTTTGCCGAAGACGCCAGCCAAGAGGCGGCGCGCTGACGCCGCAGGCGGTGCGGGGGCCTACTTCCTCACCCGGAACACCGCCGTGCTGGCCATCAGGTTGGGCCAGCTGCGCACCTCGCGGCCCTCGTGCAGGCCGAAGCTGTCTTCGATGGTGAGGCCATTGCGCTGCGCCAGCACCTCGAAATCGCGGTAGGTGCCGACGCGGATGTTGGGGGTGTCGTACCACTGGTAAGGCAGCCGCTTGGTCACCGGCATGTGGCCCTGCAGCACCGCCAGGCGGTTGGGCCAGTGCGCAAAATTGGGAAAGGCGAGGATGCCGATGCGGCCCACGCGCGCCGTCTCGCGCAGCATGGTCTGGGCGTTGCGCAGGTGCTGCAGGGTGTCGATCTGCAGCACCACGTCGAAGGCGTCGTCGCCGAACATGGACAGGCCGCCTTCCAGGTTGAGCTGCAGCACGTTCACGCCGCGCTTCATGCAGGCCAGCACCTTGGCGTCGTCGATTTCCACGCCGTAGCCGGTGCAGGCACGCGTGGCCTTCAGGTGCGCCAGCAGGGCGCCGTCGCCGCAGCCCAGGTCAAGCACGCGCGAGCCCGGCGGCACCAGGCGGGCGATGGATTCCATGACGCTTCGGTCGCTCATGCGGGCACTCCCAGGGCAGCGGCGGCCTGCGGCCCGATGCCGGGCAGCGACTCGCCGATGCGGTCGAAATAGGCGCGCACGGCCTGGTGGTAACGCGGGTCGTCCAGCAGGAAGGCGTCGTGCCCGTGCGGCGCGTCGATTTCCGCGTAGCTCACGTCGCGCCCGTTCTCCAGCAGCGCCTGCACGATCTCGCGGCTGCGCGCGGGCGAGAAGCGCCAGTCGGTGGTGAAGCTGACCAGCAGGAACTTGGCACTGGAGCGCGACAGCGCCGCGCTCAGGCTGCCGCCGTGTTCGCGCGCCGGGTCGAAATAGTCCAGCGCGCGGGTGATCAGCAGGTAGGTGTTGGCGTCGAAGTACTCGCTGAACTTGTCGCCCTGGTAGCGCAGGTAGCTCTCGATCTGGAATTCCACATCTTGCGTGCTGTAGCGGTAGGCCAGCTCGGCGACGGCGGCCGGGTCTTCGCCGTCGGCGGCCCGCAGCTGACGGCCGAACTTTTCGTTCATCACGTCGTCGCTCAGGTAGGTGATGTGGCCGATCATGCGGGCGATGCGCAGGCCGCGCCGGGGCAGCGTCCGGTGGCGCAGGTAGTGGCCGCCGTGGAAGTCCGGGTCGGTGACGATGGCGCGGCGCGCCACCTCGTTGAAGGCGATGTTTTCCGCCGTGAGGTTTGGCGCACTGGCCACCACCACGGCGTGGCGCACGCGCTCGGGGTACTGCAGCGTCCAGCTCAGGGTCTGCATGCCGCCCAGGCTGCCGCCCATCACCGCCGCCAGCGTCTGGATGCCCAGGGCGTCGAGCAGGCGGGCCTGCGCGGTCACCCAGTCTTCCACCGTGACCACGGGAAAGTCCGCACCCCAGGGCTCACCGGTGGCCGGGTTGGTGTGCGTGGGGCCGGTGGAGCCGAAGCAGGACCCGAGGTTGTTGACGCCGATGACGAAGAAGTGGTCGGTGTCCACCGGCTTGCCCGGCCCGATCATGTTGTGCCACCAGCCTTCGCTGCGCGCCAGCGGCTGGCCGTGCGCGTCGGCGTGCACGCCGGCCACATGGTGCGAAGCGTTGAGCGCGTGGCAGATCAGCACCGCGTTGCTTTTGTCGGCGTTGAGCTGGCCGTAGGTTTCCACCACCAGCTCATAGGCGGGCAGCACGGCGCCGCTGCGCAGCGGCAGCGGCTGGTCAAATCGGAACGTTTGTGGCGTGACGATCACTGGCATTCCCCGGCGCGCGGGGTCCAAAAAAGAAAAACCCGGTGCCGCCAAGAGCGAGACCGGGAATCTCCCCTTTAGCGGCATTTCTAAAGCGCCCGCAATCTGGATCAAATCGGCGCTGGCGTCAGTATAAATTGAAGCATCCCGGGCCCGACGGTGCCCAGCCGGCACAACCCCGGGCCATTGTCGAGCACCGCCCTGGTGCCACGTCCCCGCGGCCGCGTGCGCGCCGCCACCCGGCCACTGTTGTAAGAGCGCATCGCCGCGGCGGGGGCGTTCACGGCGCTTCAAAAATGTCCATCGCGTGCAGGCATTGCGCGCATAATGCGCGAGCGAGTGACGGAAAAACACCCGCTTGACAAGTGATCGGTTGGTTTCGCGTGCTACAGGTTTTGTTTGCTAACGGGGCTCCATCGCTATTTTTTTCAGTGTTCTTAGGAGTCCCAAGCATGGGCAACAAACTCTACGTGGGCAACCTGCCCTACACCGTTCGCGACGAAGATCTGCAGCAGGCTTTCGGCGCCTTCGGCAACGTGAACAGCGCCAAGGTCATGATGGAGCGCGACACCGGCCGTTCCAAAGGCTTCGGCTTTGTGGAAATGGGCAGCGACGCTGAAGCCCAGTCCGCCATCGAAGGCATGAACGGCCAGTCCCTGGGCGGCCGCAGCCTCGTGGTGAACGAAGCCCGTCCGATGGAGGCACGTCCTCCGCGCACCGGTGGCTTCGGTGGCCCCCGCGGCGGTGGCGGCGGCTTCGGTGGTGGTGGTGGCGATCGTGGCGGCTACGGTGGTGGCGGCAACGACGGTGGCTTCCGCAGCCCCTACGGCGGCGGTGGCCGTCGTGACGGCGGTGGCGGTGGCCGCGGCGGTTACTGATCGAGACCCCAACCCTTTGCTGATCCGGCTCCTGCGGCCGGTCAGCAGCTGAAAAAAGCCCCCTGGTCTGCACCGCGGGGCTTTTTTCATGGGCGGGTCTCCCGCCCGAACAGCCGCTGCGGCTCAGCGGGGATGGGCTTGTGGCCTCAGAACTTGCCGGGGCGCACCACCTCGACTTCGGTGAAGTACATCGAGAGGCTGTGGTGGGCGGCGTATTCGGTCAGCACATGCTGGGCGATCACGTCGGCCACAGCGGCGGGGCACACCACCTTGAGCTCGATGCTGCGGTCGGCCTCCCAGAGCGCCTCGCGCGCGCCCATGCGGCTGCCGCCGCGCACGTCGTGCACCGTGTAGCCCTGCGCGCCCAGGCGCATGCTGTCGGCGATCAGCCGTTTTTCCAGTACCGCCTCGGTGATGATGACGAGCAGCTTGCGAGCGTGTTTGTCCATGGCTTGTCCTTTGGGGTGGGCTCAGGCGAGAGCGGCCTGCAGCCAGCGCGCCATGCCCAGGTAGAGCGGCACGCCCAGCACGATGTTGAAGGGGAAGGTCACGCCCAGCGCCGCCGTGATGGACAGTGCGGCGTTGGCCTCGGGCACGGCCATGCGCATGGCCGTGGGCGCGGCGATGTAGCTGGCGCTGGCCGCCAGCGTGGCCAGAATCGCCACACCGCCGGTGCTCAGCCCCAGCAGCACGCCGGTGAGGGCGCCGAAGAGCGCCAGCACCATCGGCGCGAGGAGGGCGAAGCCGACGATGCGCATGCCGTGGTGGCGCAACTCGCCCAGGCGCCCGCCGGCCACCAGGCCGAGCTCCAGCAGGAACAGGGCCAGCACGCCCTTGAAGGGCGCCATGAACACCGGGGCAATGGGCGCCGTGCCCGCTTCGCCCATCACGGTGCCGATCAGCAGGCCGCCAGCCAGCAGCAGCACCGATTTGCCGAAGAACACGTCGTGGCCGAGTTCGCCCCAGTTGATCCGGCTTTTGACGCCGCTGGCGTCCGTCACCCCGATCCGCGCCAGCACGATGCCCGCCACAATACCGGGCGCCTCCATGATGGCCACCCACAACGCGGCGTGGGCCTCGGTTTCGACCCCTTGTGCCGCCAGGTAGGCGCTGGCCACGGCAAACGTCACCACGCTGACCGAACCGTAATGCGCGGCCATGGCAGCGGCATCGACGCGGCTCAGGCCGAGCAGGCGCAGCACCGGTGTGAGCACGAAGGGAATGGCAAAGCCCAGCGCCATGCAGGCCAGCATCTGCGGCAGCAGGTCGAGCATGGGCTGCTTGCTCAGCTCGATGCCGCCCTTGAGGCCGATGGCCAGCAGCAGGTAGATCGACAGGGTCTCGTACAGCGCCTCGGGCAGGCGCAGGTCGCTCTTGACAAGCCGCGCGAACACCCCCAGCAGGAAAAACAGCACCACCACGTCCAGCATTCAGTCCACTCCGTTGGTTGTTGTCTTGGTTTGCCGGTGCTTGCGTGGGCGACCGGCCAGCAGGCGGTCGAACCAGGCATGGGGCAGCCAGCGCAGCAGCCGGGCCACCACGCCCATCTGCCAGGGGATCACGCGGTAGCGGGCGTGCGCGGCGATGGCAGCAAACGCCCGGTCGGCAAAGGCGTCGGCCGACAGCAGGAAGGGCATGCGGTAGCGGTTCTGCCGGGTCAGCGGCGTGTCCACATAGCCCGGCAGCAGCGTGACCACCGCCACCCCGCTGCCGCGCAGCTCGCCGCGCAGGCTTTCGCAGTAGGCCACCACGCCCGCCTTGCTGGCGCAGTACGCGCCATGGCCCGGCAGGCCGCGGATGGCCGCCACGCTGGCGATGCCCACCAGCGCGCCGCTGCCGCGCGCCCGCATGGGTGCCACGAAGGGGTGGAAGGTGGCGGCCATGCCGGTGTTGTTGAGGGCGAAGGTGCGCGCCATCACGTCGATGTCGGCGCGCTCGGCGGTGTCCATGCCGATGCTGATGCCGGCATTGGCAATGACCACATCGGGCACACCCATCGTGCCCAGGCAGGCCTGCCCGGCGGACACGGTGCTGTCGGCGTCGGCCACGTCGGCGCCGAACACCTGGCAGCGCGTGGCGTCCAGCCCTTGCGCGTCGGCCCAGGCCTGCATCTCGGTGGCGCGCCGGGCCACCAGCGCCAGGCGGTAGCCTGCGCGGGCATAGCGGGCGGCCAGTGCCTGGCCAATGCCGCTGGAGGCCCCGGTGATGAAGGCCAGCGGTGCTGGGTCGGGCATGCTGGGCATGCGCGGGTGCTCAGAGGCGGTGGCAGGGGAGACCGGCGCCATTGTGTTCAGGGCACCAGCTGGGCCCGTACCCGGCCCTGGAACACGGCCACGCCCTCGTCGCCCTGGTAATCCAGGGTGTCGGCGTTGAGGCGGTTGTTGCCGCGCACCAGGGTAACGGGCTGGCTCGACAGCACGCGCTGCGGCTCGGTGATGATGCGCAGCTCCTCGCCGCGGAACTCGACGCGCGGGATCACGGTGCCCTCGGGCGTTTGCCCGCCTTCGCGGATCACCACCGCGTCGCCCTGCAGCAGGAACTCGGTCTGTTCGCCGTTCGTCGTGACCTGTCGGGCGGTGGCCGTGGTCAGCAGCCCGTTGGGCTGGATGGAGCGGATGCGGGCCTGGTCGATCTCGATCTCGTCGGTGTCGGGCCGGTGGCGTGCCTCGGCGCCAAACACCTCGTGGGTCAGCTGGCCGTCGGCGTCGAACAGCTTCACCGAAAAGCGGCGCATGAAATAGTCGGGCTCGCTCGTCACGGGTCGCTCCACCGCCGGTGCCAGCGCGTCTGGCGTGGCGCGCAGCAGCCAGTACGAGGCCAGCGCCAGCATGCCCATGAGCAGCACCGGCAGGTAAATGGTGGCCTGGTCCCACAGGCGGTCCAGCGGCCGCCGACGCGAACGCGACGGTGCAGCGGCTGCGGGCGAGGTCAGGGGACTCACCGAGCCGCCACTTCCAGTTCGCGGGCATAGGCGCCGCTGGCCACCAGCAGGAGGTCGCACAGGTCGCGCACCGCGCCGGCACCGGGCTGGCGCGGCGTCACCCAGTGCGCCTGCGCCAGCACCTCGGTGTGGGCGCTCGGCGGTGCGCAGGCAAAGGCGGCGCGGCGCAGCATGGGCAGGTCGGGCCAGTCGTCGCCCATGGCGGCCGCGGCCGACCAGTCCAGCCCCAGCTCGGCCAGGATCGCCTCGGCCGCCGGCCGTTTGTCTTCGGTGCCGAAACGCGCGTGCACCACGCCCAGCGCGGCCAGGCGCAGGCGCAAGGCGGGCGAATCGCGCCCGCTCACCACCGCCGGGGTGATGCCGGCGCGCTGCAGCAGCTTGATGCCGTGGCCGTCCAGTGTGTGAAACCGCTTGATCGTCTCGCCCGCCTCGGTCATGTGCAGCCCGCCATCGGTGAGCACGCCGTCCACGTCGAAGAACACCACCCGCACCGGTTGCGCCCGCAGCAACAGCTCGGGGTCGAAGTTCAGCACAGGGCGCAGCGGTGGCAATTCAGACAAAGACATCAGGCAATGCTAACGGTAGGAAGAGCGCAGGCGCCAAGTGACCTCAACCCAGGGCGCCGCGGAACTGGCTCCGCCAGGCCGCCAGCGCCGCCCCCTGGGGGGCGGGGAGTTAGATGACTTTTGCGCGCATCAGGTCGTTGCTGTTGAGCGCGCCGCACAGACGGCCCGCCTCGTCCACCACCAGCACGCTGGTGATGCGGCTGCTCTCCATCAGGTCGGCGGCCACCACCGCCAGCGCATCGGCGCGCAGGGTGCGCGGGTTGGGGTGCATCACGTCGCGGGCGGTGAGCGTGCGCAGATCGGCGCTGCTGCCGCTTTTCTCGATCAGGCGGCGCAGGTCGCCGTCGGTGAAGATGCCCAGCACCCGGTCCTCAGCATCGACCACCGCGCTCATGCCCAGGCCCTTGGCGCTGATCTCGCGCATCAGGGCCATCAGGTCGGCGTCGATGCCCACGCGCGGCACGTCGGCACCGCCGCGCATCACGTCGTTCACGTGCGTGAGCAGCTTGCGGCCCAGCGCCCCCCCGGGGTGCGAGCGGGCGAAATCGTCGGCCTTGAAGCCGCGGGCATCGAGCAGCGCCACCGCCAGCGCGTCGCCCATGGCGAGCTGCGCGGTGGTGCTGGCCGTGGGGGCCAGGTTGTGCGGGCAGGCCTCCTTGGCCACCGAGGCATCGAGCACCACGTCGGCATGCCGCCCCAGGCTGGAGCCCGGGCGACCGGTGAGCGCCACCAGCGGCACGCCCATGCGCTTGATCAGCGGCAGGATGCCGGTGAGTTCTTCGCTTTCGCCGCTGTTGCTGATGCCCAGCACCACGTCATCGGCGGTGATCATGCCCAGGTCGCCGTGGCTGGCCTCGCCGGGATGGACGAACATGGCGGGCGTGCCGGTGGAGGCCAGCGTGGCCGCGATCTTGCGGCCCACATGACCGCTCTTGCCCATGCCCATCACCACCACACGGCCACGCCGCGCCAGCACCAGGGCCACGGCGTGGCCGAATGCCTCGCCGAGACGATCGGCCATGTCGGTGACAGCGGTGGCCTCGATGAACAGCGTGTCGCGGGCCAGGGCAATGGCACGGGCGGGGTCGAAGGCGGCGGGCAGGCTCATGGCGCGATTATCGCCGTCGCCGGGCCTAGGCAGGCACCGCTGACGGTGGCACCGACAGGCGATGCAGCCGGGGGTGGGCCCGGTCGGCCCGGTAACATGCCGGCATGAATTCGCTCGACATCACCCTCATGTACTTGCTGGCGGCCGTGCTCGGCGTGGTGGTATGCCGGGTGGTCAAGCTGCCGCCCATGCTGGGCTACCTGGTGGTGGGCGTGGTGATCGGGCCCAACGCGCTGGCCCTGGCGGAAAACTCGGCCGGTCTGCGCCAGCTGGCCGAGTTCGGCGTGGTGTTTCTCATGTTCGTGATCGGGCTGGAATTCAGCCTGCCCAAGCTGCGCAGCATGAAGCGCCATGTGTTCGGACTGGGGCTGTCGCAAGTGATGCTGACGGTGCTGCTGACCACCGGCGCTTCGCTGGGCCTGGGGCTGCTGCTGCCGCGCTGGTGGGACGTGACGTGGCAGACCGCGCTGGCGCTGGGCGGCGTGATGGCCATGAGCAGCACCGCCATCGTCATCAAGCTGCTGGCCGAGCGGCTGGAGCTGGAAAGCGAACACGGCAAGCGGGTGGTGGGCATCCTGCTGTTCCAGGATCTGGCGGTGGTGCCGCTGCTGGTGCTGATCCCGGCGCTGGGCGCCGAGCCCGAGCAGCTGCTGATGGCGCTGGGCCTGGCGCTGGTGAAAGCGGTCGTGCTGCTGGGCCTGCTGCTCACCGGCGGGCAGAAGATCATGCGCTGGTGGCTGACGCTGGTGGCGCGGCGCAAAAGCGACGAGCTGTTCATGCTCAACCTGCTGCTGATCACGCTGGGCCTGGCCTGGCTCACCGAGCACGCCGGCCTCTCCCTGGCGCTGGGCGCCTTCGTGGCCGGCATGCTGATCTCCGAGACCGAATACAAGCACCAGGTGGAGACCGACATCCGGCCCTTCCACGACGTGCTGCTCGGCCTGTTCTTCATCACCATCGGCATGATGCTCGACTGGCGCCTGGTGTTTGAGCGCTGGCCGCTGGTGCTGCTGCTGCTCTCGCTCTCGCTGGCCTTCAAGCTGGCGCTCATCACCGGCCTGACGCGGGCGTTTGGTGCCTCCACCGGCGTGTCGCTGCGCGTCGGCCTGTACCTGGCGCAGGGCGGCGAGTTCGGTCTGGTGCTGCTCTCGCTCTCGGGCCAGCACAACCTGGTGCCCCCGCAGCTGTTCAACCCCATCCTGGCGTCGATGGTCCTGTCCATGCTGGCCACGCCCTTCATCATCCAGTACACCAACCCCATCGTGGCGCGGCTGGTGGGCAGCGACTGGCTGATGCAGTCGGTGCAGATGACCAGCATCGCCCGCAAGGCCATCAACGCCGACAAGCACGTCATCATCTGCGGGTACGGCCGTTGCGGCCAGAACCTGGCGCGCCTGCTGGAGGCCGAAGGCATTCCCTACATGGCGCTCGACCTGGACCCCGATCGCGTCCGCCAGGCCGCCGCCGCCGGGCATTCGGTGGTGTTCGGCGACGCGGCACGCCTTCAGGCGCTGATGGCCGCCGGCCTGCACCGCGCCAGCGCGGTGGTGGTGACCTACCTGGACACGCCCAGTGCGCTCAAGGTGTTGCACCACGCGCACGAGCACGCCAGCCGCGTGCCGGTGGTGGTACGCACCGTGGACGATGGCGATCTGGAGAAATTGCGCGCTGCGGGTGCCACCGAGGTGGTGCCCGAAGCGCTGGAGGCCAGCCTGATGCTGGCCAGCCACGCGCTGGCGCTGGTGGGCGTGCCCATGCGACGCGTGATCCGCGTGGTGCAGGACCAGCGCGACGCCCGCTACAACCTGCTGCGCGGTTACTTCCACGGCGCCGACGACGACAGCGTGGACGAGATCGAGCACGAGCGCCTGCACACCGTCACCTTGGCGCTGGCCGGGCGCAGCATCGGCAAGCCGATTGGCAGCCTGGGGCTGCAGGCGTTCAACGTGCGGCTGGTGAGCCTGCGCCGTGCCAACGGCCAGACCGCCGCCGTTGACGAAGGGTGCGCCCTGGAAGGCGGTGACACGCTGGTGCTCAGCGGCAAGGCGAGCGCGCTGGCGCTGGCCGAAGACCGTCTGCTGGCGGGCTGACAAGGCCCTGTAACAATTGTGGATGAATAGAACGACGGGTTTACTTCGATACCGGTCAGTCGTTATGCTGCGCTTCCGTTCAACTGATCTGGAGCCGCAACATGATGGATCGCCGCTGGTTTCTCGGGGCAGGCATTGCCGGTGCCTCCGCACTCACCTTTTCCTCGGTCTGGTCGCAGAGCACCCCCACGCTGGGCGCCCCTACTCTGCCGGAAGTGGGTTTCAGACGCATGAAGCTCGGCGCCATGGAAATCATCGCGCTGAACGACGGCGCGCTGCGCCGCCCGCTGGGTGAAGAGTTCGTGCGCAACGCGCCGCTGGAGCAGGTGAAGGCCTTGCTGGCCTCGCAGAACCTGCCCACCGACTACGTGGACATTCCCTTCACCGCCTTCCTGGTGGTCAGCGGCAGCGGCAAATTCCTCATCGACACCGGCTTCGCCGACAACGGCCCGCCCACCACCGGCCGCCTGCGCGCCAACCTGGCCGCGGCGGGCTACCAGCCGGGCGACATCGACCACGTCATCTTGAGCCACTACCACGGCGACCACATCAACGGCCTGCGCGCCAAGGACGGCTCACTGGTCTACCCGCGGGCCAAGGTGCATGTGCCCGCGCCCGAGCACGCCTTCTGGATGGACGACGCCCGCATGAACGCGGCGCCGCCCGCCATGCAGGGCGCCTTCCAGGCCGTGCGCCGCGCGCTGGGCGGTCTGCCGGCCGACCAGCTCGTGACCTTCCAGCCCGGCGCCGAGCTGGCGCCCGGCATCACCTCCTCGGCCGCGTTTGGCCACACCCCGGGCATGAGCGTGTTCACGATCCGCTCGGAAGGCCAGTCCTTTATGTACGTGGCCGACGTGACCAACGTGCCGGCGCTGTTCGCGCGCAGCCCCGAATGGGCCGTGACCTTCGACATGGACGCGGAGATGGCGAAGCAGACGCGCCGGCGCATCTTCGACATGCTGGTGCAAGAGAAGATGGTGGCCGGCGGCTTCCACTTCCCCTTCCCGGCCTTCGGCACCATCGAGGCCGCGGGCAACGGTTACGCGTTCAAGCCCATGGCCTGAGCCACCGCGCTCACGCCCCGACCCCGGCCTGGCGCCGGGGTTTTGGCATGGTGCGCAGACGATAATCGGGCTCCCCTCCGGAGCCCCCATGGACACCTCTGACTACCTGAAATCCCACATCCGCACGGTTCCCGACTGGCCGGCCCCCGGCGTGCAGTTCCGCGACATCACGCCGTTGTTGCAAAACCCGCTGGTGTTCCGCGTGCTGATCGACACCTTCGTGCACCGCTACATGGACCCGGCGCTGCGGCCCACCGTGGTGGCCGGTCTCGATGCACGGGGCTTCATCATGGGCTCGGTGCTGGCCTATGAACTCGGCGTGGGTTTCGTGCCGATCCGCAAGAAGGGCAAGCTGCCCTTCACGACGGTGGAAGAAACCTACGAACTGGAGTACGGCAGCGCCACGGTGGAGCTGCACACCGACGCCGTGAAACCCGGCGACCGCGTGGTGCTGATCGACGACCTGATCGCCACCGGCGGCACCATGATGGCGGGCTGGCGCCTGCTGGAAAAACTGGGCGCCGAGGTGATGGAGGGCGCGGCCATCGTCGATCTGCCGGAACTCGGCGGCTCCGCCAAGCTGCGCGGCGCCGGCCTCAAGTTGTTCACCCTGCTCGACTTCGCCGGGCACTGAGCGCCAGCGTGGCGCGCCCGATCAGAGCTTGCCGTGCTGGGTTTCGCTCAGCGCAGAAAAATCGCTGTGCGACTCGGGAACGGGCATGGGCACCGCCCCTGAGGACAGGACCCCAGCTGTTCGCGGGGTCTGGCGCATGGCGCGTCTAAACGCCTCGATCTCGTCCAGATCCACCGCCTGGGCGGGCACGCGGGCCGGCGTGCTCCTGACCGCTGTCAGGGGCATCGGCGCAGAGACCGCCGGGTGGCTCCCTGCCTGCAGACCGGTCTTCGACGCGGGGCGATGCGGGTCCTGGACCGATTTGCGGCGCCAGTAGACCGACCGCACGGTCATGCTGTGGCGGCCCTGAGCACTGTCCCGGATCCAGGTTTCCACCTCCGCCAGGTGCTCGTCCTGCATGCTCTGGGCTGGCAAGGCCAGGTCGATCAGCACGAGGAAGTGGTCGCCCGTGGCGTCCAGCGTGAGCACCTTGAATTCGTAGCTGGTGGACAGCACACCACCCCGGATCATCGCCTCCCGCACCACCGCGAACAGCTGCTCGCGTCGCTTGATGCGCAGTCCCTTGCGCGGTGACACCGCGGGCGGCCGGGTCAAGGAAGTTGACTTGCGTGCCGCGCTCTTTTTCTTGCCGGGAAACCAATTGAACAGAGACATATGGAAATGGGCGCAGGGGGATGGCGTGCGCCGGAGGGCGTGTGACGTGGGAGGTGTGCTGCCGGGCTCCGCCGTCAGGTGACGGCCACCCGTTTGGGCTTGTTGTACAGGCGCCGCGCGAGCACCGCCGACATGGCCACGGTGAGCTCCACGCCCACGTCGGGGTGGCGGGTGCAGAGCTCGCGGAAGCGCAGCGGCGTGAGGCTCCAGAGCCGGCACTCACTGCCGGCCTGCACGGTGGCGTTGCGGGGCTGGTGGCTGAAGAACGCGCCTTCTCCGAGCAGCGATCCGGCGCCGACCATGGCGATGCGGATGCGCTCGCGGCCGTCCTGGTAATGCACCGTGAGGCTGCCACTTTCCACCAGGTACACCGTGCGGTCCTTCACCCCTTGCTCGATCAGTACCTGCCCCTGAGGCAGAACCAGGGGTTGCACATGGTTGGCGAGTGTCTTCCACTGGGGGTCGGTCAGCTTGAGTGGCAGGGCGTCCAGGGCGCTGCTCAGGCTGACCGCCCGGGCCAGATCCTGGATGTCGAAGCGCGCAGAAGACGTCTGAAGGGCATTCATCACAACAAGATACCGCCGGATCTGCTCGCACGCAAGGGACATGTTGCCGGCGCCGTGCGCGGGGTTCCCTGCGGTAGGGGCCGGGTTACAGGCGGTAGAAAGTGGTCATTTTCCGATGCAAAAACGCGAAAAAATCTCGCCCAGCAAATCGTCGGCGGTGAACTCGCCGGTGATCTCGCCCAGCGCCTGCTGGGCCAGCCGCAATTCCTCGGCCAGCAGATCGAGGTGCTCGGCCCCGACCGCCAGCAGTTCCTGCGCGACCTCCAGGTGCCCACCCACGCGGGCCAGTGCCTGCAGGTGGCGTTCGCGTGCCATGAACAGGCCGTCGCCCGCTTGCTGCCACCCGGCCAGCGCCAGCAAGCGTTGGCGCAAGGCTTCCAGGCCGTCTCCACTCTTGGCGGAGATGGCCAGCTCGCCCGCGGCTTCGCGCGCGGCCAGCGCGTGCCGCTCGGCCGGGGGGCACTGGTCGAGCTTGTTCCAGACCTGCAGCACGCTCACAGCCGGGGGCAGGGCCGCGGCGATCACGGCGTCGGCTGCCTGGTAGTCGGGCGTGTGGCTGCGCCCCAGGTCGTGCAGGAACAGCACCGCATCGGCCTGCCCGATCTGGCCCCAGGCGCGCTCGATGCCGATGCGCTCCACCTCGTCCACGTCGGGGCTGTCGCGCAGGCCCGCGGTGTCGATCACATGCAGCGGCACGCCCTCGATCTGGATCGTCTGCTGCACCACGTCGCGCGTGGTGCCCGCGATCGGCGTCACGATGGCCAGCTCGGCGCCCGCCAGCGCGTTCAGCAGCGAGCTTTTCCCCGCGTTGGGCTGGCCGGCAATCACCACCTTCAGGCCGTCGCGCAGCAGCGCGCCCTGGCGTGCCTGGCCCTGCACATCGGCCAGCGCGGAGCGCAGGCGGTTGAGTTGCCCCACCGCGTCGGCCTTCTGCAGGAAATCGATGTCTTCCTCCGGGAAGTCCAGCGTGGCCTCCACCAGCATGCGCAGGTGAATCAGGGCGTCGCGCAGCGTGTGCACTTTCCGGGAGAACATGCCCGAGAGCGAGCGCGTGGCACTGCGCGCCGCGGCCTCCGTGCTGGCGTCGATCAGGTCGGCCACGGCCTCGGCTTGCGCCAGGTCGAGCTTGTCGTTCAGGAACGCGCGCTCGGTGAATTCACCAGGGCGCGCCGGGCGCAGGCCGGGCAACACGGCCTGTCCCGCGGCGTCGAGGCCTTGCGCCACCGCCAGGCAGCGCGCCAGCAGCAGCTGCAGCACCACCGGCCCGCCGTGGCCCTGGAGCTCCAGCACATCTTCACCCGTGTAGGAATGGGGTCCCGGAAACCACAGGGCCAGTCCATGGTCGATGGGCTGACCGTGCTCGTCGGGCAGCGGCAGGTAGGTCGCTTCGCGCGGCCTGAGTGTGCGGCCCAGCAACGCCTGCACAAACGACGCGATGCCTTTGCCTGACACCCGCACGATGCCCACGGCTCCGCGGCCGGGAGCGGTGGCGATGGCAGCGATGGGGTCACGCGAGGCGGAGAGCATGGTGGGCAAGCATAAAGAGAAAGGGGCCGGCTGAGGTCGGGGCGAGGGCTTTGACAGGCTCAACCCGAACGGAGCATGGGGTCGAGGCGAGCGGCTCTGCGGGTGGAAGGACCTGAATCACGGCCTTCCCAAACAACAAGGGCCTGCAACCGCAGGCCCAGGATGAGCGAAGTGCCCCACCACCAGAGACACCGAGGGTCCGACTTCGCCGGCCCGGGTCTCGTCCCTCTTCAGGGAGCTGAGGCTTGCGGCTCCAGACAGACCTGCGTCAGTCGGGGCAGGCCGGAGCGTCGCTGTCGCTGGCAGCGACCCCTTGCCGCAAGCGGTGCAGGGCGCAGGGGCGGTTACTTGAACTTCGGCATGTTGAACTTCAAGGGCACGCCCATGCGGTTGTTGATGAAGGACTGCTGGGCGATGGTCAGCACGTTGTTCGTGATCCAGTACAGCACCAGGCCGGCCGGGAAGAAGAAGAACATCACCGAGAACACCAGCGGCATCATCCACATCAGCTTGGCCTGCAGCGGATCGGGCGGCAGCGGGTTCAGCGCGGTCTGGATCATGGTGGTGATGGCCATCACCAGCGGCAGGATGTAGTACGGGTCGGGCGAGGACAGGTCGGTGATCCACAGGATCCACGGCGCGTTGCGCATCTCCACGCTGGACAGCAGCACCCAGTACAGCGCGATGAACACGGGAATCTGGATCAGGATCGGGAAGCAGCCACCCAGCGGGTTGACCTTTTCTTCCCGGTACATCTTCATCATTTCCTGCTGCATCTGCTGCGGGTTGCCCTTGAGACGCTCGCGCATTTCCATGATGCGCGGGTTGATCGCCTTCATCTTGGCCATGCTGCGGTAGGCGCTGGCGTTGAGCCAGTAGAACGCCGCCTTGATCAGCACCACCAGCAGCACGATCGCCCAACCCCAGTTCTGCACGAAGCCGTGGATTTTCTCCAGCAGCCAGTACAGCGGCTTGGCCAGGATGGTCAGCCAGCCGTAGTCCTTCACCAGCTCCAGGCCGGGGGCAATCGTCTCCAGCACTTTTTCTTCCTGCGGGCCGACGAACAGGCGCGCGTCCACCCGCTGCACCTGGCCCGGAGCCAGGGTGGGCAGCGTGGTGATGGTGCCCACGGCGTACAGGTTGCTGTCGATCTTGCGGGCGAAGTTCTCGCGCGCCAGTCCTTCGCCCAGCAGCCAGGCGGAGGCGAAGTAGTGCTGCACCATGGCCACATAGCCGTCGCTGGTGGAGCGGACGAAATCGGCCTTGTTCTTCTCGATGTCCTCGAACTCGACCTTCTGGTATTTCTGTGCCTCGGTGTAGATCGCCGGGCCCGTGAAGGTGGAATAGAAAGGCGTCTCGCTGCTGAGCTTGTTGCCGTCGCGCACCAGTTGCAGGTAGAGCTGTGGCGTCACCGGCTGCTCGCCGTTGTTCACCACCTCGTGCTGCACGGCGATGTCGTAGCGGCCGCGGGTCAGCGTGTAGGTCTTGACCAGCTTCACGCCGCCGACCTCGGCCGACTCGAAGCGCACCTGCAGTTCGTTCTGGCCCTCGGCCAGCGTGGTGGCGCCCGGCACCAGGGTCATGGGCGTCTTGTGGGTGGGGAAGGTGCCGCCGATCAGGCCCGTCTGGGCCACATAGGTGCGCCCGGCATCCTGCACCAGCAGGGTGAAGGGCTGATCGTCCTGGTCTTTGCTGGTGAGCGTGGCCTCGGCATGCTCCGTCAGCTTCGCCTCGATCACCGAGCCTCCCTCGCTGTTGAACACCAGGCGCAGCACGTCGGTGCTCACCACATGGCGCACGGCCGCAGCGGCCGGGGCGCCGGCGGGCGATTCGCCGACCGCAGCCCCGCTGCCGGTGGCCCTGGGCAGGCTGGCATCGCCGGTCTCGGAAGGTGCTGTCGCGGTGGTGGGCGCAGCCGGTGCCGTCACCGCCGATCCCGGGAAAAAGGTCGGCTGGTGGCCGTTGTGGATCTGCCACTTGTCCCAGATCAGGACCATCGAAAGGCCAAAAACCACCCACAGGATGGACCGACGGATGTCATTCATGACGGGTTCTACTTTTCTGAGGAAGGGGAAACGGGAGCGGCACCGGGCTCGGGGGCCGGGGCCATGCGCTGCGCGCGCGCCACATCATAGACATCACCGCCGGTTCGGCCCAGCAGCCGTGAAAAAAGCGCCGGGGCGTGCTGCGGCACCTCGTCAACGCCCCCGGCGCACCACGGGTGGCAACGTCCCAGCCGGTGCAGCGTGAGGTAGCTGCCCGCCAGCGCGCCGTGGCGTTCCAGGGCGCCCAGCGCATACACCGAGCAAGACGGCTCGAAGCGGCAGTTGCTGCCCAGCGCAGGGCTGAGCAGCAGGCGGTAGCCTTTGACCAGCCCCACCAGCCCTTGGCGCGGCCAGTCAGACAGCATGGGGTGGCTCCGTTGGCGCGGGTGCCGGCATGGCCGCCAGCGAAGCGCGCGGCCGCGACGCCGCATCGGACCGTCCCGTGCAGGCGCGGTCCAGCAGCTGGTCCAGCTCGGCGCGCACGGCGCGCTTGAGCACATCCGACGTGGCGCTGACGAACTGTTTGCGGCTGAATTCGGTGCGCAGACGCACGACCAGCGCCGCCTGCGGCAAAGCCGCGGCGCGCTCGCGCGACGCTTCATAGATCTGGCGCCGGATGGCGTTGCGCGTGACGGCGCGGCGTGCCCACCGTTTGGGCAGGAGCACACCGAGCCAGGCATCGGCCACCGGAAACAAAGGCCGCCCCTCGCGGGCCGCATCGAGCGCCACGCGGTGCAAGGCAAAGTGGGGGGTTTTGGCCACAGGGGCACCCGCCATGACGGCCTGGAACTGCTGTCGCGACCGCAGCCGTTGCACCACTGCTGAACCTTGCGGGTCGGTCAGTGGGCGCGGTCAGGCCGGCAGCGGCACGGCATGCGCAGCCTCAGACGGCCAGGCGCTTGCGGCCCTTGGCGCGACGGGCGTTGATCACGGCACGGCCACCACGGGTTTTCATGCGGACGAGGAAGCCGTGGGTGCGGGCGCGTTTGATCTTGGAGGGCTGGTAGGTGCGTTTCATGATGCTCAGTAGAAATCGGGAAAACCCGTGATTATCGCAAACAAAAGACTTGTCCGGCAAGCACTTGCGGCGCTGATCGCTCGCAAGCCTTCGTCTGGCAGGCTTACCGGACGTCTGAAAGGCCCCCGCCGACTTGTGGATAAGTCGCCCGCCCGCCTACAATGGAGGGTCTGCCCGAGCCTTTTGTCCACAATAACAGCGTACCCGCCATCTCCAGCATGACCGAGGGCATTTCCCCTGACTCCGCGCCCGCCGACATGCAGTCTTTGTGGCTCACCTGCCTGGACCGACTGGCCCAGGACATCCCCGAACAGCAATTCAACACCTGGATCCGGCCCCTGTCGGCCACGGTGTCGCCCGACGCCACCAAGGTCACGATCTCGGTGGCCAACCGCTTCAAGCTCGACTGGATCCGCGCCCAGTACGTCCCCCGCCTCACCGTGTTGCTGGAGTCCGTTCGCGGCGCGCCCGTCACGCTGGAGTTGGTGCTCGCTGCGCGTGAAGGCCCCAGCCGCACGGCACCTGCGCCCCGTACCGTGCAGGAACAGGTGCTCACCGAACTGCCCGATCTGGCGCCCGTGGAGGTGGTCAGCCCGGCCGCGCCCAAGACCCGCCTGAACCCGGCGCTGAGCTTCTCCACGCTGGTGGAAGGCTCGGCCAACCGCATGGCGCGCGCCGCCGCCATGCACGTGGCCGGCAGCCTGGGCCAGCTGTACAACCCGCTGTTCATCTACGGCGGCGTCGGCCTGGGCAAGACCCACCTGGTGCACGCCATCGGCAACCACCTGCTGGCCGATCGTCCACAGGCCAAGGTGCTCTACATCCACGCCGAGCAATTCGTGTCGGACGTGGTCAAGGCCTACCAGCGCAAGACCTTTGACGAATTCAAGGAGCGCTACCACTCGCTGGACCTGCTGCTCATCGACGACGTGCAGTTCTTCGCCAACAAGGAGCGCACGCAGGAAGAGTTTTTCAATGCGTTTGAGGCGCTGCTGGCCAAGAAAAGCCACATCGTGCTGACCAGCGACACCTACCCCAAGGGCCTGGCGGATATCCACGAGCGGCTGGTGTCGCGCTTCGACTCCGGCCTGACGGTCGCCATCGAGCCGCCCGAGCTGGAAATGCGCGTGGCGATTCTGATCAACAAGGCCGCGGTGGAGCACGCCGTGATGCCCGAGGAAGTGGCCTTTTTCGTGGCCAAGAACGTGCGCTCCAACGTGCGCGAGCTGGAAGGTGCGCTGCGCAAGATCCTGGCCTATTCGCGCTTCAACCAGAAAGAGATTTCGATCGCGCTGGCGCGCGAGGCGCTGAAAGACCTGCTGTCGATCCAGAACCGGCAGATTTCGGTGGAAAACATCCAGAAGACCGTGGCCGACTTCTACAAGATCAAGGTCGCGGACATGTATTCGAAAAAGCGCCCGGCCAGCATCGCCCGCCCGCGCCAGATCGCCATGTTCCTCGCCAAGGAACTGACGCAGAAAAGCCTGCCCGAGATCGGCGAACTGTTCGGCGGGCGCGACCACACCACCGTGTTGCACGCGGTGCGCAAGATCGGCGCCGAGCGCCAGACCAACACCGAACTCAACCAGCAGCTGCACGTGCTGGAACAGACACTCAAGGGATGACCCCGCTGCCCGACGCCCGAAACGCCCCGTTTAAATGGGGTGAGAATAGAGAAGTTTGGCTTCAGCCGACGACCCGGCCATTGGCCCACCGAGACGAAAGAACCTGACATGATTGTTTTGAAATCGACCCAGGACAAGGTCCTGGCCGCCCTGCAATCGGTGGCTGGCATCGTGGAGCGCCGTCACACGCTGCCCATCCTGGCCAACGTGCTGCTGCGCAAGACCGGCTCGCAGGTCCAGCTGACCACCAGCGACCTGGAAATCCAGATCCGCACCACCGCACAGCTCGATGGGGACGAAGGCAACTTCGCCACCACTGTGGGCGCGCGCAAGCTGATCGACATTTTGCGCACCATGCCCGGCGACCAGACGGTGAGCTTGGAATCGTCGGCCGGCAAGCTGGTGCTCAAGGGCGGCAAGAGCCGCTTCACGCTGCAGAGCATGCCGCCGGAAGACTTCCCGCTGGTGCAGGAATCGGCCACGTTTGGCCCCGCCTTCTCGGTGCCGCAGAAGGCGCTGAAGAGCCTACTGGGCCAGGTGTCGTTTGCCATGGCGGTGCACGACATCCGCTACTACCTGAACGGCATCCTGTTCGTGGCCGAAGGCCAGCAGCTCAGCCTGGTGGCCACCGACGGCCACCGCCTGGCCTTTGCCAGCGCCACGCTGGACGTGGACGTGCCCAAGCAGGAGGTGATCCTGCCGCGCAAGACGGTGCTGGAACTGCAGCGCCTGCTGAGCGACAAGGAAGGCGCGATCGAGATGCAGTTCGCCGCCAACCAGGCCAAGTTCAGCTTCGACGGCATGGAGTTCGTCACCAAGCTGGTGGAAGGCAAGTTCCCCGACTACAACCGCGTGATCCCGCGTAACCACAAGAACATCGTCACGCTGGGCCGCCAGCCGCTGCTGTCCTCGCTGCAGCGCACCGCCATCATGACGAGCGAGAAGTTCAAGGGCGTGCGCCTGAACATCGAGCCCGGCGCGCTGCGCGTGGCCTCCAGCAACGCCGAGCAGGAAGAGGCGGTGGACGAGCTTGACATCGACTACGGTGGCGACACCATCGAGATCGGCTTCAACGTCACCTACCTGATCGACGCGCTGCAGAACATGAGCCAGGAAATGGTGCGCATCGAACTGTCGGACGGCAACAGCTCCGCGCTGGTGACCAATCCCGACGACAACGCCTTCAAATACGTGGTCATGCCCATGCGCATTTGATCGCCACGCGATCCTGCCTACTCCAAGCCCGACCCGCTGCCCAGCGGGTTTGGCCTTTCTAGCGATTGAGAAAAGTCACCATGTCCGAAGCCAACAAGCCCGCAGAAGCCGGTACCGACGCCGTCAACACCGGTGAAGCCGGGTCCGCCAGCTCCAACTTCCAGCCCACCATCGACGCCCACCAGGCCGGCGCCAGCGAAGGCTATGGCGAGGGCTCGATCCAGATCCTGGAAGGTCTGGAGGCGGTGCGCAAGCGCCCCGGCATGTACATCGGCGACACGTCGGACGGCACTGGTCTGCACCACCTGGTGTTCGAGGTGGTCGACAACTCGATCGACGAAGCCTTGGCCGGCCACTGCGACGACATCGTGGTGACCATCCACAGCGACAACTCGATCAGCGTCACCGACAACGGCCGCGGCATTCCCACCGGCGTGAAGATGGACGACAAGCACGAGCCCAAGCGCTCGGCCGCTGAAATTGCGCTGACCGAACTGCACGCCGGCGGCAAGTTCAACCAGAACAGCTACAAGGTCTCGGGCGGCCTGCACGGCGTGGGCGTGAGCTGCGTGAACGCGCTGAGCCAGTGGCTGCGCCTGACGGTGCGCCGCGAAGGCAAGATGCACCAGATCGAGTTTGCGCGCGGCTTCGTGCAGAACCGCATCGTCGAGAAGAACGCCGACGGCATCGAGATTTCGCCCATGAAGGTGGCGGGCGACACCGAGAAGCGCGGCACGGAAGTGCACTTCCTGCCCGACTACGACATCTTCAAAGAGAACAGCGACTTCCACTACGAGATCCTGAGCAAGCGCCTGCGCGAACTCAGCTTCCTGAACAACGGCGTGCGCATCCGTCTGAAGGACGAGCGCAGCGGCAAGGAAGACGATTTCTCGGGCGCCGGCGGCGTGAAGGGCTTTGTTGACTTCATCAACAAGGGCAAGACGGTGCTGCACCCCAACGTGTTCCACGCGCTGGGCGACCGCGCCAGCGACCAGGGCACCAACATCGGCGTGGAAGTGGCCATGCAGTGGAACAGTGGCTACAACGAGCAAGTCCTCTGTTTCACCAACAACATCCCGCAACGCGACGGCGGCACCCACCTCACCGGTCTGCGCGCGGCCATGACGCGCGTCATCAACAAGTACATCGAAGAAACCGAGCTGGCCAAGAAAGCCAAGGTCGAGGTGACGGGTGATGACATGCGCGAAGGGCTGTGCTGCGTGCTGAGCGTGAAGGTGCCCGAGCCCAAGTTCAGCAGCCAGACCAAGGACAAGCTGGTGAGCAGCGAGGTGCGCGGCCCGGTGGAAGACATCGTCAGCCGCCTGCTCACCGACTACCTGCAGGAGCGCCCGAACGACGCCAAGATCATCTGCGGCAAGATCGTGGAAGCCGCCCGCGCCCGCGAAGCCGCCCGCAAAGCCCGCGAAATGACGCGCCGCAAAGGCGTGCTCGACGGCATGGGCCTGCCCGGCAAACTGGCCGACTGCCAGGAAAAAGACCCGGCGCTGTGCGAGATCTACATCGTGGAGGGCGACTCCGCCGGTGGCTCCGCCAAGCAGGGCCGCGACCGCAAGTTCCAGGCGATCTTGCCGCTGCGCGGCAAGATTCTGAACGTGGAAAAAGCGCGCTATGAAAAGCTGCTGACCAGCAACGAAATTTTGACGCTCATCACCGCGCTGGGCACCGGCATTGGCAAGGCCACCGGCGTGGGCGGCACCGCGGGCACGGACGACTTCAACGTCGCCAAGCTGCGCTACCACCGCATCATCATCATGACCGACGCCGACGTGGACGGCGCCCACATCCGCACCCTGTTGCTGACTTTTTTCTACCGCCAGATGCCCGAGCTGGTGGAGCGCGGCCACATCTACATTGCGCAGCCGCCGCTGTACAAGGTGAAGGCCGGCAAGGAAGAGCTGTACCTGAAAGACGCGTCCGCGCTGGATGGCTTCCTGCTGCGCATCGCCCTGCGTGACGCCAAGGTGTTCACCGGCGGCGCCACCGCCACCACGCTGGAAGGCGACACCCTGAACGAACTGGCGCGCAAGCACCAGATCGCCGAGAGCGTGATTGCCCGACTGTCGAACTTCATGGATGCCGAGGCCCTGCGCGCGATTGCCGACGGCGTGTCGCTCAACCTCGACTCGGTGGAGCAGGCCGAGGCCAGCGCCGTGGCCCTGCAGATCAAGCTGCGCGAACTCGCCACCACCGGCGTGCCCGCCGAAGTGGCCGGTGAATTCGACGCCCGCACCGACAAGCCCATCCTGCGCATCAGCCGCCGCCACCACGGCAACATCAAGAGCAGCATCATCACGCAGGACTTCGTGCACGGCGCCGACTATGGCGCCCTGGCCACCGCCGCGGAAACCTTCCGCGGCCTGCTCGGCGAAGGCGCGAAAGTGATGCGCGGCGAGGGCGATAAGCAGAAGGAAGAAAAAGTGGCCGACTTCCGTGTGGCCATGCGCTGGCTCATCTCGGAAGCCGAACGCACCACCAGCCGCCAGCGCTACAAGGGCCTGGGCGAAATGAACCCCGCCCAGCTGTGGGAAACCACCATGGACCCGAACGTGCGCCGTCTGCTGCGCGTGCAGATCGACGACGCCATTGAAGCCGACCGCGTGTTCACGATGCTGATGGGCGACGAGGTGGAACCGCGCCGGGATTTCATTGAGACGAATGCGCTGCGGGCGGGGAATATCGACGTCTGACTTTTTTGCTCGGCTGTAATGGTGGTGGTTTCTGACGGTATGGCTTGTCGCAACTCAAGTCCTGCTTGCTCGCTGTTCACCACGCGTCCATGGTCTTGCGCAGCCTGAACGCTCGAACGCTGAGAAGGGCCATTTGTGCGGTGTCGATCGCCTGTGGCACCACATTCGCAACTAGTTCGGATGCATTACCCACGGCCCGCATTGATCCACGACAGGTCACGGTCTCTGGCGTTTCAGCAGGCGCCTTCATGGCCGTGCAACTCCACGTTGCTCACTCGGACAAATTCAGTGGCGTTGCTGCGGTGGCCGGTGGACCCTATCTGTGCGCCGAAGGGTCGCTGCTCGCGGCGAGAACGCGTTGCATGCGGAACTGGCAGCCCGTACCCCTGGCCCATCTGGTACGGCGTACGCGTGCACTGGCGCGGCAAGGGGCGATAGCCCCCTTGACCGGACTGGCCGGCTCGCGCGTCTTCCTCTTCACGGGGGAGCAAGACAGCACGGTAGCGCCTGCCGTGGTGGAATCCTTGAAAAGCTTTTATGGCGAATTTGTCTCGAACCCTTCCAACGTCGTGTTCAAACGCCACCCGCAAGCAGGGCACGGCATGGTCACGCAGGGGCAAGGCGGCGATTGCTCAGCAACGGCTGCGCCCTTCCTCAACGATTGCGATCTCGACCTCGCGGGTGACCTGTTGTCCCACCTGTATCCCGGTCTGAACAAGCCCAGCGGACTCGCCATTGACGCGCATCTGTTGGCTTTCGACCAGAAACCCTTTGGCGCCAGCACCGCACTCGGCGACACCGGCTGGGTTTATCTGCCCGGCGCATGCCGGCAGGCGCACGGCACACCTTGCCGACTGCATGTGGCGCTGCACGGCTGTCGCCAGTCAGCCCGTGATGTCGGCCAGCGTTTTGTGCGTGAGGCAGGGTTCAATCGCTGGGCTGAACAGAACAACATCGTGGTGCTGTATCCACAGACCGGCAATGCACCCAACGGTTGCTGGGACTGGTGGGGTTATGAAAGCTCACACTACGCCACACGCCAAGGATCACAGGTACAGGTCCTCAACCGGATGGTGGACAAGCTCTTGGCGGGGCATGACAAACGCTGAACTATCCTGTTCACAACGGTACCGTCTCATGCCAAACGCGGCTGAATCCAAACCCACCCTGTACTACGACGGGGGTTGCCCCGTCTGCTCACGCGAAATAGCGCTGTACCAGCGCCAAGCCGGGGCCGACCAGGTGGCGTGGGTGGATGTGTCGCGCTGCGATGCAGCCGAACTGGGTGAAGGACTGTCTCGTGAAGCGGCCATGGCGCGACTTCACTTGCGCGGGCCGGATGGAAGCCTGGTCAGCGGGGCCGCGGCCTTCACGGGGCTCTGGCGAACCCTGCCCGGCTGGTCATGGCTGGGGCGCCTGCTGGGAGCACGCTGGACGCTTTGGCTGCTGGAGGTGGGCTACAGGTTCTTCCTCGTCGTACGTCGCGGCTGGCGCAAGGCCTGATGCCCCTTCACTGCCAAGCTGGTGACGCTGGACCTCGACAACCTCTTTGACCGCCTCTACTGCACCAGCGCCTACAGCCCGCTGTGGCTCGCGCTTGGCGGGCCGCGCAGCCTGATGCTGGGGGTGCAGAGCCGCTTCTAAAGATGAACCGCTTCACTTTTTTCATACAAGGTCAGCTAAGTTGTCGACTTCACGGGCAGGACTTTAAGTCTGTGTGACGACAGGCGAGCAATTGCCGTGTGAGCGTCGACAAACGCCTGGGTGGTCGTCTCAGGGCCGGTCGGGTTTGTCTTGCGGGTGATAGGCGTCCGCCACGTAGGCCGGCCCTTTCATCAGCATGACGATGCCGCAACCGATGGCGAGCGCAAAGACCAGGGTCCAGTGCAGCCCCACCAGGCCGACCATGACGTAAAAGAACTGCTCCACCGCGCGGTCACCGTCGGCACTGGGTTCGCGCAAGTTCATGCCGTAACGAACGGCGCTGGCCGCCAGCGGCAACAGCGTGCCGGCCAGCCAGATCAAGGGCAGTTTGCGCAGGATGCGCCTTTCCAGCCCGGGTGGAGAACGTTGGTGGCCGGGGAGTTTGTTGAACAGCTTCATGCTTCGCTCCTGCTGCGGTGATGAGGGCGCGAACGGCTGATGGACGGTGCCGTTGCTTGCCCGCCAGGGGCAAAGAACGGTCCCACGCAGATGCCGGTCCGCCCACGCAGGGACATACGCAACCGCTTTCACGAGTCCCTGTGGCGGCAGGGCACGCGTTCAGGGCGTGGTGCGTTCGCCCCCGGCGCCCACGTTGCAGCCCACCAGGCCGGACGCGGATGTCAGCACGGCCATGGCAGCGGCGTTGGCGGCATCGGCGGCGACCGGGGCCGCGTTCATGAAGCGGGTGGAAGTCCTCACCCCGGCCGCGGAATGTCACACCGCTTGGGCAGGGTGTTCACGATGGGCAGGATCTTCGTCTGGTACACCGCGAACAGGCGCCGCAGTTCGTCCAGCGGGGCGTGGTGGTCGTCGATGCGGATGTCGCACAGCGCGTACTCTTCGGTCGAGAACACCAGCACGTTGACCGAGCGCTCTCCCTTCAGGTCGCCGCCAGCGGCGTCGCCCGCCAGCACGGCGAGGGTGAGCCGTTCGGCCAGGTCGAGGTGTTCGGTGTTGTGCATCGATGCCCGCGTGCTCTCCAGCACCTGGGGTCCGGCCAGCCGGTTGCCTTGCACGTGGCAGTTGCGCCCGGGCAGGTGACCGGCCCAGGGGATGGCTTGCGGCCCGGTCCACCCCGCGGTGCGCCCGCGGATGTCGATGACGCCCACCTGCCGCTGGTCTGCGTCGGCATCGGTGGCCAGGACGCGACGCAAGGCCTCTTCGGCCGGCACGCCGCGTTCGAGCAGGCGCAGGCCATCGTAGGCCAGGTAGGGATTGGTCTTGGCCTGTGACGCGATGGCGCCCACCTGGGCGATGGCATGGCAGGCCAGTTTGCCGACGGCCTGAACCGCGGTGACGGCGGCCACGCCGACCTGGTGGGTGCGTGCGCACCGGGCAACGATGGAGAAGGTCACGCCCCGCATTCTGGTGCGCACGCAGACGGGCCAGGTCACCAAACGTATGCGGCCAGAGGCGTGCCGCGGGACATCCACCTGAGGTCGAGCAGGCGCATGGGCTGTGGGGCAGGCGCATCGCCGAAGGTATCGGTGGTTTTCGTGATGTAACGGCGGCACGGTGCACACGCTCGGGGTGGACTGGATGCTTTGGGGTCCACGGGCACCTGATCGTGCACGTGTTGTGCTGATAAAGACCTCATTTCTGCTGCGCCAGTTCGCCGAAACCAGTGGATGGGCGGCTGTGGCGCGGGCATCGGGTTGACGTTTTGTTGCCCGTGCCAGAGCAGGTGTGCGACAGAATTTCGCCACGCTGTCTGGACGCCTCGTCACTGTCGTGTCGCGGGTTCATGACGGCGATGAGTGCTGTTTCCTCTCGACCGGCACGCCCTCAACCCTGACCTTTCAAGAGGACGACCATGGCATCCAAATCATCGGCCGCGATCCGACGGCCCACCGACACCGAACAAATCCCCACGCAAATGCACGCGTACCAGCAAGTGGCCGACCTGACGGAAAAAGCCGCTTCCTTGTTCCGGGAGATGGAGGCGGTGCAGCAGATTCATCAGCATTCCGCTCAGCGCACGGCCCTGAAGCTGCAGCAGGCGGCCGAACAGCTGCGCAGCTCCAGCAGCAACGCGGAACTGTTCAGCATCCAGTCCACGCTCGTGATGGGCGGTGTGCAGGAGATGGTCCAGTACATGCAGGAGATATCCGCCACCATGATGCGCATGCAGGTGGCGCTGGTACCCAAACTGCCGAGCGGCCGTGTAACGGAAGCCGCGGCGGCATCGGCCGTCGAGTCTTCTCCGGCCAGCAGCGCGCTGAACGGCGCCTCGACGGCGGCCGACGCCGCCAGTGCCGCCACCGCCGCCGTGTTCCAGTCCTGGTCCAACATGCTGGGCGCGGGGCTCGCCCCCAAGGACGGACGGGCCACGCACTGAGCAGGAGCGGTCCATGACCGCCTGCTGATCAGGCCCTCCTGTCTCCACGCGAACGGGTGACCGTTCGCGTTTTCATTTCTGGCGCACCGCCGTTCCCGCTTGGGTCGGGCAGACTTTTGGTCCCTGGGCGGCGGGGCTTTCGCTGCCCCTGCGTTCGGCCCCTCGGGCAGGCCCCGTGCTGCCGTTTATCATCGGCGCTCCATGCTACGGCTGTCGTTCGGGTCTTGTGGGCCGGGCGTTTCCTGCCGCGTCACGACCGATCGCTGTGCTGCGCTCGTTCAAAGGGTCCTGCCGGCGCGGCGCCTCATGCGGCGGCGGTGTCGGGTTTCCCGGCTCGGCGGCACGCCGGGCGCACCGATGGACCGCCAGCGTGCCCGTGGCGCACCGTGCCCTTGACGGGCGTCGAGTCCCTCACACCCCTCCACCTTGCCCACCGACCGCCTACCCCTGCGCACCAGCCTGAGCCGCCCGAGACTGGTTCAGCTGCTCGCCGGCTGGACCGATGGCCCCGCCGAGCCGCCGCGCCAGGATGTGGCCGAGCAGCTGGCACCGTGGCTGGGGGTGCCCGATGCCATTGCGCTGCACGCGGCGCACCAGGCCATCGGCTCGCTGGCGCGCGGGCAGGCGCCGGTGGCGGGCGGGCGGCTGGTGCAGGCGCTGGACGAGGAACTGAAACGCGTGCGCGCCACGCTGGAGCAGTCGGTGGCGGCGGGTGGCCGCCCGGTCCGGCGTTCCGCCAGCGCGCGGCTGCCCCTGGAGCCGGCGCCGCCCGAGGTGCCGGGCTTTGGACCCTGGCAGCAACGCCACGGCGAGCAGCAGCGCCGCATGGAAATGGCGATCGAAGCCTTGCGTGCCCATGTGCGGCAATCGCTGGCGCGGGCCTCGCCCCGGCTGGCGCAGCTGGCCGCGCTGGACGCGGCGCTGGATTCCCTGCTCGTCGGTGCCCGCGAGCAGCGGCTGCTGGCCCAGGTGCCGGCGTTGCTGGAGCGCCGTTTCGAGCAGCTGCGGCCGGCCGACCAGGCCGACGACGACGGCCGATGGCGCACCCTTTTTGAACAGGAATTCCAGGCGGTGCTGCGGGCCGAGCTGGACCTGCGCCTGCAGCCGGTGATCGGCCTGCTGGACGCCTTGAGCAACGAAGTGAAGACATGGCAATGAACAGATACGGTTGGGTGGCGGCCTTTGTGGTGGGCCTGGTGGCGGTGCTCTGGATCGGGGCCGGGTTTGTCGGCACCAGCGGCATTGCGCTGGCCATGACGGTGGCCATTGGCGCGGTCTATCTGCTGGGTGCCTGGGAGCTGCGGCGCTTTCGGGCCGCCACCGCCGCGCTGGTGGGCGCGCTGGAGCGGATTCCGCAGCCGCTGACGCAGCTGGACGACTGGCTGGCCCGCCTGCCACCCGCGCTGCAGAACCCGGTGCGCTCGCGCATCGAAGGCGCGCGGGTGGGGCTGCCGGGGCTGGCGCTCACGCCCTACCTGGTCGGTCTGCTGGTGATGCTCGGCATGCTGGGCACCTTTCTGGGCATGGTGGTCACGTTCCAGGGCGCCGTGTTCGCGGTGGACGGTTCGACCGACCTGCAGGCCATCCGCTCGGCGCTGGCGGCCCCCATCAAGGGGCTGGCGCTGGCCTTCGGCACCTCGGTGGCGGGCGTGGCCACGTCCGCCATGCTGGGGCTGATGTCGGCGCTGAGCCGGCGCGAGCGGCTGGCGGTTGGCCGCGCGCTGGACGCGCGCATCGCCACCGAGCTGCGGCCCTTCTCGCTCGTGCACCAGCGGCAGGAAGGCTTCCGCGCCCTGCAGGCGCAGGCGCACGCGCTGCCCGAGGTGGCGAGCCAGCTGCAGGCGCTCATGGCGCAGATCGAGCGGCGCAGCGAGCAGTTGGACGAGCAGTTGCTGGCGCGGCAGGCGCAGTTCCACCGCGAGGCGGCTGCGGCCTACACGGGGCTGGCCCAGTCGGTCGAACGCTCGCTCACCGAGGCGCTGGGCGCCAGCGCGCGGATCGCGGGCGAGCGCGTGCAGCCGGTGGTGGAGTCCGCCATGGCGGCCATCGCCCAGGAATCCACCCGCCTGCACGAGCGCGTGGAGCAGGCGGTGCAGCGGCAGCTCGACGGCCTGGGCGAGCGCTTCGCCGGCACCGCCGCGCAGGTGGCCGACACCTGGCAGGCCGCCCTGCAGCAGCACGCCCGCACCAGCGAGCGGCAGGTGAGCGGGCTGGACCAGGCGCTGGTCGCCTTCACGCAGCGCTTTGACGAACGCAGCCAGGCCTTGCTGGCCAGCGTGCAGCAGGGGGCCACGGCGGCGCAGGCCGCGCAAGCCCTGGCCGATCAGCAGCGGCAGGACGCCTGGGCGCAGTCGCTGGCCCGCCTGGCCGCCACGCTCACGGCCGAGTGGCAGCAGGCGGGTGCGCAGTCGCTGGCGCGGCAGCAGGCGGTGTGCGCGGCGCTGGATCAGGCGGCCGGCGACATTGCCGAACGCACGCGCGAGCACGCCGGGCGCACGCTGGGCGAGGTGTCGCAGCTGCTGGCCCGCTCGGACGAGCTGGTGCGCGCACGCACCGAGGCCGAGGCGCGCTGGACGCAGGATCACGCGGCGCGCATGGACGAATTGACCGCGCTCTGGCGCCGCGAACTCGGCGCCCTGCGCGAGCAGGAGGCCCAACGCGGCGACGCAGCGGTCGAGCGCCTGGTCCAGCTGCAGACCACCCTGGCCGAGCACATGGCCACGCTGCGGCGGGACGAAAGCGAGCGCGGCAGCGCCGCCGTCGCCCGCCTGGGCGGGTTGCAGGTTGCGCTGGCGGAACACTTGGTCGCGTTGCGGCAGGAGGAGCGCGAGCGCGGTAGCGCCGCCGTGGCCCGTCTGGGCGAGTTGCAGGCCGCGCTGGCCGACCAGCTGGCCACGCTGGGCGAGGCGCTGGAGGCGCCCATGACCCGCCTGATGGCAACCGCGGCCGACGCGCCGCGCGCCGCGACCGAGGTGATCGCCCAGCTGCGCGAGCAGATGAGCACCCTGGCCGAGCGCGACAACCGCGCCATGCAGGAGCGCAACGCCCTGGTAGGCGAACTCGACGCGCTGCTGCGCACCGTGCAGCAGGCCACCGGCGAGCAGCGCGCCGCCATCGAATCGCTGGTGGCGTCGGCCTCGGGCGTGCTGGAGCAGGCCGGGCGCCAGTTCAGCGAGGCGCTGGGCGCGCAGGCCGCCCCGGTGCAGGATGTGGCGGCGCATGTGAGCGCCAGCGCGCTGGAACTGGCCAGCCTGGGCGAGGCCTTTGGCCATGGCGTGCAGCTGTTCAGCGCCACCAGCGAGCAGCTGGTGAGCAGCCTGCAGCGCATGGAAGGCGCCATCCAGCAGTCGATGGCGCGCAGCGACGAACAGCTGGGCTACTACGTGGCGCAGGCGCGCGAGGTGATCGACCTCAGCATCGGTTCGCAGCAGGGCATCGTGGAAGACCTGCGCCGCCTGCACAGCCAGCAGGCCGCGCTGGCCGCGGGAGCGGTGTGATGGTGGGCGAGCACGACGAGCGCGACGACGACGGCCTTGAGCAGACCGCGCCAGTGTGGGCCGTGTTCGGCGATCTCATGTCGGGCCTGCTCGGGGCCTTCGTGTTGATCCTGGTGGGCGTGCTGGTGGTGCAGATGGACCTGATGGCCAACCTGGAATCGGAGATTGCCCGGCGCCAGCAGGAAGAGCAGCGCCGCATGGCGCTGGAAAAAGCGCTGGCTATACCGCTGCAGAGTGGTCGTGTCACGCTGAACGAGGGGCGCATCGGCATCAGCGGCAGCGTGCTGTTCGCGCTCAACTCCGACGAGCTGCGCCCCGATGGCCGGCAGCTGCTCCGCAGCCTGGTGCCGCCGCTGCAGGTTTACCTGGGCGAGCGCGACGAAATGCTGATGGTCAGCGGCTTCACCGATGACCGGCCGATCCAGGGCAGCAACCGCCGCTTTGCCGACAACCTGGAACTCTCGGCCCAGCGCGCGCTGACCGTGACGCGTGCGCTGATGGACGAGGGCATGCCCTCGGGTCGCGTGTTCGCCGCCGCCTTCGGCGCCGAGCAGCCGGTGGCGTCCAACGCCGACGAGCAGGGCCGCGTGTTGAACCGGCGGGTGGAGATGGCGCCGGTGCCCAAGTCGTCAGGCACCCTTGCCGCCGCCACCGCCACCGCCACCGCCACCGCCACCGCCACCGCCACCGCCACCGCCACCGCCCCGATAGTTGCCAGCCCCACCACGCTGCCATGAACACGCCCGGGCAGGGCCAGCCCGAAGAGGCTCCTCGTTCTCCGATGACAACACTGGCCGCCCTGCGCGAGGCCGGCGCGCAGCGGCTGGACCCGGTGCGCTTTCACTACCTGGAGGCCCTGGCGCAGCGCCTGGGCAGCGCGCCGGCCACGGTGCAGCCCATCCTGGCCGACAAGCTGCAGCAGGCGCTGGACGCTTACCCGGTGTCGCCGGCTGCGGGCAGCGCCCCGGTCGCCGCGCCACGCGCGCGTTCCGCAGGCGTCGCCACCTGCGCGCCCCTGGCCGAACTGAATGCGTATCTGGCCGAGGCCCGGCGGGCGGCCGTGCGCGCGGGCGAGGCGGCGTCGGGCGGGCGGGACGCGGGCGGTGCAGACGCGGCCGCCGCGGGCGATGAACTGCTCAGCGCCCGCCGATTTCGCGAGACCTGGTCGCGCATGGCGGCCGAAGAGCAGGTGGTTCGGGCGGTGGGCCGTGGCCCCGAGAACGCCGGGCCGCTGAACTCGCACCAGCTGGTGTTGCGCACGCTGGCGCTGATGCGTGAACTGTCACCCGACTACCTGCGGCGCTTCCTGGCCCATACCGACGCGCTGCTGTGGCTGGAGCAGGCCCAGGCCAAGCCCCCCGCGCGGCCCCGGGCCGCGGCCACCAAGGCCCGCGCCACGCGCCCGAAGAAGTGAGCCCATGAGCCCGCCCCGAACGGGCGCCGCGTCACACGCTCAGGCGGTGGGCCCGGCCTTGCGCAGCGGCAGCGTCAGGCGCAGCGTGGTGCCCTTGCCCAGCCCCGCGCTCTCGGCCGTGAGGGTGCCGCCGTGCATCTCGGCCAGGGTGCGCGAGGTGGACAGGCCCAGCCCCAGCCCGCCGTTGCTGCGCGCCATGCCGGGGTCGATCTGGCTGAAGGGCTTGAACAGATCCTGCAGCCGGGCGGGGTCGATGCCGATGCCCTCGTCTTCCACGCTCACCTGCGCCGTCTCACCGTCGGCGACCAGACGCAGGCGCACCTCGCCGCCCGGCGATCCGAACTTCAGGGCGTTGTCCAGCAGGTTGTGCAGAATCTGGCTCACCCGCTCCGGGTCGGCTTCCAGCTCCACCGGCGCCTCGGGCAGGCGCAGCCGCAGGCGCTGTTGCTTCTCGGCGGCCACATCGTGCAGGGCGTCGGCCGTTTCGCGTACCAGGGTGTCGAGCCGGGTCGGGCGCGGCTGCAGGGTGATGCGCCCCGTCACCAGGCGCGAAGCGTCCAGCAGGTCGTCCACCAGGCGCTTGAGCTGGCGTGACTGGTTGCCCACGATGCCGACCACCTTGCGCTCTTGCTCGCTCAGCGTGGTGCTGCGCTGCAGGATGGCCACCGCCGTGAAGATCGGCGCCAGCGGGTTGCGCAACTCGTGCGCCAGCATCGAGAGGAAGTCGTCGCGGCGGCGCAGCGCGTCGTTCAGGCGGTCGAGCGCGCTGGTGTGCTCCTGGCGCAGTGCCTGCAGGCGCTGGCTGGCTTCGAAGTGCGCCTGCAACAGCTCGTCGATCTGCGCGATGTCCGCGTGACCGCGCGGCACCGCCTGCTCGTCGGCCATGGCGCGCGCATGGGCGGCGGCCGACTCGATGGAACGGCCCATGCGCTGCGCCACCCAGAGCGCGATCAGCAGGCTCGCCGCCAGCAGCACCAGGCCGATGCCGGCCGTGCGCCCCAGCGACTGGGCCAGCTGCGCGTCGTGCGCATCGGAATGCGCTCCTACACCCACGGTCCAGCCGTTGTCCAGCCGGTGCCAGGCGCTCAGCGCGTAGTGGCCTTCCAGGGTGCGGGCGCGGCCAAAGCCGCTGGGTGCCGTGGCAATGGTCTCTTGGTAAGTGGTCGTGGCCGGCTGGCCGAACAATTTTTCGAAGTAGCGGTTGCGCGAGACGATGAGGCCCTCGGTGTCCACCACCGAGCTGACGATGTCTACGTCGCGCAGCGGCTCCTGCAACAGGTTGGCGAGTGGCGGTGTCGACAGCCGGGCCATCAGCAGCTGCTGCTGCGATCCGCTCGGGCGCTTCACCGGCACCACCACCGCCACGCCGGGTTGCCCCGTGAGCCGGTGGGTGTAAATGCCGGTGATGAAGGGTTTGCCCGACTGGAGGATCTGCTCGAAATCGATGTCGTCCAGCGGGGGCAGCGGCGCACCGAAGGGCACGGCCGAGTTGAGCACGGGCACCCCCTGGTCGATCAGCACCATGTTGTCCCACTCGCGCAGTTCGCTGGAGAGCTTCTGCATGTAGCCGTGGAATTCCTCCAGCGAGCCCTGCTGCAGCGTGGGTCCCTCGCTGATGCGTTCGAGCTGGCGCACCGACGCGTTCAGCTCCCGCTGCACCGACACGGCCAGCGAGCGCGCGCTTTGCTGCAGCTCGCGTTTCATCTCGTTCTGTCCGAACGTCCACTGCTGGTAGAGCAGCCACAGCGCAAACAGCAGCACGGGTACCAGGGTGAACACCTGCAGCGCGGCCAGCACCCAGCGCAGGTCCAGGCGGGGTCGGGTGCGGTCGGGCGTGTGGGCGCTGGAAGCAGGGGGGCGTGACAAAACAGGAATTCCAGAAGGCGGGCAGAGGGTGGTCATTGTCGGGCCGGGGCAGGTGTCATGCCGGGGCTTTGACCATACGATGAAAGCATTCGTCTTGTCGAATATTTTGATGTTTTTGTGGTTCACGCTGCGGTGCCAGCGGAACGCGGCCCCGGCGCCTGGCGAGGTAGCGGCAGGCGCCGCCGGGCTCGGGTAGGCTTGCCGCATGACACAGCAGAGTTTCGATTTTGACGCGGTGGCCCCGGAGCCCCCGCCCGCGCCCCTCCCGCCGCCCGCGGCCCTCGCCCCCATGAGCCCCGAAGCCATGGCGCAAGCGCTGGCGCAACACCCCGATTTTCGGGTGCTGCGCCGCCTGGTGCCCTGTGGCGATTACGGACCCGGCCCCGCTGACCACGGCACAACGCCCGGCGCCGTGCAGCGCGTGCTGGTGCTCGACACCGAGACCACCGGCCTCTCGCACCGCAGCGACCGGATCATCGAACTGGCCATGCTGCTGGTGGCGGTGGACACCGCCACCGGGCGCCCTTTCGGGCCGGTGACGGTCTTCGAAGGCTTCGAAGACCCGGGCATGCCCATCCCCGCCGTGGCGCAGGCCGTCACCGGCATCCGCGACGACATGGTGCGCGGCCAGCGCCTGGACGAGGCCGCGGTGCGTGCGCTGGTCGAGCGTGCCGACCTGGTGGTGGCGCACAACGCGGGCTTCGACCGCCCCTTCGTGGAGGCGCGCTTTCCCTTCTTTGCCGACAAGCCCTGGGCCTGTTCCTTCGCGGACATCGACTGGAAGGCCATCGGCTGCGGCTCGGCCAAGCTCGGCGCCCTGGCGAATGACCGTGGCTGGTTCTATGACGCCCACCGCGCCCAGGTGGACTGCCACGCCCTGCTGCAGGTGCTGGCCCAGCCGCTCACGCCCGAGGCCCCCACCACGGGCCTGGCCCACTTGCTGACCGTGGCGGCCCAGCCCAGCTTCAAACTGGCCGCTACTGGCGCCCCTTTTGACGCCAAGGACCAGCTCAAGGCGCGCGGTTACCGCTGGGACGCCGACGCCCGCGTGTGGTGTTGCACGCTGGCCAGCCAGTCCCTGCTGGACGCCGAGTGCGAGTGGCTGCGGGCCGAGGTGTACGGCCGGCGCCCCGCCCGCATCGAGGTGGCAGCGCTGGACAGCCGGGTGCGCTATTCCAACCGCAGCGGCGAGCTGTCCGAGCGCGAAGTCTGAAGCGGCCCAGGTGCTGCTCCCGCGCCTCGCAGGTGACGTGCCGGTACGCGTCGGGGGCTTGCTCAGCGCGTGTCTGGGGGGGCTGGCGTGGCATCGGGCGCCCGTTCGGCCGACAGCTCGGCCGCCGCCTGCAGCGCCTCGGCTTCGGTGCGGTAGAGCCGCAGGCGCGGACCTTCCTGCAGCAGCCCGGCGGTCTTGAGCGCCTGCTCCACCGGCAGCTTGATGCCCACCACATGCAGGGTGATGGCGCGCTCGGCCAGCTGCTTCTGCACCTGGCCGAACATCTCCACGCCGGTGGCGTCGATCCAGTTGATGGGGTGCGCCACCAGCATCACATGTTGCGTCTCGGGGTGCAGCGCCAGGTGGGTGGTCACGGTGCGCTCAAAGGCGTTGGCGGTGGCGAAGTCCAGCGCGGCGTCCATGCGCAGCGCGTAGGTGGCCGGCGCCAGCGGGGCCAGGTGCCACAGGTGGCGGTCGCGCAGGCTGCCGTCCGGGTGCAGGCCCACCTCGATGATGCGCGGGTGCAGCCGCAGGTAGAGGAAGTGGCTCAGCGCCATCAGCACCCCGGCGATCACGCCCCAGTAGAGGCGTGGCGCGGCCAGCACGGTGATGGCCAGGGTGCTGCCCGCGATGAGGGCCTCCACCCGTGACACCGCCCACAGCCGGGTGAAGGCGCGCGGCTTGATGAGCCCCGCCACCGCGACCACCACCACGGCCGCCAGCACGGCCAGCGGCACATGGCGCAGCAGCGGCGTGAGGAACAGCAGCGCCAGCACCACCACGGCCACCGCGAACACCGTGGACCAGCCGGTTTGCGCGCCTGCGTACAGGTTGAGCGCCGAGCGCGAGAACGAGGAACTGGTGGGGAAGGCGCCCGAGAAGCCGGCCGCCAGCTTGGCCAGGCCCTGACCGATCAGGTCCTGGTCCTGGTCCCAGCGCTGGCCGCGCTGGCCCGTGTCCACCTTGGCGCTGGCGGCAGTTTCCAGGAAGCTCACCAGCGTGATCACCAGCACCGGCACCAGCAGCTGGCCCAGCGTGGCCCAGCCGGGCCAGCCCGGCAGGTACAGCCCGGGCAGGCCTGCCGGCAGCGCGCCAATGACCCGGCCGCCCGCCGCCTCGAAACCGGTCCACACGCTCACCGCAGCCGAGGCCACCACCAGGATCAGCACCGACGGCAGGCGCGGGCTCCAGCGCCGCACCAGCAGCATGATCGCGACGGAGCCCAGCCCGAAGGCCAGCGACGGCCCGTGCAGCTGCGGCGAGGTGAAAAGGTCGCCCCAGCCGCCCGGCAGCCCGATCAGCGCCGGCAGCTGCGAGGTGATGATGAGCACCGCCGCGCCTTGCGTGAAGGCCATCAGCACCGGCGCGTTCACCAGGTTCAACAGCCAGCCGAAGCGCACAAAACCCAGCGCCACCTGCAGCAGGCCCGAGAGCAGCGCCAGCCACACCGCCAGCGCGATCCACTCGCTGCTGCCCGGCGTGGCCAGCCCGGTGAGCGAGGCGCTCACCAGCAGACAGGTGAGCGCTGTCGGCCCCACCGACAGCCGCGCCGACGCGCCGAACAGCACCGCCACCAGCGCCGGCAGCATCGACGCATAAATGCCCGTGACCAGCGGCATGCCCGCCAGCGCCGCATAGGCCACGCCCTGCGGCACCACCATCAGCCCCACCGTGAGGCCGGCCAGCGCCTCGTTGCGCAGCAGCGCCGTGCCCGGCCGCGGCCAGTTCAGGAAGGGAAAGAGGCGGTGCAGGCGGGACATGGCTGGATTATGGCGAGCACGCAAGCAACGACGGGCGTCGGGCGAGCGCGTCGCCGCAGGCGGCGCGGGGGCGCGCGGGGGCGCGCGGGGGCGCGCGGGGGCGCGCGGGGGCGCGCGGGGGCGCGCGGGGGCGCGCGGGGGCGCGCGGGGGCGCGCGGGGG
>Ga0208490_100280_pt1 | contig 39308 bp, 37 predicted proteins | sample SubbioAug_CSWold_FD_184818 | JGI IMG/M metagenome (GOLD analysis project Ga0208490, IMG submission 184818) | Serpentinite rock and fluid subsurface biosphere microbial communities from McLaughlin Reserve, California, USA - CR11Aug_CSWold (SPAdes) | ecosystem: Environmental > Terrestrial > Deep...
CCGCAGCACCCCGTCCCCCGAGCGAGAGGAGTCGACCCATGTCGACCGAGACCTACAACGTGCCTGACATCTCCTGCGGCCACTGCGTCGAGGCCATCACCGGTGCCGTGTCGCCCCTCGACGGCGTCGAGTCCGTCGACGTGTCGATCGACGACAAGACCGTCACCGTCGCCGGCAGCTTCGACGACGCCGCGGTGCGCTCGGCCATCGACGACGCCGGCTACGACGTCGCCTGACGTTCTCGCGTGTGTGGCGTTGCGTCCGCGCGACGCCATGCGCCCGGTTCGCCGCTCGCCAGAACTGCGGCCACTTCCGGTCTGGACTAGGCACATCGGATCATCTGTCAACTGATGCTCAAGGATCGCTGAGCACGCGCCGAATCGAACTCCATGTTCCGAGCCGCCGCAGCCATCTTCGCCAGAAAGACCGCCATCGTCGCCATCACGGGCGTGACCGTGATCGGTGGCGCCAGCCTCGCCCTCGCCGGGGTCGCCGCCCAGCAGGAGCCCGACGACGTCGTCGAGGTCGACTGCGGCGACGAAGCCAACCTCGAGCACGAGGACTGCCAGGACCCCGAGCCCGTCAACTGCGACGACGAAGCCAACGCCGAGCACGAGGACTGCCAGGACCCCGAGCCCGTCAACTGCGACGACGAAGCCAACGCCGACCTCGAGGACTGCCAGGACCCCGAGCCCGTCAACTGCGAGGACGAGGCCAACGCCGACCTCGAGGACTGCCAGGACCCCGAGCCCGTCGACTGCGGCGACGAGGTCAACGCCGAGGACGAGACCTGCCTCGAGGACGAGACGGAGCTCGACGAGGGCGAGGGTGCCGAGGAGAACGACGCCGACGTCGACGAGGTCGACGGCGAGCGCCCCGACAACCACGGCAAGGTCGTCTCCGAGGCGGCGAAGCCGGGCGGGACCTGCGGCGACAAGCAGGGTCGTGAGCGGGGCCAGTGCATCGCCGAGATCGCTCGATCGAACGGCGGCGAGCAGGCCCCCGAGGGGCCGGCTGAGGAGCCGGCCGTCGAGGAGACCGCTCCCGAGGAGCCGGCCGCTGCGGCCGCTCCCGCCGACACGGGCAAGCCGGCCGGCGTCGGTCCGACCCAGGCCGGTCCCCCCGCCGGCAAGGGCGGACCGCCGGCCGGCAAGGGCAAGGGCTGACAGGCACCGACCGGCTCCGGCCGGTCATCCCGCCTCACCTCACGAGGTGAAGGCAGGCGGCATCGGCAGGCGCAGCGCATCGCTGAGCCTGCCGATGTAGTCGTTCCGGGGCACGTCGACGGCTCCGAGGGAGCGGAGGTGGTCGGTGGTCCACTGGACGTCGAGGAGGCGGTCGACGCCGTCGGCGGTCAGGATCTCGACCAGGCCGACCAGCGCCACCTTCGAGGCATCTCGCCGGCGGTGGAACATCGACTCGCCGGCGAAGAGACCGGCGATCGACACGCCGTAGAGGCCCCCGGCGAGGCGTCCGTCGTCCACCGACCAGGCCTCCACGCTGTGGGCCCAACCGAGCTCGTGCAGTCGGTGGTAGGCGGCGCGGATCTCGTCGGTGATCCAGCCGTGCGGGCGCTTCGGGTCGGCGCACCGGGCGACGACCTCGTCGAACGCGGTGTCCACCCGGATCTCGTACTCGGCGCACGACCGGCGCAGCGACCGCGAGACGCGGAGCCCGTCGAGGGGGAGGACCCCCCGCGGGTCGGGTGACCACCACGCCAGGGTCCGACCCCGGTCGACCTGCATCGGGAACAGGCCGCTGCGGTAGGCGTGCAGCAGCGTCCCCGGTGACAGGTCGCCCCCGATGCCGACGACACCGGACTCGTCGGCCGTCTCCACGTCGGGGAACGACCAGGAGCACGGCGGTGGTTCGACGGGCATGGGGCGACGATTCTCCCCGACGTCGGCCGCGACCGCCGATTCACGCCGAGACGTCGCGGGAAGTCGGTCTGGACGCGCCCTCGGCGGGGAATGGCCGGAGGCAGTTGTCGCCGACAGCCCACCAGCAGACGCCACGACGACGAAGGCCCCGGCAGTGCCGGGGCCTTCGCTCGTGTCCGGGAGCGGGTCCGGCCCGCGGCCCTGCTCAGTAGTCGTAGAAGCCGTTGCCGGACTTGCGCCCGAGGTGGCCGGCGCTGACCATGCGGCGCAGCATCGGCGAGGCGGCGTAGTGCGGGTCGCGGAACTCGTCGTACAGGGCGTCGAGGATCGAGAGCGAGGTGTCGAGACCGACCAGGTCGAGCAGGGCGAAGGGGCCCATCGGGAAGTTGGCCCCGCCCTTCATGGCCGAATCGATGTCGTCCCGGCTGGCGGTGCCGTTCTCGAGCATCCGCACGGCGTTGTTCAGGTACGGGAACAGGAGGTGGTTGACGATGAAGCCGGCGCGGTCCTTGACCTCGACCGGGGACTTGCCGCAGGCCTCGGCGAACGCTCGGACGTCGGCGATGGTCTCGTCCGACGTCACCAGCGTCCGGATGATCTCGACCAGGGCCATCATCGGGGCCGGGTTGAAGAAGTGGACGCCGCACACCCGCTCGGGGCGACGGGTCTCGACCGCCATCTCGATCACCGACAGCGTCGAGGTGTTGGTCGCCAGGATGGCGTCGTCCTTGCAGTGGTGATCGAGCTCGTTGAAGAGGGCGACCTTGGTGGCGAGGTCCTCGACCACCGACTCGATCACCAGGTCGCAGTCGGCGAGGTCGTCGAGCTTGGAGGTGGCCTTGACCCGGGCCACGGCGGCGTCGGCGTCCTCCTGGGACATCCGCTCCTTGGACACGAGCCGCTCGAGGGACTTCTGCATGGCGGCCACCGTCTGCTCGGCCGACTCCTGCTTGCGGGAACGCAGCACGACGTCGAAGCCAGAGGTCGCTGCGACCTGTGCGATGCCGGACCCCATGATCCCCGAACCGATGATGCCCACGCTCTTGATCGTCATGCGTCACACCGTACCGAGCGGTAACCAGGGCCGGAAAAGCCGGTCGGGCCGGGTCGGCACCCGCGGCCGGGCGGGCGCGATCTGGGAGACTGGCCACATCCCGGACCGCGGCATCATCCCCACCGGCTACGAGCGGACCTTGCCCCCGGAGGCACAGCTGCTGGTGCGCGCCCGGAGACGGGCCCTGACCCGCACCGCACGGGGGCGGCTGCTCGACCTCGGGGGCGCGGACACCCACCGGTCCCTGTGGGACGGCGCGCGCGACGTCGCCGACGCCACCGTCCTCGACGGTGCGAGCGACCCGCGCCTCCCTCGCCTGGCCGCCGACGGCGCCCGCTTCGACACCGTGGTGTCGGTGTTCCAGCTGGCCTCGAGCCCGGATCTCGACGCGACCCTCGCCGCGATCCGGACCGTGCTCACCGACGACGGGCACCTCCTGTTCGTCGAGCCAAGCACCCAGGTGGGCCTGGCCGGGCGGGTGCAGCGCCTCGTCTCCCCCCCGCTCGGCGGCGTCACCGGCTGGCGCGCCGACCGGGACATCCCGTTGCTGTTGCGGGCGGCTGGCCTGTCGGTCATCGACATCAGACGCCACCGGGTGCCGACCCTGCAGCCCTGGCTGCGCCAGGTGCTCGACGGCGTCGCCCACCACGCGCTCGCACCCGGTGCCGGTGCCGAGCCGGCCTCCCCCACCGGTCCCGCTTGACCGTCTGGATCGCCCCATTCGCGCCGAAGATGGCCCGAATGGGTCATGGCGGCGTCGGGGGACGAACCCGCACACTCTCCTCGTGACCGGCTCCGCCGGCGCGTTGCCCCGAGAGGACCAGATGGCGACCAGGCTCCCCGATCCGCACCAACGAGCCGCGCTCGTGCCGGCCGCGGCCGGCGTGCTGGCCGCCGCCACCGTGGTGGTCGCCGCCGCCCAGGGTTCGCTCGCCGCCGCCGGTCTCGCCACGGTCGTCGCCGTCCTGGTCGCGGCCCACCTCCGCCATCGCGGCCACGTGACCCTCACCGGTCCGGAGCTCGACCGGCTGCGGGAGGCCGAGCTCGCCCTCTCGCGCGCCACCGACACCCACGAGGCCGCCCGAGAGCTGGCCGAGCACGCCATCGCCCTGCTCGGCGCCCGCAGCGCCGTCGTCCTCATCGAGGGCATCGGCGACACGGTCCGGGTCAACGCCGGGCCCACCGCCACCGAAGACGTCTACGGCTCCGGCTCGCGCATGCGCCTGCTCGACGACAACGGCCTGCCCTGCGGCTCCATCGCCGTCTCGGCCCGCGCCGACGGTCGTCCCTACGCCGCGCGCGACGAGCGCATCCTCGACGCGCTGGCCGAGCGGGTCTCGACCACCCTGCACCAGCTGTCGCTGCTGACCGACGTCAGCACCGAGCGGCGCACGCTCGCCGACCTCGTGGGCTCGTCCTCGGACGGCATCTTCTCGGTGGGCTCGGACCTGCGGGTGCGGGCCTGGAACCCGGCCATGGAGGCCATCACCGGGGTGCGGGCCGACATCGCCGTCGGCGAGCACGTCAGCCAGTCGTTCCGACCCACCGGCGAGGACGGCGAGCCCCGGACCGGTTCGGCCGACCCCGGCCGCGCCGGTCGGCCGGTGCCCGGCGTGGTGCTGCGGATCGAGTCCGGCGACGAGGAGCGCTGGCTCACCTGCTCGTACGCACCCCTGTCCGACGGCGGCTACGTGACCGTGGTCAGGGACGAGACCGCCCGCAAGAAGCTGCAGGACGACAAGGACGGCTGGATCGCGCAGGTCTCCCACGAGCTGCGCACGCCGCTCACCCCGATCAAGGGGTTCCTCCACACGTTGGCCCGGCGCGATGCCGAGCTCACCACCGAGGACCGCGCACGGATCTACGAGATCATGCTGCGCGAGGAACGGCGTCTCGAGGCCCTCGTCGACTCGCTGCTGCGCTCCACCCAGCTCGACGCCGGCGGCATGATCGTGAGCCGCACCGAGGTGGCGTGGGACGATCGGGTCCAGGAGCAGATCGAGGTGATCCGCCGCCAGGACCCGTCGCGCGTGGTCGAGCTCGACGTGGAGCCCGGCATCGGCGCCGCCCTGGCCGACGAGTCCCTCGCCGTCGGCGTGCTGACCAACCTGCTCTCCAACGCCGTCAAGTACGCCGAGGGCGGCGGGCCGATCGAGGTGGTGGTGGAGTGCGACGGCGACGAGATCATCACCAGCGTCATCGACCACGGGCCCGGCATCCCCCGCTCGGACCGGACCCGGATCTTCGACAAGTTCACCCGGCTGGGGAACCACCTGACCCGCTCGCAGCAGGGCGTCGGCCTGGGGCTCCACATCGCGAAGCAGTCGATCGACCGCCTCGACGGGCGCATCTGGGTGGACGAGACACCGGGCGGCGGCGCCACGTTCCGGTTCACGCTGCCGCGGGCCGAGCCGGCCCGGCGGCGGGCCCAGCTCAGAGCTCCAGGATCTCCACGGACACGATCGTGACGTCACGGCTCGGCGCGCCGCCGAGCCCGCTCGCCGGGTCCTCCTCGTGGAGGCCGATGATGGTCTGCAGGACCTCGAGGCCCTCGAGCACGTCGCCGAACAGCAGGTAGGTGCCCTGGCTGTCCAGCAGCTCGACGTTGGGGCCGGTGCTGAAGAAGAACTGGGCGGACGACGAGTCCGGGCCGGCGGAGCGGGCCATGATCAGCTGCCCCTCGGCATAGGTGAACGGGCCGGTGTACTGGCCCGTCGCCGCGTCGGCCTGGAAGGTGCCGCCCTCGTCGGGGATGTTGTAGCCGGGCCCCGGGTCGGCGTTGTCCTGGGTGTGCGGGGAGCCGCCCTGGATGATGTCGATCGAGGGATCGGTGCGGAACAGCAGCGTGTCGTCGTAGTACCCGTACCGGGCCAGGGCGACGAAGTTGTTCACCGTGTTCGGCATCTCCTCCTCGCGCAGGTCGACGAGGACCTCGCCCTCGGTGGTGACGAAGCGGGCCTGGTAGTCCACCCCGTCCTCGAGGCAGTCGGCGAAGGGGCCGTCGAAGTCGATCTGGCGCTCGGCACCCTCGGCCGCGGGGCACTCGGTGTCACCCGGCTGGACCTCGGCGATGGTGGTCTCGGTGGTCGCCTCGGTGGTGTCGGTGGTCTCGCCGTCCTCGGTCTCGGTCTCCCCGTCGGTGCCGTCGTCGGCGGTGTCGTCGGTGGCCACCTGGTCGTCGCCGTCGTCGCCGGCGGTCAGGACCGAGTAGCCGATGGCGAAGGCCAGGAAGGCAGCCACGGCGAGGCCGATCAGGAGCCCCCGTCGCCGGGTGGCCTGGCGCTGCTCGTTGCGCCGCAGCTCTTCGATCTTCTCGTGTCGCGCCTGCTTCTGGCGCTCGCGCTTGGAGGTACCCACGGCGGCGGACCGTACCTTCCGTGCCCGCCGGGGCGCGAGTCACCGAGCGAGCAGGTGCGGTCGCGGCCGGTGGCCGTCCGCACGCAGCAGACGGATGTGGGCCCCGCGCGTGACCATCGCCACCCGCTTCGCTACGCTCCGTGCCATGAGAGAGCCGGTCCGTGTGAGCGGCGGCGCGAGGCGAGCGCGGGAGGATGCGGATGGCGGGTGACGACGACGACGGCCTGTCCTCGTTCTCGGTCGAGGTCGGGCAGCGGCTCCGAGCCGTGCGCCGGCTTCGCAAGCTCTCCCTCGACGACGTCGAGCGCGAGAGCGGCGGACAGTGGAGCGCCTCGGCCATCGGCGCCTACGAGCGTGGCTTCCGCAACCTGAGCCTGCCCCGGCTGCGCGAGCTGGCGGAGTTCTACGACGTGCCGATGGGGGTGCTGCTCGGCGAGACCGACGACGACGACGACAGCGACCGACCCTCCAAGGTGATCCTCGACCTGGTCGCCCTGTCGGGCATCCCCGATGCCGAGGCCGTCCACCGGTACGCCCGCTCCATCATCCTCGAGCGCGGCGACTTCAACGGCCGGGTGCTCTCCATCCGGCGCGACGACCTGCGGGCCATCTGCTCGCTCCTGCACTCCACGGAGACCCAGACCCTGCAGCAGCTGCGCGACTGGGACGCCCTCGTCGAGACCATCTGAGCGGGGTCGGCTCGCGCCGGTACCACTTCGGTGCGGACCGGCACCGCCGGTAGGTTCGACCGACGTGATCACGGTCCAGAAGTTCGGCGGCACGTCGGTGGCCGACCCGGAGCGCATCCGGGAGGTGGCCGAGCACGCCGTGCGCACGAAGCGCCGCGGCACCGACGTCGTGCTGGTGGTGTCGGCCATGGGCAAGGAGACCGACGCCCTGCTGCGGCTGGCCGACGACGTCTCCACCAGCCAGCCCGGCCGCGAGATGGACATGCTCATCACCGCCGGCGAGCGCAAGGCCATGGCCCTCGTCGCCATGGCCATCAGCGACCTCGGCGAGCACTCGCAATCGTTCACCGGGTCCCAGGCCGGGTTCATCACCGACACCAACCACAAGGACGCCAAGATCCTCGAGCTGCGGCCCGAGCGCATCGCCGAGGCCCTGGCGGCCGGGGTCATCCCCGTCATCGGCGGCAGCCAGGGCGTGTCCGTCGAGCGCGACGTCACCTTCCTCGGCCGCGGCGGCTCGGACACGACGGCGGTGGCCATCGCCCACGCCCTCGGCGCCGAGTTCTGCGAGCTCTACACCGACGTGGCCGGGGTGTACTCCGCCGACCCCCGCATCGTGTCCAAGGCCCGGCGCATGACCGACATCAGCTTCGACGAGCTGCTCGAGATGACCGCCACCGGCTGCCCCAAGCCGGCGATGCGCTCCGTCGAGTTCGCCCGTCGCCACCAGGTGAAGCTCCACATCCGGTCCGCCTTCACGTGGGAGCCGGGCACCATCGTCAGCGAGGAGACCCCCGACATGGAACAGGCCGTCGTCAACGCCGTCACCCACGACACGTCCGAGGCCAAGGTGACCGTGTCCGGCGTGTCGGACCAGCCGGGCGTGGCCGCCCAGATGTTCACCGCCCTGGCCGACGCCGGGGTCAACGTCGACATGATCGTGCAGAACGTCTCCGACCACGGTCGGACCGACATCTCCTTCACGGTCCCCCACCACGACGCGCAGCGGGCCACCGAGCTCATCAACGCGCTGTCGGGCAACGTGGGCAACGCCGGGGTCGGCTTCGATCACGACATCGGCCGGGTGTCGGTCATCGGCGCAGGCATGAAGTCGAACCCGGGCGTCGCCGCGAAGATGTTCCAGGTCCTGGCGGACAACGACATCAACATCGAGATGATCTCGACCTCCGCCATCCGCATCTCCTGCGTCATCCAGCAGTCCCAGGTCGAGCACGCCGTCGAGGTGCTGCACACGGCCTTCGACCTCGACGTCGCCTGACCCCTCCCCTTCCACCACCCCCCAAGACGGAGGCTCCCGTGCGCTGGCGCACCCTGCTCGTCCTCGCCCTGACCACCTCGCTCGTCGCCGCCTGCGGCGATGACGACGACTCGGCCACGTCGGCGGCCACCACCACCGCGGCGCCGACCTCCACGACCGCCGAGTCGACGACGACCACGGAGCCGCCGGACGTCGAGGCGGCCCCGACCGCCTACACCGTCACCGTCGAGGATCCCGGAGCCGAACCGCGCCGGCAGCTGCGCCTCCAGGCCGAGGTCGGTGGCGTCGACCGGGTCACCCAGCGCCAGGAGATGACGATCGAGGTCCGGACCGGTGACCAGGTCCAGTCCGCGCCGGCATCCGCCACCGAGATGGACCTCGACTACACGATCGAAGAGGTCACCGACGAGACCATCACGGTCGCCGGCACCTACGAGGACGTGCGGGTCCTCGAGACCCCCGGGAGCGATCCGGCAGCCAACGCCCAGGTGGCCGAGCTGCTCGAGGGGTTCCTCTCCGCCACGGCGACGACGACCTACACGACCAGCGGCGCGGTGCGCTCGGCCGAGATCGACGGGCTCGACCTGACCGGATCGGCCGGGCCCATGGCCGAGCAGCTCGCCGGCAGCCTCATCGAGTCCGTCGAGAGCCTGAGCATGCCGTTCCCCGACGAGGCCGTCGGGGCCGGTGCTCGCTGGCGCATCGACACCGAGACCGAGATCGCCGGCCTGCCCGTCGAGATCACCACGATCATCGTGCTCAGCGAGCTCACCGACGAGCGCGCCACCGGCACCGTCGAGCAGGTGCTGCGCTTCGTCCCGGGTGACGTCGAGGTGTTCGGCAACCCGGCCACGGTGGTCAGCGGCGAGCTGTCCGGTGGCGGTCCGATCGAGTGGGATCTCGCCGGCGGGGTCGTCCCCCGGTCGGATCTCACCACGTCGGGCACCACCGTGCTCGAGGTCCAGGGCACGACGATCGAGCAGACCCAGACCCAGCGGATGACCATCAGCGCCCGCTGAGTGGCGGGAACGGAGTTCGTGCCGGCGGGCTCGGCCCGTACCCTTGGAGGCATGCGCGTAGGCATCCTCGGAGCAACCGGCCAGGTGGGCGGCGTCATGCGGCGCCTCCTGGCGGAGCGGAACTTCCCCGTCGACGAGCTGCGGTACTTCGCCTCGGCTCGCTCGGCCGGTCGCACCCTCCCGTGGGGTGACACCGAGATCACCGTCGAGGAGTCGACCGAGGCGGACTACTCCGGCCTCGACGTCGTCCTCGCCTCTGCCGGCGCAACGGCATCCCGGGCGCTCGCCGAGCGCATCGCCGCCTCCGGCCCCGTCGTCATCGACAACTCCTCGGCGTTCCGGATGGACGACCGGGTGCCCCTCGTCGTGCCCGAGGTCAACGCCGACGAGCTCGACGACCTGCCGATCGGCATCGTCGCCAACCCGAACTGCACGACCATGGTGGCCATGCCGGTGCTGAAGCCGCTGGCCGACGAGGCCGGGCTCGAGGCCATCGTCGTCTCCACCTACCAGGCCGTCTCGGGCGCGGGCCTCTCCGGCGTCGAGGAGCTCGACACCCAGGTCCGCAAGGTCGGCGACAACGCCCCCGCCCTGACCTACGACGGTCGGGCGGCCGACTTCGGCGAGACCGACAACTTCGTGAAGCCGATCGCCTTCAACGTCCTGCCCTTCGCCGGCGCCCTCGTCGACGACGGGCTCGAGGAGACCAACGAGGAGCAGAAGCTGCGCAACGAGGCCCGCAAGATCCTCGGCCTGCCCGACCTGCTCGTGTCGGGCACCTGCGTCCGGGTCCCGGTCTTCACCGGTCACTCGCTGTCGATCAACGCCCGCTTCTCCCGCCCGATCTCCCCCGACCGGGCTCGTGCACTGCTCGCCGACGCCGCTGGCGTGCAGCTGAGCGATGTGCCAACCCCGCTCGACTCCGCCGGCATCGACGACACCCTCGTCGGGCGCGTCCGGGTCGACCCCACCGTCGAGCACGGTCTCGCCCTCTTCCTCTCCGGCGACAACCTGCGCAAGGGCGCGGCCCTCAACACCATCCAGATCGCCGAAGAGCTCCTCCGCCGCCGCTGATCCAGCCGTCCACGGATGGTCCATGCGATCTCCGAGGCACGCCTGCGAAGATCATGTCCAGCCCCGGTGGCGGCCGAACGAGTCGGTCCCGAGGGCGACAGGAGCGTGGAGCGTGGCAGTGGTGATCGTCTGCGGGGTGCTGTTCGCGCTGGCCCTGCTCGCCGCCTTCGTCTGGCGCAACGAGGAGCTGATCGCTCCGCCGGCCCCGGACCCGGACGGGCCACGACTGGACCGGTTGCGGCACCACCTGTGGTGGATGCAGCTGGTGCTCGTCACGGCCCTGCTCGCCGGGACCCTCGTGATGGGCGTCGGTGGACGGCTGGCCATGCGATTGCTCGGCGCGACCGGCGGCGATGCGGCGCAGGGTCGCCTCACGGAGGCCGATCAGGTGGTGGGGCGGATCACGGTCGGCGGGACGATCGGATTCGTCTTCTTCATCGGGGTGCTGAGCGGGCTCGTGACGACCATCTTCTGGTTCGCCACCCGCCGGTTCCTGCCGGCCGGGTGGACCGGCGGCCTGCTGTTCGGCGCCGCGCTGCTCGTGGTGCTCGGCACCCGGATCGATCCGCTCCGCGCGGGCAACGAGGACTTCGACCTGGTCGGGCCGTGGTGGCTCTCGATCGTGACCTTCACCGCTCTGGCACTGGCATTCGGGATCGCCCTCTCCAGCTACTCGGCCCGGATCAGTCGGTGGCTGCCGGTCCTCGGCCGTGACCGGCGGTCGCTGTCCTACGTGGCACTTCTCGCGCTCGTCCCGCTCTTCCCCTTCGGGATCCTCGCGGTCGTCACCGGGCTGCTCTACGTCTTCGGCGGGCCCCTCCTCGCTCGGGTTCGCTCGGCGCTCACCGGACCCACCGGCCTACGGACGACTCGTCTCGCCATCGGGTTCCTGGTCGCCGCCGCCACGCCCGGTTTCCTCCTCGCCATCGGTGACCTGGTGGGCCGCGGGCCCTGAGGTCAGCAGTCGCAGGGCAGCGACGAGCAGACGGGGCAGCCGTCGGCGTAGCGCTGGGCCGCCTCGTCCAGGCTCAACCCGAGCTGGTGGGCGATCGAGGTCACCCAGGCGAGCACGTCGGCGAGCTCGTGCAGCTGTTGCTCGGGCGTGCCCTTGCGCGCCGCCTGGGCCAGCTCGCCCACCTCCTCGCACAGCCAGGCGACCGACGGAGCGATGCCCCGGTCGGCGTCGCGATCGCCGTAGGTGGCGGCGATGGTGGCCTGGAACGCAGCGATGTCCACGGCGTCGGAGCGTACCGGCGGACCATCCACCCGCTGCCCTGGACCCGGGTCCACACTGGCGACAGATGCGGTTCCGCCTCGGGGGATGGGCCGTCGCCGGGGTGCTGGTGCTCACCGGTTGCGGCGTGGACGAGCGCTCCGACCACGCGTCCCCGGCGGTCGAGCTCGGCGCGGTCGCCGGGCTCGGCGGCCCTGAGCTCGTCAGCGCCCGCGACACGCTGCCGCCCGCGCCGTCGTCGGCCACCACCCTCACGGTCCTGCTGACCCACGACGGTGACGCGACCGATCCCGGCCTCGACGCCGCAGCCGGCGCGCTCGCCCAGCGCCCCGACGTCCGGGTCGTCGTGGTGGTGTCGGGGACACCCGTAGGGACCGCCACCACCATGAGCGGCTTCCCGGTCACGGTCGTCGACGCACCGGCCGAGGCGCTCGTGACCGGGGCCGCCGACGCCACCGGCACCACCCCCGACCTCGTCGTCGTCGGCATCGACGGGACGTCGACGCTCGGCGGATCCGAGCCCATCGCCAGCGCCGCCGCCGCCGGCGGCACGCCGGCCCTGGTCGTCGAGGCCGAGGCCGGCGAGGTCGTCGACCACGCAGCCGCCGCCATGCAGCTGCTCGAGGTCCTCGACCTGCACCTGGACGCGCTGCTCGATGAGCCGGCTGCGGTCCACCGCCTCACGGTGCCGAGCTGCGGGGCGGGTTCGCTGCGGGGCCGGCTGGACGTCCGGCCGACCGCCCCGGCAACGCCGTTGGCCGCCTCGGACTGCACGACCGCCGATCGCACCGTGCCGGGCGACGAGCTGGCCGCCGTGGGTGCGGGCTACGCCGCCTTCGCTCGCCTGCCCTGACGAACCCGGCGGCGCCTCACGCCATCCCGTAGAGGCGCTCGATCGGGAGCTCGACCAGCAGGCGACGGTCGGCCACCATGGCGGCCCGGTACTCGTCCCAGTCCTCGTGCTCGCCCGCGACGGCGCGGTAGTACTCGACGAGCGCATCGGCGGTGCCGTCGTCGGGCTCCGCCGCCGGGGTCAACAGGCGCGCAGTGCCCTCGACCACCGCGTAGGCGTAGAAGTCGTCACGGGTGACGTGGAGGCTGGCGCGCGGGTCACGTCGCAGGTTGGCCGTCTTGGCGCGGTCGGCGGTCACCGAGATGCGGACCACGTCGTCGTCACCGAGGTGGTACGAGATGTTCGACAGCTGGGGACGGCCGTCGCGCTTCAGCGTGACGAGCACGCCCTGTTGCTTCGATGCGACGAGCTGGTGAAGGGCGGCGGTGTCCATGTCCTTTGCAACCACGTCGGCGGCCGTGATGATTCCACCTGGGATCAACCGCGCTCGCCCGGCTCGACCCCGGCATCGGCGCGGAGGCGCTGCCACTGGGCGACGACCTCCTCGACCGCCATCGGCCCCAACGTCGTGGGTGGGCCCGAGACCGTCGTGCGGTTCACGGTCCGGATCCGGTCGTTCAGGTGCTCGACGAGCGAGCGGACCTCGGCCTCGGTGGTCAGCGAACCGAGTGACGCCAAGGCGGCGTCGACATCGATGCGGATCTGGATCGCCGGCGGAGGTGGCGGTGCGGCCCGCTCACGGCGGAGCTTGTCGCGGATCCAGGCCGAGTCGTCGCGTCGGCGGTCGAGGTCGCGGATCGGGCGCCCGGCACCGGGCAGGCCGTCGAAGTCACCACGGGCGATGGCCTCGCTGATCTGGCGCTCGATCCAACGCTCCCACGACAGCCCCGGTGGCTTGCGTGTCGGCGTCGACTCCTCGTCCACGGCGGCAACGGTAGGAGAATCATTTGACAGTTGAGCTCTCAGATGTTCGGCTGGGGTCGAAGGAGGTCCCGTGACCATCACCGTGACGCTGCTCGGCACCGGCAGCCCCCTCCCCGACCCGAACCGGGCGGGGCCCGCCACGCTCGTCCAGGCCGGCGAGGCGAACCTGCTCGTCGACGCCGGACGCGGCTGCGTGATGCGACTGGCTGGTGCCGGGTTGTTCCCGAGCATGGTCACCGCGGTGCTCCTCACCCACCTGCACAGCGACCACATCTGCGCCCTCAACGACGTCATCACCTCGCACTGGGTCACCAGCCAGGTCTCGACCCCGCTGCCCATCCACGGCCCGGTCGGCACCGCAGCCGTGGTCGCTGGCATCGAGCAGATGCTCGGAGCCGACGTCGGCTACCGGCTGGACCACCACGACGACCTCACCGCCGGACCGCACCTCGAGGTGGTCGAGCACGGACCCGGGGAGACCTTCACCGTCGGCACCTGCACGATGACGACCCACGCCACCGACCACCGCCCGGTGGAGCCGACCCTGGGCTACCGGATCGAGCACGACGGTGCGGTCGCAGCGATCGCCGGGGACACCGTCCCATGCGCCGGCCTGGACGAGCTGTGCGCCGGCGCCGACCTCTACGTGCAGACGGTGATCCGGGACGACCTGGTCGCCCTCGTGCCGAGCGCACGGCTCCAGGACATCCTCGACTACCACTCCACCGTGGCGCAGGCCGCGCAGACCGCGGCGCGGGCCGGCGTCAGCACCCTCGTGCTGACCCACTACGTGCCGCCGATGCAGCCGGGCCAGGAGGACGAGTGGCGAGCCATCGCCGCCGAGCACTTCGACGGCGACATCGTCCTGGGCGACGACCTCACCCAGGCCCGCGCCGATTGACCGAGCGGTCAATAGGGTGGTCCGACGATGCGTCGCGACCCACCACATGCCCCGCCGGAAACGGCGTCGCAGGTCCCCGAGCGGACCGAGGTCCCCCAGGCCCCGGTCGCGCCCGGCACCGAACCGGTCGAGCGCATCTCCACCTTCCACTCGCTCCGGTACCCCGAGTACCGCCTGCTCTTCATCTCCGGGCTGTTCATCTTCCTCGGCGTGCAGGCCCAGATGATCGTGCGGGGCTGGCTCGCAGCCGAGCTCACCGGATCCAACCGGGGCCTGGGCGGGGTGTTCTTCGGCTTCGCCATCCCCATGCTGCTGCTCACGCCGTTCGGCGGCGTCGCGGCCGACCGCTTCCCCAAGCGCACGGTCCTGCTGTGCTCCTCCGTCCTGCTCGTGCTGAGCGCGCTGTGGGTCGGTGTCGCCGACGCCTTCGGGGTGTTGGAGTACTGGATGCTGGTGGGCTCATCGGCGCTGCAGGCTGCCGGCTTCGCCATCTTCGGACCGGCCCGCATCAGCTTCACGAGCGAGCTCGTCGACCGTCGGGCCCTGCCCAACGCCGTCATCCTGAGCCAGATCAGCATGAACAGCACACGGGTCATCGGGCCGGCTGCCGGAGGCGCGCTGATCGGCGTGGCGTGGATCGGCACGGCCGGCACGTACCTGATCACCGCCGCGCTGATGGTGATCGCCACGCTGATCATCATCCCGCTGCCGAAGCAGGCCAAGGTCGACCGCAGCGACCGGCCGAGCCCGATCGCCGAGCTGCGCGACGGCATGCGCTACGTGTGCGGCAACCGCCCCGTGCTGCTGATGATCATCGCGTCGTATGCCGTGGTGATGTTCGCCTTCCCCTACATCGCGTTCCTCCCGCTCATGGCCACCGAGATCTTCAACGTCGGGTCGGCCGGCTTCGGGATCATGAACGCCGTCAGCGGTGCTGCAGCGGTCATCGTCTCGCTGCGCATCGCCGGCCACATGGGGGCGAACAGCTGGCGCATCCAGGTCCTGGCCGGCGTGACCTTCGGCGTCGGCATCGTGTGCCTCGGCATCGCCCCGTCGTTCCCGCTCGCCCTGCTCGCGCTCTTCGTCGTCGGCGGTGGCGCCTCGGCCTTCCAGGCCATGAACAACACCCTGATCCTCACCGAGAGCGAACCCGAGTACCACGGCCGGGTGCAGTCGCTGCTGATGTTGAGCTTCTCTGGCTTCGGCCTCGCCGCCCTCCCGCTCGGCGCAGTGGCCGACACCGTCGGACTCCGCCCGGTGTTCGTCGGCATGGGCCTCAGCGCCGCGGCGTCGATGCTGCTGTACCAGTGGGCCCGCCGGCGATCGCCGCGCCCGGCACCGGCCTGACGGATCGGGCAGGCTCGCACCGTGCCGAGCGTCTCCCACACCGAGCCGATCGATGCGCCGGCCGACGCCGTCTGGCGACTCGTCGGCGACTTCGCCGAAGACTCCTGGACCGGCGTCGCCATCACCTGCGAGGGCGCCGGCACCGGGGCCGTGCGCACGGTGGCGATGCCGAGCGGCGACGTCGTCGAGCGCTGCGACCACCACGACGACGGCGATCGGCGACTCGCCTACACGGTGCTCGAGGGCAACCCCTTCCCCGTCAGCAGCTGCAGCGGCGAGGTCCACGTGGCCGAGGCAGGCGCTGCCCGCAGCGAGGTGCGCTGGACCATCGCCTACGAGACCGACGCCGACCGGCCGGCCGTGGAGCGCGACCTCAGCGGTCTGCTCCGAGCGAGCGCAGGCGCACTGCGGGCGGCCGCCGAGCGCTGATCCACCGACGTATCAGCTGGCGGCCCGCTCCACGATGGCAGCGGCGTCGCGGTGGGCCGGGAGCCCGGCGACCGCGCCGATCAGCCGAGCGCGTTGGCGATCGCGACGCGGGGGTCCCGGTTGGGGTCGCCCGCCGTGTCGATCGAGTCGCGGAACGCGGTGAGCGCGGCGAGACCCTGTTCCTCGTCGAGCTCCGCGTCCATGATCCGCACGACCGAGGGGAGCAGGTCGCCGTACGCGGAGACGATCTCGTGCGCCAGGCGTTCCCGGGGACCGAGGTCATCGACGCTCACCGATCCGTCGGACCATCGGGAGGTGACAATCTTCGCCTTGGCCATGGGGACGTCGCTCTCATCTTCGAGGTGTTCGGACACCTTGATGGTACGGCGCCCGGAACAGGTTCCCTCAGCCGGAGGCGCACACTCCGGGCGACCCACCTACCGTGTCGGTGATGGCTGGGGATGTCGTTCGGATCCGGGGAGGCCAGCCGCGTCGCCGGATCGTCGTGACGTTCGCCCTGCGGGCGGGTGCGGAGCGCCGCCTGGCCGAGGTGCTCGGCGAGGAGTTCGAGCTCGTCGACATCACGGCCTCCGATGGTGACGAAGACATCGTCCTGGTGCCGTCCGCGAGCCGGCAGCTGACGGGAAAGCTGCGTGCGGCGTTCCCGGGGGCCGCCCTGCTCGTCGTGGAGGTGGAGGACGCCGCGCTCGGCGTCAGCCTCGGGGGTCAGGTCCTTCGCACGCTCGACGCGGGCGCCGACGGGTACTTCGTGGCGCGGTCCGTCGACGAGCTCGCTTCCATCGTGGACCGAGCGGCGGACCGGATCTCCTCGGCGGAGTCGGCGGAACCGGCGGCGTTGACATCCGGGGCCGACGACGAGCTGAGCCAGGTGCTGGACGTGCTCCTCCGGGATCGACAGAAGGCATGACCGTCCCCCGCGCGGAACGCCTCGTCGTCGACGGTCTCGGGCGTCTGCCCCAGTTCAGCCACGCCGGCCGCATCGGCGACACGCTGCACGTGTCGGGCACCCTCGGCACCGTCGATGGCCTGGACCTGGCCGAGGGCATCGCGGGCCAGACCACCCAGACGCTGCGCAACATCGGCCGGATCCTCGATGCCGCCGGCGCCGGCTGGGACGCCGTGGCGAAGGTCGACGTGTACCTCCACGACATGGCGGACTTCGCCGCGATGAACGAGGCCTACTCGGCCTTCTTCCACGACCCGGATCGCGAGATGGGGGCGCCGCCGGCGCGCATCACCGTGGGCGGCGCCGACCTGGCCCTCGGTGCGCTGGTGGAGATGGACTGCGTGGCGGCTGCACCCGTGGACCCGGCAGGCCCGGCGGTCGGGCGGCGCGCAGCGCTGATCCCCCGTCGGAACGGCTTCGTCGAGCACGACGGGGAGACCATCTACTTCGAGGTGGTCGGCGAGGGTGGCGTCCCGCTGGTGCTCAGCCACGGCGCCGGCGGCAACCACGCGATCTGGTTCCAGCAGGCCGCGCACTTCGCCGTGGGTCGCGCCGTCGTGGTCTGGGACCACCGCGGCTACGGCCGATCGAGCGACCACGCCGACCGGAGCGGTCCCGAGGTCGCCACCGGTGACCTGCTCGCCGTCGTCGACCACCTCGGGATCGAGCGAGCCGATCTGGTCGGTCAGTCGATGGGCGGGTGGACGAGCGTCGGCGCGGTGCTCGAGCGACCCTCGCTCGCCCGCAGCCTCGTCCTCGCCGACACCCTCGGCGGCATCACCAGCCCGTCCATCGAGGCAGCGGCGGCCGGCGCGCACCGACCGGAGGTCCCCGGCGACGCCGCCCACCGCCTCGGCCTCCACCCCGCGATCGACCCGTCGCTCGCCGACCGGGACCCGGCCCGAGCGCACCTGTACCAGCAGCTCGCCGAGACCGCCTCGGTCGACGTCCCGACGCTGATCGGGCGCCTGCTCGCCACCCGCCACGACGTCGACGACGCCGCCCGCATCACCTGCCCGGTGCTGTGCGTGGTCGGCGACCGGGACCCGCTGTTCCCGCCCGCAGCCGTGCGGGGCCTGGCCGACCTGCTGCCGGACGCCCGGGTGGCCGAGATCCCGGGCAGCGGCCACTCGCCGTACTTCGAGGACCCGGAGCTGTGGAACCTGGTGGTCGGGCGCTTCCTCGACGGCCTCGACTGAGCGAACCGGGGTCAGGATGCTGCGCCTGCGCATCGCCACAGCCCCGGAACCCCGTGGCCAGCAAGCTGGGTGCAGGGAGCTGCGTCCGTGCAACGTGATGGCCCCAGAAGCCGAGCCCGCACCGACGTGCCGCTCGACCGCCAGGATCCACTGTGGTCTGCACCGCCCCGATGGAAGCGAGCGGTCACGGGCGAGAACCGCCCGTGACCTGCGCATCCATCTGAGTCGGGTGGGGGAGATTTGAACTCCCGACCTCTGCGTCCCGAACGTTGCGCGGCCGGACATCGGCGGATGCCAGCGAACAATCACGGCAGGTCAGGACTGGCTCCCGGACTCTCGCGGACGCTGGCGCATGGCGGCGACCGCGCGATATTCGCGCGATGACACGCTTCTCGATCTCTGTTCCGCAGTGTCAGAGAACGAAGCCGGTTCTCCTGCCGCATCGGGGTGTCTGGTTTCGGAATCTGCGGGCCGGAAGAGGGCGGCCGAAGATTACATACTGATGGGCTCAGCGCAGTCCGTGGGCTGCGGCGATGCCGGGATGGCGGGAGAGCAGACGCTCGAGGTCAGCTTCACCCCATAGTTGGACGTCAGGGCGCTCACCGCGCGCTCGGCGGGTGTCTGCCCAGTCGACTGCGTCGTTGGTGAACCGTCCCGACGTGGCGATGATCACGACATGGAACGGCGGCTTCCATAGCTCCGCCTGTGCGACGACCTTGGCGATCTCGTCGGGCGGGATCGACCGGCTCTGCCAGTGCTTCGCCTGGACCATCACCCGCTCGAACACCGTCTCACCGGTCGGCGTGGAGAGCTCGCGCTCGAGTGACAGGTCCCGCCCACGGTCGGGAGCATTGGTCTTCGTGAGCCACTGCACGTTGTGGTGGTCGGGGAAGGCGCGCAGCAGGTCGTAGAGCACCCGCTCGAACCCCTCATCGTTGAGCTGGCCCCATGGCAAGCCGACCGAAGCCGTCCCCGAGACGTCGCCAGCGGCGGCAACGCCGAGGTCATCGATACCCTCGACCGGCAGTGGGTCACTCTCGGCGAACCCAGCGGCTTCGATGTCCTCGAGCACGCTGGGCCAGTCGTGCATATGGATGTCACGCCAGTCGTGGGGCTCCGCGAAACGGAGATGTCGGTGAAGATCTCCCCACCGACCACGGCGTTCGGCCGCATCGCCGATGAGCCGCTCGATCTCCTCGATGGCGTGAGCGACTTCCGCTGTTGACGGGTGCTCGAATGGGCATGCCGGATCGGGCGAGCTCGCCGCAAGGTCAGCGAGGATGCCGTCGAGCAGTGTGCTGACCCTGCTCGAAAGCTCCTCAAGGCGTCCACGGACGGCACGCCGGCGGGCCTGGCCGAGCCGGTAGCGGTAGTCGGCGAGCTCGCGCGCCGGGCGTTCAATTTCCTCCCACAGCGGAAAGGCTGGCTCGCCGATCTCGGCGTAGCCGAGGAACGCTCGACCGATCTCGTCGATGTCCGGCAGCTCGGCCCGGATGCGGAAGCCGTCGATCGGCGGGAGGGCGTCGACGAGGCCACGCCATGCCCGGCAGTGATCGTCGTACTCAGGGCTGCTTCCGGCTGCTGGGCCCTCGGGGATGAACTCGCGTGCCCGTTCCCACACGGTCTCTAGTCGAGAGAGGTTGGCGGCTGTGCGCTCCATGGCCCGCAAAATGTGATCCAGCTCCACGACGCCAGACTCTCGCACCGCGGGGCCGGCTCACGCTGCTGTAGCGGCCTCGTGGTGCATCCTGCGGCGCTACTCGCTATGGCGAGACCGTCACCCAGAACCCGTCCACCGGGCGAGTCCACCTATCGGAGCCTCTCGGTCCCCGGAGCCGGCGAAGCGGGAGACCCGAGCTCGCACGCGGTGACCGCCGCCAGGCGCATCGCCGTACGTCGCATTTCGAAGATGGGCATCCTGCCTGCGGTCACCCCGCCATCTGACGTCACACCAGCTGAGTACCGTTCAAGCGGTGCGAGCCGCGCTGAATGCTTGGAAGTGAGGAGATGACACGATCGGTGCCGATCCGACTGCGTCTGTTCGTGGTCTCGTATGCGCCGCTAGCTGCGATCCTTGCAGTCACGCACTCGACGAGTGTCTGGCCTCCGCAAGATGGCCCGGCCTTCTGGGTCTTCACACTCGTTGCATGCGTCGGGTTGTCGGACGCGTATCGGCTGCCGAAGAGTCTCCGCGCAAAGAGCAATCGGACGGTCGCGCTTTCCGACATCCACGATGAGGGCGGCGCAGTTGCGGCGTACGTCGCCACCTACCTGCTGCCGTTCTTCGGTATGGAGATCGCTGACTGGCGGTCCGCCGCTGCCCTCATCGTGTACTTCGCAGTGCTCCTCGTGGTGTTTCTCCAGACCGATCTCGCCTTGGTCAACCCGAGTCTCTACGTCATGGGCTGGCGGGTCGTGAGTGGGACCTGGCGAGATCAGCGAGTCCTTCTTCTCCTTCCTGCAGCACGGACCGTGGCCGAGAATGAGTCGATCAAGGTGGTAACGATGGACCGCTTTCTTGTTTTCGATGAAGAGGTGACCGTGTGACACGGCAGCAGTGGCAGTCGTTAGACCTCGGTGGCAAGCCCCGAATGCTGGTCGGCCGCCGGAAGAGCTCCAAGCGCATCCAGGCGAACCAGGTCGAACTGCACCGTGACCTCTTCGACGACGTGCGAGGCATCTGTCAGAGCATTCTCGGCGAGCTCGACCGGCGGGAGCCGATGCCATACGCACCGTTCGGTGCCGCGAGCGGTGATGACTACATGGAGATCGATGTGTCCGGCGTGCCACGCCGAATCGACCATCGCAAGAAGGATGACGGAGTTGGCGAGCCGGCTGCACTTCTGGCGCTTATCAGCCAGATCGACGAACTCGACTCTCTTGACGCAGGCGAACTCCGCTCCTCCGCGCCAACGATGTACGCGTTCGCCTTCGAGGGCGCCGACGGTGTCGTTGGCTTCGTTCGCAACACGAGTCCGCGCCGACGCGTCAAGCCCGGCTACCGGTACCTGCGGTTTGAGAATGCTCTGCGCCGAATGGACCCGCCGGACCTCTCGATCGATGACGAGATCGATGTCGTCGTCACACCGTCTTCAATTGCGCTGCTCTCGGTCGCTGCCTTCAACACACTCTTCGGCGACGTGGGTGTTGCCTTCACCCAGGTCCCAGCGAACACAAAGGTGCTCGCTGACGCCCTCGCGAAGTGCATCCCGCTCTCCGCGACCTCCTCCAAGGTGCTCCTCGACCGATGTGGCCGCAGGCTCGTCGACGCCAAGCGGCTGAACCACATTGCGGGCGAGCGTGCTTCAGCGCTCGAAGGACTCGGCAAGGCTGGCCTGGTCAAGATCTTGGGCGATCGCGGGTTGAAGAGGATCGTCAAGCAAGGACGGCTCGAGATCGACACCGAGACTGCGTCGGAGTTCCTCGACGCCATTGAAGGCCGTCTCTTCAACGACGACGTCACGGGGGAAGAACGTAGGGCGGACGCCTACTCACCTCGTCGCCGGAGATAGCGCCTCGTTTCGACCTCCCGACTGGTCGTAAGAGCGCTCGGGGGCCCACCACCGAGACCCTCCCGAACGGACCCGAATCAACTGCATGCATATCGCGCGCTCCGAACCTTCCACCGGCCGGTCCGAAGACGCCAATGCCGGCGCGTAGGTCTCCCAATCATCGGGCGAACCGCTCAGGTTTCACCGATGCGGACGACGTCGACGTCGCAGACCGGTGACCAAACGGCCGCGACAGACCTCGACACCAGTCCTCGTGCCTTGAGAACTTCTAGATACTTCCGGACGTTTCCGGGATGGCGTCCTACCACCTCGCTGAGTTCATCGACGCGCGCCTCGCCCCAGTCGACGAGCAGCTCGTACACCACGTCGACCATCTCTGGTTCCCCACCACGCGGGCCCAGCCGCCGCCCAGCCGAGGGGGGTGGTTTGTAGACCGACCGGAACTCCTCAAAGACGCGGTGGCAGACGTACCACCGTGGGCCGAGTCGAACCGCCTCGAGGCGCCCGTCGTGGACCATCGAGTTCACGGCGGCACGCGAGACTCCGAGCGATTCAGCCACGTCCGTCAGCGTGAGTAGGCAGGCAGCGTCGTGAGCATGTTCAGGCGGTGTCACGCCGAAACTCTGACAGCGTTGCGCGCGCAACCAGTGGATCCCGCCAACGCCTCTGCGGTAGACCATCCGCGCTTTGCGCGCGCAAGGGCGTCATGCTGGAAGCGTGGACGGGTCTACCTCCATGCACGGCAAGGTCTACGGCCGAGGCCAACGGATCGGCGACGAGGGGATCGCCGTGGTCGACCGCGCCATCACTGGACTCGGCTTGCGTTGGCACGACAGACCGAAGGACCTCGGAATCGACGGTGTGATCGAACTCGTCGACCCACAGTCTCACCGAGCGCTCAACAGATCCGTCCTCGCCCAGGTGAAGGCGACGGAGTCCGGCTTCCCCGGCGACTCGTCTGAGTCGTTCCATTTTCTCTGCACCCGCGACGACCTCGAGTACTGGAGAGGCGCCTCCGAGCCGGTCGTGCTGGTGTGCGTTGACATCCGCACCGACGAGGTGTGGTGGCGAGACATCCGCACGGCTGTCCCAGTCGGCGATCGAGGCTCGGCCCAGATTCGATTCGACAAGTCCAGCGATCGACTTAATGCGTCATCGGTGGGTGGATTCCTCAAACTGAGCCGAACATCACCCAATGCGCGAGGTTCCCACGCGGACAGTGGCCGAGTGGCGAGGAGCGAAGTTCTCCTCTCGAACCTTCTGCCGATCGAGATAGTGCCGCCTGTTGTTCACGTCGGCAATGCCGTGCGGTCCAGCCCTCGAGCTCTCGGTCCGCTCATGCGGGACGCCGGCTGTTATCGCTCGGATTGGGTGCTCCGCGGGAACCAGCTGTACTCCTTCACCGATCACCGTGAGTCCGAGTACTCACCCTTCGTCGATGGATCCGAGGCCATCGATGTCGAGCACTTCAGCCAAGCGAAGGACTTGGACACCAAGCACTTGTTCATGGATCTGCTGCGACAGACATTGATCGAGATACGACACCGGGATCTGCGATTTCGAAGTCGAAGGCCCCGCTACTTCCATTTCCGGCCGACGAGGGACCTCAAGGAGCGAAAGCTTGCCGTCGGATCCAGTACCGGCCGTTCGGTCTTCAGGGCGTACTGGAAGGACGATGAAGCCATCAACTTCTGCCGTCACGAGGCCTGTGTCATCAGCTTCAACAGAATCGACGGCCAGTGGTTTGGTGCGCTGAACCCCACCTACCACTTCACGTTCGATGGCCATCGGTTTCAGCCCTGGAGTGGCGAGCGCGTTGCGAGGATGAAGAAGCGGGAGCGGAACGACGCTGTGAGGACACGAACGAAGTTCTGGGCCAACTACCTGGCCAGTGGCAGCGAGGCGAGCCTCCTCGACTCCGGCCACCCGATCCGCTTCGGCGCGCTCCAAACGGTTGACACCGATGCCGGCATCGATGACGCCTCTTGGGGGAAGCCGGAGGACTCTGACGAGTCGGACGCTCCGACACTTTGGGACACGCAGTGAGATCCTCAGTCCTCGATGAGCCACTGCTCGAGTTCGGCGGTGGCGCCCGTCACGTCGACCCACGTCACGGCATCAGCGACTACGGCCCCGTAGACCTCCACGAGGCCGGCGCTCCGCGCCCCATCCGCCTCGGAATCGTTGGACCCAGAAGCGACATCGATGGACTTCGGCGATGGTTGGGTGAGTGCTCCGCAGGTGTCGACGCTCGAGGCGACACACATCTCCGGTCCCTGTTCCGCGACTTTCCCGGGCTGGACGACGACCGAACGTTCCGCACCACCCTGCTCACAACACACGGCACGACTCGGGCGGTCTCCGCCACGGAACTCCGGAAAGCCACGTCGATGACCCCCGGGCTGGCGACCGAGCGATGCGTGGACCTCTACCTCGAGCAGATCCAAGACCTGAACCAGACAAATCGGGTCGATGCCATCCTCGTTGCTCGCCCCGATGACCTTCACGACGAGAAGACGCAGCCGACGAACGACCCCGACGAGCACGTCGTCGTGGATCCGTTCCAGGCAGACTTCCACGATCTCCTGAAATCACGCTGCCTGGATGGGGTCCCAGCCCAGCTCATTCGGTCCTCGACTTGGGACCCTGATCGCAAACACCTACGCGACACAAGCAGGTCGCAACAAGACCACGCGACTCGAGTCTGGAATCTGTTCACGGCCCTGTACTACAAGGCCGGCGGCAAGCCCTGGCGACTCGAGCGTTCCGACCACGATCTGCGAACCCTCTTTGTGGGCGTCTCGTTCTTCCGGTCAGCGGATGAGAACGAAGTACACACGGCCGTCGCTCAGGTCTTCGACGAGCGGGGTGCGGGCGTCGTCGTCCGAGGAGGCCCAGCAGCACGAAGAAAGTCGGATCGTCAGCCTCACCTCAACCGTAGTGACGCGAAGGCTCTGCTCCTCGACGCGGTCCGCACGTTCCGCCGGGAGCATCAGCACACGCCGGCGCGTGTCGTGATCCACAAGACCTCCCAGCATGACGATCCCGAGATCGCGGGCTTCGACGAGGCAGCGAGCGAACTCGATCTCGAAGAACTCGATCTGACCTGGCTAACGGACCAGTCCGAAGACGTCCGGCTCTTCCGCAATGGAACCAACCCCGTCCTCCGGGGAACCGTCCTCAGCCTCGACCGAGAGCAGCACCTCGTCTACACCCGCGGAAGCGTCGGCTTCTATCGGGTGTACCCGGGGATGTACGTGCCCCGTCCCATCGGACTCCGCCTCGCCCGCAACGGCTCGGACCCAATGGCGCTCGCTCGCGAGGTTCTGGCCCTCTCCAAGCTGAACTGGAATCAGAGCCAACTTGATACAAGGCTTCCCGTCACCATCGGTGCGGCCCGCAAGGTCTCGAACATTCTGAAGCACGTCGATGGCAGGTCAACGACGGTCGCTCGCTACGCGCATTTCATGTGAGCGAGAGGGTGGTAAGAAGCTGCGCCGTCACCGGTACGGCAGCGAGACGCTCGATGCGTACAGTCCTCCGACCTCTGCGCCGCTGTGCTCCTCGACTGCGTCCCGCACGCCGTCTTCCTTGAGGTCCAGCGAGCGGAGGGCTCCGTCTGACGCCTCGGTGATCGACTCGATCCGCACGAAGCTGTCGCCGAAGCGCTCGGCATAGCGGGCGAGCGCCTTGAGCTTGTTCTTGGCGTCGGCGAGGTGGTCGCCGTGCGGGTCGATGATCGACACGCCGAGGCTCCCGTCGTCACGCTTCGACACGACCAGGAAGTCGGGCTGCAGTGAAGTCCAGTCTCCGTTGTCCTTCTGGTAGGCGATCCGCAACGCTGCCGCTGTGGCCCGCGCCGGATTGCGATACCAGGCGACGAAGCTCGGACGGCCGATCTCGGTCTCGACGACGGTCCGCTCCCAGCGGTTGAGCGTCGCCGGAAACTCGCCGGCGGCGTCGGTGTAGATATGGCCGGCGAAGGTCGGGAGGGGGTTGCCATCGCCGTCCTTCGTCGCCGTCTTCACGTTGTCGCGCAGGATCAGGTCGACTGGCTCGGGGTCGACCGTCTGCTCCTGCACTCGGAGGTAGTCATTCCGGGTGGCTCCGGTCGTGTTCTTGATCTCGACGGCGAACTGCTCGAGGCGATCCTGCACCCAGCCGGTGGCGGCGGCGTCGAGCGCCTGGACGACCTCGTCGATCATAAGCAGGGCGGCGACGCTGACGCGGATCTCGAACTTGTCAGCCTTGGCTCCGGCCTTCTCGACCTGATGGGCGTAGTAGTCCTGCCCGGCCCCTTCCTTGATGCGCTTGATGACCTTGCGCGTGTCGCGGTCGATGTCCGAGAAGTGGGTCCTGACCTCGCGCGTCGTGCTCTCGAGTTCCTCGCCAACGGCACTGAGGCGAGATCGGTGGATCTGACCGGTCTCGATGTCGGCGACGTTCTCCTCGACCCCGTCCTCGTGCTCGGCGGCGAGGCCGTCGAGCCGCTTGTTCAGCGTCTTGGTGAGGTGATTGCCGGCCCCCGGCATGAGCGCTGCGCCGCTCTTGTCGTCGGTGAGTAGCTGGGCGAGAACGCGTGCCCGGCGGAGTGGACTGGCGAGGATGTCCGGCGCGGGAAGGCCCTTGAGCGACTCCAGGGTCTCGAAGACTGCCTCGTCGAGTTCCGCATTGCGCTCGAACACCTTGGGGTCACGAACGACAGCGGCGCCGAGCGCGCCTTCGCCGTTGGCCTTCCCCGATCCCTCGAGCTCGGCCTTGATCGTGCCGAGCTTGGATCGGTCGAACTGGGGCAGGAAGCAGGCGACGGAGTTGAGGGCGTCGTCCGTCGCGATCCGATGAGCCAACGGCTGGCGGACCATGCGGCCAACCACCTGGGCGATGTGGGTTGCGTCGGAGGCCGGTCGCTCGGAGTAGAGCACCTCGGCTCGCGGGCAGTCCCAGCCGGTTGAGATTGCGGTCTTGGCCATCACGACTCGTACGTCGGTGTCGTCCTGGATGGACTCGGGATGCACCCATCGCAGCGTGCGGGTGTCGAGTTCGATCGGTTCGTGCTCGCCGAAGACGTGAGCGACGGCGTGTGGGCCGAGTCCGGGCCACTCGGACTCGAGGACGTCTACCAACTCGCCGAGCTTGTTCTTCGACGCCTTGTCCGGGACTTGGAGCACCAGGACGGGCAGCACGGCAGGCTCCCCTGTCTCCTCCGAGTACGCAGACCACCGGGCCTCGAAGTCGAGCGTCGACTGCACCGCCTCTCGTAGCAGGGTCGATCCGAAGCTGCCCTTCTCGTCGGGTTCGTCGAGTCCGATCTCGTCCTTGACAAGGCCAGAGGCCCGCACCTTGTCGATGTCGACCTGGACCGGCGGGTAGTCGGTTCGGTCGGTCGCTCCCTCCATGGCCGAACGGAAGCGCTCGATGGTCGCTGAGATGCCCCAGACCATCGGGGCGGCAGGGTTCGAGCCTGACCTTCCGCCGATGATCCGCTGCACGATGGTCTTGCGGCCCTGAGCGGCCTTCATGCCCCGGTGGGCCTCGTCGAGTACGACGTAGAGGTCGGTCGACTCACCGTTGATCGTGTTGGCGAGGATGTCCCAGAACGAGTGCTGGCGAAGGTTGTTCCCGCCCTTCGACAGACCTGCAGTCTTCGAGAGCTTCTGGATGTTGAGGAAGTAGACCCGCGCTGGACCGAGCTCCTCGTCCATGAATCCGTCGTCGAGGATGACCAGGCGTGCCGGCTGGAGCATGTCCGAGCCGGCGATCATCTTGTTGCGGGTCTGCCGGTTGAGCGCTGGGTCGTCGGTCACCCACAGGAACGTGGCTCGCGGGTCGGGATCGACGCCGAGGTCGGCGGATCCGTGAATGAGCGCCTCGATGACCGCCGTTGCGATGACCGTCTTGCCGGCCCCGGTGATCGCCGAGAGCGCGAACGAAGACCGATGCCCGTCCTCCCAGTCCCGCCGACCTCGGACGAGGTTCTTGATGCAGCCGGCGGCGGCCTCGCGCTGATAATCGAAGAGCTCGTACCGCACAGCTACCGCCCTCGGTTGATCGCGAAGGTCGACAGATAGTTCTCGTAGAGCCTGACGACATCGACGTGCGTTGGAAGCTCGGCGGCAACCGACGCAAAGACTGACGGCGAATCCGTGACGACAAACACCGTTCCCGCCGACTCCGGCAGCTTCTCAACGAACCCGCGCCAGCGATCCGGATCGAACAGGACCCCGTAGTGATCCGTGCAGTCGTACGCCTTCGGCTCGCCCTCGGCATCGCACCGCTGGTCGATCACTGGTCCGCTACCACCGGCGCGCATCCAGAGGAGTGGGGCAACCGACTCGTAAGCCAGATCGAGTTCCACCTCCTCGATGTCGAGATAGCGAAGCTCGAGAAACTCAACGTTCTCGTCGAAGCCGTCAGCCATCGGGAACTCGCCCCCGAACCTGTAGTCGCCGCTGACAGCTTCCCCCTCTGGGGTCATGCCGGTGATCGCAGCCTCGACTCTCGGTCGAGTGATGTACTCGAAGATTCCGCGGCTCTCCCAAGCTGGATCACCGATCCGGAGACCTTGCCGTGCGAGCTCTTCGGCTTCGTCAGCAGAAACCTCGTTGTTCGTCACCAGGATCGAGAGTCGTCGGCCGGAGTCTTCACGATTCAATCGAGCGACGGCGTGAGCCGTCGTGCCCGAGCCACCGAAGAAATCGAGGACAACCGCCTTCCTGTTCTCGCCAACGGCGATCCTGATCGTGTCTTCGACGGCGTACAACGACTTCGGAAACGGGAACCGATGGCCCGGCGCGAGTGCGTTCAGCAGCGTGGTCCCATAGCGCTGCGCGTCGTGTGAGGCAAGGTTCCACTGAGTGAGCGGCATACGACGCTTACCGTCCGGGTACTTCGCGATGACACTGCCGTCCTTGCGCTTTCCTGAAACAACCGCTCGGCCCGCCTCGATGTCCGTGATTGGCCCTGTTCGGAGATACGAGATCACGTACTCCTGCGGTCCACCCGGCTGGTGGCGACCGACGCGCACGTATCCCTTCTCAAGCCGCCGCTCGAACGCCTCCCTCGTCAGCGCCCAATTCATCTCGGTGCCGTCCTTACGAACGGGGAACACGGTTGCACAGCCGTCGCGGGCTTCCACTGTCATCCGGTCAACGTCGCGTGGGAGCGGATCGCCAGTGCCTGCGACCGTCTTGGACTCGTGGTCGACGAAGATCGGGTAGAACTGCCGCGGCCGGGTCGGCCGAATCGACGAAAGGTCTCTCCTCCGGAACGGCTCCCACTCAACAGGGACGGGTTCTGGCGTCTCAGGAGCCATGGGCTGGACCACAAGGTCGCCGAACTGCAGGAAGAAGATGTACTCGTTGGTGCGCGAGAACTCGTTCTGTCTCCCCGTACCGGCGGGATTGATGACGGAGCTCACCATCTGAGTACGGACCTCGGGGAACAGTTGATCGAGAAGGAGTCCCAGGCGATGAACCTCCTTCTCGTCGATCGTCACGATGAGGGCTGACGCATCGGGGTTCAGCAGATCTCGGGCCAGTCGGAGACGCCGCTCCATGAACGCGAGCCATTTGCTGTGTCGGTAGCCGTCGTCCGCGTCGACATAGTCGTTGTCGTACTTCCAGTCGCGTGCACCCGTGTTGTAGGGCGGGTCGATGTAGATGCAGTCGACCTTGCCGGCGTGAGTGAACCGCAGCGCCTCGAGGGCGTGGTAGTTCTCCCCCTTGATCACGACGTGGGCGGGCTTGTCGCCGCCACGATCGATCGAACCGAGGCGGCGAAGGCCGGGGTAGATCGGTTCTCCGAACTCGGCGACCACGACGAGGTCGTCGCTCGCGATCTCCTCCGTGCCGCCGTCGATCGCCAGGACCACCTTGTCGCCCTTGACCCTCAGGACTTCCTGCGGCGCCTCCTTTGCAGGTGAGCCCCGCCGGACGACCTTCGAGCCGCGCCGGATCGGATGGTCGGGAAGCCGGACTCGCTCGGGAAGGTGCGATTCGAAGACCAGACCGAACTGGCGACGTCGCCGGAGCCGTTCGATGTGGTCTCGTAGTTCGGAGCGGAGTCCAGCGTCATCGACTCGCTCGAGTAGGGCGTCGAGCTCGTCCGCCACGAATACATCTCCCTTCCGCCGTCAAGTCTCACGCGCGCCGGCTGGCGTGCGGCACGGACACTAGGTCCCGCTACGGCCGGGATGCGGCTACCCGCGGTCGGGCACGACGGTCCGCGCTCACGGCCCGCTTGAGCGAACCCGAGAGTTCATGCGGAAGCTGCAATCGTTCTTTCGATGAACGGGGCCAGGGAGCAGATACCGGTACCGGCGAGCCGGTAGGGCGGATCGGCGACAAACGTGAGGTCCAGCATTCCCGAGTCAGGCATGGGGCGAACCGCGGCGATGGCTGAGTACCACACGGGGTACCAGCTTCCGTCGTGGAGAACCAGTAGGCGACTGGAGCTGACGACGACCCGGATCTGGCCGAGCGCCCTCCATTGCGGCATTGCCTGCCTCTCGGCATCTCGACGGCGCCGTCGGTTGGACGCCCAGCTAACGATCGCCGTGGCAGCAAAGAGCAGCGGGCCGCCCACCATGACGGTCCGGTGCTCGTAGGGCACTTCGACGGCGTGAAAACGCCAGCCGAATGCACTGGCGTCGGCATAGGCCAGCTCACCGTCTTCGAGCGGTGCGTCCTCAACGAGGATCGGGTGGAGCCATCCCCCGTTGTCGAGGGCCCGCGCAAGCTGGCGAGCTGCCTGAGCCTCGTCGAAGGGTGGCGGAACGCCGTACGTGGCACTACCCATGGTGCTCTCGCTTCGTCGCAAGGCGGCGACGCATCGCTACGGCTGGCGAACCGGTGAAATGGGCCTTGAGTGGCTCCACAACATCTCTCCCGTGTTCGACGGTGTGAGAGCCGGACTGCGCTCCAAGGCCCTGGACGAGGTCCGCAGGCTGTACCCAAGGTACTCCGCCGCTCTGACTGTCGGAAGGGATCAGCGCTCCCGGCGGCACCTACCGCGACGGCGCGGCGCGGGCCGGCTGGTGCTCGACCTCGGCGAGCGCCCGCTCGACGGGCGCCACAACGGCACCGGAGACGGGCACGGCGTCCCGTGAGTCGGCGCTGAGCAGCGTGTCGTTGATCTCGGCCTGGCGGCGCCGAAGGCGGTGCAGTTCGTCTTCGTGCTCGAACGGAGTACCAATCCTCGCCTCGGCGCGCTTCGCTTCGTCGACTGCGGCTCGATGGTCGACGGTCGCTGACTCGAGTTTGTTGTCGAGTCCCTGGATACGGCGCTCGAGCCGGACGACGAGCGATGACGCGACCTCTGGATCCTTCAGATCCTTGGAGTCGAGTCGCGCGACCTCGTTCGTCCCGACGACGGTGACGACGACCTGGTCCTCGATGCGTCGATCGGCCTCCGCCTCGATGTCGAGCCCGGCGAGCTGTCCGACAGAGAACGTCTTGCTTCCGTCCATGCCGAGCGCCGCCAGCCGGCCCGAGCACAGACGTAGCACGTGCTCCCCCGCGTTAGCGCGCTTGGTGTGGCGCACACCGTCGACGGTCATGGCGAAGCGGTCGCCACGGGTGTCGACGCGCCGCTCGATGAGCCCACGCAAGGCCTCGATCTGCGCTGCCTCTCGGTCGGCCCGGGCACTTGCAGTGTCGAGGGTCCGACGGAGGCGGTGCTGGTCGTCGAGGTGGGCGCGTTCGAGACGGGTCAGTCGGGCAACGTCGGCGTCGACGGTGGCCTTCTCGAGGATGAGCGGGTCGCCGGTGGCGAGGGCCTTGACCTCGGCGTAGGAGAGGGCCTGGTCGCCGATGTCGTCGACGTCGCGGTCGGTGGCCCGGCCGGCGGCGATCTGGTTGATGAACGCGGCCTTCCGCTCCACGGTCTGCCACATGTAGATGTCGAACGATCCCTCGGTGGCGTAGCGGATGACCCGCACCTCGGAGTTCTGGTTGCCTTGGCGGAGGATGCGGCCGTCGCGCTGTTCGATGTCGGCGGGGCGCCACGGGCAGTCGAGGTGGTGGAGGGCGACGGCACGGGCTTGGACGTTGGTGCCGACGCCCATCTTCTCCGTCGAGCCGACGAGCACGGACACTCGGCCGTCACGGGCTGCGGCGAACAGCTTGGCCTTCGCCTCGTCGGTGCTGGCCTCGTGGATGAAGCGCACCGACGACTCGGGTACGCCCCGGTCCGCGAGTAGCGAGCGGAGCTCGTCGTAGGCGTTCCACCCCCTGCCGGTGGGAGTAGACGCATCGCAGAAGACGAGCTGCAACGCGCCGGTCCGCTCGCTGGGCTCTCCGAGGTCATCAAGGTACCGGAGCTCCACGGTCTCTCGATGGATGGCGGCGATCCGGTCGGCCGCAGCGGCGAGCTTGCCGCCGCTGGGGTCAGGCGGCTCGCCGACGAGACGGAGGTCAAGGGCGGCGCGCCGACCGTCGCCGCTGATCTTGAGCATGTTGTCCTCGGTCGGATCCACGGCCCTGTTGCGGACGGCCTCGGCTCGGGCGGCGAGCTCGGTGACGTAGCCAGTGAGTCGCTCACTCGCGGGAACGACCACGGTCTCCGGTGCGTCGCCGGCGAGGGACGGGAGCGGCAGGTCGAGGTCGTCGTTGGTGCGCACGTCGGCGACCTGGCGGTAGAGGGTCAGCAGCTCGGGCACGTTCTGGAACCGGGCGAAGCGGGTCTGCATGCGGTAGCTGGCACCGTCGGGAGCGAGTTCGAGCGCAGTGACGGTCCGCCCGAATGTGGCGGCCCACGAGTCGAACGGTCCGAGGTCGACGTCGGCGAGCACGTCGGGCTGCAGATAGCTCTGCATCGTCCACAGTTCGGCGATCGAGTTGGCGACCGGCGTCGCTGTGGCGAAGGTGACGACTCTCGGACCGTGTCGGCGGCGGAGCGCCCAGAGCTTGGCGTCGAGGTCCTGGGCGCGCTGTGAGCCGGGATGCGCCATGCCCTCGATGGCCGAGTCGACCCTCCGGTTCTTGAAGACGTGCCCTTCATCGACGAAAACGAAGTCCACGCCGGTCTCCTCGAACCGGATGCCGTCGTCCTTGCTGTGGCTGGCGAGGAGGCGCTGGTAGGTCTCCTCGAGCTGCGCGATGCGTCGTTCCAGCCGTTTGACTGAGAGTGCCTTGCCAGAGCGCGACTGGTCGAGCGCCGCCCGTGCCCGCTCGAGTTCCTCGGCCAGGTAGCCGGCAAGCAGCTCGCCGCCGAGCGGGATGCGAGCGAAGCCGGAGTGGGTGAAGACGATGCCGTCCCAGTCACCTGTGGCGCAGCGGGCGACGAACTCCTTGCGCCGGCCCTTGGACAGCCTCGACTTGTCGGCGATCAGGACCTTGGCGCTCGGATACGTCTGGATCCACTCGCGACTGAACTGCTCGAGCATGTGGTTCGGGACGACGACCGCGGGCTTGGCGGCAGAGCCGAGACGACGAAGCTCCATGGCGGCCATGACCATGGTGGCGGTCTTGCCGGCACCGACGGCGTGGGCGAGCAGGGCGCGCCCATCGGTGAGGATACGGGCGACGGCGTCGCGCTGGTGCTTGTGTGGTCGGAACGTGTCGGCCAGGCCGGGCAGGCTGAGGTGGCTGCCGTCGTGGGTGGGGACGACCACGCTGGAGAACAGTTCGTTGTACCGGCCGGCGAGGCGGGCGGCCCGGTCGGGGTGTTCCCAAACCCAGGTGGCGAAGCGGGTGGCGATGGCGTCCTGCTTGTCGCGGGCGGCGATGGTCTCGGCGTCGTTGCGGACGCGCCGGCCTTCGACCTCGTCGGTGACGGTGTAGAGGCGTTGGTTGAGGCTGGCGTCGAGGAGGCTGATTGCGTCAGCGCGGGCGGTGCCCCATTCGGAGCTGAGGGTGACCGACGCGCGCCGTCCGGCCCGCAGCGCGATGGTCCATCGGCCGAGGGTCGCGAGGTGTTCGACCTCCACCTCTGCGCCGAGCACCTCGGTGCAGAACGACTCGATGTCCTCGGCGGGGATCCACGGGGCGCCGAGTCCGGCGTGGATCTCGCTTGGTTCGAGCTGGCGGGGCAGCACCTGTTCGAGGGCGGTGACGTTCTCTGCCCACCGGTCGTCGACGACGGCGGCTTCGCGTGCCGCATCGAGCTTCCGGCGGACATTGCCCGACAGGTACCGGCTCGCCGGAACCAGATCATGGGTGGCCGGGTCGGTGTAGACGTGTTCTCCGAGCTCGCTCCGTGCCGTCTCCGGGTCGGTGCCGAGCAGCTCGGCGATGCGATCGAGGTCGACGGCGCCACGCTCGTCAAGGCAGACCGCCAGAGCTTCGGGCGCGGTGTCGACGCCGAGTCGTTTCGCCGGTGGGCTGACGACACGGTCACTGAAGATCGCCGCGGGCCGGGCCAGTTGGGTCTCGTCGTCGAATACCTCGAGGGCGGCGACGAGGGGCCAGTCGGGGTCGTCGCGGAAGCCGCCCATGCGGGGGCGGAGGCGACGGGTGATGTCTTCGCCGGTCTCGGGGTCGGTGCGGCCGGTACGGGCCGACTTGAACCGGTTGAGGGGCCCGTACAGCCGGACGTAACCGCGATAGCGCTCCGAGAGTTCCTGCTGCGCGTCGGCCAGGGCCGCATCGGGGCCTCCATCGACCTGGAGCGCGAGGACCGACCGGGCGGCGTCACGCAGTCCGATGAGCCGGCGCAGCTCCGGGGCGTCGCGCTTGTAGCGCGGCTCGTATCTGACGGTCGCGCCGCGCTCGATCCGGCCGATCCCGCCCTCCACGAGCACGAAGCTGCCCTCCTGACCAGTCGGAGCATCATGGGATGGGGACGTCTTCCCGGACGGCGTTGCGGCCACGGGCACGGGCCGGAAGTCGAGCCCGGTGCGATGCGCACGGTGGATGATCTCGCCGAGCGTTCGGCTGAGTTGCTCGTCGAGGTTGCCGTTCGCTTCGACGGTGAGTTCATGGTTCCGATACATGCCTCGGCCGGCTGCGAGCCGCCCGAGCACGTGGTCGGGGTGGGCATCGAAGTACGCGCTGATTCGGATGGGTTCCTCCGCGGCGAGATCGGCGTCGACGGTGCGGGTCCAATCGTCGGGACACGGGGTCTCGTCTGTTTCGCGGCGGCGCAGGAGCAGCAGGTCGCAGACGACGCCCGTGCCGGCGGCGGCCTGGAAGGCGCCGGCTGGGAAGCGAACAGCACCGACCAGGTCGGCGAGGCCGTGCATCTCACGCCGGGCGGCGGGGTTGCGGGCATCGAGCGTGTAGCGGGAGCTGATGGCGGCGACGGTCCCACCCGGTCGCACGAGGTGGAGGCTCTTGACCAGGAAGTAGTTGTGCAGTGCGTGACGGCCTCGGTTGTGGACGGGGTCGTGCGGGGTCACCTTGGCGAAGGGGACGTTGCCGATCGCCAGGTCGAAGCTCGTGTCGGCGAGGTCGAGGTGTTCGAAGCGCTGTGCGAGGATCGTGGCACCGGGGCTGTAGAGGTGCTGTGCGATCCGGGCCGTCGCGCGGTCCGCCTCGACGCCGACCACGGCGCATCCGGGTGGTGCCAGACCGATGAAGTTGCCGGCGCCACAGCCCGGCTCGAGAACCCGGCCGCCGTCGAAGCCGAGGTCTCCGACGGCACGCCAGATGGCCTGAATGATCGGTGCCGGCGTGTAATGGGCGTTGAGAGTGGTGCGGCGAGCCTCGGCCCATTGCTCGTCGGTGCCGAGCAGGCGACGTATGGCGTCGCGCTGCTCGGCGAGCTCGGCGCAGCCGTCGTCGAAGACCTGCGAGAGGCTCCCCCATCCCGACCAGCGAGCAAGGATCGCTTGGTCGTCCGGGTCGGCGACGCCGTTGTCGCCGAGTCGGGCGAGGACTTCGAGGGCGGCGATGTTGGCTGCCAGCTTCGCCTTGCCGCCGGACGGAGCGAGGTCGTCCTGGCCGGATGGACGGAACGCTACGGAGTCGAGGCCGGCGTCTCGGTCCAGGTGCCGTCGAGCGTGCTGAGCGTGTCGTTCACCAGGCTCAACCCGGTCTGCGCCTCGGTGCCCGACGCCGCGGACGTCGGTCGCCTCTCGTCGGGGCCGGACGGAGTGAGGATCTCGGCCATGACGATCTCCTCGGCCTGCCGGAGGGCCTGGTAGCTGCGCTGCCGGTAGTCCTCGAGGTTCTCCGTCTGCGCTGGTTGCCCGAGGATCTGGTCGCGCAGTTCCGTGATCGCTGTCTGCGCCTGGTCGCCGATCTCTGTGAAGTGCCTCACGGGATCGTTCATCTCGGCCAGATCGGCCGGTCGGTGGTGGCGGTAGTGGTCGTGTGCCTGTCGGCTGTACCGGTTCATGTTCGGTGACCTCCTCGAGCCGGTTCGGCTCGGTGTCGCCTTCGGGGAGCGACTCGAACAGCGAGAGCTGTTCTGCGCCGGGCTCGCTCCGATCCCGCACCGCAGGCTACCGCCGGGCAGCAGACAGCGAGCATGTCGGACCTGCAGCGGGCGGGAGTTGCCGGTAGCGAACTCGGCAGTCGAGCAAGGTCCCCCGAGCCGACGCGCACGGTCCCCACTGGATGGCCTGGACCTCAGCCCTCGTCGGGTGAACATCGTCGACGCGGACCGCGACGAGAAGCGATCCGACGATGACGAGTGCGGAGGAATCGTCAACGCCCGCCTCACATGACACCGCTTCACCCCTGCGGATCGGCATGCGCAGGTTCGCGGTGTGCGAGAAGGCGTGGCTGGCCCGGAGGTCGTTCACCTGGAGGCGGTTGGCATCGAGGTCGAGGAGCAGAAGAGGCCAGCCGTCGAGGTGGCATTCGAGGGCGCGCTCAGCTCCGGAGGGCACGGTCATCGCCAGGCGGCTGACGAGTGGCTCGGTGTCGCTCATCGGATCAGACCCCGGCCGGGCGCCTCGACGCGCACCGTGTCGAGGAGTTGGCGCATGGCGTCGGCGCGGTCGCGGATCCAGAGCTGCGAGCGTCCGTCGGTCGCGGTCGCTTCCCAGCCACTCGCGGCCAGGCCGTCGTGCACGCCGTCGCCGGCCCGGCCGCGCATGAAGCAGACGTCGTGCCGGCGAGGGTCGTACACGATCTCCATGTGGCGGTCGTTCCACAGTCCGGCCGGTTCGGCGACGTGGCCGGGCGGGCATGGGCCGGATGGGTCGCCGTCCGGTGGGGCGGGTCGCAGGTACGGGTCCATCAGGCGGTCTCCTTCTGCTTGGCGGCCTTCTCGGCGGCTTTCTGGGCGGCGGGGGCGTCGAAGTCACGGGGCACCCGGGCTGACAGGCGACGGTCCTTCCACCACGCCCGGGTGCGGATGTGCGCCGGCGGCAGCGTCCCGTGGATCAGGAGTGCACCACCCGAGCGCATCTGCCGAGCGGCGTGGGGCGGGACGAGGGGCAGGTGTGTGGTGGCCAACTGCGTCGAGTCCGGGCCGTGGTGGCGTGTCCGGCTGGTGGTGTCGACCTCGAAGTCGCCCAGCACCTGGGACAGGTAGCGGAGCGCGATCGGGTCGGACTGTCCGCCGTAGAAGACCTTGGAGAGGTGGTTGGTGATGATGGTGTCCGAATGGCCTCGGTAGGCCTCCTCGATCTGAGCGAGCGATTGCCAGATCGTGACGAGCAGCACCCCGAGACCAGCGAGCGTCGACGCGTACTCCGGCAGCGCCCGCAGTGGGGTGTTGCCGGCCTCGTCGACGACCACCAGGAGCGGTGGGTCGAGCGGCCGGTTGGTCCGTGCGACCTTCAGGTAGACCTGCCGGATGATGTCGTTGAGCAAGCCACCGAATGCCGGCGACAGGCGCTGCTGATCCTCGATCGGCGCGCAGAGGTACACGGTCCGCTCGCTCTCGAGGAGCCAGTCGAGGTTCACGCCGATGCCCTTGGACGCGGCGGCGACGCCGGGATCAGCCCATGGCCACACGACGCTCTGCGCCGTCGCGTAGACCGAAGATCGGGTCCGCTCCTCCATGCGCCAGACGCTCAGGAGCGACCGCGCCGCCTGCGCTGCGCCATCCCTGATGTCTTCGTCGTCGTCACCGATGAGTTCGTCGACGAAGGTCTTTACCTGGCCCTTGCTCGCCTCGCTCGGGCTGTCCTGGACCATGACCCATTCGCAGACCGTGGCCATGTCCAGGCCCTTGTTCGCCGCGACCCACAGGAGGCCCGAGAGCAGGATCTCGGCCTGGGTGAGCCAGAAGTCGAGGCCGCCCTCGACGTTCTCGCCCCGGGGTGCTGCGTCACACAGAGACCGCGCCGCCCGCTGTGCGCCGATGATCGACCTGGCCTCCCGCAGCGGGGTCCAGCTCGCTGTCGTCATCCCGGTCGTGCGTGTCGGGTCGTAGACGAGCACCTCCCCCCTGCCCGCCCGCCACGTGTATGTCGTCGCCAGCAGGTCGGCCTTCACCGATGAGAGGACCGCCGGGCCGTGCCAGTCGAGGATGCCCCCGACGGCAGCGGTCGTCTTTCCCGAGCGTGACGGACCGATCAGGGCGACGGCCCCGCGGTCGCTCGCCCGCCCACGCCGACGACGCCTGGACGGCTTCTCCGTCGCCACCAGCCTCCGGCCAACACGGCCGAGCACGAAGCGTCCGGTTTCCGGTCGACGGATCAACATCGGGGCGAGATCGCGAGCCGTTGCGAATCGGGACCGTGCGTCAACGCCGAGCGGCTGGCGTTGAGCGGTCCCCACTCGACGGCGGAAGATACGCAGCGCTGCGACGAGTGCGACCACCATGACGAGGGCAACCGCCCCCGTGACCGGCCAATACACCGCTGGGCCAGGAAGCGAATCTCCAATGGGCGACCGCCATGCCGACGCTGGATCACTCATGTGCGCCGGGAGGCGAATGCCGGCATCGACCGCGTCGCCGAAACCGGCCGGGAAATCCTGTCCGACCGTCCATGCCGAGAGTGCAGCACCCGCCCACACGGTGCAACCGAAGGCGAGCAGTGCTACTGCTGCCGCGAGCAGAAGCGCCTCGCCGGGGCTCAGACCGTCTCGTTCCACCCCCCACTAAGCCGCTGAGATCACCAGATCTCGCGACGAATCTCGCACGATCTCGATTGCGTCGTCCCGACGGTGCTTCGCCGGCCGCAACCCAACGGAGCAGCTGGGCGCCGACGATGGCAGGACCGCTCGCGCCAGCGACCACCTCGTGGGACGCCTACCCGACTGCGAGCCGCTTCGCGTTCAACCTGGCCAGCCGAGGGGATTGGAGCGCCCACCGGCGCACGAGCAGGCTGTGGCCGTGGCCCAACCTCGAACTACCCAGGTCGCCCTTGCCGGTCGTGTTCGTCCCGGCGATTACATCGCCCGGGATGGACGCATTGTCGAGATACTTCGCGTCCGTCGCGCCCAAGGCAGGAAGCCTCCGCAAGGCGAGAACCTCCACCTCGTTGGTGCGGACGAACTGATCAAGGTCAACAGCCTCGAGGGCGTCCGCATCCTGTCCAGAGGCGACTGACCTAGCGAGCCCGCCGTGCGGTCGGGGCCGAACGGATTCACGTCCACCAGCGCGCACGTCGACCCGGTGGTATGGGGCACACCGAGAGGTACGCCCCGACCGGCACCTCGGGGGCAGTGTCCCGTGCTGATATCGCCGTGCGGTAGGGGGCGCGTTGGTGTCCGGTGGCGCCGACACGACACCCGACTGTTCAATCGTC
>Ga0208490_100283_pt1 | contig 39018 bp, 36 predicted proteins | sample SubbioAug_CSWold_FD_184818 | JGI IMG/M metagenome (GOLD analysis project Ga0208490, IMG submission 184818) | Serpentinite rock and fluid subsurface biosphere microbial communities from McLaughlin Reserve, California, USA - CR11Aug_CSWold (SPAdes) | ecosystem: Environmental > Terrestrial > Deep...
GACCCACAGCTTGCCGTCCTCGCGTACCAGCTTGGCGGAGGAGATGTTCATCGACGGCGAGCCGATGAACCCGGCCACGAACAGGTTGTTGGGCTGGTTGTACAACGTCTGGGGCGCGTCGACCTGCTGCAGCCGGCCGCGCTTGAGGACCGCGACCCGGTCCCCCATCGTCATCGCCTCGATCTGGTCGTGGGTGACGTAGACGGTGGTGACACCCAGCCGGGCCTGCAACGCGGCGATCTCGGCACGCATCTGGACCCGCAGCTTGGCGTCGAGGTTGGACAACGGCTCGTCCATCAAAAACGCCTGCGGGGACCGCACGATCGCGCGACCCATCGCCACCCGCTGCCGCTGCCCACCCGAGAGCGCCTTGGGCTTTCGGTGCAGATACTCGGTCAACCCCAAGATCTCGGCCGCGTCCTTGACCCGCCGGTCGATCTCGTCCTTGGAAGTCTTGGCCAACTTCAACGCAAACCCCATGTTGTCGGCCACACTCATGTGCGGATACAGCGCATACGACTGGAACACCATCGCGATGTCGCGCTCCTTGGGCGAGAGATCATTGACGACCTGCTCACCGATGTAGAGCTTGCCGCCACTGATCTCCTCCAACCCCGCAATCATCCGCAACGCCGTCGACTTCCCACACCCCGACGGACCCACCAGGATCACGAACTCCCCATCCGCGATCTCCAGACTCAGATCGAAGATCGCCTGCGTCCCATCCGGATACACCTTCTGCACATCCTCGAACACCACGTTCGCCATACCGCACCTCCCGGTCGCTGCGTGTTGACGCTAGCAGCCTGCCCTCCTAACCTGCACGTTGCGCATACGATGTGCACATGATGCAGGGAGGACATCGTGACGCTGACCCGGCGCTACACGCTCGCCGCACTGTTCCCTGCGCTGCTACTGATGCTGGCGCTGGTGGCGTTCCCCACGATCTTCATTTTCACCCTCAGTTTCCGGGACTACGTCCTCACGGATATGACCTCGCCCCGCGGTTTCGTGGGCTTCGCGAACTACGCGCGGCTCCTCGGAGACTCCAGATTCGCCTCGGCGGCCGGGCGAACAGGCGTGTTTGTACTCCTCTCGGTCGGGACGTCGCTGGTGGCCGGCTTGGCGCTGGGCAAGTTGCTGACCACCAAGGCACGGGGCGTCGGATTTCTGCGCACGGTCATGATCGTGCCCATGGTCATCACCCCGCTGGTCGTAGGTGCCGCCTTTCGGTTCATGCTCGACTACGACCTCGGAGTCGTGAACTGGTTCCTGTCGACGATCGGGTTGCCCAAGCTGGGCTGGCTCTCCCAGGCCACCCTCGCCCTTCCCACCGCAGCGCTCGTCGATGCCTGGCAGTGGACTCCCTTCGTCGCACTCGTCGTCGCCGCTGGGCTCGAGAGCATCCCAACCGACCCGATCGAGGCGGCGCAGGTCGACGGTGCCAACTGGTTCCAAGAGCTGCGGTACGTGACGCTGCCGTTGCTGCGGCCGCTGTTGGTCGTGGTTCTGCTGATCCGCACGATGGATGCGTTCCGAGAGTTCGACAAGATCTACATCATGACGGCCGGGGGCCCCGGAACGTCCTCCGAGACACTGCCGATCTACGTCTGGCGAGCAGCCTTCAACTACTACAACATGGGCTACGCGGCCGCTGCCGGTGTCGTGATGCTCATCGGCATCACGGTGGTGTCCGCCCTGATGGTCGGACGCACGCGAGCGCTGGAGGTCGACCGATGAGCGCGCTCAAGCGTCCCATGCTCACTCTCGGGGTCGTCGTTGCGCTCGTCGTTGCGCTGTTCCCCATGCTCTACATGGTTCGCATCGCTCTCAGCGCACCGAACCAGTGGCGGACGCCGACGCCCGAGTGGACCGCACCGATCTATACGGACTCGTTCGCATCGGTGTGGGCCGGTCGATTCCCGTCGCTGCTGATGAACAGCGGAATCCTGGCCGTCGGCTCCACACTCTTCGTCATGGCGGTCGCCTCGCTCGCGGCCCACGCCATGGCCCGGCATCCCTCGGCAAAGCTGCGAAAGAACGTCATGTTCTTTGCGCTCTCGACCAGGATGGGCCCCGCCGTCGTCTTCGCTCTACCCCTCTTCCTCATGATGACGTCGCTGAACCTGATCGACAGCCGACTCGGAATGTTGGCCGTCTACGTCTTCTACAACCTGGCCTTTGCCATCTGGCTCCTCCACGGATTCTTCTCGGAGGTTCCCCGGGAGATCGAGGAGGCTGGCCTCGTCGACGGCCTGTCCTCGTTCGGTTCCTTCTGGCGGATCGCCGTACCGAACGCACTCCCGGGCATCATCGCCACGGCGACGCTGGTCTTCATCCTGACATGGAACGAGTTCTTCTACGCGCTGGTGCTGACACGCCGTGCCGCTGCGACCTATCCGACCGCCGTCCCCGGATTCTTCGGGGCATTCACGGTCCAGTGGGGTGAGATGTTCGCTGCCAGCACGCTCGGCATCATCCCACCGTTGGTGTTCGGGTTGGCGATGCGCAGGTACCTCGTCCGTGGCCTATCGATGGGAACCGCACGATGAAGAACCGCCTCCGCATCTGGCTCAAGGATGGCTACACCGTCGAGGTGATCCACCGACTCGGACACGAGTTCTCGCGAGAGACCGGTATCGAGCTCGACATAACAGTCGTCGACGAAGTCACTGCACACGATGCGTTCGTCCACGCTGATGCTGCTGACCGCCCCGATCTCACCACTGTGCCGTTCTGGTACCTGCCGGAGTACGTGAAGAGCGGCTACATCCGCTCTCTGGCGGACACCCCAATCGACATCGATCTAGGTGGCTACCACCCGGCAGCGGTCGCAGCGATGACCGTGGCCGACGAGCCCTGGGCCGTTCCTCACACGCTGATCGGTGGGATGCTGGCGATCCGCAAGGACCTGGTAGACGAGGTGGGACTCGAAATGCCGACATCGCCGACCACCGCGCTCGAGGTGACCGCACGGCTGTCCGAGCACGCGGGCATCCCTGGCCTGCTCGTGCGTGGCGCCCCGGAATTCCCTTCGTTCGGGACCTACGCCGGCTGGGCCTGGAGCGACGGTGTGTCGCTGCTCGATGACTTGCCGGAGGTCGTGGCTGAGACGCTGGCCCCGCTCATCGACCACCTCCGCGCCTACGGCCCTGCCGACGCCGCCGAGCTCGACTACATCGTCGCTGGCGAGCGCTTCCTTCGTGGCGACGCTGCGGCCCTTTTCGATACGACTGGCTGGGGGAACTACCTCGAGGATCCGGCTCGATCCGCGGTGGCAGGAGACGTCGACTACTGCGTGCTGCGCGGCAAGCATGCAGCCGCGCAGTTTCTCTACAGCGAGGGGCTGGCGGTCACGGCTTGGTCCGACCGCTTGGAAGAAGCGGCGTCGTTGATCGCCTGGCGTCACAGCGACCCGATCCTGCAGCGTGAGGTGCTCGAACAGCATCGATTCGACCACCCCCGCCTGGACGTCAGAGGTTGGGGGGCGACGGCGCGCCACGCCAAACAGCGTGGGATGGATCGCTATCTCGCCACGCTCAGCGAGGCTTGGGACGCGATCGATCCGGAGTACTTTCCGCGACGAGAGGACTTCGCCGAGCGCGGTCGCGCGGTCGCCTTGGCCATCAGTTCTGCCATCGCGGGTCGTAGCGATCTGCTCACGGCGCTCAAGCAGGCGGGCTCCCGCTGACGATGCGGCCGCCGACAACCGTGCACCGGGGCCGCGACAGGGCGCTCACGTCGACCCCCGGGTCGCCATCGAAGGCGGCGAGATCGGCCACCATCCCGGCGGCCAAGCATCCGACCTCGCCCTCGACGCAACGGGCATTGACGGTGGTCAGCGTGCCTAGCACTTCTCGGGCGCTCATCCCCGCTGCGTGCAACAGGGCGGCTTCTTCTGCGAGACCGCGCCCGTGGGGATTGTGCGTGGTGCCGGCGTCGGTCCCAGCACCGATGACCAGGCCAGCGGCAACCAGGCGCCGCAACGACGCCGCCTCCCGAGGGGCGTGGGCTCGGATCTTGCGTACGGTCTCGGCCGGGCTCGACTCGATGGCATCCGACGTTACGAAGCGCTCGGTCGCCACGAGGGTCGACACGGCGGTCGTCTCGGACCCCAGGAGTGCTTCCACCACCCGGTCATCGACGTTGCTCATGTGTTCAACGGTGTCGCAGCCAGCGTCGATCGCGGCAAGGATTCCCTCGGTTCCGTGCGCGTGCGCGGCTACCCGCAGCCCCGCAGCATGAGCGCTGCTGACCGCAGCCTCGAGTTCCTCCCTGCTGGCGAGCAGGTCGCCGGGGTTCGAGCCCGCCGTGATCACTCCACCGGTCGCAAAGAGCTTGATCCAGCTTGCGCCACGAGTAACCGCCTCTCCTACTGCCGCGGTCGTCGCTGCGGCGCCGCGTGCTTGGATTGCGATGAAGTGGCCGTGTCCGCCCGGCGGGGTGATTGCCGCAGCCCAGCTGACCCGCAAGTTCGTCGCGTCGAGCACTTCGGGCATCAGGCCATTCGGCGAGCCGAGGTCGCGGATGGTTGTCACCCCGTCGGCCAGATGAGACCGCGCGTTGGCCACCGCTCGCGCGGCCAGCTGGTGCGGCTGCTGGCTCTCGAGCGAGGCGACGACGTCCGGGCCTCCGTCGAGGGCGAGGTGGACGTGCAGGTCGATCAACCCCGGGACGACCGTCCCGGGCAGGTGGATGTCCCCGGCGGCGGCTTCGGTCTCCCGCTCGATGGCGGCGATCCGGCCATCCTCGGTGGCCGCGATCCGGACGCGCGAGCCCAACTCGAGGGTTGGACCGAGGCGCGCCTGCGACGCGAAGTACCACGTCATGTTCGTCTCCTCAGGAGGTAGAGATGGTGGCCAACGTCCTGGTCGTCGGTGTCGGCGATTTCGGTCGGCTGCATGCTGCGATAGCTGCAGAGGGGCCAACGACCACGCTTTCGGCGGTGGTCGACGTCGACGCCGCCGCGGCCAAAGAGGTCGCGGATCGGTACGGCACTTCGGCCTCGCTATCGATCGAGGATGCACTGGCGACGGCGCCGGTGGATGTTGCGATCGTCGCGACGCCGGAGCATCTACACATGCAGCACGCCCTGGCGTTGATCGAGGCAGGCGTCCCGACGCTGATCGAGAAGCCGGTCAGCCTCGAACTCGGTGACCTGGAGACGATTGCCGCAGCCGCACGGGATCGTGGTGTCCCCGTGGTGCCCGGGCACGTCTCCCGGTTCTTGCCCGATGTAGCTCGACTTCTCCAGACTGTGGATCGGCCGAGATCGATCGTCGCGAGCCGTCTGGTCCCTGCTGCCCGCCGGGCACTGCACGGGCGTACCCATCCAGCATGGATGGCCATGGTCCATGACCTGGACCTGGTTGCAGCGATGCTCCCTGCCGGGCCGGTCGACGTCGTAGCGGAGACGCGTCGTCGTGACGACGCGGGAGAACACGCGGATCAGTGCTGGGCGATGCTCAGTTGCGAGGCTGGTCCCGTGGTCCTGTTGGAGAACGTCTGGCTGTTCCCTCACGAGCGGCAGTACATCGATGCCCGGCTCCGCGCCATCGACGACCACGGTGTCCACGAGGTGCGGATGCCGGCGACGGATGGCTTTGTAAGCATCACCGCCGGCGGGGACCATCGGCCGAGCAGCGCGATCGACGGCCGGCTCGGCGAGCGGCCGATCGGTGCGCTGTGGCAGCAGCTGCAGCATCTGGTGGATGTTGCAGACGGCAGTGCACTGCCGATCGTGACGCTCGACGACGCCAGGCGAGCGGGCGTCCTGGCCGACGCGGTGGTGCGGGCCGCGTCCACCCGGACTCGTATTCACGTTCAGCTGCGCTGAGCGATCAGTTCGAGTTCCACGGGCGAGTTGCCGGGGAGCCACGACACCCCGATGGCGAGTCGTGCGTGTCGTCCCCGCTCGCCGAGGACCTCGAGGAGAAGGTCCGACGCGGCGTTGACGACCTTCGGCGCGTCGACGAATCCGTCAGCGGCGGCGACATAGCCGTTCATCTTCACGATCTGCTCGACATTCTCGAGACCGACGACGTAGTCGAGTTCGGCCAGAAGGTTGATGCACGTCAGACGTGCCGCCTGTTGCGCCCGCTCGATGTCGACGTCCTCACCGCAACGTCCGACGACCACGGTCTCGCCATCGACCGTGGGGGTTTGTCCGGAGACGAAAACGAGGTCACCCGCGACCTTGCCGGGCACGTAGCTGAACTTCGGCTCCGGCAAGGTCGGCAGGTCGATGCCCAACTCTTCGAGACGCTTCGCAATGGTGTCGTTCACCTATGGTCCTTATCTCCCGACAGCCATCGCCGGGGGTTGTGGTTGGTCAGCTGATCGATCTCGGCATGAGAGAACCCGGACCGCTCGAGCAGCGGCAGGAAGACCCGTGACAGGTAGGCATAGTCCGAGAAGGTGTGAGCACCGATCTCCGGCGGCCCGCTGAATCGCGTGACGGCGTCGTGGCTCAGCAGCGCGCGCTCGAGTCGGTCGCTCTCACGCAGGGTGCGCAGCAACGCGACCCAGTGCCCATCGGGGTGGAAGTGGTGATGACCGATCCGGTCCAACCCGACGTAAGCGCCGCGCGCCGTCAACCGATCGACGTAGGCAGGGGAGTCCTCCTCGAATCCGACGTGTGAGATCAGCACGCGTTGCAGCGGGACCCCTTCCTCCTCGTAGATGTCGAGTTGGGTGTCTCCGAGCCCACCGGTGGTGTGGCTGACGATGCAGGCGCCGGTGGCCACGCTTGCCATGGCCGCCGCCCGCAGAACCCGTTCCTCACTGGTGGTGAGCTCCGGGCCGGTCGCGGCCTTGATGACGCCGGCCGGCCACGTCGTCGCACCCGCTCCGTGGCGAAGCTCGCGTATGAACTGGTCTGCGAGCTCCTCGACACTGAGGGCACGTACCCAGCTGGGTAGGGGGGCCCACGCTTCGCAAAATGAGCCGGTCGCCGCCACGATGTGGACCCCGGTCCGCTCGCTGACGTATCGCATGACGTCCAGGTAGCGCCCGTAGCTCGGCGGGGTGCAGTCGACGAGAAGCTCGACCCCCGCGTTGTGTGCAGCCTCCAGCCGCGTGCAGATCTCTTCCAGCAACGGCTCGGTTACGGGATCGCGGGGTGCGCCCGTCAGGTCGCCGTAGTCGATCAGCAGGTGTTCGTGCGGAAGGATCACGCCGTGGATCTCGTCGAGCGCGATCCTTCCGCGCACGGTCTGTACGGTGTCAGGCATCTGGTCCACCTCCGGCGAAACTCGATCCGTAGTCGAAGGTGGCGGTCAGCCCGCCGTCGACGATGATGTCGGTGCCCGTGATCGCTTCGGCGCCCGGGCCGAGCAGGTGGAGCACCGTTGGGGCCACATCCTGGGGCGTCAACAGTCTTCCGAGCGGCTGACGGGCGATCAGACGTTGCCGGGCGACCTCCCCGTCGGGCAACGAGGCGAAGTGCCGCTCCAGCAGAGGGGTATCCGTCGATCCCGGGCTGACCGAGTTGACGCGCACCCCGTACGGCGCGAGCTCCGTTGCCAGCGCGCGCACCATGGCGACCACTCCACCCTTCGAGGCGACGTAGCTGGCCGCCGAGTCCTGGCCCACGGATGCGCTCACAGACGCGATCGCCACGACGGAACTGCGGTTTCTGATCAGTAGGTCCCACAGCGCGCGGGTCGCCGCGAAGACGGACACGAGGTTGATCTCGAGTACCCGACGGAAGTCCTCGACCGAGGTGTCCGGGACCGGCGCGATCATCGCCGTGCCTGCGGAGTGAACGATGCCCCGCAATCGAAGCTGGCCGTGGCGCAGGGAGTCCGCCAGTGAATCCCAGCCATCGACGTCGGTGACGTCGAACTTCCGGTAGTCCATGTGGGCCAGCGGAGCCGGCGGCTCGTTGAGGTCGAGCCCGAGGACGCGGACATCCGGGCCGAGCCGAGCGGCGACCTCCGCGCCGATGCCGGACGCCGCTCCGGTCACGATGACGAGTTCGTCCATTGTTCGACCTCCTCGTGCAGGTTCTCGATGCCGGCGGCCAACTGAAACGCTTCGGTGTCCGTGTTCGGCAGCGGCCGGTCGCCCGTGAGCGTGTCGCGCCAGCCCGCCCCCGTCAGAACGGCGACCACGGGTCCGCTGCCCCGCCAGTCCAGGGCCGCTCCCAGCGCAGCGGCGCTGGCGAGTTCGACGTCGATGCCGTCCGTCGTAGCCAGCAGTTCGCGGTAGCGGTGGAGGTCGTCATCAGCCCAGGCGTTGACGCTGCCGCCCGACGAGCGGATCGCTTCCAGCGCGAAGGTTGCCTCGTGCGCGTATCCGGACAGCCGGTCGGCGATGGATCCGGCACTCGTCTCGACCGGCGCCGTCCAGGGCGCGACCCGTTCCGCCGCACTCGCGAAAGCGGCGGCGATGGGGGCGCAGCCGGCTGCCTGACCGGCCAGGAGCGCGGGAAGAGCGCCTCCGGCTTCCACGACGCCGTTACCGGTGCCGATCAGGACCGGGCCCACACTGATCGCGGCAGCGACTGCGCGAGGTGCCTGGCCAAGCTGCGCCAAGATCTCGCGCCCGATCTCTCGGCAGGCGTACTCAGTCCCGGACGAGTGGAAGGTGGACGCCAACTCCTTGAGGCCGAAGCGCTCGGCCAGGAACCGGGCGAGGGCGTAGGCCTCGGAGGGGTCCTGGCCGTGACGCAATAGCGCCGTGCCACGGAGCCGGAGGGGTCGGAGTTTCGCGTCGTCGAGGGTCGCGGGCACGACCACGAGCAAGGGGAGGCCGCGCTGCAGACACGCGGCTGAAGCCGCGACCGCGGCGTTTCCTGAGGAAGCGACGATCGCGCCCGGGAATCCCTGGTCGACCGCCTCGCCTGCCAGATGGGCCATGACCCGGTCCTTGAAGGTGCCGGTCGGGTTCGCGCCCTCCACCTTGAGCCACAGATCCTGTGCCAACCTCGAGCGGATCAGTGGCGTGCCTGCTGCTGTCGAGACGACGTCGCGCAGCGGTCTCAGAGCGACGTCACCGCACACATGGCAGACGCCTGCCCCTTCAGCGTCGAGGTTCGAACAGCGGGTGCAGCGGGTCGTCAACTCCATCGCAGCGCCCGTCCAACAGGTTCGAGGCCTTGATGTTCGCCGTCAACGATCACCGGTCGACCACCGATGACGAGGTGCCGAACGGCATCGGGGATCGCAAGGTGATGATCCGGGCCGTCCGCGAGCCGTGAGGGATCGACGACGACGATGTCGGCGAGCGCACCCGGTACGAGACGACCGACGTCGAAAAGGTGGGCCGTGTCCGCAGACGCGGACGTCAGGTGCTGCACCATCTCAGCGACAGAGACATCGACCATGCCGTCGCGGGCCCAGCGCAGCCATCGCAGGAATGTTCCCGTGGCCCGCGGATGGGGGATCCCAGAACCCATGAGGCCGTCGGAGCCGCCGCGGTGGCGAGGGTCGGCCGCGATGAGCCTGACGTTGGCGAGGTGTCCCTGCTCGATCAGGACGGCCGGTGCGGCATCGCGGCAGAGCTCAACCACCATCTCGCCGGGCGTGTGACCTCGGTCGTTCGCCGCGTCGACGAGCCGACGGCCGTCGAGGTCCGGGTCCTGGGTGCCCGCGAGGATGAACCCGTCCCAGCCCACGGCGACTGTGGCTCCCGGCCCCCGCTGGTCCAGGTCCGCTGCGATCTCCGGTGCGCGCACACGGAGGAGCAAGGGGCGCTCCGATGCCGGTTGTTCGAGCAGCCAATCCGGCAGGAAGGACACCAGGAAGGTGCATGCGGCGGTGTAGGGGTAGCTGTCCCACGTGATCGGCAGGTCAGCGCCGACGTGGTCCAGCCGATCGAGATACGCCGCAGCGGTGCCGTCCCGCCCGGGACCGGAGACGTGGAAGTGGGAGAGATGCAGGGCTCCGCCCGCGGGTCCGGATGCGATCTGGATCGCCTCATCGAGCGCCGCGTCCAACCCAGGGCCGTAGTCGCGCAGATGGGTGACGTAGGGAAGGCCGCGGGAGGCGAACGGCCCGTACGCAGCAATGACCTCCGTCGCGTCACTGTTCCGCGCTGGCGGATAGCTCAAGCCGGTCGAGAGGCCGACCGCGCCTTCGCGCACCGCTCGCTCGGACAGGGACGCGAGTTCGCGAAGCTCGCTCTGGGTGAGCGGTCGGTTCGCCAATCCAGCGATCTCGATCCGAGCGGTCCCATGGGACGCGAGGGTCGCAACGTGGCTTACCGCGCTGCGTCCCAGGACTTCCAGGTACTGACGCGTGCTTGCCCACTGCTCGCGCGGTGGGTCACCGGCAACTGCTCGCATGAGCTCGCGCACCAGCTCCAACGTCTGGGCGGATCCCGGCACAAACCCGAGCCCGTCCTGACCGACAACCTCGGTCGTGATCCCGGCAGCGTGGCGTTCGCGCATCCCCGTCCCGGTGATCACGGCGAGGTCGGCGTGCGAATGGAGGTCCACGAATCCAGGGAGGACCCAGCACCCGCTCGCGTCCAACGAGCGGGTGCCCAGAAGTGCTGGCGGCTCGGTCAGCCGGTGCTGGGCGACGGCAATGTCACCCAGCACCGGCTGCGACCCGAGTCCGTCGAGGACGGTGCCGCCACGGATCGCGAGATCGATCACTCGAGGTAGCCCGCGCGCTCCATGAGCTGTTCGAGGTCGGCCTGGATCGAGTTGAGTGCCGATTCGACGTCCGTCGACCCTGCCATCACCGACGACATTCCGGCCGCGAAGGTGTCGCCGATCTCCGCGAACTCCGCGTAGAAGGGCCAGTGCTCGGCGGTCGCGTTGTCCCAGCTCTCCGGCAGGATCTCAGTGAAGTCGGTCAGGTCGTTCTCCTCGGCGTACTGCGCGTAGGTGTCGGACTGGAGAACGCTGAGGTTGGGGACGTCGGTGCGCCCGATCTCCTGCAGTTCCCGTGTGGTGACCTCCTCGGACATCCGCCATTGCAGGAACAGCCAGGCCGCTTCCTTGTTCTCGGAGAACGCGCTGATGGCCAGCCCCTCGTTGTACAGCCACTGCAGGTGGTTACCAGCCGGCCCCACGGGCTGGGCGAAGCCCACACGGCCGGCGACCTGCGACTGGTCGGGGTTCTCGAAGATAGTTCCGAACCCCGAGGTGTCGAACATCATCGCCGCGTTGCCCGATGAGAAGACCTCGCCTGCCTGTGTGAAGGTCAGGGAAGGCGCATCCGCCGGCCCGTAGTCACGCATCAACGTGACGAAGTCCTCCATCGCCTCGATCATCTCGGGGCTGTTGGCATGCGGCCGGTTGTCTTCGTCGAAGAGGATGGCGCCGTACCCGTAAGCCCAGCCGAGCAGCGTCCCTAGTGAGGCGAACGTGGGCGCGCCGCGTGCCACGAACGGATTGGCGTCGATGCCTGCGGCGGCCAGCTGCTCCGCGGCGGCCAGGATCTCGTCCGTGTCCTGCGGCGGGTCGATCCCGTGCTCCTCGAAAAGGTCGGTCCGGTAGAACAGCATCCCGCCGATGATGGTGTGCGGGAGGGCGTACAACTCGCCGTCGATCGTCATGGACTCGAGCGCTCCCTGCGGGATCGCGTCCATGTCCAGCCAGTCGGTGGCGTCGTCGAGGTAGCCGTCCAGCGGCTCGAGCCATCCGGCCCGGACGAATTCGGGCATGTTCCAGAACGACGCCGACGTCACGTCGTACGCGCCCGTCTGTGTTGTCGAGTCCAACACGAACTGCTGGCGTGCCGTCGGCTCGTCATAGACCTCGATGTTGACCGTGATCCCGGTCGCTTCCTCGAAGTCGCCGATGAACTCTTGAATCGCTTCGATCTCGTAGCCCTCCTTGAACAGGAGGTTGAGTTCCGTGCCCTCGTACGCCCTGACGCCGTCTGCGGCCTCGGTGTCGTTCCCCTCGACGGCATCGTTGTCGCCACAGGCCACCAGCACTAGCGAGGCCGCTACCGCGAGCGCCGCCGATCGTCTCAATCGCTTCACCATGATCTCCTCGTCCCACCCAGTCTGCAAAATGCGCACATCTTGTGCGTATACCGCTTGACACAGTATCTTGCCGCAGACCAAAGGTGTCAAGGGGAGGACGAAGCGTTGGAGCCGCGAAACGACGAACCCAGCGACCGTGACGCCACCTCCTGGGACCTGGTGACCATGGGTGAGACGATGGTGGCCTTCGTCGCAGAGCCCGACGGACCAGCCCGCTTCACAGCGACCTGCATCGGTGCGGAGACGAACGTTGCGGTCGGATTCGTGCAGTTCGGAGGTCGTGCGCTCTGGGCCAGCCGGCTCGGCGACGACGCGCTCGGCCGCCTCGTCCGCGACACCGTCACCGCACACGGCGTCGAAGTGGCCGTGGACTGGGATCGCGATCGTCCGACCGGAGTCGCGGTCAAGGAGATGGGCGATGAGGGCACGCGCGTCCGCTACTACCGATCCGAGTCGGCGGCGCGGCAGTTGGCGCCTTGCCACGTACCTGACCTGACCGGCAGCAGCTACCTGCACGTCACGGGCATTACGCCCGCACTCTCGTCATCCGCGTCGGAAGCCGTCGATGCCGCCCTCGCGTCCGCCAAGCAGAATTCGGTTCGGGTCAGCTTCGACGTCAACCTGCGACCTGCCCTCTGGCCCGATCTTCCGACGGCGGGCGAACGACTCCGAGATCTGTGCGGTCATGCGGACCTCATCTTCGTCGGTTCGGATGAAGCAGACGCGCTTGCTGGAACGTCTGAACCGCGGGCATTCGCCGAAGCCCTCGGTCTCGCGCCGGACCAAGAACTGGTATTGAAAGATGGGCCGCGAGGAGCATTCGTCCTCCACCACGGCCAGCTCGAATGGGCAGACGCCTATTCCGTCCCCGTCGTCGATGTCACGGGCGCTGGTGATGCGTTCGCCGCGGGTTACCTCGCCGCCATGCGGGAGGACCAACCTCCCGGGGTGCGGCTGCGATGGGGACATTGGAACGCCGCCCGGGTCGTTCAGCTCGTCGGGGACATTCCTCCCATCGCCTCGTCGGAGGAGATGGATCGGGTACGGTCGCTCGACTTCGAAACGCCGCTTCTCGCCTAGGTATCTCGATGAGTCAAACGCTCGATCGCGCCCTTTCGATCCTTGAGCTGGTGGCCGATGAGCCACAGCGAATCACCGACATCGCCGCAGAGTTGGGGGTCCATCACTCGACGGCGCTCCGACTGCTGCACACGCTGCGCAAACACGGTTTCGTGCACCTCGAGACGGACAAGCGTTACCGGCTCGGAGCCGCCATGTTCCGGCTCGCCAACCAGGCGCTCGAGGTCATCGACCTCCGCGACATCGCCAAGCCGCACATGACCGAGCTCAGCCGCAGGACAGGCGAGACGGTCCACCTGGCGATCCTCCAGGAGCGGCAGATCGTCTACGTCGAGAAGGTCGAAGCCCTCCATCCGGTCAGGATGTACTCGCGCATCGGTGCGATGGCCCCCCTGCACTGCAGCGCCGTTGCGAAGGCAATCCTGATGGCGGCGGACGACAACCAACGCAAGTTGTTGCTCGATGGCTACGAGTACCGGGAGCACACGCCACGCACCATCGCGTCCGAAGAGGCGTTGCTCGCTGAACTCGTGTCGTCCACCCCCCTGGGTTACACACGCGACAACGAGGAGCACGAACCGGGCATCCACTGCATCGCGGCGCCCATTCGAACCGCCGACGGATCCGTCGTCGGCGCGGCCAGCATCACCGCGCCAACCAGCCGGGTGACCGAGGACGCGCTGCTCGCATACGTCCCCGATCTGCGGGGGGCGACCGCCGCGATCTCGAACGATCTGGGGTGGCGAGCATGAGCGAGGCGCTACGCACGATCGCCATCCTGCGCGGGTTCGACCCCGCACGCACCTGTCAGATTGCCGAGCAGGCCTGGTCAGCAGGAATCGACCTTGTAGAGGTCCCCGTTCAAGATCAGGCAGGCTGGAAGTCCCTCGAAGCCGTCGCGGCCGTGCAGGGCCGCGGCAGGCTCGGGATCGGAACGGTCCTTCATGTCGAGGACGTGGCCCGCGCAGCCGAACTCGGGTGCTCCGTCGTCATCTCGCCAGGCCTCGACCCCGCCGTGCTTGAAGCCAGCCTCGCTGCAGGGCTCGTTCCACTTCCTGGAGTATTCACCGCGAGCGAGGTTGCCCTCGCCGTGAGACTGGGTCTCGACACCGTGAAGCTGTTCCCCGCCTCGACCGGCGGCCCGTCTCACCTGAAGGCGCTCAGGGGGCCATTTCCGAGCATCTGCTTCATCGCCGTCGGCGGTGTCGATGCAGAAAACGCCGCGCAGTATGTACGCGCAGGCGCCGCTGGAGTCGCGTTCGGATCCAGCATCGAAGGGTTGATGGCCTCGCCCGACCCCGCAACGGCCATTCGCAGTCTGCACAGGATGCTCTGACCGCACCGAACTGCTCGGCGCGTCAGTTCACCGGCAAACCGAGGTCGCCCGAGCCGGGCAAGGCGACGACGGTATGATGTGGTCATACCGTCGGAAGGAAGTCTCGTGGCAGTGCGGAAGATCGCAGTGACGCTGCCTGAGGAGCTGTTCGAGATGGTCGAGCGGCTGCGACAGATCGAGCACCGATCGCGTTCGGAGGTCTTCCAGGAGGCGCTTCGCCGCTACTTCGGTGAGCCGGTGTACGAGCCGACCGAGCAGGAGCGCCGCTTGTTGGACGAGGCGCTCGCGGCGGTCGAACAGCACCCTGAGGCTGGCCGACCGTGGGCGGTGGTCCGGGACGAGTTGTTGGCCGAGTGATCGCCCTGGTTGTTGGGCCGGCAGCGGTTGCCGATCTGACAGAGATCCATGCCCACTACGACACCGTCGAGGACGGGCTGGGCGGGCGCTTCGTTGGGGCGCTGGACGAGTTGTTCGCACGGCTGGCGACGTTCCCTCGCAGTGCAGCGCTCGTGGCCGGCTACCTCGATGTCCGCCGTGCGGTCGTACGCGGATTCCCCTACGTGGTGTTCTACCGGCACCGGCCAGACCGGATCGACGTGCTCCGGGTGCTGCACGCGGCCAGGGAAGACGCCGACCGGCCCCACCCGGACGAGCCCTCGCGTTAGAGATGTCGGCTGGCGTCCGGCAGTAGGCATTGATCGCCGTAGACATCCCAGGGGCGGTAGATGTCAAGCGGCCTGTTCGGTGACCTTGTTCTGACGGTGGGCCCAGGCGGTGTGTTCGTCGTAGCGGGTGCGGGTGCGTAGGCAGCCGTGGAGGATGCCGACCAGCCGGTTGCCGAGGGCGCGCAGCGCCTGATGGTGGAGGTCACCGGCGGCGCGGCGTTGGTCGTAGAAGGCTCGGCAGCCGGGGCTGTGGGTGAGCGAGCAGAACGCCCACATGTCGATCGCGTCGTAGAGTCGCCGGTTGCGGACGTGGCGGGCGAGCACGGCGCGTTTCTTACCGGATGCGACGGTCAGCGGTGACGTGCCGACGAGATCGTGGTCGAACGCCACCTCAAGACGGCCACGCTCGTGACCTCCAACCGCGAACCGGCCGAGTGGCTCGGCGCGCTCGCCGACCCGCTACTCGCCCAATCCGCCATCGACCGGCTCCAGTCCGCCGCGTGGGAACTCGTCGTCGAGGGCGAGTCCTACCGCCGCCGTCAGAAGCCGACCCTGACCACCGAGAAGAAGGCACGTCGTTGACAGCCATCATCGCGCTGAAGATGCTCTACCTGCGGCCGGCCAACAAGCCGAGGTGGTCCCTACCTCGTGGCAACCGCCTGGTCCCATCAACGTGGCGAGCGACACACCTGCCGTTGTCACGACTTGTCACGACTTGTCACGGCGGCCGGGGAATCGTGGGTCATCAGGTCTCTCGCGCGACGGTCGCCCTGTGCTCGGCCAGGCGGGGCGTCTGGCTGCGAGCGTACGGGTTGGCTTTCTCTCCGGATGCTCTTGACGTGATCGCCACCGGCGTGATTATCTTTGGTCACTAAATTTAGTGACTGGAAGAATTCATGTCGGTGCAGATGCCGGAGGGAGACCGGAGTCGGGCAGCTGTGCTGCGCATGATCGCGTTCGAAGGCCCGGTCGCTCGGTCGGCCATCGCGGAAGGCCTGCAGGTCTCGCCGGCGACCGTAACGGCCATCACTCGTGAGCTCATCGCGGCAGGCCTGGTCGAGATGGCGGGAAAGGCCGCGGCAGCTGGTCGAGGTCGGCCGTCGGAGCTGCTGGCGATCGTTCCTGGTGCGGTTTCGCTGCTTGGCGCGAAGGTCATGGAGGACCACGTCACATGGGTGCTGGCCGATCTGCGCGGTGACGTGCTGCAAGCGGGTGCTGTGACGTTCGATCCCCGCCCCGAGGATCCGGCGGGTCGGCTGGCTGGCGTGCTCGCTGAGGTCATCGGCGGTGTTGACGGCTCACTGCTGGGCGTGGGGTTGGGGGTGCCCGGGACGGTCGCGACCGATGACGACGGCATCGTGACGTCACCGATGTTCGGCTGGCACGCGTTGCCGTTGGGCCACCGGGTGGCCGAGCGGCTGGGCTTGCCGGTCGTGGTCGACAACGACGTCAACACGCTCGCGGTTGCCCAGCATCTGTATGGCAGCGCACGCGACCTCGACGACTTCGTGACCGTCACGGTCGGTCGTGGCATAGGGCTTGGCATCTTCCTCGACGGGGCGTTGCGCCGCGGCCAGCGTGGCGGGGCTGGCGAGCTCGGTCACACCCTGGCGGTTCCTGACGGTCCCGTGTGCGACTGCGGTCGCGCCGGCTGCCTCGAAGCGGTCGCAGCAGCCCCGGCCATCCTCGACCGCGCGCGTGCCAACGGACTGCTGGGCGCAGCCGAGGGCATGGACGTGCTCGTGGCGGCGGCCGAGACTTCCGGTCCCATTCGTGCTGTGTTTGTCGAGGCGGGCGCACACCTTGGCGTGGCCGTGGCCGATCTGGTCAACCTGCTCGCCCCCGGCGCGGTGATCATCTCCGGCGAAGGTGTCGCCGCCTGGTCGTACCTGCGCGCCGGGTTCGAGCCGGCCTTCGCTGCGCGGGTGCTGCCGGTCCACACCGACACCACCATTGTCGTCGAGCCGTGGGACGACCAGAACTGGGCACGTGGGGCTGCCGCGCTGGTGTTGCGCTCGGCATACGCGTCCGCAGCTGACTTCGCACGGCCCGAACTCGACATCCGCAACCGCCTGCACGGCGTCGCAACGGAGGCCACGGCATGATCGTGGGTGACCGCGGCTCGAAGAAGGCGCTGACGATCACCGCGTTCTTGCTGCCGTCGTTGCTGCCACTGACGCTGTTCACGCTCGGGCCGATGATGGCGTCGATGGGCATCAGCCTGCTGGACTGGAATCTGCTGACCTCGCCGGAGTTCGCCGGCGTCGACAACTACATCCGGTTGTTCGGTGATGCCGAGTTCTGGGCCGCAGTCGGCCACACGTTCCAGTTCCTCGCGATGTATCTGCCCCTGGTCTTCGTCGGCGGCCTTGGAATCGCGCTCGGGCTCAACCGCGGCGTACGGGGCGTCGGAATTCTTCGCTCGCTGTACTTCCTGCCGGTGGTGACCTCCTGGGTCGTGGTCGCGCTGGTGTGGAAGTGGCTGCTCAACCCCGGTAGCGGCATCGTGAACACGCTGCTCGGGTTCGTCGGCATCGATGGGCCCGGCTGGTGGACTGACCCCGCATGGGCGATGGCGTCGGTCGTGCTCGCGTCCGCGTGGAAAGACCTCGGCTTCGTCATGGTCATCTTCCTGGCGGGGCTGCAGGCGATCCCGCAGGACTACTACGAGGCGGCCCTGGTCGACGGTGCCGGGTGGTGGGCGCGCTTCCGTCATGTCACCTTGCCGCTGCTGTCGCCTGCCAGCTTCTTCGTGCTCACGATCAGCCTGATCAACGGGTTCCAGGTGTTCGACCAGGTCTTCGTCATGACCGGGGGCGGGCCAGCAGGCGCGACGACCGTGATCGTGGAACAGATTTATGCCACGGCGTTCCGCTACAGCGAAATGGGCTACGCCGCAGCCATGAGCTGGGTGCTGTTCCTCATCGTCATCACCGTTACGGCCATGCAGTTCCGCTACCAGGACCGGTGGGTCCACTATGCCTGACCCTCTGCTGACCGCCGAGCCGGCCAAGGTCCATACACCAGGACCAGGCGCCATCGACCTCGGCCGCCATCCGCGAACCGACGGCTCGCGCCGCACGCGTCGACGTGCCGCTCAGCTCGGTCGCACGGCGGTCATCGGCCTGGGCGCGCTCATCATGCTGTTCCCATTCGCCTGGATGGTTGCGACCTCGCTCACCTCGGATGCGCAGCTGTTCGCGACCCCACCGCGATTGATCCCCGACCCCGTCGATGCGAGCTCGTACACGCGGGTGGCCCAGACGTTTCCGCTGTGGCGGTGGCTGGCCAACTCCATCGGCGTTTCGGTCGTCTCCACGGCGCTGCAAGTACTGACCAGCGCCATGGCCGCCTACGTGTTCGCACGATTCTCGTTTCGCGGACAGCGGCTGCTGTTCGGGCTGTACCTGGCCACGCTGATGATCCCGCTGCAGGTGCTGATCGTGCCGCTGTTCATCGAGGTGACGCGCATGGGCCTGCGCGACACCTACGCGGCACTGCTCCTGCCGATCATCGCCTCACCCTTCGGGGTGTTCCTGCTGCGCCAGTTCTTCCTCGCCCTGCCACGCGAGATCGAGGAGGCCGCCTGGATCGACGGTGCCGGCCACTGGCAGGTCTTCACCCGCATCGTCATGCCTATGTCCAAGCCCGCACTGGCCACGCTGACCGTCTTCGCCTTCATGGCGGCCTGGAACTCGTTCTTGTGGCCGCTGGTGGCCATCAACTCCGAAAACCTGATGACCCTGCCACTCGGGTTGTCGCAACTGCACGGCCGATTCACCACCGAATGGAACCTCGTGATGGCGGGCTCCACCGTGTCGGTCATTCCCATCGTCGCGCTCTACCTCGCGGCGCAGAAGTACGTCATCCAAGGTGTCGCGCTGTCGGGCCTCAAGGGCTGACCGCGTCGCCTCGACCGGTTCGGGAGCACCGGACCAGCAGAAAGGGAGAAACCATGACAACGACCATGCGCATGAGGCGCGTGGCGGCGCTGCTGGCCGTCCTCGCCCTCGCCGCAACCGGATGCGGATCGTCGGGCGAGAACACCGACGAAGCCGCGTCGACCGCCACCGAAGACGATGGCGCGTCGGAGCCGGCCGGTGAGGACACCTCAGAGCCGGCCGGGGAGGAGGCGCCGGCCGAGGACGCCACGCTGACCTACTTCACCTTCTCGGCGGCGCCAGACCACCTCGAAGACCTCGACACGATCGTGGCGGCATTCGAAGAAGAGCACCCCGGGATCACCATCGACGTCCAGACCGCCGCCTACGACGACTACTTCACCCAGCTGCAGACCAGGGTCGCCGGCGGGGACGCCCCCGACACGTTCGAGCTCAACTACGAAAACTTCGTGACCTACGCCGAAGCGGGCACGCTGCTCGACCTGACCGCGGCCGCCGGCGAGGCGATCGACCCGTCGGTGTTCTACGGCGAGGCCTACGACGTCTTCCAGCACGACGGCACCCAATACGGGCTGCCGGCGACGTTCTCGAACGTCGTCCTGTTCTACAACAAGGACCTGTTCGACCAGGCCGGCCTCGACTACCCGACCGCCGACTGGACCTGGGACGACGAGCGCGCCGCCGCCGAAGAACTCACTGACGCCGAGGCGGGCGTATGGGGCACCTTCCAGCCGGTCTCCTTCTTCGAGTACTTCAAGGTGCTCGCCCAAAACGGCGGCTCGTTCTTCAACGAGGACAAGACCGACGTGGCCTTTGACACTCCTGAAGGTGTCGAGGCGGCCGAGTGGCTGCTGGACAAGGTCGGCACCGTGATGCCTGCAGAAGCAGACATGGGCGGACAGGACGATGCGGCCATGTTCAAGTCCGGCAAGCTGGCCATGTGGCACAACGGCATCTGGCAGTTCGCCGGCATGGCCGATGCGCCGTTCGAGTGGGACATCGTCGTCGAGCCGGGCAACACCACCGACGCTTCCCACTTCTTCTCCAACGCGGTCGTCGCCTCCACGGGCACCGAGCACCCAGATGCGGCCGCCAAGTGGCTGCAGTTCATGGCCTCGTCCGAAACGGCAGTGCAGGTCCGCCTCGAGTCCGACTGGGAGCTGCCTGCGGTGTCCGACACCTCGCTGTTCGACAGCTGGCTGGAGCAGACCCCGCCGGCCAACCGCCAGGCCGTTTTCGACTCGCTCGACGCTGTCGTCGTCCCGCCGGTCATCGCCCAACAGGCCAGGCTGCAGGACGCCGTCGACAGCGCCCTCGAGCGGGCCAAGCTCGGCCAGATCGACGCGCAAGCCGCCATCGACCAGGCCGCCGAATCCATCCGCGGGCTGCTCAACTAAGCGAGGTCGATCACGTGAGACTCGCCCCCCGTACCGACCGGCTCGTTGCCCGCTCCCTCGAGATCATCGAGGAGCACCAGGCGAGCACCGGCGCCTATGTCGCCTGCCCGACGTTTCCGACCTACCACTACTCGTGGTTCCGTGACGGCGCGTTTATCGCGGACGCGATGAGCCGGCACGACCGCGTCCGCAGCGCGGACGCATTCCACCGGTGGGCAGCGTCGATCATCCTCGGGCGTCGCGACCGGATCACCGACCTCGTCGCCCGAGGTCGGGCCGGCGAGCCGGTCGGACCGGGGGAACATCTGCACACCCGCTACACCCTCGACGGCCACGAGGGCGAGGGCTTCTGGGAGAACTTTCAGCTCGACGGGTACGGCGCCTGGTTATGGGCGCTACGCCAGCACCACGACCGGCACGGCGCCTGTCCGGTCGGTCCCGAGGCCCTCGCCCTGACGGTCGACTACCTCGCCACCTTCTGGCACGAACCCTCCTACGACTGGTGGGAGGAGCACCTCGAGCACCGACACACCTCGACACTGGCCTCGATCTGGGCCGGACTGCACGCATGCGCCGACTGGCCCCAGCTCGACGCGACCACGCGGCGGATCGCGGCTGCGACCGCTGACCGGATCTGTGAGCTCGTCGATACTCAGGCCGTCGTCGATACGTCGTTGACCAAGTGGCTGGGTAGCAATGCGGTCGACGGCAGTCTCATCGCCTGCCTGACCCCGTTTGAGATGTACGCGCCCGACCACCCGGTCGCCCGCGCCACCGTGGCGCGCGTGGAAGCAGAACTCGCCCCGGCCGGTGTCTACCGCTACCTCGACGACGTCTACTACGGCGGAGGCCAGTGGGTCCTGCTGGCGGCGTTCCTCGGCTGGCACCACGCCCGTGCCGGCGACCGTGACCGCGCCGAGCAGCTGCTCGACTGGATCATCGACCAAGCCGATACGCAAGGCGACCTGCCCGAGCAGGTGGCCGACGACCTGTTGCACCCCGAGCACCTCGAACCGTGGCAGGACAAGTGGGGGCCGAGCGCCCGGCCGCTGCTGTGGTCCCACGCGATGTTGCTCGACCTCGTGCACGCCCTCGACACACCGGAGCAGGACCCAGCATGATCCGCCATTCCCCGGCCGGCCGCGGACACGCCTACCGCCCCAGCCTCGACCAACGTCTGCCGGTCATACCCCGGGAGGGGGAGCCGCTCGAGGTCCGCGCCCTGGTCTCCGACGACGCCGGGCCGGTGTGGCTCGAGGTCGAGGTCGCCGGCGAGGTCGTCCGCCACGACGCCCAACCTCTGCGCGCCGACGGCAGCCCCGGTGACGATGGCGACGCGGCCGGCGACGCTGGCCACCTCGCGGCCGCCGCTGCGGCCGGCGAGCACATCGAAGGTCTACACCAGGTTGCGGTGATCCTGCCGTCGGTCGCAGGCGCGATGGCCTACCGCTGGTCCAGCGAGTCCGACACGACCGACTGGTTCCACCTCACGGCCGCAACCTGGCAACGCGGCGCCGGCCGGCTCGATCTAGCCGCGGCCGACGTCGTGGCCGACCGGCTCGATCAGGACTCGATCGAGTGGCTGGTCGACGGCCGAGGCGCGGTGCGAGCCCGCTTCGCCGTGCGCCTCGACGACGACGAACACGTCCTCGGGCTGGGCGAGCGGTTCCACGCGCTCGACCACCGGGGTCATGCTGTCGACACCCAGGTCTTCGAGCAGTACAAGCAGCAGGGCGAGCGCACCTACCTCCCCGTGCCGTTCGTACTGGTCGTCGGCGGCCAGACGTCCTGGGGCCTTCACGTCGACACCACGCGGCGCTGCTGGTGGGACGTCGGCGCAAGCCGCCCGGACCGGCTGGTCGCCGAAGTGGCCCTCGACCCGGCGCACGATCCTCGGGTCGACGTGACCATGTTCGCCGGCACCCCCGACCAGGTCGTCGCCGCCTTCCTCGACGTCACCGGCCAGCCTGCCGCTGTGCCGTCGTGGGTGTTTCGCCCATGGGCCAGCGCCAACGAATGGAACACCCAGGCCCGCGTCGAAGCTGAGATTGGCCGCAGCCTCGATACCGGCGTCCGCGTCGGTGTCGTCGTCATCGAGGCCTGGTCCGATGAAGCCACCTTCACGGCCTTCCGCGACGCGAACTACACCCCCCGTCCCGATGGCGCACCGATGTCACTGGACGATTTCACCTTCCCCGCCGACGGGGCATGGCCAGACCCAGCCGGCATGGTGGCATGGCTGCACGAACACGATGTCAAGGTCCTGCTCTGGCAGATCCCGCTGCTGCCCGTGGAGGTCCCCGACGACCGCTACGGAGCCGAACAGCTCGCCTACGACCGGCAGGCGCTCATCGACAACGGTCATGCTGTCTGCGAAGCAGACGGAGCGCCCTACACCAACCGCGGCTGGTGGTTCCCCGGCGCACTGATGCCCGACTTCACCTCACCCGAAGCCACCGACTGGTGGATCGCCAAGCGCCGCTACCTCGTCGACGAGCTCGGCATCGACGGGTTCAAGACCGACGGTGGCGAACACGCCTGGGGCGATGAACTGCGCTACGCCGACGGCACCAGCGGCGACGTCACCAACAACCGGTTTCCCAACCTCTACGCCCAGGCCTACCACCGGCTGCTCGACCGGACCGGGCGTGAAGGCGTGACCTTCTCCCGCGCCGGGTTCACCGGCGCCGGGACCACCCCCTGCCATTGGGCCGGCGACGAGGACTCGACCTGGGAAGCCTTCCGCTCGTCCATCCTCGCCGGCGTCTCGGCCGGCGTTTCCGGCGTGTTCGCCTGGGGCTTCGACCACGGCGGCTTCTCCGGCGAGATCCCCTCGGCCGAGCTGTACCTGCGCAGCGCCGCGATGGCCATGCTGTGCCCGATCATGCAATACCACGCCGAGTACAACCACCACCGGCGCCCCTCGAACGACCGCACTCCCTGGAACATCGCCGACCGACACGATGCGCCCGAGGTCGTCGACATCTACCGGCACTTCACCGAGCTGCGCGAGCGGCTGGTCGACTACCTCGACCAGCAGTACCACGCAGGGCTCACCTCGGGCCGCCCGCTTATGCGCCCCCTGGCGCTCAACTGGCCCCGCGACCAGCGCATCTGGGACTTCCCGTACCAATACCAGCTCGGTGACCACCTGCTCGTCGCCCCGGTCACCCAACCAGGCCTCGAACAGCTCGAGGTCTACCTGCCAGAAGGCAACTGGGTCGATGTCTGGGACGGCTCCGAGCACGATGGAGGCCGCGTCCACACCGTCGCTGCCCCCATCGACCAGATCCCGGCCTTCGCCACCGACGACGCAGCAACACAACTGACCAAGGTCTTCGCTGGCTGAACTGGTGAAGGCAGTCGCGGGCACGGGAGAGGTGCCTGCCAGCGGCCCCAGACGGCCGTGAGGAGAGGAAGCGAGATGACACGCACCGCCCTACCCGAGACCCTGAAGCGCGGAGAGGCGCTGGTCGCGACCCTGCTGGTCGCCATACTTGCGACGCTGCTGGCGGCCACACCGGCCGCCGCGCTCGACGGCATCCACCATGACCCGTACGGTCGCGACGAACTCTACGCCAGCCAGCCAACCGAGCGTTCACCCCGCGATCCGATGGCGGGCGAAGCCGTGACCATCAAGGCGACAACCTGGCCGGTCGAGCCGGGCCAGACCGTGTGGATCACCTGGAATCTCAACGGCGTGCCCCAGACACCGACCGGTGCCGCCTGGGACTACAACTCCGGCAACAACAGCTACTGGCAGGTCGGTCTGGGATCCTTCTCGCGCGGAGATGAGATCGAGTACACCGTCCACGCCGACGTCAACGGCGGAGGGCAGCGCTCCACCGGCCCGTTCGAGTTCACTGTCACGTCGTGGAGCACCGTGACCGACGTCACCGGCTGGGTAGACAACGGCACCTCGGTCGATGTCATGACCGGCGACAGTGCCGGCGACTTCACGCCGAAGATCCGGTTCGCTTTTCCCGACACAGATAGCTTCCGGACCGAGATCGCTCCTACCGGGTCCGGCCTCGGAATCTCGGGCCTGCCCTCATACTCCATCACCGATACGGGCAGCAGCCTGAGCATCGCGACGTCCGACCTCGTGCTCAAGATCCAGAAGTCGCCGTACCGGTTGGCGGTCTACGAGGCGGATGGCGCCACGCTCATCACTCGCCAATACGACCCCGCTTCGTTCCGCAATGTCAGCTGGGCCAGCGATGGGGTCGATCTGGTGACCAAGATCGAAGACCACCTGCTCCTTGCCCCAGGTGAGCGGATGGAAGGATTCGGTGAACGCTACGACCAACTCGACCAACGCGGTTCCGACGTCCACAACTGGGTCTACAACCAATACCGCAATCAAGGCTCTACCGGCCGCACCTACTTGTCGGTGCCGTTTTTCCTGAACTCCGGCGGTTACGGCATCTACGTCCCGACCGACCGGTACGCGATCTTCAACAACGGCACCCATCTGAGCGATATGGCAGGTTTCACCGTCGACACCGGTGGCGAGACCGATCCGACGCTCGAGTACTACCTGTTCACGGGCACCCCTGAGGACATCGTCGACGACTACACAGCCGCCAGCGGCCGCCCGCAGCTCCCGCCCAAGTGGGCATTTGGCCTGTGGATGTCGGCCAACGAGTGGAATGAGCAGTCCGAGATCGAGGCGGAGCTTGCCAAGGTCGGCACCTACGACATCCCGCACTCCGCCATCGTGCTCGAGCAGTGGAGCGATGAGGCCACCTTCTACGTCTGGCACGGTGCCGACTACACCCCGACCAGCGGCGCCGGATCGCTGAACTACTCCGACCTGACCTTCCCTGCCGGTACTGCCTGGACGGACCCGAAGTCGATGGTCGACGCCTTTCACGCCGAAGGCATCCGCGTCCTGCTGTGGCAAATCCCCGTGCTCAAGGAAAACTTCGACACCAATCCGGCCACTGCGCCACAGCAACATCTCAACGACCAGGCGTACGCCGAAACCCAAGGCTTCGTGGTCAAGAACGCGGACGGTACGCCGTACCGCGTCCCGACCGGCCAGTGGTTCGGCGACAGCACCGTTCCTGACTTCACATCCACAGCGGCGACCGACTGGTGGATGTCCAAGCGCCGTTACCTGCTCGACGACATCGGCATCGACGGTTTCAAAACTGACGGTGGCGAGATGATCTACGGCCGCCACACGCAGTTCGCAGATGGGCGTCGGGGCGACGAGCTCCACAACGCCTACCCGGGCGAGTACACCGACGCCTACAACGACTACGTCCAGACCAAGACCGGGGGAGACGGGGCAATCTTTAGCCGCGCCGGAACCCACGGCGCCCAGACCCGCTCCATCTACTGGGCCGGAGACCAGGAGTCGACCTTCGCCGCCTTCCGCGAGGCTCTACGTGCCGGCTTGACAGCCGGACAGTCGGGCGTGCCGTTCTGGGCGTGGGACATGGCCGGGTTCACCGGTGACTTCCCGTCGGCCGAGCTGTACCTACGCTCTGCCGCCCAGGCGGCCCTCTCTCCCGTGATGCAGTACCACTCTGAGAAGGCAAACCCCAGCACGTCCGAGGCCCGAACCCCTTGGAACGTTCAAGCACGCACCGGAGACGGCACGGTCATCGACCGGTTCCGCCACTTCGCCAACGTTCGCATGAACCTGCTTCCCTACATCTGGACCGAAGCGCACCGCTCGGCTGACACCGGAACTCCCATGATGCGGGCGATGGGCTTCGAGTTCCCCGGCGACGCCAACGTCGTCCGCGAAGATGACCAGTACATGTTCGGCGAACAGCTACTTGTCGCACCGATCACTACCCAGGGCGCTAATAGCGTGGACATCGCGTTGCCGGCCGGCGAGTGGTACGACCTGTGGAACGGCGGCCGCGCCCAGGGCGGCACGACCAAGACCTATTGGGCGGATACCTCCACCATTCCGGTTTATGTCCGCGCCGGCGCGATCGTGCCGATGGACCTCGACAATAGCTATGCGTTGGGCAGTGGGGTTGGCAACGACGTCAGCAGCCACGACAATCTGACGTTCCGCATCTACCCGCAGGGCGCAACGAGCTACGACTACTGGGACGACGCCTCCTCGTCGTACCGGACGATCCAGGTGGCCGAGCAGTGGGGCACCGAAGTCACCGTGGACGTGCCGTCATTGTCCGAGACCGTGACGCTCCAAGTCGCCGCGACAAAGCCGTTGTCGGTCACCGCCGGAGGCGCTGGCGTTATCGAGCGGTCCAGCATCGCTGATCTCGCCGCGAACGCCACCGGCTGGTTCTGGGACCCCGCCCAACACCTGATCCACGTCAAGGTGCCAAGCAGCGTCTCGACCCAGTTAGTAGTGCTGGCCGGGGTCCACAAGGCGCCCTACGAGGCCGAATTCGGCGCTCATACCGCCGTCGCGACCAACACCAACCACGCCGGCTATACCGGTACCGGCTTCGTCGACCAGTTCACCTCACTAGGCGATGCCGTCGAGGTCGATGCGTACGCCGCCACCAGCGGCAGCTACGACATCGTCCTCCGTTACGCCAATGCGACCGGTGCGACGGCGACGCGAACCGTCCGGGTTGACGGCAACGTCGCAGGCACCGTCTCACTGCCGCCCCTCGCCAACTGGGGCACGTGGGGCGAAGTGACGGTGACGACCACGTTGACGGCTGGTCCCCGCGACATACGGGTCGCCTACGAAAGCAGCGATACCGGGGCCATCAACCTCGATCACGTAGGGATCCGCTAATGCGTGCAACCACGAGCCGCATGTCCCGACCCTTGCGCGCGTCACTGGCTGCGGTCCTGCTGGCGACGACCACGACCGTCGTCGTGCCGGCACCGCCAGCCGAGGCCGCGGTCCAGCGCGTGCAGTTCACCTCAGGAAGCAACTACCTGACGGTTGAACTGCTCGACGATGACCTTGCCCACTTCGAGCTGGCCGCGGGCACGGCCCCGTCGGTCTCGATCCCAATATCGACCTCGCCGCAGGTGGACAAGCACGACTACGACGGCCCGAGCACATTCAGCCAGAACGGCTCGACGCTGACCACCGCCGACATGCGCATCGAGGTCGACACGACCACATTGTGCGTCGAGACCTGGGACATCACGAAGTCTCCCGACCTGCTCCTGCACGACGCCTGCCCTCGGAATCTCGGGCAGGCATGGAAGGGGCTTGAGCTGTCGGGCGGCGTCAACCGCAACGCCTACGGACTCGGCCAGCAGTTCTTCATGGGGGGCAGCGCGGACGGTGACTGGGTGGGTCGCACCCGCACGGCCGGTGGCACCTTCGGAAACGCCATGGTGTACGACACTGACAACGGACCAGTCGGCAATACCCAGATACCTGTGCTGTTCGCGCTCGGCGGCGACGCATCAAGCTACGGGTTCTTCCTCGACAACGTCTACAAGCAGCAGTGGGACCTCACAGGCAGCCCGTGGACGATCGAGATGTGGGGCGACCAAGTCCGCTGGTACACCATGACCGGCCCCGACATTGTCGACGTTCGCGCGGACTACCTCGAGCTGACCGGCCGCCCTCCCGTCCCGCCAAAGAAGGCCCTCGGACTATGGATGTCGGAGTTCGGCTACAACTCATGGAGTGAGATCGACGCCGAACTCGGCGTACTCCAGGCCGCCGACTTTCCCACCGACGGGTTCGTGCTGGACCTGCAATGGTTCGGCGGCGTGACCGCCGGCTCCGACGACACCGCAATGGGGTCGCTGACCTGGGACACCGCTGCCTTCCCCAACCCCGCGGCGACGATTGCCGGCTACGAGGCTGACGATGGGCTCGGCATCATCGCGATCGAGGAATCCTACATCGGCCGCAACCAGGCCAACCACCAAGACATGGACAACCGCGGCTACCTGGTCCGCGCTGGATGCTCGACCTGTGCGCCCGTCTACCTCACCGCCAACGACTGGTGGGGCCGCGGAGGCATGATCGACTGGACTCAGCCCGCCGCGGCCGACTACTGGCATGACGCCAAGCGCTCGCCACTGATCGGCGATGGGCTCATGGGGCACTGGCTCGACCTCGGCGAACCCGAGATGTACGACAGCAACGACTGGGTCGCCGGCGTCGAAACGGGCAAGCACGCCCACGCGGACTACCACAACCTGTACAACCTGCTGTGGGCAGACGGCATCGCCCGTGGATACGAGCGCAACGGCGAAACGCAGCGCCCGTTCATGTTGGCCCGCTCCGGGGCCGCCGGCATGCAACGCCACGGGGTCGCGATGTGGTCCGCTGACATCGGGTCGAAGCTCTCGGCCCTAGCAGCACAACAGAACACCCAGATGCACATGAGCATGTCCGGTATCGACTATTACGGATCCGACATCGGCGGGTTCCGTCGCGAGATGCTGAACTCCGACCTCGACGAGCTCTACACCCAGTGGTTCGCCAATGGCGCCTGGTTCGAAGTCCCCGTGCGTCCCCATACCGAAGACCTCTGCGAGTGCAACGAAACCAACCCCGCAAAGATCGGGGACGTAGCCAGCAACCGCGCCAACATCCGTCAGCGGTATGAGCTGACGCCGTACTACTACTCGTTGGCTCACCGCGCTCATGAGTACGGCGAGCCGGTTATCCCTCCGCTGGTGCACGAGTTCCCGGCTGACCTCGCCGTCCGCGAGATGGGCCACGAAAAGATGATCGGGCAGGACATTCTCGTCGCCATCGTTGCTGGAGAGGGTGAGCGTCAGCGCGACGTCTACCTACCGTCCGGCACCTGGATCGACTACCACACCAACGAACGCATCACATCGGCCGGAGAATGGATTCGAAACGTCCCGCTGTACCGAAACGGCATTTTCCGGCTTCCCGCCTACGTGCGCGCTGACGCCATCCTTCCGAAGATGCACGTCGATGAACACACGTTGAACGTCATGGGCGCGCGTGACGACAATACGACCCGCGACGAGCTCATCGCCCGCGTCTACGCCGCAGGCGGCACCAGCACCTTCAACGTGTATGAGGACGACGGCGCCACCGTCGACTATCAAGCCGGAGCAATCCGCACCACCCCGATCGCACTCGACGACACCGGCGCCACAACCACGGTGACCGTCGGATCCGCCTCCGGCTCGTACACGGGCGCGCCGACTCAACGCGACACCGTCATCGAACTCGTTGTCGATAACACCCAAGCTTCCGCCGTCACTCTGAACGGATCGCCCCTTCCGCAGTACCCCGACCGAGCTGCCTTCGACGCCGCAGCGAGCGGCTGGTTCAACGCTGGCAGCAACCTCGTCATCGCCAAAGCGGGAGCCTCATCTGTGGCAACGACCAAGATCTTCGACTTCACCCTTGGCCAGGCCACCGTGTCCGCGACCTTCGCCTGCGACAACGGCACCACGGTCACAGGCCAGTCCGTCTACGTCCTAGGTAACGTGCCGGAGCTAGGCCAGTGGTCGCCTGCCAGCGCGGTCAAGTTGGAGCCGACCAGCTACCCGAGCTGGACCGCCACGATCGATCTGCTCCCACCCAACACCAACGTCGAATGGAAGTGCATCAAACGGCAAGAGGACAACTACCCCGACACCGCCGACCTTTGGGAGCCAGGAGCCAACAACACCCTGACGACACCCGCGAGCGGGTGGTCGGGTAACACGTCCGGTTCCTTCTAGCGGGTGGGTTGCTCGGGGAGTGGCGCCGTCGGCCGCGCCATCCCGAGCCCCTGCATCTGTCCAGAATGCACTATCCCACAAGGAAGTCGTTGGTACCCGTGCCGGTGACGGGGCAGACACCACGACGCCAACTCGCGTGTTCAGACGCGATCCGGTGGAGTAGGGGACGGCGGAACGAGCCAACGCCCTGTTGATCACGCCGGCCGTTGGACCGTTCTTTGCCGTGACGGCAGCCTGGCCCGCGGCCGCGCGCTTGGTGCATCTGTGTCACCCGACGGAGCGTGCGGAACTACTCCCTTGATGACGGCGACGGTGCTCCGATCACAGGGAGTGATCTGATGGCAGCCATTGAAGGTGTGTCTCGGCGCAACCGGGCTGCGATGTCCCTCGAGGAGCGGCTGTCGCGCCCCTCGCCCACGGTTTGGCTGTCCGGTCAGGAGGCGGCCGAGTACGTCGGCGTGTCCTGGCCGACCCTGCGACAGGCGCTGATCGACCACGCAATCCCTCACGTCCGGCTTGGCACACTCTGGCGCATCGAGGTCGCCGTACTGGACGAGCACCTCCGGCGCCTCGCCGAGACCCAGACGGCTCCGTGAGCCGGGCTGCGGGCCGAGAACCGCGCCCTACCGGACGCATGGAGCGGGCAGGATGCATTGACCACTCCGGAGTTCCACGGGTGTAAGCTCAGATGCGAAGCGGACGCAGTGAGGGGAGGTGAGCTTCCATGAAGGATGATGAGATCCTCCACCGAGAGCTCTACACGCTCCCAGAGGCGGCACGGACGCTTCAAATCGCCCCCAGCAAGCTGCGGTACTGGTTGGACGGCGCATGGCGCGGTGGCGTCTTCTATGAGCCTGTCATCCGAATGGAGCACACAGGCTCGGACATCGTCACGTGGGGCGAGGTGGTGGAAGCAGCCTGCCTCAAGGAGTATCGAACCCGGACGTCGCTGCAGAAGTTGCGGCCCGCCATGGCGAGGCTTCGCGATCGGTTCCAGTTGCTCTATCCCCTCGCCAACCTTCGGCCGTTCTTGCTCGCTCAGGATCTGGTCATGGAAGTCCAGACCGAGGTCGGCCTGCCCGCATCCCTTCGGTGGGTCGAACGCCTCGAGGATGGCCAGCTCGGCTTCGCTGAGAAGTACGATCTGTTCCGCATCAAGGTGGATTTTGCTGATGCCGGCGATCAACCCGCCCTGCGTTTGCACCCCCGTGGCACGGATAGCCAGGTCGTGATCGATCCGAAGCGTGGCTTCGGCGCGGCGACCGTTAGAGGCATTCGCACGCAGGTTCTCGCTGAGCTATGGGTTGCAGGAGAGCCCCTAGCTGCTATCGGTTCTCAGTTCGGGATCGCTCCGGATGCCTTGCTCGACGCACTCCGGTACGAGGGTGTACCTGAACGGGTGGCCGCTCCCTGAGTGTGAAACCATGGCCGGTGCGGTTCTACGTCGATGCGGACACGCTCGGCTTGGCGCACTTGCTTGTGGCCGTGAGAACGGACGTCACTTACCCAGGCTTCCAAGGCAAGACCGTCGGTGGGCGTGACATGCCGGCTTGCCCGATCACCGACACGGAGACCGACGACGACGTATGGATTCCCGTTGTCGCGCAGGCGGGCTGGACGATCATTACCCGGGACCAGGCGATTCAGAGGCGCACCGCCGAGAAAATCGCTGTTGCGGCTAGCAAGGCGAAGATGTTCGCGATCACCGCTCCCGGCCAGCTGCGCAACTGGGACATGCTCCGGATCACGCTTCGGCACTGGGATGCCATAGAGGCGTCCATCGGGGAAAACGGTCCGTACATCTACAAGATGACGCTGACGACACTCGAGCAGATCGAACTCTGACAGGCCGATAGTGCTCGACTCTCGTCGGCGAGGGACGGAGTGGAAGGTCGCATGGCGATGCTGCCAAGTTGCCTGAACGGGAGATGCGCGCCGCTGCTCCTTGGCTAGGTGTGCGACATCAGCTGGGTGAATGCGAGCTCGGTTTCGGTGGTGGGTGTGGTGATCATGCCGGCGAGTTCGTCGGCGTCGTCGGCGTAGAGGCGGCGGAGCCGCCGCCACAGCTGTGGGATGCGGTCGGCGCGGCCGCGTGCCTGTTCGATGCGTGCCCAGGTCACGTACAACGGTTCTGCTGGGTCGCAGAGCAGAAGGCCTTGTTGGATGGCCCATGCGGCACGGTCGTGGTCGCCGGCGTTGCTGAGCGCGGTCGCGGCCGCGACGGCTGCGTCCTGGAGTTGGGCGATGGCCCGCTGCTCGATGTCGACGCTCCAGGACACCGTCAGGTCGGTGAACGGGCTGCCACGGACGAGCGAGAGCGCCGCGATCTGGTCCTCGAGTGCTCGCGTGGGGTCGTCGGTTCGGCGGGCGTTGACGAGGAGTGCGAAGGCCTGGTCGAGGTCGGTGCCGACGTGGTCGGAGAGCCGTATTCGCTCCTTGACGCGCTCGCGACGAGCGAGCAGCGGTTCGCCATCGGGGCCGTCGCCGAGGCTGCGGCGCAGGCGGGCCAGCGCGGTGCGGGCCCGTTGCCCGGCGTGTGAGGGTGGACGGTCGGGCCAGATGGTCGCGTCGAGTTGCTCGAGGGTGACGCCGTCGCGATGTGTGGCGAGGTAGGTGAGCAGTTGTCGGGCGATCGGTGTCAGCCCGTCGACGGGAGCGCCATCGCAGGTCACGGTGATCGGTCCGAGAACGGCAACGTGGCAGTAGGGAGCGTCGATCTGCAGCAGGACCGCAGCTGAAGCCTCGCCGGAGGACTCGGAGGCCTCGGGGGTGAGGGCGTCGTCGGAACAGAGCTGGTCGAGTGCCTGGCCGATCACGGCAGGGTCGAGCTCGGGCAGTGTCAGCGGCTGCGCCGCCTTGCCTGGTCCGTGGAGCCATCCGTGGTCGCCGTCGACGCGAAGCCCCCAACCGCCTTCCTCGATCACGCCGGCGGCCAGTTGTCCACAGAACCGTGCGGCCGCTTCTGGCAGCGGGCTGTCGGTGGCGGCGTGGCAGATGACGGCGCGCGGGATCCGGTCGTCATCGATGATGCCGGCGTCGGACTCCGCGATCGTGGCGTTGATCGCATCGGACGGGTCGTCGGCGGTGACGATCTGGTCGAGGTCAACGAACTGGTCGTCGTCGCAGACGGTTACTTCGAGCGGTCCGGCTGTGCGTGAGGTCGCGAGCTCGAGCGTCATCGCCCGCAATCGTGTTCGGACCTGTTCGTCAGGTCCTTGCATGGTGAATGCGGCGAGGGCGCCGAGGTTGGCGAGCACAGTGGAGGTGCCGGTGTGCCCGAGCGTGACAAGCAGCGGCAGGCCGATCGATCGGCGCGGGCCGCGGTCGCCGATGCGTGCGCTCCAGCGTGCCGGCTCGCCCGGAGAGGCGGGGTCGCGTTCCCACGGCGCCGGCAGTTTGGTGTCGTGGTCGTCGACGATGAGGCTGATCGGGCCGCTGTCGTGGAAGATGACCAGCGGCGGATTGCAGTCGGGCGGGATGGTGGCCAACAAAGCGGTGAGATCCTCGAGGACTGGATCGTCGGGCGCGACATGAGTCAGCGTGGCCAGGTGCTGTTCGACGTCTGGAGCGAGGGTTGGCAGCCGGTAGCCGGGCAGCCGTTGGTGCAGCAGGATGCGACGACGCCGCTGTAGCAGCGCGACAACGCCGGCCGCGGCCAGCGCGGCGGCCGTCGCGGCGGGCGCTGCGCCACGTGCCACGCCGAGTGGGTGTCCGCCTACGTCGGTGCCGATTCCCGCCGGACTCTCGTCGCGGTCGTCGGTGCGGTCGGTGGCCGCATCGGGCTCGGCGTCAGTGGCGGCAGCCTCCTCGGTTGTCGGGTTCTCGGGCGTTGCTGTGTCGGCGGGCGTCTGGTGACGCCCGTTTGCGGATGGGCGCGCTTCCGGCTCGTTGGGTCGGTCCGGTTCTGCGGCGTGTGCGTCGGCGCTCGGGTGCACTTCCGCTTTCATCTCGCTCGTGGCCGCCTGCTCGGGCGCCTGTGGGTCGTGTGGCAGGGCCGGGAGTTGGAACTGTTGACCTGGGTGGATCAGGTCGGGGTTGTGTGGGGGCGCGAGACGGTCGCGGTTGGTTTCGACCAGCGTGCGCCAGTAGGCACCGATCTCGTCGTCGGTGGGGGTGCGGTCCCAGGCGTGTTCGAGTGTGGTCTGGGCGATGTGCCAGAAGTGGTCGCCGGGCTCGACCTCCCACTGTTGCGACGGTGCCGATGTGCTGGGAGCGGCTTCGGGCGGGTTGGGCTGTGCTGGCTCGCGCGCCGGGGTGTGGGCGTCGGTGGGCACGAGCAGTGGCCAGCCGGGCTCGAGTTGATCTGTGTCGGGCCGGATGGTGGTGCCGTCGGGCAGAGTGCGGTCGAGGTTGAGTTCGCGGATCTCGCGCCAGCGGCGACCGTCGTCGAGGTGGGTTTCGGCCAGCGACCACCACGAGTCACGTTCGCCGACGGTCACGGTTTCGGTCGTGACCCTCACCGGCTCGACTGTCGGTGTGCTGGTCGGGGCGGCGGCCGGTTGGTAGACGGTTGCGGTGTCGGGGGTGGCGATGGCGGTCGCGGGGATCAGTTGCAGCGGCGCGGCGACTACGGGGCGGGCCTGGACCATGCTGGCCAGCAGCAGGGTGGCGGCGACAAGCCGGGCCGCAACGTGTTGTGTGCCGGGAAACAGCGGCAGTGTTCGGGCGGGGCGGTGCCGTAGCGCCGCGACGGTTTCGGCGACGATGGCGGTCGCGAGTTGGCCCCAGGCGATCCAGACGATGACGGCCAGCGTGGTTGTCACGAAGGTGTGGGTGACCCCGAGGGTGGCAATGTTGCGGAGCGTGTCGAGGTCCGGCCAGCTGCTCGGGATGGGCGGGCCGACCAGGGTCGTGAGCAGCCACGGCGGAAGCGCCAACAGCAGCAGGCTGGTGGTGGTGGCGGCGAGGCCGACGGTGAGTGCGCGGATGCGGGTCATGAGTCTGCCTCGAGCACGTCGGAGGTGGTGGACGACACGGCGGTGACGGTGATGGCGCGGTCCGGCAGCGGCAGCAGCCGCATCGGTTGGATGAGCGTCACGGTCACAACGATGTCGGTTTCGGTGGCCCGGACGCTGCCGGAGATGCCGGTGGCTGCCAGGAAGTCGGTCGCGGCATGTTCTGCGGCTGCCGGGTCGAGCCAGGCACGGCCGGCGTGGACCTGGCCGGGGGCGAGCTGTTGGGCGCCGGCGCGGGCGGCGGCGCCGGCGAGATCGCGCGCTTGGGCGGTGGCGGCGATGATCTGTCCGCCGTCGTAGGCGAGCCCGGCGACCGCGATGAGCGCGACGGCCAGGACGGCAACGAACGCCGAGATCGTCCCTTCCTCACCGGAAGGCGGCTCACTTGTGCTGGTAGGGGGTTGCATCAGCCGCCTCCCCGGTAGGTGTCGACGACCTGGGTCGCGGTCGCGGTCGACCAGCGGCGGCCGGGGATGGCGAGCAGTGCGAGGTCGGTGTTGGCCATCTCACAGCCGACCTGCACGGTGACGGTGCCGCCGGCACGGATGTCGGCGACCACGTCGATGTCGGCCGTGGTGCAGGCGATCCCGGCCGTGGCCAGGTTGGCCAGCGCGATCTCGGCCGCGGCCGTCTCGGCAGCCGAGTTGTCGGCGGTGAGCGAGGCGGCGCGGGCGGCGCGGGCCGCGGCGGACCGGACGTCGGCATCGGCGGCCGCGGCCCGGCCGGCATAGACCACCAGCAGCATCAACACGAGCAGCACGGGCGCGACGATGGCGGCCTCGACCGCCAGCGTGGCGTCCTGGTCGCGCCAACGTGCCATCAGCGTTGTCCTTGGGGGATGAACCGCTCTGGGGTCGCGGCGGCGGAAGCGGCGACCGACCACCGGAAACCCGGCACGACCTGCGGGGCCACACCGGTCACCGACGCGACGACCAGCCCTGAGGCCGGGTCGTCGGTGAGCTCGATGCGGATGTCGGTGAGGTGGCCGGCCTGGGCGAGCAGCCCGGCCGCTGCCGTCCGGCCCGTGTCGAGAGTGGAGTCGGGTAGGGCGGCGGTGTAGGCGGCCTCGTCTGCGGCGGCGCGGGCAAGCTGGGTGGCGTGGGCCCACAGGCCGAACTGCACGGCAAGCATGAGCAGGGCGAGCAGCGCGGGCATGAGGATCGCCAGCTGCGAGGCGATCACCCCATCTTGCGCGTCTGCCCGGCCGCTCATCCTGCGGGTGCCGCCGGGACGGGGATGTTGTTGGCGTTGCTTTGCGCGGCGGTGTAGATGATGCCCATCACCACGATCGCCGCACCCACCAGCAGGAAGGTGACCACAGCGATCTCGGTGGTGGTCAGCCCCTCCTCGTCGTCACGCAGCCGGACGGTGGAGTCGTGCAGGTAGGCGGCCAGTGCCGCGAGCGTGCAGTAGATCCGGATCATGAAGGCTCCTGTCCGTCCATTCGTCGTCTTCAGGGTTTGGCGATGTCGGTGGGGCAGTCGGGGGTGCCGGGGATGCAGCCGGTGTGGTTGACGCCGGTGATGGCGGTCACGGCCGGGAACACGATGAAGATCAGAAACCCGAGCAGCAGCACGGCGGTGGGCAGGTTCATCCGCTCCGTGGTCGCCTCGGCCGCTGCTTCGGTTTCGGCGATCTGGCGCGAACGCAGCGTGTCGGCCTTGACCGCCAGCGAGGCACGGATGCGGGCGCCCTGGGCGCCGGCCAGCCCGATGGCCGAGGCGAGGTCGCGCAGCTCGGCAACGCCGAGCTCGGCGCCGAGATCGTCGAACGCGGTCCACAGCGGCTGGTTGATCCGCTGCGCCCGGTGCAACGCATGCCGCAGCTTGCCGAACGCCCACCCCTCGCCGGCGTCTGCAGCGGCGACCAGGGCAGTTTCGATCCCACCACCGCCAGCGAGGATGACGTTGACCAGGTCGAGGTAGGCCGACAGGGCGTACTGAAACGCCTTGCGCCGCTGCGCGACCTGCTCACGCAGCCGCAGGTCGGGCAGGAAGAACCCTGCCGCGCTGCAGGCGAGCGCCACGAGTCCGACCGTGGGGGGCAGACCGAGCCCGAGCGTGGCGAGCGCGGCCCAGACCGCCAGCGGCACGGCAAGGCCAACTGCGGCGCCGAGCAGCTTGTCCCGCGCCCAGACATGCGGGCTGATGCCGGCCAGCGCGAGCTGCTGCTCCCGCCTCGGCGTCCACGCACCCAACGGCGCCACCAAAGCGAGTGCCCGGCCAGAGACCGGCCCGGCGTCGAGATCGGGTGGGCGGTGCAGGTCGGCGATGGCGCGAGCGAGCGGGACCGGCCGCGACTTGAGTGCGACGGCGCAGATCCACAGGCCGGCACCGCAGGCCAGACCGAGCAGCAGCGACACGGTCATCGGCTCGGCCCTCCGGTCGTGCGGGGGACGAACCGTTCGGGCAGATCGATGTCGGACATACGGGCCATCAGCCACGACCCGCCGGCGAACACCCCACCCACGACCGCGAGCACGGCCTGGCCGGCCGGACTGTCGTAAGCGTCGAGGTAGCTGCGGTTGAGCACCATCAGCATCACGACCGTGGCGGCCACGGAGCCGAGGATGATCTTGGCGGAGGTCCGAAGCCGTTGACGGCCGACCTCGACCTTGACCCGCATGGTCGCGTCGTCGCGGATCGACTCCGCCAACCGCGAGAGCAGACTGCCCAGATCGGCGGCCTCCATCCTCGCCGCGATCGTCAACGCCGCCACCACCAGATCCGAGGACGGGTGGTCGAGCTCGTCACCGAACGCGGCCAGCGCATCGGTGAGCCGCTGATGCCGCAGCCGTTCAGCCAGACGCTGCACCGCCGATGCGATCGGCGCCGGGGGAGCGACCGCAGTTGCCGTGAGTGCTTCCTCGAGCCCGGCGGCGGCGGCCATGGTGTCGCGAACCGACTCCGCCCACGACGCGATCGCTTCGGTCTTGCCGATCGCGTCCTGCCGTGCCCGACCTCCACCGAGCAGCCGCGGTGCCAGTGCGGTGCCGAGCCCGGCGAGCGCGGCGGCGACCGGCCAGCGCGTCACCACCAGCACGACCACCGCGGCCAGTACCGCCAGCCCGGCACGGGTCGCGGTCTGTTGCAGGCGGGCCATGGTGGTGGCGAGTTGGGAGCGGGCGGGGAGCAGCTGCCAGCCGGCCAGCCCGCCGATCGTCAGCCAGATGCCAATGCCGACGATGAGGCCGGCAAGCAGGGCGACAAGCGTGCTCATGTGGTCCACCACCCGTCACGGTTGGCGAGTAGCTGCGCCTCGAACCCGCACGCGACGAGCCGTTGCATGGTGTCGTCACGGATCGGGAACCCCGGCACGGCACGGCCGTCCGGACCGGGGGTGAAGATCTCGTTGGAGACGAGTCGGGCGCCGTCGACGTCGACGACCTCACGCACCGAGGTGACGGCACGGAGGCCGTTGACCCAGCCGATGTGGACCACCAGGTGGACCGCGTTGGCGACCAGCAGGTTGGTGGTCTCGGCGTCGAGGCGTTCGGGGGTCATCGCGGCGTACATCTGAAACCGCTTGAACGTCTCTTTCGATGTCGAGGCGTGGATGGTGCAAAGCGACCCGTCGTTGCCCTGCGACATGGCCAGCAGCATCGGCAGAATCTCATCGCCGCGGACCTCGCCGACGATGACCCGGTCGGGCGACATGCGTAGGCCGGTGCGCACCAGCTGGGCGAGCGTGATCTGCCCGACCCCTTCGGTGTTGGCGGCGCGGGCGGTCAACGTCTCGTAGTCGGGGTGGCGGTCGGCAAAGCGTTCCAGGCCGATCTCGAGCGAGTCCTCGATCGTGATCAGCCGCTCGGCCGGCTGGATCGCGTTGATCAGGCAGCGCAGCATCGTGGTCTTGCCCGAGTTCGTCCCGCCGGCGATCACGATGTTCAACCGGGCCAACGTCGCGGCGGTCAGAAACGACTCGAGCGTGCGGTCGATCGCCCCCGCAACGACCAGATGCGACAGCAGGTGCAGGTCGAAGTTGTGCCGGCGGATGGTCACCCGTGGCCGCGACGCGGGCGGGCTCAAGACGGCGTTGAGCCGGTCGCCGTTGGGCAGCTGCATGTCCAGCTCCCAGTTCGCCGCATCGAAACGCTTCTCGGAGCGGTCC
>Ga0208490_100285_pt1 | contig 38689 bp, 39 predicted proteins | sample SubbioAug_CSWold_FD_184818 | JGI IMG/M metagenome (GOLD analysis project Ga0208490, IMG submission 184818) | Serpentinite rock and fluid subsurface biosphere microbial communities from McLaughlin Reserve, California, USA - CR11Aug_CSWold (SPAdes) | ecosystem: Environmental > Terrestrial > Deep...
GGCCACGTGGCCGAGCCGACCGATCCCGAGACCGATCCGGACCCCGGCCCGCCGGACGGCCCCCGACCCGCCCCGCACGTGGAGGTGCCGGCATGAGCGAGCTCCTGGCCGCCGCGAACGACGTGCGCGTCATCGCGCACCGCAACGTGATCAAGATCACCCGGGTCCCCGAGGTCCTGGTCTTCGTCCTGCTGTCGCCGATCATGTTCGTGCTGCTCTTCGGCTACGTCTTCGGGAACTCGATCGACATCCCGGGCACCAGCTACCGCGAGTTCCTGATCGCCGGGATCTTCGCCCAGACGGTGCTCTTCGGTGCCACGTTCACGGGCGCCGGCATCGCCGAGGACATGCAGAAGGGCATCATCGACCGCTTCCGGTCGCTGCCCATGTCCCGGGGCGCCGTGCTCGCCGGGCGCACCGCCAGCGACGTCATCTACAACGTGCTGTCCATCGCGATCATGGCCGTCACCGGCCTGCTCATCGGCTGGCGCATCCGGGGGTCGCTGCTCGAGGCCGTCGCCGGGTTCGCCCTGCTGCTGCTCTTCGCCTACGCGATCTCCTGGGTGATGGCGCTGATCGCGCTGCTCGTGCCCAGCGTCGAGGTCATCAACAACGCCAGCTTCATGGTGATCTTCCCGCTGACCTTCGTGGCCAACACCTTCGTGCCCGCCGAGGACCTCCCCGGGCCGCTGCGCGCCTTCGCCGAGTGGAACCCGGTCTCCGCGGTCACCCAGGCGGCGCGCGAGCTGTTCGGCAACATCCCGCCCGGGACCCCCACCCCCGACGTGTGGTCGCTGCAGAACCCCGTGCTGTACACGCTGCTCTGGATCGTGGTGATCGTCGCCGTGTTCGCCCCGCTGTCGATCGCCCGGTACAAGCGCCACGGCCGCCGCTGAGCCGTCTGGCACCGCCGGGGCCCGGTGCCGTGGGAGAGTTGTCCCGTGGCCGCCCCCGACGACCTCACCGACGACGCCGCGGTCGAGCCGGTGCGGGTGCCGCGCACGCTCGAGCTGCTCACCGCCTGGAGCTGGCGGATCGTGGTCATCGGCGTCGCCGTGTACGGCCTCGCCGTCCTCGCCGTGCGGCTGCGGATCGTGCTGCTCCCGGTGGGCATCGCCCTGCTGCTGACCACGGCACTCATGCCGGTGCGCCGAGCGATGACCGACCGTGGCGTCCCCCTGCCGCTCGCCATGCTCGGGGTCGTCGTGACGTTCTTCGGGGCGGTCGCCCTCGCCGGCGCGCTGGTGGTCCCGCCGCTGTTCGACGAGTTCGACGCCCTGGACGAGACGCTCCAGACCGCCGCCGACGACGTGGAGGAGTGGTTCGTCGAGGGTCCCCTCGGGCTCGACGACGAGTGGGTCGCCGACACCCGGACCCGCATCGAGGACGCGGCCGAGAACGCCCGGGTCAGCGACGGCGCGTTGGTCGACGGCGCGACCCTCGCCGGTGAGGTGCTGGCCGGGCTCCTCCTCGCCCTGGTGGTGACGTTCTTCGTCCTCAAGGACGGCCCGGACCTCCAGCGCACCGCCCTCGACCGGGTTCCCGCCCGCCACCGCGACTCGGTGCGGGCCGCCGGCAGCGGGGCGTGGGGAGCGCTCGGCGGCTACCTGCGCGGCTCGGCCATGCTCGGCGCGTTCGAGGCGGTGGTGATCGGCGGGACCATGGTGCTGGTGGGTGCCGGCTTGGCCCTGCCCGTGGCGGTGCTCACGTTCCTCGCTGCCTTCTTCCCGTTCGTGGGCGCGATCACCGCCGGCATCATCGCCGTCTCGGTCACCCTCGTCACCGCGGGACCGGCCGCGGCGGGCATCGTGGCCATCGTCGCCATCGCCGTGCAGCAGCTCGACAACGACCTCCTCGCCCCCATCATCTACGGCAAGGCCCTCGAGCTGCACCCGTTGGTGATCATCCTCGCCATCACCTCCGGTGGTGCCCTCGCCGGCCTGGCCGGCGCCTTCATCGCGGTTCCCCTCGTCGCCGTCACCCTGCGGGCCCTCGGGGAGTTCCGCCGGCTCGACGCCGAGGCGCGCAGCTGAGCGGACCCGGGTCGCCCGGGCCGGATGGCCCTGGTGCCCCCCGGGTCCCCGGCGCACAGTCCATGGTGGAGGTGACCTCGATGCGCATCGTCTTCGGTGACGACCGGTCCCCGGGTGCCGACCTGGGGTGGCTCTGGATCAACGAGCAGCGCTGGCCCGGGTGGCGGCTCGACGTCGTCACGGTCCCCGAGACCGAGCTCGGCCCGCCCCACCCGAGCGGCGCCGCAGCCCTCGAGCCGTGGATGCCCGATGACCCCCGCCAGCCCATCGCCGGCTCCGGCCTCAGGGAGGTGCAGCACCTCATGGCCCACGCCGACCCACGGGTCGTGCTCGGCGGGTGCGCGAGCACCGACCTGCTCGTGGTGGGCACCACGGGACGCGGGTTCCTGCAGCGCCGGCTGCACCTCGGCAGCACCACCGAGTGGCTGATGCACCAGCCGCCGGCGCCGCTCGTCGTGGCCCGTTCGGGCCGCCGGGTGCGCCGGGTGCTGGTGGCCGTCGACGGCTCGACCTCCTCGCAGCGGGCGCTGGCCGCGTTCGCCGCCCTGCCCTGGGCCCCCGACACCGAGGCGCTCGTGCTCGGCGTGCGCGACGGCTGGGTCGACCCGAGCGGCGCGATCGAGGAGGCCGCGTCGGTGCTCGAGCAGGCCGGCGTGCCGCACCGGGTCGAGGAGCTGAAGGGGCGGGCGACCGAGGCGATCCTGCGCGCGCAGGCTCGCGACGGCAGCCAGCTCGTGGTCCTCGGCGCGCGGGGCGGATCGCGCGTGCGCCGCACGGTGGCCGGCGCCACCGCCAGCTCGGTGACCCGGGCCGCCGACGCCAGCATCGTGCTCGCCCCCTGACCGGTGACCGGCGTGCGCATCGCGCGCCGATGCGAGAAGGTGGAGGCTCCGACGAACCGAAGGGGACCCGATGCAGGCGCTGCAGCTCACGGCGTGGAAGCAGGCAGGCGAGCTGGTGGAGGTCGACCAGCCCGAGCCCGGGCCCGGCGAGGTCCTGGTGCGCATCGGCGGTGCCGGCGCCTGCCACTCCGACCTCCACCTGATGCACGAGTTCGAGCCGGGCATCGTCCCGTGGAACCCGCCCTTCACCCTCGGGCACGAGAACGCGGGCTGGGTGGAGGCGCTCGGACCCGGCGCCCGAGGTCTCGAGGTCGGTGAGCCGGTCGCCGTGTACGGGCCGTGGGGGTGCGGCCGGTGCGCGCGCTGCGCCCAGGGCATGGAGAACTACTGCGACCGCCCCGATCTGGTCGGTGCCGCGGCCGGCGGCCTCGGCGCCGACGGCGGGATGGCGCCGTACATGGTCGTGCCCAGCGCCCGGCACCTCGTCTCGATCGGCGACCTCGACCCGGTCGACGCCGCCCCCCTCACCGACGCCGGCCTCACGCCCTACCACGCCGTGAAGCGGGCCCTCCCGCTGCTCGTGCCCGGCTCCACGGCGGTCGTCATCGGTGCCGGCGGGCTCGGGCACCTCGCCATCCAGGTGCTGCGGGCGCTGTCGCCCGCGACCGTGATCGCTGTCGACCGGCGGCCCGAAGCGGTCGCCCTCGCCGAGTCCGTGGGCGCGCACGCCGGCGTGGTGGCCGACGACGGCGCCGCCGACGCCATCCGCGAGCTCTCGAGGGGCCGGGGCGCCGACCTCGTCCTCGACGTGGTCGGGGCCGACGAGACGCTCGCCCTCGGTGCGTCCGTGGCCCGCACCCTCGGTCAGCTGAGCGTCCTGGGCATCGCCGGCGGGACGCTGCCCCTGAGCTTCTTCGGCATCGCCTACGAGGTGTCGGTGGCGACCACCTACTGGGGGACCCTCCCCGAGCTGCAGGAGGTGCTGTCGCTCGCGCAACGGGGCGACATCAGCGCCCACGTGCAGCGCTTCTCGCTGTCCGACGCGCCGGAGGCCTACGAGCAGCTCGCCGCCGGGCAGGTCGAGGGGCGCGCCGTCATCGTGCCCTCGTGAGCCCCCCGCCGGCCGTCGTCCTCACCGGCGTCAGCGGGGCCGGGAAGTCGACGGTGGGACGGGCCCTCGGCGACGCGCTCGGCGCCACGCTCATCGACGCCGACGACCACCACCCGGCGGAGAACGTGGCGCGGATGGCGGCCGGCGAGCCGCTGACCGACGCCGATCGCGAGCCGTGGATCGACCACCTCGTCGAGGAGCTGCGCCGGCGCTCGGCGGGCGGCGAGCGGTTGGTGCTGGCCTGCTCCGCCCTGCGTCGCGCCCACCGCGAGCGCCTGGCGCAGGCCGTCCCCGGAGCGGTGGTGGTGCACCTCGAGGTCGATCCCGGCGACCTCGCCCGCCGGCTCGCCGAGCGTCACGACCACTTCATGCCCGCCTCGCTGCTGCGCAGCCAGCTCGAGGCGCTCGAGCTCCCCACCGCGGAGGAGGCCGTCATCGTCGATGCCGGTGCGCCGGTCGAGGAGGTCGTGGCCGCGGTGCTGGCACAGCTCGGCGCCTGATCGGGGCGGGACCGAAGGCCCTTCCGACCGTCCCTGTGCTGGGGCAGGATTCGCCCATGGGAACCTCCGAAGGCAGCCAGGACCGCGCCGGCCTCGACCACCAGGGCCTCGAGGTGATCGATGTCGACGAGTGCTGGGAGCTCCTCGGGAGCCAGCCTGTGGGCCGGGTGGCGTTCGTCGATGCCGGGGAGCCGATGGTGCTGCCGGTCAACCACGCCGTCGTCGGCCGTCGGGTGGTGTTCCGGACCCGTCCCGGCACGCTGCTGCACGAAGCGCTGATGCGGGAGCCGGTGGCCTTCCAGGTCGACGACTTCGACGTCGCCCGGCGCAGCGGGTGGAGCGTCCTCGTCCGGGGCGTCGCCGACCTCGCCGAGGATCCGGACACCCTCTGGGCCACCGAGCTCGACGCGTGGGCCGACGGCGTGGAGCGCGACGACTGGGTGGAGATCCGTGCCGAGGAGATCTCCGGCCGGCGCATCGTCCACCACCACGGCTGACGGCGACAGCCCCGCCCCGCTCAGGCGCGGGCGCGGGCCCGGAGGTGGGCGTGCACCGGCAAGCGGTCGGCGAAGCGCGCCGCCACCGGTCCCAGCACGGCCGTGACCAGCACGTAGGCGGCGGCGACCGCTCCGAGCTCGGGCCCGTCGGCCAGCCCGACGCCCAGCGACGCGATGACGATCGAGAACTCGCCCCGGGCGATGAGGGCGGTGCCGGCGCGGATGCGGCCCCGCTCGGCGACGCCGAGGCGACCGGCGGCCACCCAGCCGGACACCAGCTTCGTGGCCGAGGTGACGACGCCGAGCAGCGCCGCCACCCACAGCACGTCGAGCAGGTCGCCGGCGTCGACGGCGAAGGCGAAGGAGACGAAGAACGTGGCGGCGAACAGATCGCGCAGCGGCTCGATGAGCGACGTGGTCCGCTCCTGCACGGCGCCGGAGAGCGCGAGGCCCACGAGGAAGGCACCGATCGCGCTCGACACCTGCACCTCCTCGGCGAGGCCGGCCACGAGCAGCGTGAGGCCGAACACGGCGAGCAGCAGCGACTCGTTGCTGGCCGGTGCGAGCAGGGCGCTGAGCCGGTCGCCGCCCCGCATGGCCAGCAGCAGGATGGCGGCCACCGCCACCAGCGCCACCACCACGGTCAGCGCCGTGTCCGCCGCGCCCTGCCGGGCCACGAGCGCGCCGACGACGGGCAGGTAGACGGCCATCGCCAGGTCCTCGATCACGAGCAGGCTCAGGATCGACGGGGTCTCGCGGTTGCCGAGCCGACGCAGGTCGGTGAGGACCTTGGCCACGATGCCCGAGGAGCTGACCCAGGTGACGCCGCCGAGCAGCGTCGCCTCGGTGACGTCCCAGCCGAGCAGGAGCCCGGCCGCGAAGCCGGGGGCGAAGTTGGCGACCGCGTCCACGGCGCCGGGGGGCAGGCCGGTGCGAAGGCCGTTGCGCAGCTCGTCGGAGGTGTACTCGAGCCCCAGCGTGAACAGGAGCAGGAGCACGCCGATCTGGCCGGCGAGCTCGATGAAGCCCTCGCTGACGTCGACGGCGGCGAACCCGCCGTCGCCGACCAGCAGTCCGGCCAGCAGGTAGAGCGGGATGGCCGGGATGCCGACCCGGCCCGCGACGCGCGCGAGCACCGCGAGCACGAGGACGACCGCGCCGAGCTCGGTGAACGCCGTGGCCGTGGTCTCGCTCGTAGCGGCGAGCACCGGGATCACGAGCGCAGCGCCACCCGCAGCAGCTCGAGGCCCTCCGGCGTGCCGACCGCCACCGCCACGTCGCCCGCCTCGAACACGAACTCGGGCCCGGGTGCGGGCACCGAGGTCTCCCCCCGGATGACGGCGACCACGGAGGCACCCGTGCGGCTCCGCAGCTCGCCGGTGCCGATGGTCTGCCCCACCATCGAGGAGCGGGCGGGGAGCTCGATCCACTCGAGCGTGAGCCCCTCGATGCGCTGCTGCATCGCCCGCACGGCCTCGGTCACCTGCGTCGCCCCGAGCAGCTCGCTCAGCGTGCGCCCGTCGTCGGCGTCGAGCTCCACCACGGAGCTGGCGCGGTCGGGGTCGTCCTCGTCGTAGACGACGATCTCCCGCCGGCCGCCGTGGTGGTGGAGCACGCCCAGCCGGACGCCGTCGTGGGTGGTGAACTCGTAGCGGATCCCGACACCGGGCAGCTTGGTCTCGGTGACCTCGGCCACCGCTCAGCCCTGCCCGTCGCTGGTGACCTCGCGGAGGCGCCCGGACTCGACCTCGTAGACGAAGCCCCGGATGTGGTCCTTGTGCGGGATGAACGGCGTCATGCGGAGCCGCTGCATGGACTGGCACACGTCGGCGTCCGGGTCGGTGAACGCCTCGAGCGACCACCAGGGCTTCACGCCCAGCTCGGCGGCCAGCTCCTCGCGGAACTCGTTCTCGTCGACCTTCGACAGCCCGCAGTCGGTGTGGTGGAGCAGCACGACCTCGCGGGTGTCGAGGAAGCGCTGGGACAGGCAGAGCGAGCGGATGACGTCGTCGGTGATCACACCCCCGGCGTTGCGGATGATGTGGGCTTCGCCGTTGCCCAGCCCCAGGATCTGGACGATGTCCATGCGGGCGTCCATGCAGGCGACGACGGCCAGGTTCCGGCGGGGAGCGACCTGGAGCTCGCTGTCGTCGAACCGGTGGGCGTAGGCGGCGTTGTTGGAGACGAGCTGGTCGGCATGGGGGCTGAAGGCATCGGCCATGGCAAGGGATCCTAGGAGTGCCCGCGACGGGCGAGCGGGGCAGACTCGGCGGGTGAGCGACCCGCGCGCCATCGCCGACGAGCTGCGCGCCGCGCTGTCCGAGGGGGTGGTGGTCGTCGACCCCGACGTGGTCGAGGGCTACCGCCACGACCGGGCGATGGCGGTGCGGCCCGGGACGCCGGTGGCGCTCGTGCGGGCCTCGTCCACGGCCGAGGTCGCGGCCACGCTGCGGATCGCGCACCGTCGGGGCGTGGGCGTCGTGACCCGCGGCGCGGGCACCGGCCTGTCGGGCGGGTCGTCCGCCGTCGACGGGTGCATCACCCTGTCCACCGAGCGGATGCGCCGCATCGACATCGACCCGGCCGCCATGGTGGCGGTCTGCCAGCCCGGCGCGCTGAACGTCGAGGTCAAGCAGGCGGCGGCCGCCGAGGGCCTCTGGTACCCGCCCGACCCCTCGTCGTACGAGATCTGCTCGATCGGGGGGAACCTCGCCACCAACGCCGGCGGGCTGTGCTGCGTGAAGTACGGCGTCACCACCGACTACGTGCTCGGGCTCGAGGTCGTCCTGGCCGACGGCCGCATCGTCCGCCTGGGCGGCCGCACGATCAAGGACGTGGCCGGCTTCGACCTCAAGCGGCTCTTCGTCGGCTCCGAGGGGATGCTCGGCGTGATCACCGAGGCCACGCTCCGGCTCCGTCCGAAGCCGGCGACGCCGGCCACGGTCGTCGCCACCTTCGCGGACCCGGTCGCCGCCGGCCGCGCCGTGACGACGGTGATGGCCTCGCTGCGGCCGTCGGCGCTCGAGCTCATGGACCGTGCCGCCGTCGCCGCCGTCGAAGCAGCCCGACCGATGGGCCTCGACACCTCGATGGGCGCCCTGTTGCTCGGTCAGTCCGACGCCGGCGACGCCACGGCGGCGAAGATCGCCGAGCACGCGGAGCGCGCCGGCGCCACCTACGTCGCCGTCACCGACGATCCCGACGAGGGCGAGGCGCTCATGGCCGCCCGCCGCATCGCCATCCCCTGCATCGAGCGGCTCGGCACCGTGCTCATCGAGGACGTCGGCGTGCCCATCCCCCGGATCCCCGAGCTGCTGGGAGCGGTCGCCGACATCGCCGGGCGCCTCCGGACGGCGATCCCCGTGATCGGTCACGCAGGCGACGGCAACTTCCACCCGCTCGTGACCTTCGACCCGGCGGATCCCGACGCCGTGGCCCGGGCCGACGAGGCGTTCGGCGCGGTGATGGACGCGGCGCTCGCGCTCGGCGGGACGATCACGGGCGAGCACGGCGTCGGCTCGCTCAAGGCCGCCCACCTGGCGACCCAGCTCGGCCCCGACGCGCTCGACCTGCACCGCCAGGTGAAGGCCGCCCTCGACCCCACCGGGATCCTCAACCCCGGCAAGTGGCTCTGAGCTGAGGCACCCCTCTCGGAACTGGCAGCGGCTGCGTTGCACGTCCTCTCGGAACTGGCAGCGGCTGCGTTGCACGTCCTCTCGGAACTGGCAGCGGCTGCGTTGCACGTCCTCTCGGAACTGGCAGCGGCTGCGTTGCACGCCCGTCCGGGACGGCGCGGTCAGGAGGGGAGGTCGGCCATGTCGCGCAGCGCCCGGCAGGCGGCCTGCACGAGCGGGATCGCCAGGCAGGCGCCGGTGCCCTCCCCGAGCCGCAGATCGAGGTCGAGGAGGGGCTCGAGGCCGAGGTGCTCCAGCGCGACCACCGACGCCGGCTCCACGGACCGGTGGCCGGCCACGGCGTGCGCCGCCGTCCCGGGGGCGAGCGCCTCGGCCACGCACAGCGCCGCCGCCCCGATGACGCCGTCGACGATCGCCGGCACCCGCCGGGCTGCCGCCGCGAGGTGCAGGCCGGCGAGGGCGGCGATCTCCAGCCCGCCGATCCCGGCCAGCACGTCGAGGGGATCCTCGACCCCGCCGACCCGGGTGAGCGCCGCTCGCACGAGCGCCCGCTTGCGGTCCAGGCCGGCATCGGGGAGCCCGGCGCCGCGGCCCACGAGGTCGTCGCTCGGTCGCCCGGTCGCCCAGGCGATCAGCGCCGCCGACGGGGTGGTGTTGCCGATGCCCATGTCGCCGCCGACGAGCAGGTCGGCGCCGGCGTCGATCGCCGCCGTCGCCTGCCGGATGCCGACCTCGAGCGCGGCGATCGCCTCCGAGCGGGCCATCGCCGGCTCCCGAGCGATGCTGCCGGTGCCCGATCGGACCCGTCGGTCGAGCACCACCACGGGTTCCGGGCCGCCGGGCACGTCACCAGCAGCGTCCTCGACTGCCCGGAACGGGGTCGCGGGGAGGAGGCCCGACAGGTCGCCGGCGATGCCGACGTCGACGACGGTCATCGTGGCTCCGACGGTCGTGGCGAAGGCGTTGATCGCCGCGCCGCCGCCGGCCATCGCCGCGACCATCGCCGCGGTCACCTCGCTCGGCCAGGCGCTCGCGCCGTCGGCCACCACACCGTGGTCGCCGGCGAAGACGACCACCGCCGGCGCTGCCGGCACGGGGGGCGGGCACCGGCCGGTGATGGCCGCCAGGCGCACGGCGGCCGCTTCGAGGCGACCGAGGGAGCCGGGCGGCTTCGCCCGCGTCGCCCAGCGGGCGCGGGCCTGCTCGGCCGCCCCGGCACGGTCCGGGTCGGCGCCGGGATCGCGGACGGCGGCCCGGACGTCGGCGAGGGTCGGGGGAGGGGTCACGGCGTGCTCCACGGGATCGGATCGACGCGGGCGAGGACGGTGGCGAGCCGGTCGAGGCCGTCGGCATCGGGGACGGCGATCCGGACCGCGTCGGGATGGCCGAACGACGCCCCGTGGCGCACGACGATGCCGTGGCCGAGGAGCGCGTCCCGGACGCCGCCGGCCCCGGGCACCCACACGTAGGGGGCGTCGCTCGGCGTCGGACGGAGCCCGTGGCGCCCGAGCAGCGCCACCAGCTCGGCACGCAGGGCCGCGATCCCAGCGCGCCAGGGCTCCGGTTCGGCCAGCGCCAGCAGGTCGGGCAGCGCCGCGCACACGAGGCCGTTCACCGACCACCGGGGACGGAGCGCCCGGATGGCGTCGGCCTCCTCCTCGTCGGCGGCGAGCACGTAGCCGACCCGCACCGCGGGCATCGCCCACGCCTTCGTGAGCGAGCCGAGGACGGTGGTGCCGGCGTCGCCCCGGGTCCAGCGCCCGGTGGCCAGCAGGTAGAAGGCCTCGTCGCGCACGTCGGCCCGGTCGTCGCCGGCGGCGAGCCGCCCGGTCGGGTTGTGCGGATCGGACCGCCAACGCGGACCGCCGGGGTCGAGGTGCCGGAGGTGCCGACGGTAGAGGGAGAACTCGAGCTCGTCGGCCCATCCCACCGGGCGGTGCTGGGCGACGAGCGCGATCGCCTCGCTGCCGCCGTTGGTGAGCACCAGGCGGCGCCGGTCGACGTCCATCGCCTCGGCGAGGGCTGCCGTCGCCCGGCCGTCGTCCGGGTAGCGGTGGACGGTGTCGAGGGCGGCGCGCAGGACGGGGCGGACGTCCGGGGCGAGGGGGTTGAGGCTGGCGGACAGGTCGAGCAGGGTCGACGGGTCCCGGCCCAGCGCGGCCGCCACACGCTCGACGTCGCCACCGTGGGGCCCGGCCGGCGGGAGGTCGGCGCTCATCGGCGCCCCCGCCGGCCGAGGGGGGCGACCAGGCCGAGGGCACCGAGGCCGCCGACCAGCAGCCACTGGGCCCGCGCCGCCAGCTCGCAGGCCCGCACGATGTCGTGCGCGCCCGGGCGCGGGCCGGAGCCGAGGGTCGGCCGGTCCTCGGTGCGATCGCCGTAGCGCAACGGCCCACCCAGCTCGAGGCCCAGGGCACCGGCGACGGCCGCCTCGGCCACGCCGGCGTTCGGTGACGGGTGGACGGGAGCGTCCTGGCGGATGGCGCGGAGGATGTCGGGGCGGCGCTCCGCGGGGGCCAGCGCCCAGACGGCGGCGGCGAAGCACCGGGCGGGGACGAGGTTCGCCAGGTCGTCGGCGCGGGCTGCCGCCCACCCGAAGCGCTCGTGGCGCTCGCTGCGGTGCCCGACCATCGCGTCCATGGTGTTGACGGCCCGGAGGGCGCCGGCTCCGGCCGGGCCGGCGAGGGCGGCCCACAGGGCCGGCGCGAACACGGCGTCGACGGAGTTCTCGGCCACCGACTCGATGACCGCCGCCGCGACGCCGGACGCGTCGAGGGCGCTCGGGTCGCGACCGACGAGCGCGGGCAGTGCGGCGCGGGCCCCGTCGAGGTCGCCGGCGACCAGTCGGTCGTGGATGTCGAGCGCGGTGCGCCGGAGCTGGCCGCCGGCGGCGGTGACCGAGACGGCTGCCGCGGTCGATCCCAGCGCCCGCCCGCCGATCGCTCCGAGGACGAGGCCCACGGCGGCGTAGGCCACGCCGGCCTCGCGCTCGTCGCGCCACAGCGCCTCCTCGACGAGGGTCATCGCCGAGCCGAACCGGGCGACGGGGTGGAGCTCGTCGGGCAGCGCCGGCGCCACCTCGGACAGGGCCAGCCCGACGGCGGCGCCCCGCAGGCGGCCACCCGGCCGGCGCCGGCGCCTCACGGGTGCCCCCCGCCCGGGCTGGGTTCGACCGGATCCGTGCACGGCAGCCCGGGCTGGCCGTGGGTGCGCCGCAGCCCGGGCTGGGTTCGACGGGATCGGTGGACGGCAGCCCGGGCTGGCCGTGCGGTCCCGCGCATCACCGGTCGACCGCCAGCGCGAGGAGGGCGGCGGTCTCGCCGACCAGCACGACGGCGCCGAGCACGTCGCCGGTGAAGCCGCCGATGCGCCGGCGGGCCAGCGCCACGACGGCGGCCGACGCGCCCACCAGCGCCACCAGCGCCACGATGCCGAGCCACCCCGCAGCGATCGCCAGCACCACGCCCGCGGGCGCGAGCCAGGCGAGGAACCTCGTGCGGGCGCCGGCGAGGAACGCCGACGCCAGGCCCTGCTCGCGCGCGTAGGGCACCAGCGCGGGGACGGCGGCGACGACGGTGCGGCTCGCCGCCCACACGGCGACCAGCGCCAGGGCGGGGACCGCACCCGTCGCCAGCGCCGACCAGCGCAGCAGCAGCACCGCCGGCACGACTGCGAGGGCGAAGCCGCCCACGTCGGGCGCGGACATGACGGCGAGCCGGCGCTCGGGCGGGAGGTGGGGGAGGAGGCCGTCGGCGCTGTCGGCCAGCCCGTCGGCGTGGAGCAGGCCGGTCAGCCCCAGGTCGGCGGCCACGACGACCGCCGCGGCGACGGCCGCCGGCCACAGCTCGTCCGACCCGAGCCACACCAGCGAGATCGCCCCGCCGAGCACGGCGCCCACGACCGGGAACCAGGCCAGCGTCCGCTCGTCGGGCCGGCGGGCGCCGCCGGCGACGGTGAGGAAGGCCAGCGCGCTCAGCACGGCAGGTCGCCCGGAGCAGGGAGCCGGACGGCGCGGCCGGCGACGACGAGCAGGGCCTCGTCGGCGACCAGGGAGACGGCCTGGTTCAGCGCTCCGAGCGCGTCGACGAAGCGGCGTCCGACCTCGGTGGGGGCGTGCAGCGACAGCCCGACCTCCTCGCTCACGACGACCGTCGGCGCCGACCGCCTCCGCAGCGCCGCGACCAGGCGTGCGGGATCGGGATCGAGGTCGGGGTGGCTCGCCACCCAGGTGCCGAGCGAGTCGAGCAGCGCGCAGCCCGTCGCCTGCTCGAGCGCCGCCGGCAGCGCGGCGGGGTCGGCGCACTCGACGGTGGCCCACGCCGCCGGCCGGCGGGCACGGTGGGCCTCGATCCGGGCGGCGTGGTCGGCGTCGCCCGGAGCGACCCGCGCCGTCGCCAGGTAGGTCACGTCGTCGTCGCCGGCCAGGCGGGCGGCGAGCGACTCGGCCACCGCGGACTTCCCCGACCGGGTGCCGCCGAGGACGAGCACGATCACGGGTGCACCTCCAGCCCGCGGCGCACGGCGGCGTGCACGGCCCGTGCGATGCGCGCACCCCACGTCGAGCGGGGGCCGGCGAACGCCTCGGCGGGCACCGTCGGCGGCCACAGCACCACGACCGCGTCGCTGGCCGTGCCGGTGCCGGGGATGCCGGCCTCGAGCAGCGCCTGTGCCTTCGCCTCCGTGGCGGTGATGACGGCGTTGACGGCGGCGGCGGCGGACAGGGCCACGGGCAGCTGGACCACGACGTTGATGGTGCCCGGCACCCAGCCCTGGGCACCGGGCACCGCGTGCGCGTCGTCGGCGTCGGCGGCCCACGTCGGCTTGGTCACCCCGACGGTGGCGTCGACCACCACGCCGCCGTCCTCGGCGTCGACGGCCTGCCGCACATCGGCGGCGGTCAGCAGCGTGGCGCCCGTGCCGGTGAGCCCGAGGCGGGTGGCGACCTCGCGGGCGTGGGCGCCCAGGTCGGTGCGGCCGTACCCCTCGGTGACGCCGATGTTCACCAGCCAGTCCAGTGCGGCGCTGCCCCCGCCGACAGGTGCCGACGACAGGGCGAGGCGGGGTCCGGGGAACCGCCAGGCGAGCACGGCCCGGGTGTCGGGGAGGCGCAGGTCCTCGGCCACCTCCGGCCGGGTCGGCGGGGACGGCCGGGTCGGCGGGGACGGCCGGGTCGGCGGGGACGGTCGGGGCGGGGGCACGCCGGTCACCAGCCCGGCCCTGCGCCTGGCGCCGTCGCGGTGCTGGCGAGGGCCGCCACCGCCGTCGTGTCGAGGTGCTCGTCGAGCCAGTCGGCGAGGCGGTCGTGCTGGGCGTCGAGGCGGTCGGCGAAGCGCACGGGTGACGGACGGAACGAGCGGCCCCGGCGGTCGGCCGCGTCGGCGAGGAGCGCGGCCCGAAGGCCGTCGGCGTCGAGCAGGCCGTGCACGCTCGTGCCCAGCACGCCGCCCTCCGACGCGCTGCTGCCCTCGGCCTCGGCCGGGCCGTCGACGACGGGGTCGAGGTGCAGCCATGCCCCCTCGCCGCACGCCCGGCCGAGGTGGATCTGGTAGCCGGCCACGCCGTGGGACCCCCAGCGGTGCGTCCCCGCGACCCCGGTGCGCCGGGCCACGACCTTGTCCGGGTGGAACACGGTGTCCACGTCGAGCAGGCCGAGCCCCTCGACCTCGCCTGCGCCCGACTCGACGTGGTCGACGATCCGCCGTCCCAGCAGCTGCTGGCCGGCGCAGATGCCCAGCACGACGGCGCCGTCGGACCGCGCCCGCACGATGGCGTCGGCGATCCCCGTGCGCCGCAGCCACGCCAGGTCGGCCACCGTCGCCCGGCTGCCCGGCAGGACGACGACGTCGGCCCCGGCGAGGTCACCGGTACCGGTCGCCCACGACAGGGCCACGTCGGGTTCGTGGTGCAGGGGGTCGAGGTCGGACGGGTTGGCCAGGTGCGGGAGCCGCACCGCCACCACCCGGACCGGGTCGGGGCCGGTGCCACCGCCGCGCACGCTGCCGACCGGCACGTCCAGGGAGTCCTCGCCGCCGAGCAGCGGGTCGGGACCGAGCTGGGGGAGCACGCCCAGCACGGGGACCCCCGTGCGAGCGGTGAGCTCGTCGATCCCGGGAACGAGCAGCCCGGGGTCGCCCCGGAAGCGGTTGAACACGATGCCGCCGATCATGGCCGACAGGTGCTCGGGGACGAGGTCGACGGTGCCGTGGGCTGCCGCGAACGCGCCGCCCCGCTCGATGTCGACGACGAGCAGCGCCGGCACCCCGGCTGCGTGCGCCAGGGGCAGGTTCACCAGGTCACGCTCGAGCAGGTTGATCTCCGCGGCGCCACCGGCACCCTCGGCCACCACGACGTCGAACCGGCAGCGCAGCGAGGTGAGCGCATCGAGCACCACGCCGCGCAGCCCCCGCGACCGATCACCCCAGCCCTGGGCGTCGGTGCGGCCGACCTCGCGGCCGAGCACCACGATGTGGCTGCCGGTCTCGCTCGACGGCTTGAGCAGGATCGGGCCCATGACCACCTCGACGTCGACGCCGGCCGCCGCGGCCTGCACCGCCTGCGCCCGGCCGACCTCGCCGCCGTCGACCGCGACGGACGAGTGGTTCGACATGTTCTGGGCCTTGAACGGCGCCACCGAGGTGCCCTGCCGGGCGAACCAGCGGCACAGCCCGGCCACCACCGTCGACTTGCCGGCACCGCTGGTGGCGCCGGCGACGAGGAGCGCGCCCCGGGTCAGTAGTCGATGCCCTTCATCGCCCGGATCCCCGACCGGTACGCGTGCTTCACCACGACCATCTCGGTGGCGGTGTCGGCCAGGTCGAGCAGCCCCTGCGGTGCGTCCCGGCCGGTGCACACGACGTTGACCTTCGGCGAGCGGTCGCGGATGGCGGCCAGCACGTCGTCGGTGTCGATCCAGCCCCAGTTCATGGGGTACGTGACCTCGTCCAGCAGGACCAACCGGTGGCTGCCGGCGGCGAGCAGGCCGGCGGCGTGCTGCCAGGCGTCGCGTGCGACGGCCTCGTCCTGGGTCAGGTCCTCGCTGTCCCAGGTGAAGCCCTCGCCGATGGCGTACCACTCGACGCCGAGGTCACGGCCGACCTTCTCCTCGCCCGTGTTCCACTTCCCGGACTTGAGGAACTGCACGACCGCGACCGGCCAGCCCCGGGCGACGGCTCGGAGCATGGTGCCGAACGCGGCGGTGGACTTCCCCTTGCCGTCGCCGGTGTTGACGAGCACGAGCGACTCGGCGCGACGGAGCTCGGGCGGTTCGTGGTGCTCGGTGGGCGGCGCGTCCGTGGGCGTGCCGGTGTCGTCGGCCTCGGTCATCGGTGGGTCCTCGTGTCGGTGGTGCGGCGCTCCCGGCGCCGGCGGACGGTGACGGTGACGGCACCGTCGTCGTCGACGTCGCAGGTGGCCTGCACGCCCCAGTGCCGGCCGATGAGTCCGGGCGTCAGCACGTCTCGGGGCGCACCGGCGTCGACCAGGCGCCCGTCGGCGAGCACCGCCACGGCGTCGGCGAACTGACCGGCGATGCTGAGGTCGTGGACGGTGGTCACGACAGTGAGGCCCCGCTCCTCGCGCAGGTCGGCGATGAGCTCGAGCACTTCGAGCTGGTGGCCGACGTCGAGCGCGGTGGTGGGCTCGTCCAGCACCAGCACGGGCGTGTCCTGCACGAGCGCCCGGGCCAGCACGACGCGCTGGCGCTCGCCGCCCGAGAGGGTGTCGACGCGCCGGGTGACGAAGCCATCGAGGCCGAGGCGCTGCAGCACCGCGTACGCGAGCCGTCGGTCGTGGAGGGACGGCGAGCAGCGGAGGCCCTGGTGCGGCGCCCGGCCCAGCAGCACGTAGTCGAACACCTGCAGCCCCGGCGGGACGAGCGGGTGCTGGGGGACGACGGCCACGGCGCGGGCCCGCTGGCGGACGCCCAGCTGCTCGACCGGACGGCCGTCGATGCGGAGGTCGCCGACGTGGGCCAGCGACCCTCCGAGGGTCCGGATGAGCGTCGTCTTGCCCGCGCCGTTCGGGCCGATCAGCGAGAGCCAGGCGCCGGAGGGCACGTCGAGGGTGACGTCGTCGACGACGGCCCGGCCGCCGAGGCGCACCGTGACGCCGCGCCACTCGATGGCGGTCACAGCGCGCTCCTCGATCGGAGGATGAGCAGGAAGAACGGGGCACCGACGAAGGCGGTGATGACGCCGATCGGCAGCTCGGCCGGCGACTGCACCGTGCGGGCGAGCACGTCCGCGAGGGCGAGGAACGCGCCCCCGAACAGCAGCGACAGGGGCACGACCCGGCGGTTCCCGACCCCGGCCACGAGCCGCACGCCGTGGGGGACGACGAGGCCGACGAACCCGATGAGCCCGCTCACGGCCACGGCGGCGGCGGTGGCGAGCGAGGCGGCGACGAGCACGGCGGCGCGGATGCGTCGGGGGTGCAGCCCGAGGGACCGGGCCTCGTCGTCGCCGACGGCGAGCACGTCGAGGGCGCCCACCGCCACGAGGAGGACGGCACCGCAGACCGCGGCGTAGGGGAGGAGCAGCACGACCTCGTCCCAGCCGCTGGTCGACAGGCGGCCGAGGATCCAGGCGTACACCTGGCGAAGCGTGTCGGCGTGGCGCTGCTGCACGTAGGTCTGCGCGGCCGTGAAGAAGGCGGCGACGGCGACGCCGGCGAGGATGAGCGTGGCCGGCCCCCCGGTGCCGTCGCGCCGCACGCTCAGCGCCGCGGCGGCGCCGACGGCCAGCAGCGCACCGACGAAGGCGAACACCGGGATGGCGTCGACGGGGCCGACCCCGTCGCCGGCGCCGGTGACGATGGCGAGCGTGGCCCCCAGCCCGGCGCCGGCGGCGATGCCGAGCAGGTACGGATCGGCGAGCGGGTTGCGGAACACGGCCTGGTAGCCGGCGCCCGAGCCGGCCAGCAGCGCCCCGACCAGCAGGCCGAGCACGACCCGCGGCGTGCGGATCTCCCAGACGATGGCGGCGTGCGCGTCGCTCAGCCCGGAGTCGACGGTGACGAGGGGCAGCCGGTCGAGCAGCTCGAGCGCCACCTGGTGGATCGGCACGGTCACGGGTCCGATCGCGAGCCCCACCAGCGCCGATCCGAGGACAGCGCCCAGGCCGAGCAGCAGCCAGCCCGCCGTGAGCCGGGTGGGCGCCGGGAGGTCGTCGACCACGTCCTCCGGGGCCACCGGGGGTGCGACCGACGACGCCGGGGTCCGGCTCGTGGCCGGTCCGGCGCCCTCGGTCGCGGTGGTCACCGGTGCGACCTCAGCCGGCCGCCGTCGCGGCCTCGACGCCGGCCGTGGCCTCGACGACGGCCCGCAGGAAGTCGACGATGCGGGGACCCCAGCGCGAGGCGATGTCGTCGTCGAGCTCCACCACGTTCCCGTTGCGCACGGCCTGCAGGTCGGCGAAGCCGGGGCGGGCGGCCACGGTCTCGGCGTCCTGGGCGCAGCACTTGGTGTCGGCCAGGAAGATGAAGTCGGGGTCGGCCTCCACCAGCAGCTCGGCGGACAGCTGCGGGTACCCGCCCGCTTCGCCGTTGGGGTCGGCGGCATCGGCGACGTTCTCCAGGCCGGCGAGGGCGTAGATCTCGCCGATGAAGGTGTCCGACGTGACGCTGAACAGCGTGTCGTCGAGCTCGTGGTAGTAGGTGAGCGGCTCGTCGCGCTCGGGCACCTGGGCCACGAGCTCCTCGATGTCGGCCTGCATCCGGCCCACGAGCTCGGCGGCGTCGCCGACGTGCCCGGTGGCCGCGCCGAGCAGCTCGATCTGGGCGTACGTGTCGTCGATGGTGGTGGCGGCCGGCACCACGATGGCGGGCACGTCGACGGCGGCGAGGCCGGCCACGACGTCGTTGCGGTCGCCGGAGAGGATCACCAGGTCGGGCTCCTCGGCGATGATCGCCTCCACGTTCGGATCGAAGCCGGACAGGTCGGTGGTGGGCGCCTCCGCCGGGAAGTTGGAGAAGTCGTCGACGGCCGCGACCTGGTCGCCGGCGCCGATGGCGAAGAGCATCTCGGTGGCCGTGGGCGACAGCGACACGATCGCCTCGGGGCGGGCCTCGATGGTGGTCTCGACGCCGTCGCTGGTCACCGTGACGGGGAAGGTGCCCTCGTCGTCGGGCCCGGCGTCGTCGTCGGCCGTGTCCACCGGAGCGGCGTCGCCGCTGCTGGCCACGGGGTCGTCGTCGTCGCCGCAGCCGGCGAGCACGAGGGCGAGGGTGGCCACGACGGCCACGAGCAGGCGGTGGATGGGGGTGCGCATGCGATACCTCCTGTCGTCGAGGTCCGGTGCGCTCGATCGACAGGGGCTGCCGGCCGAACCGACCCTTGCCTCGAGGGTGCTGATGGTCCGTGGTGCAGGGCTCGACCGGACTCGGCCGCTCGCCCAGGGGCGGCGGCATCACCGTTGCGGGACAGTGCCGGGATCTCACCGGACTTCGTCACTCCACCAGGCGGGGGACAGTAGCCGCGGCAGCGGTCACCCGGTCCAGTCCGGCGAGCCCGGACCGGCGGATCCGGGGGGTGGGTAGGGTGCGCCGGCGATGGGGCCGCAGGTCATGGGGGTGCTGAACGTCACCCCAGACTCCTTCTCCGACGGCGGGGCGTGGGCCGACGTCGACGCCGCGGTCGAGCACGGGCTGGCGCTGCTGGCCGAGGGCGCCCACGTGCTCGACGTGGGCGGCGAGTCGACCCGCCCGGGGGCTGCCCCGGTCGGCGTCGACGAGGAGATCGCCCGGGTGGTGCCGGTCATCGAGCGGTTGGCGCCGGCGGTGGTGCAGGCCGGCCGGCGTCTGTCCGTCGACACCCGGCACCCCGAGGTGGCCCGGGCCGCGGTCGCCGCCGGGGCCAGCATCGTGAACGACGTGTCCGCGTCGCTCGAGGAGGTGGCCGCCGAGGCCGGCGCCGGCTGGGTGGCCATGCACATGCGGGGCGAGCCGGCCACGATGCAGGACGACCCCCGCTACGACGACGTCGTCGGGGAGGTCGGGGCCTTCCTGGCCGCCGCCGCCCGGCGGGGTCGCGACGCCGGGGTCGAGGAGCTCTGGGTCGACCCGGGGATCGGGTTCGGGAAGACGGCGGCGCACAACTGGGAGCTCTTGGCCTCGCTCGACCGCCTCGTCGCGGGCGGCGTGCCGGTGCTGGTGGGCACGTCCCGCAAGGGGTTCCTGGGCGCCGCGCTGGCCGAGGCCGACGGCTCCGAGGTCCCGCCGGGCCCGGACGACCGCCTCGAGGGATCGATCACGACCGCCGTCTGGGCTGCCACGATGGGGGCCGCCATGATCCGCGTGCACGACGTCCGCGCCACCGTGGCGGCGCTCGACGCGGCCGCGTCCGCCGGGGCCGCCGGCTGATGGCCGCGCGTGGGAAGTGGGCCCAGGGCATCGAGCCCCGGAACTTCACCTGGGTCCTCCAGGGCAAGCTCGCCGTCTGCGAGCGGCCCGGCGGCTACGGGCAGAACCACCGCAAGGTGCGCCGCCAGGAGGAGATCATCTGGCTGCGCGAGCAGGGCTTCACGATGGTGGTGTCGCTCGCCGCATCCCCCCACAACCTGCACAACTACGACGAGATGGGCATGCCCTACCGGCACCGCCCCTTCCGCCGCACCGACGACCGCGAGGCCTTCCTCGCCGCCCTGTTCCCCGAGCTGCGCCAGCTGCTGCTCGAGGGCGGCAAGGTCATCGTCCACCAGGACGAGCTCGGCGACCGGCTGGCCGGCGTGATGGCGGCCTACGTGCTGTGGAACCGCCTCGTCCCGGGCCCGCCCCAGGCCATCTCCATCGTCGAGCAGCTGCTCCACCGCCAGCTGGGCCCCGACGCCCGCAGCCTCGTCGCCCTCGTGCCCCGCCTCCCGGAGCCGGGCACCACGGCACCCGCTCCCGTGGCGGAGGCCGCGGCCGCACGGGCCGCCGACGAGCCGGCAGGGGACGAGGGGTGAGCGAGGGGGAGATCCTCGTCCACGGCCTGCGCGTCCTCGCCCACGTCGGCGTCCCCGACGACGAGCGGGCCCAGCGCCAGCCGCTGTCGATCGACCTCACCCTGCACCTCGACCTCGACGCGGCAGCGTGCAGCGACGACGTGTCCGACACCGTCGACTACGGCGCCGTCTCGATCGCCGTCGCCGACGCCGTGACCGCGACGCCGGTCGCCCTGCTCGAGCGGCTGGCGGCCATCGCCGCCGACGCCGCGCTGGGCGTCGACGGCCGCACGCGCGCGGTGACCGTCACGGTCACCAAGCTCCGTCCTCCCATCCCGCGCGACGTCGAGTCCAGCGCGGTGCGCCTGCACCGCACCCGCGCCTGAGCCCGTGACCCGGGTCCTGCTCGGCCTCGGCTCGAACCTCGGCGACCGCGAGGGCCACCTGCGCCGCGCCGTCGAGGCGCTGCCGGGGGTGGTGGCCGTCTCCGACGTGTACGACACCGATCCCGTGGGAGGCCCCGAGCAGGGGCGGTTCCTCAACGTCGTCGTGGCCCTCGACGTTCCCGTGGTGGACACCGACCCGGAGCCGGGCGACCACACCCCGCAGGACCTCCTGGCCGTGTGCCGGCGCCTCGAGCAGGACGCCCGCCGGGTGCGCGACGAGCGGTGGGGGCCGCGCACGCTCGACGTCGACGTGCTCTGGATCGACGGGATCGAGGTCGACGAGCCCGACCTGCAGGTGCCCCACCCCCGGATGTTCGAGCGCCGCTTCGTGCTCGCCCCCCTGTCCGAGCTCGCTCCCGACCTGCTGCCTGACGGGTGGGAGGACCGGGCCGTCGGCGAGGTCGACCGCCTCGGCCCCCTCCCCTCCTGAAACTGGCAGCGGCTCCGTTGCACGTCGGCCGGAGACTGGCAGCGGCTCCGTTGCACGTCGGCCGGAAACTGGCAGCGGTTCCGTTGCACGTCGGCCGGAGACTGGCAGCGGTTCCGTTGCACGTCGGCCGGAGACTGGCAGCGGCTCCGTTGCACGTCGGCCGGAGACTGGCAGCGGTTCCGTTGCACGTCGGTCGGAAACTGGCAGCGGCTCCGTTGCACGGGAGAGGTGCAGCCACGGCCGGTGGGTACCATGGCGGGCGACCGGCACCCGCTCGGGCCGGATCCATCGACCATCGGAGCAGCGCTTGCCCCCTGCGGACGTGACGTTCGACGCGCGCATCATCGGCGACGGCCGCGCCGGCGGCGCCCTCGCCCTCGCGCTCGCCGATGCCGGGTGGCGGGTCGATGGCCCCCACGGTCGGGGGCATGATCTCGCGCTCGCCACCACCGGCACCCGGCTCCTCCTGTTGGCGGTCCCGGACGGCGCGATCCGCGAGCTGGCGGGGGCGCTGGCGCCGGGTGACGCCGTCGTGGCCCACGTGGCCGGTGCGCTCGGGCTCGACGTGCTCGGCCCGCACAGCCGGGTCGGCTCCGTCCACCCGCTCGTCGCGCTGCCGGGTGCCGAGCTCGGTGCCCGCCGCCTTCGCGGCGCGTGGTTCGCCACCGCCGGAGACCCGGCGGTGCACGAGGTCGTCCGGGCCCTCGACGGGCGCGCCGTCGAGGTCGCCGACGCCGACCGCACGACCTACCACGCCACCGCCGTCGTGGCGGCCAACCACCTCGTCGGCCTCCTCGGGCAGGTCGAACGCCTGGCGGGCAGCATCGGCGTGCCGCTCGAGGCCTACCTCGACCTCGCCCGCGGGGCGCTCGAGGACGTGGCCGAGCTCGGACCCGTCGACGCCCTCACCGGCCCGGTCGCCCGGGGCGATCGTGAGACCGTCGCCCGCCACCTCGCGGCGCTGCCCGAGGACGAGCGCACCCTCTACGCGATGCTCGCGGGCGCCGCCGAGCGGCTCGTCGAGCAGCGTGACGCCGTCCTGGGAGACCCGGCGTGAGGACGGTCCGGACCATCGCCGAGCTGCGGGCCGCGCTCGACGCCGAACGGGTCTCCGGTCGGACCGTCGGCTTCGTGCCCACCATGGGGTTCCTCCACGAGGGCCACGTGTCCCTGATGCGCGTGGCCCGGGCCGAGACCGACGTCGTGGTCACCTCGATCTTCGTCAACCCGCTCCAGTTCGCCCCCCACGAAGACCTCGACGACTACCCGCGGGACCTCGAGCGGGACACGTCGCTGGCGGAGGGGGCCGGCGTCGATGTCCTGTTCACGCCGCCCGTCACCGAGATGTACCCGCAACCGGTGGCGACCACGGTGTCGGTCTCCGGGGTGTCCGAGTGCTTCGAGGGCGAGTCCCGGCCGACGCACTTCGCCGGCGTCGCCACCGTCGTCGCCAAGCTGTTCTCGATCGTCGGGCCGTGCCGGGCGTACTTCGGCGAGAAGGACTTCCAGCAGCTCGCCGTCGTGCGGCGCATGGCGTCGGACCTGTCGATGCCGGTGGAGGTCGTCGGCTGCGAGACCGTGCGCGAGCCTGACGGCCTCGCCATGTCGAGCCGCAACGCCTACCTGTCCGACGAGGAGCGGGCCGCCGCCCCGGTGGTGCACCGGGCACTGCGCGCCGGCGCCGCCGTGGTGCTCGCCGGCGAGACCGATCCCGCGGCCGTGCGGGACGCCATGGCGGCGGTCGTCGCGGGCGAGGCCCTCGCCGAGCTCGACTACGCCGCCGTCGTGCGCACCGTCGACCTCACCGTCCCCGACACCATCGACCCGGGCGCCGATTTGCGCCTCCTGGCCGCCGTCCGCTTCCGTTCTGCCCGTCTCATCGACAACACGGGGGTGACCGCACCTGCGGCGCCCACCGAGAGGAGCTGATCCCATGCGCCGTCGCATGATGAAGTCCAAGATCCACCGCGCCACCGTCACCGACGCCAACCTGCACTACGTGGGGTCGGTCACCGTCGACGAGGACCTCCTCGAGGCGGCCGACATCTTCGAGTTCGAGCAGGTCGCGATCGTCGACGTCGACAACGGCGCCCGCCTCGAGACCTACACGATCGCCGGCCCCCGGGGCTCCGGCGCGGTGTGCCTCAACGGCGCCGCCGCCCGCCTGGTGAGCCCCGGCGACAAGATCATCATGATCAGCTACGCCGACTACGACCGCGAGGAGCTCGAGCACTACGAGCCCGTCGTCGTCCACGTCGACACCGAGAACCGCCAGATCGACGAGGTCACCGCCGAGCTCCTCGCCGAGCAGACCCGCGGCCCGGCTCCCCACCGCTACATCGAGGTCGACGCCGGCACCCGCTAGCGGCCCTTCGGCCCCTCGAAACTGGCAGCGGCTCCGTTGCACCCGCCCGGGATGCTGGCAGCGGCTCCGTTGCAGCCCGCTGGCTGTCAGCACCCCTGGCTACCGTCGGAGCGCTTCCCCCATCTGATCGACCGATGGAGGAAGCGTCATGCCCGCGAGCGGACGCCAGATCGTCACCGCGCTGCTGCAATCGCAGCAAGACCTCGTCACCCCCGCGCAGGCCAAGGCGGCCGGCGCCCACAGCACGACCCTGCCGCGCCTTGCGAAGGAAGGGTTTCTCGAGACCGTGGAACCGGGCGTGTACGGACCGCCCGGCGTTCCGTACACCTGGGAGCGCCGGCTCCTCGCGGCGAACCTCCGAGCCGGTCCCCTCGCGCGCACGTCGCACCTCGGAGCCCTGCGGCTGCTCGGGGTCGAGACGTACGAGGCCGTGCCGCCCGAGATCTCGGTCGCCTCGAAGCGCACCTTCCACCAGGAAGGTGTGATCGTCCACCAGAGCCGTGACCTCCAGTACGTCCCGTCCGTCCTGGTCGACGGGATCCCGTGCACCCCGCCACGTCGGCTGGCCGTCGACCTCGGCGCGGTGCTCGGCGAGACCGCCTACACCACGGCGATGCGCGCGCTGCGGCGCGACCACGGCGTGACGTGGAAGCAGCTCGGTGCGATCCTCGAGCTGCACTCGAAGCGAGGACGGAACGGCTGCGGAGCGCTCCGTCGCCACCTCGAGCGGTACGCCGGGGTGCAGGGCATCCCCGACTCCACCCTGGAGCAGCTCTTCCTCGATGACCTGCTCGATGCCGGCTTCCCCGTCCCGGTCTGCCAGTACGAGGTGCCCGGACCGGGCGGGTTGACCTACCGGATCGACTTCGCCTATCCGGGCGTCCTCGTCGCGGTGGAGGTCGATGGGCCCCACCACCGCCTCGATCCCGTGCGTGCCAGGGATCGCCGGCGCGATGCCTTCCTGCGGTCGCTGGGCTGGGAGGTCCTGCGCTTCGACAAGGAGGTCGTGAGCTACGCCCCGGGTGGAGCGCTCCTCCTGGTCCGTCGCACCCTGGAGGCCCGAGGTGGCTGGGGGTGATCGCTCCGTCGGCCGGCGTGCAACGGAGCCGCTGCCAGTGTCGGGCATGCGTGCCTCGGAGGCGCGTCCGGCTCCGGAGGGGTCGGGCAGACTGCGGCCGTGGAGACCCTCGACCTGCTCGTCCTCGGCTCCGGCGTGGCCGGGCTCTCCGCCGCGGTCCGGGCCGCCGACGTGCACCGCATGCGCGTCGGCGTGCTCACCAAGGGCGAGCTCCACCAGTCCACCACCCGCTGGGCGCAGGGCGGGGTGGCGGCCGTGCTGGGGGGCGACCCCGACTCCACCGACCTCCACCTCGCCGACACGCTCGCCGCCGGCGCCGGCCTCTGCGACCTCGATGCGGTCCGGGTGCTGGTCGACGAGGGCCCGGTCCGGGTCAACGACCTCATCGCCCTCGGCGCCATGTTCGACCGTGACGAGGGTGGCGACTACCTGCTCGCCCGGGAGGGCGGGCACAGCCACCCGCGCATCCTCCACGCCGGCGGCGCCGCCACCGGCGTCGAGGTCGAGCGGGCGCTGGTCGAGGCCGTGCAGCAGACGGCTGCCGTCCTGCTGGAACGGACCTTCGCCCTGGACCTCGTGGTGGACGGCGGGCGCTGCGTCGGCGTGACCGCCCTCGACGAGCGCGGCGAGGTCATGGAGGTGCGCGCCCGCCACGTGCTGCTCGCGACCGGCGGCGCCGGCCAGCTGTACGCCGTCACCACCAACCCCGTCGAGGCGACCGGCGACGGCATGGCGATGGCGCTGCGGGCCGGCGCCGCCCTCGCCGACCTCGAGTTCGTGCAGTTCCACCCCACGGCGCTCCACCACGAGGCCATGCCCCGGCCACTGCTCTCCGAGGCGCTCCGCGGCCACGGCGCGCTGCTGCGGGGAGCCGACGGCGATCGCTTCGTCGATGAGCTGCAGCCCCGTGACGTGGTGAGTCGGGCCATCACCGCCCAGCTCCAGGCCGACGGCACCGACCACGTGTGGCTCGACGCCACGGTGCTCGACGGCTTCGACGAGCGGTTCCCGACCATCCGGGCGGCGCTCGACAAGGTCGGGCTGGATCCGGCCACCGACTGGCTGCCCGTCGCGCCCGCAGCGCACTACTCCTGCGGCGGGGTCGTCGCCGATCTGGACGGTGCGAGCTCGCTGCCCGGGCTGTGGGTGGCGGGCGAAGTGGCCTGCAACGGGGTGCACGGGGCCAACCGGCTCGCATCGAACTCGCTGCTCGACGGGATGGTGTTCGGCCCGCGGGTGATCGAGTCGATCGACGCCGGGAAGGACGGTGCGGAGCCGACCGGCGCCATGCGCTGCGTGCTCGGGGGCGGGGGGCCGACCGGTGGCATCCACGGGCGGCACCTCGACGTCCCCGGCCGCCCGTGGAGCGCCTCGAGGTGGGAGCCGGGCGAGGCGCGGGACCGCCTGCAGCGGGCGCTGACCCAGCACGCCGGCGTGCTGCGCGACGACGCATCGCTGGCGCTGGCGCTCGAGGAGGCCCAGCGCGCCCTCGGCGTGCGGGGCGACGGGGTGGCGGCGGCCGAGGTGCGGAACCTCGCCGTCCTGGGCGCAGCTCTCGCCGTCGCCGCCCGGGCCCGGACCGAGACCCGGGGCGCCCACACCCGCACCGACCACCCGGCGAGCGACGATGACCTCGCCGTGCGGTTCGTCGTCGGCGCCGGCGCCTGACCGGCCCTGCTCCCTGCAACGCAGCCGCTGCCAGTTTCGGAGCGGGTGCAACGGAGCCGCTGCCAGTTTCGGAACGCGGGGCGCGGCCCGGCCCGAGCATCGGCGACACTGGGGGCCGACCGACCGGTCGTCGACACGAGGGGGACCATGACCACCACCGACGCCACCCACCGGGCGCGCCCCGCCGCCGAGCCGAGCCCGTACCTCGAGGGTCCGTACCGTCCCGTCGCCGACGAGGTCACCGCCGACCTCACGGTGACCCGGGGCGCCCTGCCCGACGACCTCGAGGGGCTCTTCGTCCGCAACGGCGCGAACCCGGCGTTCACGCCTCCGGGCCGCTACCACTGGTTCGACGGCGACGGCATGCTCCACGGCGTGCGCTTCGGGGGCGGCATGGCGACGTACCGCAATCGGTGGGTCCGCACGGCTGGTCTGGAGGCCGACCTCGAGGCCGGCGAGGCGCGCAAGACCGGCATCCTGGAACGTCCCGACCTGTTCGCGCCGGACGGCCCGTACAAGGACACCGGCAACACTGACGTCGTCCGCCACGGCCGCTCGCTGTACGCGCTGTGGTGGCTGTCCGGGTCGGCCCACGAGATCTCGCTTCCCGACCTCGAGACCGTCGGCGTGAGCGACTTCGGCGGGACGCTCACGACGAGCATCAACGCCCACCCGAAGGTCGATCCCACCACCGGGGAGCTGCTCTTCACCAGCTACTCGATGCTCCCGCCGCACCTCACCTACGGCGTGATCTCGCCCGAGGGCCGCGTCGTCCACCACGAGCCGGTCGAGCTCCCGGGACCGCGCCTGCAGCACGACCTCGCCATCACGCCGAGCTGGTCGGTGCTGTTCGACATGTCGCTGTCGTGGGACCCGGAGCAGCTGGCGAAGGGTCGGACGCACCTGCGGTTCTTCCGCGACGTCCCGTCCCGGATCGGCCTGGCGCCCCGGTGGGGGAGCGGCGCCGACGTGCGCTGGTTCGAGGTCGAGCCGTTCTTCATGTACCACGTCGTGAACGCGTGGGAGGAGGGCGACGAGGTCGTGCTCGTCGGCTACCGGATGACCGACCCGCTGGTGGGCGACCCGGAGAACGAACGGCCCGACGAGGGCGTGCCGCACCTCGCCCACCTCCGCCTCGAACCCGTGCTGTGGCAGTGGCGCTGCGACGTGGCGCGGGGCACGGCGACCGAGGGTCCGCTGAGCGACGCGATGGCCGAGTTCCCCCGCATCAACGACGGGTGGCTGGGCACCCGCAACCGCTGGAGCTACTCGCCCACCGTCGCGCCGGGCGAGACCCTCGCCTTCGACGGCCTGGTCCGCCACGACCTCGAGACCGGCGCCACGGCCACGCACGGCTACGCGACGGGCTGGCTCGGCGGCGAGGCCACGTTCGCCCCCAGCACCGACCCCGGCCGCACGGCCGAGGACGACGGCTACCTCGTCACGCTCGTGACCCACGCCGAGACCGGCCGGTCGGAGGTGCAGGTGTTCGACGCCCGGCGCCTCGAGGACGGGGAGGTCGCAGCACTGGAGGTCCCCCAGCGGGTGCCGCTCGGCTACCACGCCGAGTGGGTGCCGGCGGGGGCCTACGCCGACCCTCCCGGCTGAGCCCGTCCCCGACCCCGGGGGCGGACGGGGGTGCGTCGCCGGGCCGTGGCAGGCTTCGCGCCCATGCCGAGCGGCCCCGTCGACCCGCCGATCCACGCCGTGCGCGCCGCCGTCGCCGCCGCGCTGGCCGAGGACCTGACGCCCCTCGGCGACCTCAGTGCGGCGCTGGTCCCGGCCGGAGCGACCGCCGAGGCCGCCGTCGTCAGCCGGGCGCCTGGCGTGCTCGCCGGCACGGCGTGTGCAACCGAGGCCTACGCCCAGCTCGACCACGCGGTCGCGCTCACGTGGCACCTGGGGGACGGCGACCCGCTCGAGCCGGGCACCGTGGCCGGCACGGTCCGCGGGCCGCTCGCCTCGATCCTCACGGGCGAGCGCACGGCGCTGAACTTCCTGTGCCACCTCTCCGGCATCGCCACGCTCACCCGGCGCTTCGCCGAGGCCGCGGCCGCCGGCGGCCCGGCGCGCATCTGGGACACCCGCAAGACCACGCCGGGCCTGCGGTCGCTGGAGAAGGCGGCCGTGCGCGCCGGCGGCGGCGCCAGCCACCGCGGGAACCTCTCCGACTGGGTGATGCTGAAGGACAACCACCTCTCGGCGCTGGGCATCGCCGAGGCCGTGCGGCAGGCCCGGGAGCTGTGGCCGGCCCGCACCGTCCACGTCGAGGTCGACGACCTCGACGGCCTGCGCGAGGCGCTCGCTGCCGGCTGCGACGCCGTGCTCCTCGACAACTTCAGCCCCGACCGGGCCGCCGAGGCGGTCCGGGTCGCCGACGCCTGGTCGGTCGACCACGGCAGCCGGCGCCCGTGGCTCGAGTGCTCCGGGGGGATCACGGTCGACACGGCCGCCGCCTACGCCGCCACCGGCGTCGACCTGCTGTCCAGCAGCCAGATCACCCAGTCGGCGCCGGCGCTCGACCTCGGGCTGGACATGGTCTGAGATGGGTCGCGCCGAGGGGCCGTGGGACCTGGGCGGCCGGGCCCGCCGCGCCGCCACCCCGGCCCGGCTCCTCGCCAAGGGGGCCACCGCGGCGGCGCTGGCCCAGGCCCGGGCCCTGCGGGGTGACCCGCTCGTGGACATCGCCGCCGACCGCCGGCTGGTCGCCGCCGCCGAGGACATCGCCCGCGAGCTCGGGGAGATGAAGGGGGCGGCGATGAAGGTCGGGCAGGCGCTGTCGATCCTCGACGTCGGCCTGCTCCCGGAGGAGTACCGGACGGCGCTGTCGGTCCTGCAGTCGGATGCACCCCCGATGCCGTACGCCGCGGTCCGCGAGGTCGTGGTCGCCGAGCTGGGCGCGCCGCCCGAGGAGCTGTTCGACTTCTTCTCCCCGCAGCCGATGGCCGCGGCGTCGATCGGCCAGGTCCATGCCGCCCACCTCGGCGACGAGGAGCTGGTGGTCAAGGTCCAGTACCCGGGCATCGCCGACGCCGTGGCCGCCGACCTGCGCAACGCCGCGCTGCTGTCGGCGCTCGCCCGGCTCCTGCAGCGGCTGCTCGGCGGACTCGCCGGCGACATCGACGTGCGTGCGCTCATCGACGAGGTGCGCGAGCGGGTCATGGACGAGCTCGACTACCGCATCGAGGCCGCCAACCAGCTGGAGTTCGCCGGGCGGTTCGCCGGCGACCCCGAGATCGGCATCCCAGCCGTGCGCGAGGACCTGTCGACCCGACGGGTCCTGACCAGCGAGTACGTGGACGCCATGCGGTGGTCGGCCGCGCTCGAGCAACCCCCCGAGCTCAGGGACCGGTGGGGCAACGTCATCTCCCGGTTCGTCGCCACGTCGCTCTACGACCACGGCGTGGTGAACGTGGACACCCACCCGGGCAACTTCCTCTTCCACGAGGACGGGCGGGTCACGTTCCTCGACTTCGGCTGCGTCACCCGCCTGAGCGAGGAGCAGCGCACCCGGCTCCGGCGGCTCGGCGCCGCGCTGATCAGTGGCGACCGCGAGGCCGTGCTCGACACCTTCGTCGACGCCGGGTTCCTCCGCACCCGCGCCGGCTTCGATCCCGAGGCCCTGCTCGGGCCGCTCGGCTCGTGGGTCCAGGCAGCGCGTGGCCCGCAGCCCTTCCACTACTCGCGGGCGATGCTCGCCGACATCGTGGCCGAGGCGATGCGGGTGCGGGTCGGCGTCGACGAGCTCAAGCTCCTGCAGCGCCTCGACGTGCCACGGGAGCACGTCATGCTCGGCCGGGTCTCCATCGGCAACGAGGCGATCCTCGCCCACCTCGAGGCCACCATCGACTTCCGCGAGCTCTACGCCCGACACCTCGCCGGCGCCCTGGACGTGGAGCCGCACTGGCCAGACGCACCGGATGCGGATGGCTCCGGAGGGGTCGCGTAGCGTCGGCCGGCGTGCACCTGTTGACCATCGACGTGGGCAACACCCAGACGGTCATCGGCCTCTACGACCTCGATGCCGACACCGAGCCGGCGAACCGGGTCGCCGACACCGACCTGCTCGACCACTGGCGCATCGCCACCAACGTCGAGCGCACGGCTGACGAGTACGCCCTGCTGTTCCAGGAGTTCCTGGCCTTCCACGGCTTCGGCTGGACCGAGGACGTGAACGGCTTCGCCGTGTGCTCGTCCGTCCCGCGGGTCACGGGTGCGCTGCGCCGCTTCAGCGAGCGCTACCTCGGCTTCGAGGCCCTGGTCGTGGAGCCCGGCGTCAAGACCGGCATGCCGATCCTCTACGACAACCCCCGCGAGGTCGGCCCCGACCGCATCGCCGACGCCGTCGCCGCGTGGGACCTCTTCGGCGGGCCCACGATCGTCGTCGACTTCGGCACCGCCACCACGTTCGAGGCGATCTCGGGCAAGGGCGAGTACCTGGGCGGCGCCATCTTCCCCGGGATCGACATCAGCCTCGACGCGCTGTTCGGCCGGGCCGCCGCCCTGCGTCGGGTCGAGCTCGTCGAGCCCGCGAACGTGATCGGCCGCTCCACCGTCGAGTCGATGCAGTCCGGCGCCGTCTACGGCTACACCGCGGTCGTCGATGGCATGGTCCGCCGCTTCCAGAACGAGCTCGGCGCGCTCTGCACGGTCGTGGCCACGGGCGGGCTGTCCGGCCTCATCGCCCCGCTGTCGGAGACGATCGAGCACCACGAGCCCTGGCTCACCCTGCACGGCCTGCGCGTGATCCACGAGAAGAACACGCATGTCTGACGGGCCCGCCGAGGCCGCCGAGCGGTTCGAGCCGCCGTACCGGCTCGACGTCACCCACCGGGTCGGCGACGTCCTGCGCGACTTCGCCCACCTCGCCGACGGCGAGGAGACCGACCAGACCGTCACCGTCGCCGGGCGGGTGATGCTGCTGCGCGACCAGGGCCGGCTCGCGTTCGCCACGCTGCGGGAGGGCAGCAGCGGCGAGGAGGTCCAGCTGTTCGCGCTCTCGAAGGTGCTCGAGGGCTTCGACCGGTTCGTGAAGCTGAACCTCGGCGACTGGATCGGCGCCACCGGCGAGGTCGTGCGCACCAAGCGGGGCGAGCTGTCGGTGAAGGTGCGCGGGTTCACGCTCCTCGCCCGGGCCCAGCGGGGCTTCGGCGACAAGTTCCACGGCATCACCGACACCGACCTGCGCTACCGGCAGCGCTACGCCGACCTGTGGGCGAACCCGGAGGCGGCCGAGGTCTTCCGCCAGCGGTCGAAGATCCTCAGCCTCACCCGCCGGTGGCTCGAGGATCAAGGCTTCGTCGAGGTCGAGACGCCCGTGCTCCAGCACGTGGCCAGCGGCGCGGCGGCCACGCCGTTCACCACCCACCACAACGCGCTCGACGTCGACCTCAAGCTGCGCATCGCACCCGAGCTGTTCCTGAAGCGCCTCGTCGTCGGCGGCTTCGAGCGGGTCTACGAGATCGGCCGGGTGTTCCGGAACGAGGGCATCTCCACCAGGCACAACCCCGAGTTCACGATGCTCGAGCTGTACCAGGCCTACGCCGACTACACGGACATGATGGCCCTGACCGAGGCGCTGGTCGCCCACCTCGCCACCGAGCTGCACGGCACCACCACGCTCACCTACGACGAGCGAGAGATGGACCTCTCCACGCCCTGGCGGCGGGCGACCATGGCCGAGCTGGTGGAGGACGCCATCGGCGTGCGCCTCGACGTCCGCCAGCCGGTCGAGGAGCTGCGCCGGGTGGCGGAGGAGCACGGCGTCGAGGTCGAGGCGGGCTGGGGGCCCGGCAAGCTGCTGCTCGAGATCTACGAGAAGACCACCGAGCACCAGCTGTGGGGCCCGATCTTCGTCACCGACTACCCCGAGGAGGTGTCGCCGCTGTCGCGCTCGCACCGCGAGCAGCCCGGCGTCACCGAGCGCTTCGAGGCCATCGTCGCCGGCCGCGAGCTGTGCAACGCCTTCTCCGAGCTCGTCGATCCCGTCGTCCAGCGCGAGCGGTTCGAGGACCAGCTGCGCCAGAAGGACGCCGGCGACCACGAGGCGATGGCGCTCGACGAGGACTACCTGCGGGCGATGGAGTACGGCCTGCCGCCCACCGGCGGCCTCGGCATCGGTATCGATCGCCTGGTGATGCTGCTCACCGGCACCACGTCGATCCGCGACGTCGTGCTGTTCCCGACGCTCAAGCCCGAGCAGCCGTCGCCGCCGACCGCCTCCTGACGCCGGCGCCTCGGTGCATCTGCCGGCCCGCAGCTCACCGCGGAGCGGCGGTTGCCGTCCGTCGAAGCGCTCCTCCCCGTGGACGCAGCTGAGACGAGGGCCCCTCGACCGCCCACGACCCGGCGGTCGCAGGGCAGGCTGATCTGCTTCGACCGGTCGACGTTCTGTGGCACCGCTCGGCGGACCCGACCGCGCAGAACGCCGAGATCTGAAGCCTGTCAAACGCGGACGACGGCAAGGCCTTCGACGGTGGGGAAGTCCTCGTCCTGGGTGACGACGGGTACGCCATGCGCCATGGCGGTGGCGGCGATCCAGGAGTCGTTCACCGGCATGCGCTGGCCGGCGTCTCGCAACAGCACCCGCAGGCGTGCCCACTGAGCCGCGACCACGTCATCGACCGGAATCGGATCCAGTGCGAGTGCTGCCGTCAGCGTGCGGAGCCGACGATCTCGCGTCTCGACCGAACCGGCGACGAGGACCCCGGCGCGAAGTTCTCCGATCGTGATGATGGACACGGCGAGCTCGTCGGGCAGGCCACTCGCGTCGAGTGGTCGTGCGGACTCCCGAGCGATGAACAGCGAGGTGTCCGCGAGTCCTCGGCTCACGAGAGGGGCAGGTCGTCTGTGGTGTCACCGGCAAGCTCGTCCAGGTCGGCAGCCAAGCCAGCGTCTGCCTGGTTCTCGAGCACTGTCGGTACGAACTCGATCCTGGAGATCCACCGAGGCCGGCGTCCTACGGGGGCGAGTACCGCAACCGGACGGCCATCGACGGTGATCGTCAGACGCTCACCGGCCTCGACGCGGTCGAGTAGCGAACGGGTGGCGTTCCTCAGCTCCCTGGAGGCAACCTCAGCCATGTACCAACCGTAGCAAGTGTGCTACGTTCCGCAAGGCGCTCTTCCACGGGCAGCCGAGTGGACGTACCTGTTCACGATGGAGCCCTCGAGGCCGGACGCATCCTCGGGCCGCGGAGCGAGTTCGAGGATCAGCATCGTGACCCCACCGGTGGCCGCGCCGTGGTCGGTGGCGAGCCAGCTCCGGGCGGCCTCCTGACGGAGGTCGATGGAGAGACTCGCGTGTCGCCTCGGTCGAGTTCAGCGCGGCGGCTTGATCCGGAGCCCGCGAACCTCGTCGAAGTCGGAGACGTTTCGCGTCGACAGCTGCAGCCCCTTCTCGAGAGCGGTTGCTGCGATCAACGCGTCCGGAAGACGGAGACCTGACTCTCGTGCCACTCGTCCCGCCCGCTCGGCGATGTCGCGATCGACTGCGACCTCCCGAAACGGCGCGAGGAGTCGGCTGGCGAGCGCAGTCGCCGTGTTGCCCGCGAACAGTTCTGCTCGCGTGATGACGGAGTAGTGCAGCCGGTTCCGCCCGGGACGGAGCTGAGCGGCTCCACGCAGATGGTCGATGAACACATCGGTGTCTACGAGGACGTCAGCCACGCTGCCAGCCGTCCCTGCTCGGCACATCTGCCGAAGGCGCTGCTCCGAACGTTGCCGCGAGCGCGGTTGCCGGGTCATGGTCATCCACCACGTACTCGTCGATCGCGCGGCGGATCACCTCGGCCATCGTCACGCCCTCTGCCTCCGCGACCCGGTCGATCCGGGCGCGCTGCTCTTCGGTCAGGTACACCTGGGTACGCGTAGCGGACATACAGCGATGATATACAGCATCAGCTCCCTCCTCGACGTCCCCGGATCCCAGTCAAAAGAGGCGAGCAGCACCAACCCACATCAGGAGTGCCGGTCGTGACGCACCACATCGCCGTTCACGAAGGAGAGGCACCGCCCTGCACCTCATCGCCGTCACCCAGATCCGCAACGCCCGCACCCCCGGGCGCGTCTTCTCCGACCGCAAGCTCGCCGGGGAAGACCAAGAAGGAAGCCCTCCGAGCACTCAAGCGCCGCGTGTTCGACGCCGTCCGGCGCCAGCTGCAGAGATGGCGGTGGCCCGACCCTGGCCGTCACGGTGACGGTGGTGGCCCCGACGTCAGGCCGTGCGGGCGGCGACGGTGCCGAGCAGATGCTCGACCCCGTCGTGCAGCGCGGCCCGTGCGGGGGAGCCCGGCAGCGGGGCGAGCGCCTTCTGGGCGGCCTGCGCGTGGCGCTCGGCCTCGGCGATGGTGGCCTCGATGCCGCCGGATTGCAGCACCAGGGCCCGGGCACGCTCGCGCTCCGCGCCCTCGATGGGCGAGCCGAGCAGATCGCGCAGGGCCTCGCCGGCGTCGGTCTCGAGCGCCCGCAGGACCGGCAGGGTGTAGATGCCCTCGGTGAGGTCGTGGGCTGCGGGCTTGCCCAGCTCCTCCTCGGTGGCGACCAGGTCGAGCACGTCGTCGACCAGCTGGAAGGCCATGCCGAAGGAGCGGCCGTACTCGGTGAGGGCGTCGATCTCGTCGCGTGGCAGCTCGGCCACGATGCCGCCGATGCGGCAGGCGGTGGCGTAGAGCGACGCCGTCTTGCCCTCGATGGCGGCGAAGTACGCCTCCTCCGTGCGGGCGGTGGAGTAGGCGTGGCGCAGCTCGAGGATCTCGCCCTCGCACAGGCGGCCGATGGTGCGGGCGAGCAGGCCGGCGACCTCGGTGCCGAGCGACGCCGCGATCTCGGAGGCCTTGGCGAGCAGGAAGTCGCCGGCGAGGATCGCCGTGAGGTTGTTCCACCGGACGTTCACGGACTCGACGCCCCGGCGCGAGTCGGCCTCGTCGATGACGTCGTCGTGGTAGAGCGAGCCGACCTGCACGAGCTCGACGGCGACGCCGCCGTCGATCACGTCGTCGGTGACCTCCGCGCCGCACGACGCGGCGAGCACGCCGAGCATCGGGCGCAGCCGCTTGCCGCCCGCCCGGATCAGGTGCGAGGTCATCTCGGTGAGATGGGGGTCGTCGGTGGTGACCGCTGCCAGCAGGCGCTCGTCGATCCGCGCCAGGTGCTCGTCGGCGCCAGGGAAGTCCAGCAACGGGTTCGAACCCATGGCGGGAGGCTACTGGGGTGCCGTCGGGCCCCCGCCATCGCCCGCAGGCGGGGGAACCGGGGCTACTGCTCGCCGGGTAGGTCCACGAGCTCGGGCGTGATCGCCTCCGCCGTGTAGCGCACGGTGGCGTTCCACAGCAGCCAGCTCTCGACGCCGAGGTCGCGGGCCGCGTCGATCTGGGCGCGCACCTCGGCGGGCCCGTACGGGATGCCGATCGAGAAGTCCTGCACCCACAGGTTGAACGCCACGCCCGACCCCGCCGCCTTGGTGATGAAGTCGGCGAGCGACCTGTGGACGATGTCGTAGGGCTGGGCGTTGGGGTGCGGCACGCGGTACTCGCCGCGCACCCAGTGCGACGGGTACAGCATCGGCGCGATGTAGTCGACGTGGCGGGCGATGGCCGGCACCGGCTGGCCGATGGCGTCGGGGTTGCGGGCGGCGACGCCGAAGAGCGAGGCGCCCTGGTAGATGCACTCCTCGCGCAGGGGCTCGCCGGCCTCGGCGAGGAACGCGACGACCGCGTCGTTCACCGCGCGCTTCTCTGCCGTGTCCGGGTCGTCGGACTCCGGCACCTCGAGTCCGGGGAACACCATCTCGGCGATGTCGCCCTCGGGCCGGCGCACGTAGTCCCACAGGATCTCGTCGACGCCCCGCTCGACCGCTTCCATCGCCAGGTCGATGTTGTACTGCCGGACGTCGGCGTTGGCCACGTTCGTGAAGCCGCCGTAGTTGGAGAGCATCTCGCCGTCGGGCGTCTGGATCACGTAGTCCTCGCGCCCGTTCTCGAAGGCCCACCGGGCGAGGGGGCCGTCGCGGAAGGCGACGATCCGGCCGATCACGCGCACGCCCTTGTCCTTGAGCAGCTGCACGGCGTCCTCGAGGTCGTACTCGGGGCGCACCGCACCGATCTCCTTCGCCAGCTCGACGTCGCTGTCGTAGCCGACGATGCCGCCCTCGTCCTTGATGTCGAGCTGCACGGCCGAGACCTTGCCGGCGTCGACCATGTCGAGGACGTGCTGGCGCAGCGGGTCGTAGGCCCACGCCGCCGCGGTGACGTGCACGCCCTGGGTCGACGGGTACCGCACGGGGACGACGACCTCGGCGGCGGCCCGGTTGCCGGCGACGTCCCGGGCCCGGATGAGGATGGGACCGGTGGGGGGCTGGTCGTAGCGCAGCGTGAACCGGCCCTCCTCGTCGAGCTCGAGGTCCTCGCCGTCGACCGTGATGGCGGCCAGCCCGGTCTCGGCCCGGCCCTCGATGGCCACGGGCGAGCAGATCGGTGCGGCCGGCTGGGGCGACACGACGTCGATCAGCGGCGGGGTGCCGTCGACGAGGAACCGCCAGCGGAACGTCGCCTCGGAGAGCAGGGGCCGACCGACCGACATCGAGAGCTCGTGGATGCCCTCGTCGAGCGCCGGCGGCGTCCAGCGCAGGCCGTCCTCGGACACCTCGTAGGTCTCGTCCGGCGCCGGGAAGCCGTTGAAGAACAGCGTGGGCGTGACCCCGGCGGCGAGGTCGAGTTGGGCCACGTCGATGCGCACGTCGAGCCCGCTGGCCTCCTCGAGGGTCAGCTGGGCACCGTCCTCGATGCCGGTCACGAGCACGTCGACCCGGGTGGCGTCCCAGAACTTGGCCCAGACGAACGCGCCGAGGGCCACGAAGCCGACGGCGATGGCGATGCTCGACCACGGGATGCTGCGCCGGGTGCGCGGCGTCCACGCCTTCGGGCCCCGCCGGGTGCGCCGGGTGCGCCGGCCTGCGCCGATTCCGGCGAGGCGCGGGCGGCGCGGGTCGCTCAGCAGGGGCGGCGAGAACGACGGCGTCGGGCCGACGGGACGCCGGCCCGACGGCCGGCGGCGACCGCGCCGGCCGCCACCGGCGCCCGGGATGCTGCGGAGGTCGGAGGGCATGAGGGAGGGTGGCCGGAGCGCGGCGGGACGAGCCCGCACGAGGCGATCGCCCAGGCTACCGGGGGTTCCCGACGGCCGGCCACGCGGCGCGATCCGATCGCCTCCGCCCCGGTGGGAGGCGCCGGGGCGGGGGTACACTGGCCAACCATCTCCCGAGAGCTCGAGGGAGCCCCGGCCCCACCAGGGAGGGACCAGCCTTGTTCGAACGCTTCACGGACCGTGCCCGCCGAGTCGTCGTGCTCGCGCAGGAAGAGGCACGCCTCCTCAACCACAACTACATCGGCACCGAGCACATCCTCCTCGGGCTGATCCACGAGGGCGAGGGGGTCGCCGCGAAGGCGCTCGAGTCGCTCGGCATCTCCCTCGAGGCCGTGCGCAGCCAGGTCGAGGAGATCATCGGCCAGGGTGGTTCCTCGCCGTCGGGCCACATCCCCTTCACCCCCCGGGCCAAGAAGGTGCTGGAGCTGAGCCTGCGCGAGGCGCTGCAGCTGGGCCACAACTACATCGGCACCGAGCACATCCTCCTCGGGCTCATCCGCGAGGGCGAGGGCGTCGCCGCCCAGGTCCTCGTGAAGCTCGGCGCCGACCTCTCGCGCGTGCGCCAGCAGGTCATCCAGCTCCTCTCGGGCTACCAGGGGTCCGGGGGCGCCGGCAGCGGCGCCGCCGGCGGCGCGGAGAAGGCTGGGGCCACCGCGGGCTCGACCAGCGGGGAGACGCCGTCGGGCTCGCTCGTGCTCGACCAGTTCGGCCGCAACCTCACCCAGCTGGCCCGCGACAAGGAGGTCGACCCGGTCATCGGTCGTTCCCGCGAGATCGAGCGGGTCATGCAGGTCCTGTCCCGGCGCACCAAGAACAACCCGGTGCTCGTGGGCGAGCCCGGCGTCGGCAAGACGGCCATCGTCGAGGGCCTCGCCCAGAAGATCGTCGCCGACGACGTGCCCGAGACGCTGCACAACAAGCAGCTCTACACGCTCGACCTCGGTGCCCTGGTCGCCGGCTCCCGCTACCGCGGCGACTTCGAGGAGCGCCTGAAGAAGGTGCTCAAGGAGATCCGCACCCGCGGC
>Ga0208490_100286_pt1 | contig 38677 bp, 30 predicted proteins | sample SubbioAug_CSWold_FD_184818 | JGI IMG/M metagenome (GOLD analysis project Ga0208490, IMG submission 184818) | Serpentinite rock and fluid subsurface biosphere microbial communities from McLaughlin Reserve, California, USA - CR11Aug_CSWold (SPAdes) | ecosystem: Environmental > Terrestrial > Deep...
CAAAAATCCCCCTGCAAAAAGCAGGAGGAAAACAATTTAGATGGGGTAGGCAAAGCCTTATCCCATCGAGCTCGGAGAATTCCGAGAGACTATTTAACAAAAAGGAGGTAACCATGATGACCCAACTGGAACTGGCTCTTCAGGGCAAAATTACTCAGGAAATGGAAAAAGTAGCACTGGTAGAAAATTTAGCGCCGGAAACTGTTCGTTCTTTGGTTGAGGAGGGAAAGGTAGTAATCCCGGCCAACAAAATGCGTCAAAACAGAAAAATAGTTGGCTTTGGCAGTCAACTGAAGACTAAGGTAAGTGCTAGCATTGGCACGCCAAAAAGCGGACAGGAATATGCTGGTGAACTGGCAAAGCTAGCAAAGGCAATTGCTGCCGGAACCGACAGTGTCATGGATTTAAGTCTTGGTGGGGACTTGGACTATATGCGCAGGGAGGTGTTAAACCGGACAGAACTTCCTGTGGGAACACTGCCAATTTACCAGACCTGTATGGAAGCAAGTCTCAGTAAGGGAATATTGGAGTTAACCCCGGAGGATTTTATCAAGGATATTGAAAAGCAAGCAAGAGACGGCGTGGATTTTATGGGGCTGCACTGCGGCATGACCCGGCGGACCTTGGATTTAGCCAAGAGCCAGGGACGAGTTAATGATGTGGTCAGCTGGGGAGGCTCTCTCTTGGCAGGGTGGATGCTGCACCACAACGAAGAAAATCCACTATATACATACTTTAATCACATCTTAGAGATTGCTTCAAAGTACGATGTAACTTTGAGCTTGGCTGATGGTCTTCGTCCTGGATGCTTGGCAGACTCCTTAGATAGAGCTCAGGTGCAAGAATTAGTAGTACTGGGAGAACTGGTGGATCGCGCCAGAGCTGCCGGTGTGCAGATTATGATTAAAGGACCAGGTCATGCTCCCTGGAATCATTTGTCGGCCACAGTGCAGCTGATGAAGCAAATGTGCCAAGGAGCTCCCTATTTTGTCTTTGGACCAATTGCCACCGATATTGCTCCTGGGTACGATCATATCACTGCTGCTATCGGAGGTGCGTTTGCCGCCGCAGCCGGGGCTGACTTCCTCTGCTATGTTACTCCGGCAGAACACGTGGGTTTCCCCACTGAGGAAGACGTGTATGAAGGAGTAATGGCTGCCCGGGTTGCTGCTCATATTGGGGATTTGGCTAAGGGTACTAAGGGGGCCATTGATATGGATATAGCCATGGCTCAGGCCAGAAAACCTTGGAATGTATCAGAACAAAGGAAATTGGCTCTGGATCCCAGCAAGTTAGGGGCCGATGATGCAGAAAGCATGGAAGGATCGCACCAGTGTACTCGGTGCAGTGATAAGTGTTCAATGAAGGTTATCAATGAATTTTTTGATCGGCCTTTAGAATATTGCTAAATAATTATTAAAAAGGAGTGGATGTAAAAATGACCCAAGCAATCCAAGCAAGAAGGGGAATTATCACACCGGAGATGGTGAAAGTAGCGGAAAAAGAAAGATTAGATGTGGAATTTATCAGGCAAGGGGTTACCGCTGGCAACATCGTGATTTTGCGAAATAATCAGCGGGGTAACGTTGAGCCGGTAGGAGTTGGGAAGGGTTTACGCACCAAGGTAAATGCCAGCATTGGTACATCTCCAGAGCACTTTGACATGGATGGGGAAATGCATAAGCTAGAGGTTGCCGTCAAAGCAGGAGCAGATACCATTATGGAGTTAAGCTCTGGGGGAGATATTAATGCCGTTAGAAAAATGACTTTAGCCAGGACAAAACTTCCGGTGGGAACAGTGCCTATTTATCAGGCTGCCATTGAGGCTACCGACAATTTGGGTGGAGTAGTAAATATGAATGCAGATCAAATGTTTGCAGTAATTGAAAGACATGCTGCTGATGGCGCCGACTTCATGGCACTACACTGTGCTATTAATCATGATGTAATTGAGAGACTAAGGAACCAACCTCGGGTAACGGATGTTGTTTCCCGGGGAGGGGCTTTCTTAACTGGTTGGATGCTGCATAATCAGAAGGAAAATCCTCTTTATGAGCAGTTTGACCGGATCTTGGAGATCGCCTTAAAGTACGATGTAACCTTAAGTGTTGGTGATGCTATTCGTCCAGGGGCTATTGCCGACTCTTTAGACCGAGCGCAAGTACAGGGTTTAATTCTGGTAGGTGAATTGGTCAAAAGAGCATTAGATGCGGGAGTACAAGTAATGGTAGAAGGCCCTGGTCACGTTCCCGCCGATCAAATTCAGGCGACAATTTTACTGCAAAAGCAGCTTTGTCATAAGGTGCCCTACTTTATCTTAGGAAACTTAGTTACCGACATCGCCCCGGGATACGATCATATCACCAGTGCCATTGGTGGCACTATCGCCGCTATTGCCGGAGCAGATTACATTTGTTACGTTACCCCGGCAGAGCACTTAAGACTGCCCACTGCTGAGGATGTTCACGAAGGGGTTATTGCCGCCCGGATTGCCACCCACGCAGCGGATCTTGTCAAAGGAGCAAAAGGGGCTTGGGAGTGGGATTTAGAAATGTCTAAGGCCCGGAAAGCATTAGATTGGGATAAGCAAATCAGCCTGGCCATTGATCCGGAAAAAGCTAGAAGATATCGAGCTGAGAGCAACTCAGATACAACTAAAGCTTGTTCCATGTGTGGTGATTTCTGCGCCATGAAGGTGGTAAGCCAATACCTAGGTACTAAAACTTCAGACTGTTAAAATTGAGGAAAGTGAAAGGAAGGTGATGTGATGCAGAGGAATTTGCCCTTTCTGAAGTTTGATCCTCAAGAAACGGGACCCCAGTACCTAGAGGATTTAGCCACGGGATATTGGTTTTCCCAAGCACTGTTTACTGCTGTAGAGTTAGAAGTCTTCACCTTCCTTGATGTTGAAGGAAAGACAGCAGATCAGCTTGCCAAGCTACTAGGCTTGGAGACTAAGGGTACAGAGCGGTTTTTGCACGCTCTGTGCTCCCTGGGTCTCTTAACTCAAGATGACAAATGTTACTACAATACCAACATAGCTGCAGAGTGCTTAGTCAAGCATAGAGCTGGTTATCAGGGAGATTCAATTTTATGGCGCAGAGACCTGCTGCCCAGTTGGCAGAACTTAAAGAGCTGTCTTCAGGCCGGTGGACGAGTAGTTTTTGCCTCATCCGATGAAGACAACCAGCAATTTACTGAGCGAACTCGCAAATATATTGGCGCAATGGATAGGATAGCCATCGCAAAAGTAAAGGAAATCATGCCCTTTTTTGGCAACGTGAACTTAACTGGTGAAATAGTGGATGTGGGAGCAGGTTCAGGGGCAGTGGCGGCAGGTTTCCTAGCTGCATTCCCAGAGACTAAAGCCCTGTTAATAGACTCGAAAAGGGTCCTGGATTACAGCCAAGAGCTGATGGCAGAGCGGGGTTTATGTGAACGTACTGCATATTGTAAGACAAATATCTTAGAACCTTGGCCTGTAGAGGAAAAACGGTTTAGTCTGGTTATTATCTCAAACATTGTCCACGCATATGCTGAGGCAGAGATTTCCCATGTTCTAGCACAAGCAGTGCTCTGTTTAAAGGAAGATGGGGTAATTTTAGTGCATGATTTTTTTAGGGAGCACTGCCCGGAAAAAGCTACTCTCTTTGATCTCAATATGTTTATTAATACATATAACGGCAAGGTATTCAACGCCCAGTGGGTAAAAGAAAGGTTAGCAGGACTTAAGCTTTACGCAACTGAGTTAATTCCCTTAAAGACAGATACGGGGATAATTATCGCCTCTTCCAGTGAAGAAAAGTTAGCAAGCCTGTGCCTTAATCCCATCACTATGCTACAGTCAAAGATGAAAAAGCTGGGCTTTACTTTGGCTCAACCCATTAATACCGACAATATTCATGTGCCCGCTTGGAGTGACCTGCGTTGTCGCTATGGGTGTGACCGCTATGGCAGTCCCCACTGTCCGCCTAACAGCCCTATCCCTGACAAGACCAGGGAGCTATTACGGGATTATCGCCAGGCGTTACTTTTAGAAGGGGAGCCTCCCACCCGGGATTTTCAACAGCTGGTATTACAGGCAGAAAAAGTAGCCTTTGAGGCTGGGTTCTACAAGGCCTTTAGTTACTGGGCCGGCCCCTGTGCAATCTGTCAGAGCTGCAGTGTGACTGATGGTGTAAGCTGCGCCAAGCCAAAGAATGCCAGGCCTTCCATGGAAGGGGCAGGTATTGATGTCTTCGAGACGGTAAAACGGGCCGGTATCTCACTGCACCCGTTGAGTAAAGATAACCCTTATGTAAAATACTTTGGCTTATTGCTATTGGAGTGATCTAGATGCGCGTATTAATGATTCAAACTCCTTCGGTAGAAGGACCTGCTGCAGAAAGGGTGTACCCTATTGGCATTGTCACTTTAGCCAGCCTCCTAATTAGGGCTGGTCATGAGGTGGAAGTGCTGGATATGAATATTGAGCTGGACGCCTATGGAGCACTGCAGGAAAAGCTGTTGTGCTTTCAGCCGGAAGCAGTGTGCTTGTCCTTGAGAAATATTGATCCGTTAGCAAACAAGACCAGTTCGTTAATTCCTCCTTTTGTGGTGACGGTACGCCTGATTAAGGCAGTATTGCCCCAGACTAAGCTAATTGTAGGTGGAACAGGGTTTTCCCTCTTTCCCGAAAGAATATTGCTGGAGCTCCCGGAAATAAATTACGGTATTGTGGGTGAAGGGGAAACCTCCCTGCCGGAGCTCTTAAACTCCCTGAACAATCCGTCCCAAATTAAAGGACTGTGTTGGCGGGCAGGAGATAGGGTACGAGTAATGCCACCTGCTGCCGAATTTGACATGTTCAGCTATGTTCCTCCCAATCGAACCATCATGAATCCGTCTCGGTACTTAGACATCAATACCTACGTACCGGCCATTGGCATAGAGACGAAGCGGGGCTGCCCCCTTAGCTGTGCCTATTGTGTTTACCCTAAACTGCAGGGAAAAGAACTGCGCTGTCGTCACCCTAAAGACGTAGTTGATGAGCTGGCATTTTTACAAAGAGAGTACGGGGTGGAGCGATTCCACTTTACCGACCCGGTTGTGAATATTCCCCGGGGCCATTTGGAGGAGATCTGCCAGGAACTCTTAAAGCGAAAGCTGAAAGTATGGTGGAGTGGATTTTTCCGAGAGGATCAATTGACCACAGCAAATGTAGCCTTGTTTGCCAGGGCAGGGTGTGAGTGCTTTTCCTTTTCACCAGATGGTCTTCATCAGGAGGCATTGGATGTACTGGCTAAAAACCTGCAGGAAGCGGACATCTTAAAGGCGGCCCAGTTGACTGCTGCCACAGAGGTGGTCTCTGTTTATCACTTCATGGTGAATGTTCCGGGGGAGACTGGGGAGACAGCAGCACAAGGGATTGCCATGATGGAAAAACTTTATGCTATCCACAGTAACAGCAAAAACTTGGGGGCCATCGTGTTAAATAATATTCGCATTCTCCCGGGTACACCCATGGAAGCTTTGGCCAGGGAACAGGGTGTCATCCATGCAAATACCGATTTGCTTTACCCCGTCTACTACAATCCCGAGCCCTTTCAGAGCTTCCGGTACCGGCTGGAAACATTGAACTTGTGTAAAAACGTATTTATGTGGAAAGGAGTGCAGTAATGAGCAGAGTTTTACTACTGGAACATCCCCGGGTGATTAATCAGGAGCGGTGCAATGATATCGCCAATACTCCTTTGACCTCCAGCCTGCTAAGTGGTTATGTGGCAGGTATGCTAATTAGTCAGGGACATCAAGTAGAAATAGTAGAAGGATATCTGGACAAACTGACTTATGCCGAGATAAATTGCCGGATTAGCACCTTCAATCCAGATATTATCGGGGTAAATCTGGTGTATCACTGGAAGAAGGATAAGCAGTTGTTTACCTTCTTAGCAGAGCTAAAGAACAGTAATCCCCAAGTAGGTATTCTGATTTATGGTTTCTATGGGACCTTTGCCTATGATGAAATATTGGCAGACTGTGCAGCAGTTGATGCAGTGTTGTTAGGGGAGGCTGAGCTGCCCTTTGCCAAAGCGGTGCAAGTCTTTGTCGGTGCAGCTGCCTGGCATGAGATTAGGGGAGTAGCCTATCGAGATATCAATGGGCAGGTGGTTAATGGTGCAAAGCAAACTATTAGAGATTTGGATCAATTGCCCTTTCCGGTGCGGACAAAAGCTTTGTTGAGCATCGGGGAAGTGAATATCCAAGGGAGCAGGGGCTGCTACGGAAGGTGCACCTTCTGTTACATCAATCCTTTTTACGGCACTAACTCCTCTTGGCGCGGGCGCAGTCCGGAAAACATCATTGAGGAAATAGACAGCGTTATTGCTCAATACGGCAAGCGGGAATTTTACTTTATCGATCCTAACTTCTTTGGACCAGGTGAGCGGGGTCAGCGACGGGCTTTGAAGCTAGCTGAGCTCTTGAAAGAACGGGGAATTAGCTTTGGCATTGAGGCTCGGGTTAACGATATTCACGAGGAAACGGTGGGTGCTTTGGCAGAGGCAGGGCTCAAACATATCCTGATTGGCTTAGAGAGTGGTTGTGACAAAGCTTTAAAACGATTAAACAAGTTGACCACGGTAGCACAAAATGAGCGGGCAGTAAAGATTTTACGAAAATACGGGATTGAGCCCAATATTGGCTTTATTATGTTTGAGCCCGATTCTTCTTTAGAGGATATCCGGGTCAACTTCGAATTCTTACAGCAAAATGAGCTGCTGAAGAACCTGCCCATTACTGCCAATCTGCTTTACCACCATCAAATAGTGCTCCGGGGGACTTCTGCCTATCAAGTATTGCAGCAGGGGGATCGCCTTTCTTTTCCAGCTAATACCATGTATGAGGGAACACCTGACTTTACTAATGGGCGGGTGGATTGCTTGGCTCAGGTAATGAGAAGGATTACTAACTTCCTCTTTAGTTATATGGCAGGGATTTGGAGCGGCAGGGAGAACGAACCGGAGGGCGCCAAAGAAAAATATGCCCACATGAATCAAGTATTAGTGGATACCTTTGCCAAGACGCTAACAATATTAGAAGATGGTAAAGAGTTAACAGAGGATTCAGTAGAACAATTGGTAGCCGAAGCAATTGAAAATCTGAAAGGGCAACCTAGCACGGTAATAAGCTTCATCAGTTCTTTATTGTAATCATCAGTAAATTTGTTCAGACAAAAAAAGAACTAGAGCAGTTCGATTATTGCCTTCGAACTTTTCTAGTTCTTTTTTGATGCTCCAAATTAGGGCAAGGCACTGAAAAAGCACAGCTTTTTCAGTGCCCTTAGGGTATGACATTTGGTTGTTTTGTTTTTCTGATTTTGCTTCTTGCTACGGAATGGTGATAATCTGCCCAGGGAAAATTAAATTTGGATCTGTTATTTGTGGATTAACGGCTAAAATAGCTGCCACTGTTGTTCCGAAGCGACGGGCGATTAGGAATAGGGTGTCCCCAGGTTGAACCACATATCTGCCCGGTGGTGGCGGAGTAGGCATCGGTGTCGGTGTGGGTGGTGGAGTAGGCGTCGTCGGTGGTGGGGTTGGTGGAACAGCTACAGGAATGTTTATGATTTGCCCCGGGAAAATAACATTTGGATCTGTTATTTGGGGATTGGCAGCCAAAATTGCAGGCACAGTAGTCCCAAACCGCCTGGCGATTAGAAATAGGGTGTCCCCTGGTTGAACAACATATTGCCTAACCCCTGGCGGTGGAGTCGGCGGTGGAGTCGGCACAGGTGGAGTTACTGGAATTGTAATTACTTGGCCAACAAAAATGCGATTAGGATCAGTGATTTGGGGATTTGCTGCCAGAATGGCCGCCACGGTGGTGCCAAATCGGCGAGCTATTAGAAATAAGGTGTCTCCTGGTTGTACTACATATTGCACGGTATTATCCTCCCTTCAAAAAAATTATTAATTGGTTTTATCCGGTATTACCAAAATAATTCCGGGGATGAGGTCTTGTTCATTCTCTAAATGATTTAATTCCCTTATTGTCTCTAGACTGACAGCAAAATGTTCTGAGATCTTTGCTAAGGTGTCATCAGATTGAACAATATATAGAAACATAACTAAGTCCCTCCTTTTTTATATTCATTAATATATTTTATGTTTGAACACCCCCTATGGTTAAAGAAATTTGCCAATCAATTACTTCGCTAAATCCATGTGATTACAAAAAGCTAAAATCAATTGACTGCGTAAAAATTAAATAATAAAATAAAATAAAATAAAAACAATGAGAATTTTTAAAACTTAAAATATTTATCTAATTGCAGGAGGGGAAAGTAATTGGCCTTGACTCAGTGGGTGGCTGATAATCAACAAACACTAAAAATTTCAAAGAATTCAGATATATATGAATTAAACAAAGAGGGAGTACTCAATTCAGAAGAGTGGCTGAACTATGTGGGGATTCCAATGCTTATAGGCAATCAACTGGTTGGAGTCTTACAAATAATCATTGGCAGCGCAAGTAAGGAGATTAAAGATGATATTATAAAAACCTTAGAAGATTTTAGTAAATTGGCTGCAGCCGTTATCTCAACAATAAAATATTGCGATACAGCTATTGCCAAACTGGTTGTAACAAAACTGGTTAATCGGGTAAATCGTGTGATTAATTCCAGTTTAAATTTTAACGAGGTATACCAAGCATTTGCAGACGAATTAAAGCATCTGGTGGATTTTGACAGAATGTGTTTTGCCATCCACTTACCAGAGACAAATGAAATACTTATTTATGCTGTAACGGGGGATGACAGAACATTTTTAGAACGGGGTAGTCGGTTGTCGGTTGAAGGGACGGCTATGAAATGTATATTAACAGAACACAAGGAAGCGTATTTTATCAAAGACTTGGAACAGCATCATAAATTTATTGAGGACAAAGAATTGATGCGAGCCGGAATGAGCTCTCTAATGCGCATTCCATATCAATTGATTGAATCCGTTGATGAGGCACTTTACCGGGCAAAAGCAACGGGTAGGAACCGGGTAGTAGCAGCCCCAATATTGTAGATGTATTCACTAAATCTTCATTAATTGGATGTATTTTTTAGCAGGAAAACTTCATGAATTATTAGAATCATATATATATATATTAAAAAGATTGCAGAGGAGGTATTCATGAACAAATTTTTAAAGGTGCTAGGTGCAGCAATATTAATAGCTATGTTTATCCTTCCGAATATAACGGGGTGGTCTATGGCAGAGGAGCAAAGCTACGAGGAAATCCCCTCTGAAATTGTTCGGGGCAAAATACTGGAGATAATGGATGTACCAATGGATGTTGAGCAATATGGCAGCTTTGTCAAAGATGTGCAGACAGTGGTGGTGGAAATAACCCAAGGAGATTTTAAAGGAGAGGTTCTTACCCTGGATCATGTTTTATCGGGAAACTTAGCCTACGACTTTTATCTGGATGAAGGTGACTTGGTACTATTGTGGATTGAAACTGTTGACGGGGATTTAGTCAGTGCCTATGTATCGGAAATTGTCCGGGATCGGTATTTATCATACTTGACTATTTTTTTCGTGCTGGTATTAGTGATAGTCGGTGGAATGCAGGGGGTTAAAACTGTTCTTACCCTGGCGATCACAGGTTTCTTTATTCTTAAGGTACTGTTGCCTACTATTTTAGCCGGTTATAACCCCATTGGCATCACCATTATTGTCGCATCCTTTATTGTGACAATCTCATTAATAATCACAAGCGGGCTTAACCGGAAAACGGCTGCCGCCATTTTGGGAACTATCGGTGGGGTGGTGGTGGCAGGAATAATAGCCCTTGTTATGAGCAGTATGACCAAGCTGACAGGCTTAAGCAACGATGAAGCCCAGATGCTCATGTATATCCCTCAGCAGATAGAATTTAATTTCCGGGGCTTGCTTTTTGCGGGGATGATTATCGGTGCTATGGGAGCAGTGCTGGATGTGGGGATGTCCGTTGCTTCTGCCATGGATGAGGTGAGAAGGGCTAATCCTGACTTAAGCACCAGAAGGTTAATTCACTCAGGGTTTAACGTGGGAAAGGATATCATGGGAACAATGTCCAATACCTTGATTTTGGCTTATACCGGGGCGTCAATGCCTTTACTCCTTGTATTTATGGCCTATGACACACCACTGGTCCGGATTGTCAATCTTGATTTAATTGCCACGGAAATAGTAAGGGCACTGGCGGGAAGTATTGGCTTAATATTTGCCATTCCCATCACTGCCCTGGCAGCAGGCTTTCTTTATCGGCAACAAAGAAACATCAGGTCTGGCAGAGGGAAAAGAACGGGAGCGTAACATTAGGTTACGCTCCCGTTCTTTTTAACAATAAATTCTTTAAGCTCGGCAATTTCACTTCTCAATTGGGCCAGTTCCTTGGCAACAGCCTGAGGGTCTTCTTCAGCAGCAGGATAATCTCTTTCGTCCCTTCCGGTAATATCTCCCTGTTGGACACTGTTTACTATTACCCCAATAAATAAGTTAAATATTACAAAGGTGCCAACTAGAATAAACAAGACAAAGTAGAGCCAGGACCAGGAAACTTCCAGCATCAGGGGTCGCATTACACCACTTGCCCAGGATTCTAAGGTAACTACCTGGAACAGAGTAAGTAAAGTTAGGTGGAGTGAGCCGAAGTATTCAGGAGCAGCGTTATTAAACAAAATAGTGCCAATAACAGCAAAAATATAAAAGAGCAGGCTCATTAACAGCAAGATATTGCCGATAGCCGGTACTGTCCGAAAGAGGGCAGCTACCAGTCGTTGCAGGGAAGGAATAACGGAAACTGCTCTTAACACTCGTAATACTCGCAGAATACGAAGAACTGATATAAAATAAGCGCCGACAAACAAAAGGTTGCTGGCCACAATGGCAAAGTCAAATAAGTTCCAGCCATTTCTAAAAAAATGGTGCCAGGGTCTACTGGCAACAATCCGCAATGCTATTTCCAGGGTAAATGCCCAAATTAGCAAGTGCTCTGCCATGTAAAAGAAGTTGTTATAGGACTGATAAACTGCCGGATAAGTTTCTAGGCCTACTATGACTGCATTAAATAAGATCAGGCCAATCACTGCGTTGGAAAAGGTGGGGTTATCTACCAGCGCTGCAATCTTCCCCAGCAGTAGTTTCCCTTGATTCTGTCTCTGTAAATTAGGTTGCATCTAAGCCCTCCCGTCAAAGCATTAAAAGTTAAAATACAAATAAAATCCTTCGACAGATAATATTGAAAATCCTTCTTCCTCCATTACCCTTAAGATGGATTTGACAAAATAAGCGAAACCACTTATAATAATTTCTGTACCATTAGTAGCGGTTGATTTTATAACTTAATAAGGGCAATTAACTCAGTGGTAGAGTGCTTCCTTGACGTGGAAGAAGTCGGGGGTTCGAATCCCTCATTGCCCACCAATACTGTGAAGAAACTCAAGGTAAACAGCTTTGGGTTTTTTGTTAAATATGCTGAGATGCAGTTCCTTTCTCGGAATAATCCTGTCGGGTCCTGTCGGGAAAAAGTGATTGTTTTAGTTTTTGGCATATGCTAGTATGTAATTGTATATGACAAAGTGCTTATACTTAATTTAATTAATAATAAACTTAAAGGAGAGACATTATGGCAGATATAATTGTAAAAGAGGGAGAAATACGAATTTGGGACTCAGAGGATAACTTATGGCATCTTGTTGAGGTACCTAGAGAAAGAAATGGTCAAGAGTCGTATTTATATTTTACAGATGGATGGCACTGTGAATATCCAGAAGTAGATAGTAATGGCGAAGTAATATACAAAGAGCCAGATAAAATTCCTCAGTGCTATCGAGACGAAGTAGAAATACCAATAAAAGAGTATTTGGCTAAGAAATAAGTAAAAATAAAAAGAGAGTACACTTTCTTGGGGGAAGTGTACTCTCTTTTTATGTGTCATTTAATTAAATTTAATTAAAGTCGCTTCCCTAAAATTCTGCCAATTATGATGCCTTTAATGAAAGCAATGGGAAAAGCCAAAATACTCAGGAAATTCATCCGCTTGCGGTTTTTTTGCCAGAGCACGGTTACATCCTCCTTTTTAATAGTAGGTGTTATTTTGGCTCAAAACAGTTTACTATCTCGTTTTCTTGGTTTTTGCCAAACTTGGCTATGTCTGGCCGGAATCAGCCACCACCGCCACCACCGCCACCATTACCATTACGCTGCCACTTGCATTCTTTAAATTTGCATTTATCCGACAAAAAAATTCACCTCCTCTTTTTCTATAGTTTATCCCTAGTAATATTAGATATGTATTAATGATTTTGCTAATCATGAGAAAAACATCTAGTTTACTAAAATAGCATGTTGGCAAAAATAAAAATGAAGTAAAATATAAAAATTTAATCAATACCTCACCATATCAATCATATAATAAATCAAAAAAAGGGGTGATAGTATGTCTGAAGTAGTTACTTTAGGTTCGATGGAGGAAATGGGCGTGTTGCAAGAAAAATTAAGTTACAATCAAAACCTGTTAATGAAACAGGGGGTTGAAATAAACTTAAATTTAAATAAAAAGGGCCAATTAGCCATGCTGACTTGTGATTACAATGAACCGGTTCAGTATCGGAATAAAGATGAAAATCATCTGTTTTTCCGGCAGTGTATGGCTAACGTGATCAGTGAATTAATTTTAAGCTACTGGGAAAGTAAATTAATTAAAGACTTAATCAAAGAACAATACTACTTTTTTACTCCAGAGGAAAAGGAAAAAATATTTTTAAGGAGCCTGGAAATAATTCAGGCTGGATATCCCCATAACTGTGAAAATATTGTTTATCAATTAAATAGAAAATCTAAAATCATTAATCGCCTCTCCGAGTATTTATCAGCCAATAACGAGTTAAATATTGAAGGTTTTGTTAAGTTTCGCCTAAGGGATTATACTACGGAACTTAGTGATGCAGTAAATTATGCTGTGGATGAATTTATGATGGATAAAGAATACCGGGAATTTATCCGGTTGCTTCGATATTTTGTAGAAGTTCAAGAGCCTAGGCTGGATCAAGTTCATTTAGTGCTAAAAAAGGATGGAAAATATCTGCTTTTTGATGACAAGAAGAAAGAAATCAGTAGTGAATACTTAGATGACTTCTTCAGTGATTTAATTGACACAGACATTAATTACGAGGATCTATTGATTAGTGCTTTAATAACAATTGCCCCCAAGCAAGTATTAATTCATTTTACTTGTGAGGAGAAAGGCGGAGACACAGTGCAGACAATTGAGCAGGTGTTTGCCGATAGATTGGAAAAGTGCCATGGCTGTGATTGGTGCAGAGCCCAGTAATTTGTAAAATAATTAGAATAAGTTGACAATGTATTCAACAAAATGCTATATTTGTGGCAAAAGGAAAGCTGGATTAATCAATATGCTAATGATCGTTGTGCCACTTTTGGGAGCCCTGATTGGATGGCTAACAAACAAAATTGCAATTATGCTTATTTTCAGACCGTATAAACCCATTAAAATACCCATTTTAAACTATTCAATTGAAGGATTGCTGCCAAAGCGCAGAAGCCGAATTGCCATAGATATCGGTAAGATGGTGGAACAAGATTTATTGCCGGTGGATGATTTATTGGCTAAATTAACTGAACCCCAGCTGCAAAAAAGGTTAATTGAAGGTTTGGCCATGGCGATTTATCAGCATTTGCTAGAACGATGTCCAGTGGCGTTGCCCTTGAGTGTGCGGAACGTGGTCTTTCAACAAGTCAAGGAAGTGGTGAGGCGAGAAGCTCCCTCCCTATTATATAAATTAACTGCTTCGGTTCAACATGAAATTAAAGAGCAAGTTTCCTTTCAAGAGCTGGTCCGGGAAAAAATAGAAGCTCTGGAGATAAGAGAGCTGGAAAAACTATTGGTTAGAATTGTTTCCAAGGAATTAAAGCATATTGAAATTTTAGGAGGAATTCTTGGCTTTATGATTGGACTAATTCAGGTACTGGTAATAATGGCAATAGGTTGACAAACCAACTTAAAAAAATTATAATTTATTTCAAAATAGGAAATGCAATGAACAGGATAAGTTTTATAAGTACTTAACAAACTAGAGAAGAGATACCTAGGCTGGAAGTATCTTTTGGAAAGCTTATGAAATACCACCTGGAAGCAGTTTGGCGAAGGAGAAGCTACTTCATTTGAAGCCAAGCCGGATAACCACCGTTATTGGGTTTACAAAGCCGAAAAGAAGCCTAAGCTAACAGGTTTCTTTTAATCCAGGGTGGAACCGCGGGAAAACCTCTCGTCCTTGAAAATAGACGAGGGGTTTTATTTATGTCTAAAATATTATTAATAATAGGAGGTCGAAGCTGTACTATGGGAAAAGTGATTATTAAACTGAAAGATGGCTCGGAAAGGGATTATCCCCAAGGAGTAACAATTTATCAAATTGCCGAAGAGATCAGTAAAAAGCTGGCAAAAGAAGCCATTGCAGGTAAAATAGACGGGAAAACAGTTGACTTGCATCTGCCCCTTAGCAAGGGGGGAAGCCTTGACATACTTACATTTGACTCCGAAGAAGGACAAGATGTCTTTCGACATAGCAGTTCCCATATTTTAGCCCAGGCGGTCCAAAACCTTTTTCCAGGTACAAAATTGGGTATCGGGCCGGCAATTAAAAACGGCTTTTACTATGACTTTGACTCAGAGCACAAATTTACTCCGGAAGACCTGGAGAAAATTCAGCAGGAAATGGAGAGAATTGTTAGGGAAGATTTGTCCTACCAGCGAAAAGAGATGGCCCGGGATGAAGCAATTGAATTTTTCATAGAGCGGGGCGAAGAATATAAAGTTGAGCTAATCAAGGATTTGCCGGAAGATGTGGTAATTAGCCTATATAATCAAGGTGATTTCGTTGACTTGTGTGCCGGGCCCCATTTGCCATCCACCGGTGCCATTAAAGCCCTTAAATTGACTAGTATTGCCGGCGCCTACTGGCGGGGCAGTGAAGAAAATAAAATGCTGCAGCGAATTTACGGTATTTCTTTTCCCAAAAAGAAGGAACTGGAAGAATATCTCTTTAAGTTGGAGGAAGCTAAAAAAAGAGATCACCGGAAGCTGGGAACTCAGCTTGAATTATTTTCCATCATGGATGAAGGACCAGGTTTCCCCTTTTTCTTTCCCAAGGGAATGATCTTAAGAAACGAACTGGAAAATTTTTGGCGGGAAGAGCATGCCAAAGCAGGTTACCAGGAAATTAAAACTCCCGTTATTTTAAACAGGTCCCTTTGGGAAACCTCAGGGCACTGGGAACATTATCGCAACAATATGTACTTTACTGAGATTGATCAGGAGGACTTTGCTGTCAAGCCCATGAATTGCCCCGGAGGAATGCTGGTTTACAAATCAAAAATGCACAGCTACCGGGATCTTCCCATCCGCATGGGGGAGTTGGGTCTAGTGCATCGCCATGAGCTGTCAGGCGCACTACACGGATTAATGCGGGTTCGCTGCTTTACCCAAGATGATGCTCACATTTTCATGCTGACCTCTCAGATTAAGGATGAAATTAAGGGTGTCATCGATTTGGTGGATCATTTTTACAAACTATTTGGATTTTCCTATCATGTGGAGCTTTCCACCAAACCAGAAAAAGCCATGGGTTCCGATGAAACATGGGAAATAGCTACTAAGGCGTTACAGGAAGCCTTGGAGGAAAAGGAAATGGATTACATTCTTAATGAAGGTGATGGGGCTTTTTACGGTCCCAAAATTGACTTTCACTTAAGAGATTGTTTAGACAGGACCTGGCAATGTGGTACTATCCAGTTAGACTTCTTAATGCCGGAGAAATTTGACTTAAACTATATTGGGGAAGACGGGCAAAAGCATCGTCCCGTAATGATACACCGAGTTGTCTTTGGCAGCATTGAGCGGTTTATCGGCATCCTCACTGAGCACTATGCAGGAGCTTTTCCCACCTGGCTCACTCCTCTCCAGGTAAAAGTATTGCCCATTACCGACAAGCACTCAGAATACGCCGGCAATGTAGCCCATGCTTTAAAAAATGCTGGTGTAAGGGTGGAGGTTGATGGACGGAATGAAAAAATTGGCTATAAAATTAGAGAGGGCCAAATGCAAAAAATTCCCTATCTGTTAGTGGTGGGAGAAAAGGAAGCAGAAGCCGGGTCCGTTGCAGTGCGGAAAAGGGGAGAAGGAGATCTGGGAGCAGTGGCATTAGCTGAGTTTATCAACAATATTACTAGGGAAATAGCAGAAAAAGGTAGAAGGATATGAAAAAGTTGACAAATTGTTTTTAAGCTGATATATTGATTTAGTAAAAAGAAAAACAAAGTAGAGGCCATCCGCTTCTCACCTTATGGTTAGCAAATCGATAAGGTTAATAATTTGCCTGATTTTGTCACATTTTAGTGTGAACAGATTTTTAGCGGATGGGTTTTTATCCATCCGTTTTTTATTTTTCAGCTTGCCCAGCACGGATGGGCAAAATTTGTAGGAGGTGGCAAACTATTAGTAAAGATGGACGTATCAATGAACAAATTCGTGCCAAAGAGGTAAGGTTGGTAAGTAATGATGGGGAACAGTTGGGAATCGTCAGCCTAAAAGAAGCACTGAAGATTGCTCAGGAAAGTAATCTTGACTTGGTTGAAGTTGCTCCCAATGCTAAACCACCGGTTTGCCGGGTAATGGATTTCGGTAAGCACAAGTATGAACAAAGCAAGCGGGAAAAAGAAGCTCGCAAGAAACAGCATATTGTCAGCGTCAAAGAGGTCAAGCTAAGACCAAACATTGAGGACCACGACTTTGAAACCAAAGCTAAAAATGGTCGTCGATTTTTGGAAGATGGTGATAAAGTAAAAGTAACCATCATGTTTAGAGGTCGGGAAATTTCCCATTCTGAGTTGGGTAGACGACTATGTGACAAGATGAGTGAAGAATTAAAAGATGTGAGCACAATTGAGCGCTATCCTAAAGTTGAAGGCAGAAATATGATTATGATCTTAGCACCTATCATTAAAACGTAAAATAACACAAGATCAGGCATTTGAAAGGAGGCAATCACCATGCCCAAAATGAAAACACATCGGGGTGCAGCTAAGAGGTTTAAAAAGACTGGAACAGGCAAAGTTATGCGTTCAAAAGCGTTTGCCAGTCATATTTTAGAAAAAAAATCCCCCAAGAGAAAGCGCAAGCTTCGTCAAGGCACTGTTGTCAGTGATGGAGATATGAAACGTATTGCGAAGCTGCTGCCATACTAGAGATAAATCATAGAGAAAGGAGTTTTACTGATGCCAAGAGTAAAAAGGGGTGTTACCACCCGTAAAAGACATAAAAAAATATTAAAACTGGCTAAAGGATACCGAGGCGCTAAGTCAAAGTTATTTAGACCGGCTAACGAACAGGTATTAAAGTCTTTGGCTTATGCATATGCTCACCGCAAGGCTAAAAAGAGGGATTTCCGCAAGCTCTGGATTACCAGAATCAATGCTGCCGCCAGGATGAATGGTATCTCCTATAGCCGCCTAATTAGCGGACTAAAGCTGGCCGGAGTGGAAGTTAATCGTAAGATTTTGGCTGATTTGGCCGTTAATGATTTTCCTGCTTTTACCAGAATGGTGGATGTGGCCAAAGAAAAATTAGAGGCCTAGATTTTAAATAAGAGATGCTGAATGAAGAGATGACTTTACTGCATCTCTTTTGTTTTTTATTTTTTTGTTAGATTATGGTATACTTTGAGTAATGCGGAGTTTGTGGAGGAATGTCTACATGGATACCAGAAATAATTTGAATCCGGTACGCATATTAGCAATCGGGTACATCATTATTATTACTGCCGGCACCATTTTGTTGAGTCTGCCCATCAGCGTCCAAGCAGGGCAAAAACTTGCTTTCATTGACGTATTATTTACCGCCACCTCTGCTGTCACTATTACCGGTTTGGTTGTGGTAAATACAGGTGAAGCTTATTCTATGTTCGGCCAACTGGTGATTATGGTGTTATTCCAGCTAGGGGCCATCGGGTTTATGACATTAACCACGGTATACGCCATTATAGTGGGCAAGAATATCACATTAAAAGATCGACTGGTGCTCCAATCGTCTTTAAACCAGTTGTCCTATGCGGGAGTTGTTCGGTTAACCATCATAGTAATTATCTTTACTTTATTGATTGAAACGGTAGCTGCACTAGTTCTTTTCCTTAGGTGGCTGCCGGAAATGGGAATGGGACAAGCCCTGTATTACGGAATCTTTCATGCCATTTCCGGATTTGCCAATGCGGGCTTTGACTTATTTCCCAACAGCCTCCAGCAATACACCGGTGATGTGGTGGTTAACTTTACTGTCATGACCCTGTTTGTCATCGGTGGATTGGGCTTTACAGTAATTGTTGACTTATATGTAAAAAAGGGTGTTTTTAGAAATCTATCCCTACATAGTAAACTTATCTTATTTTTATCCCTTGTTTTGGGCATCTTGGGGTTCTTAGTGATTTTGATCTTTGAATATAACAATCCGGCTACCATGCAAGACTTTTCCTTCAAAGAGAGAATATTGGCCAGTCTATTTCAAGGCTTAACCCCCAGATCAGCGGGCTTTAGCACTATTGAAATAGGAGACATGCACCCGGTTAGTATCTTTGTCACCAAGCTCTTTATGTTTATCGGAGGGGGGCCGGGAAGTAATGCGGGAGGGATAAAACTAACCACCTTTGGCATGCTGATGGTAGTGGTTTACACTTTAATGCGGGGCAGGGAAGATTTTAATATCTTTGAGCGCCGCATTCCTCAGCACTTGATAAATAAATCTTTAGCCATTATTATTATCGGTATTGGGGCGGTTGTGTTAATTAGCACAATCTTACTGATCACTGAAGACGCTCCCTTTGATATGGTGGTGTTTGAGGTGATTTCTGCCTTTGCCACGGTGGGTTTATCGGCGGGTTTAACACCTGATTTGTCACCCTTAGGCAAGCTGATCATTAGTTTCACCATGTTTGTAGGCCGACTAGGGCCCTTGTCCCTGGCTTTTGCCCTATCGGTAAAAAGAAAGAAATCCAAAGTAAAATATATTGAAGAAGATGTTATCGTTGGTTAAAGTTGATAAACTTAAGAAATGTAACCCAACGGTTAAGGAGGTTAGGTAACCTATGAGACAATTTGCTGTGATTGGATTAGGCAGGTTCGGCCGGAGTATCGTGTCCACCTTGCGGGAAATGGGCTATGACGTACTGGCTATTGACAGTAATGAAGACCGGGTAAAAACAGTAGTGGATATTGCTACCCATACAGTACAAGCTGACGCCACTGATGAAGAGACTTTGAAAGAACTGGGTATTCGCAATTTTGATGTGGTGATAGTTGCCATTGGTCAGGATATTAAATCCAGTATTCTGGTCACCCTGTTAGTTAAGGAAATGGGGGTGCCCTTTGTGGTAGCTAAGGCCTTAAGTGATCTCCACGGCAAAGTGCTGGATCGGGTAGGGGCTGACCGGGTTGTATTTCCCGAACGGGATATGGCCGTCAGGGTTGCCCGGAACTTAGAATCCAGCAAGGTATTAGACTATATTGAATTGTCTCCAAATTACAATATTGTGGAAGTGGAAGCAAAGCCGGATTACTTTGGTCAAACCCTGGCAAAACTAAAATTGCGATTGAAATACCAGATTAGTGTAATGGCCATTAAAAGAGAAAATGGAGAAATTATAGTGGGACCTGGCGGTGAAACAGTTATCCAGGAAAAAGACATTATCGTGGCCCTAGGCACCAAAGAAAAACTGCGGAACTTGGAATAAAGCAAGGTGGGATAGGAGCATTAATATGCAAGTGCTGACAAGCCAAAGTAATTCCCTGGTAAAGCTGGTGCGGCAGCTCAAAGAGCGAAAATACCGGGATAGACTGGGAAAGATAATAATTGAGGGAAATCACCTGTTGGAAGAGGCTCTCCGATGGACAGACTTACTGGAGCAGGTGTTGGTTTCCCAGGGCTTTCTAAAGAAGGTTGAAGAGGAGGATGGTTATCAGCGGCTTTTTTTAGAAATCAAAAAAAAAGACATCCCCGTCATCGGCTTAACGGATAATTTATTTAAACAGCTGGCTGAAACTGAAACACCCCAGGGAATTCTGGGTATAATGAAAAAACCTGGGGTAATTGTCCCAGGAGAATTGGCTCTGGGGAAGGGGGACTTTGGTTTAATTTTAAACAACTTGCAGGATCCGGGTAATGTGGGAACGCTGCTGCGAACTGCTGATGCATCTGGGATTAACCAGGTATATTTGACTAAAGGTACAGTTGATCCCTATAATCCCAAGGTCTTGAGAGCAGCCATGGGGGCTCACTTTCACCTGAACATTGTTGAGGTTGACCAGGAGGATGGTTTTATCCAACTGCTAAAAACAAAGCAGGTGAAAATTGTTGTAGCAGATGTCCAAGGAGCTGAGTCCATCTATGGAATTAAAGCACTTACGCCCTTAATGCTGGTTTTAGGAAATGAGGCAAAGGGTCCTGACAAAAGTTGGCTGGCAGCGGCTGATCAAGCAGCAAAAATTCCGTTGCTGGGTAAAGCAGAGTCCCTTAATGTTTCAATTGCAGGAGCGATAATTATCTACGAAATTCTCAGACAGAATAGGTTTGACCATACCTAAACAGATATGGTATAATACGGGCAGGAAATGGTGCGAAAATAAGGAGAAGGGTAGTGATTTAAATGTTTCTCCCAGCAGAATTTTTTTGGCGACTTTTTGTATCCACCGGCTCCATTAAAGCCTATATCATGTATCGAAAGCTATTGATCCAGTGAGCTGTTCCGGATAACTATGCTAATTAGAAGAATACCAAAAGAGAAAAAAGTTAATGTGATGAACGGGAGAGTAAGTTTATTAAGGCGAACAGGGAGTAGGTGCCGGCGACTGGAAGCACCTGCCGTTAATGTAAACCCAAGTTCACCCGGGAGCAACAGGCTGAATCTGCTGAGTCAATAGTAGGCTTGTCGGTTGCCTAACCGATATCCGGGCAAATAAGGGAGCTATTTTTTTAGCTAACCAAGGTGGTACCGCGGAAATATCCTTTCGTCCTTGTAGATGAAAGGTTTTTTTATGTTCAAAAGGAGGAAGATATATAAATGAGAGAACAATTGTTGGAAATGAAAGAACAAGCTTTAGACGAATTGAATGGGGTAATGGGTTTGGCTAACTTAAACGATTTTAGAGTAAAGTACCTGGGAAAAAAAGGGTTGTTAACCCAAGTGCTGAGAGGAATGGGCGCTTTAAGTCCTGAAGAGCGACCGGTAATTGGGCAGTTGGTTAATGAGGTAAGAGATAGCTTGGAGAACATGATCACAGCTAAGCAGAGGGAATTACAGCGGGAGGAAAGACTGGGTAAGCTAGCCCAAGAAATAATTGATGTGACCCTACCGGGAAAACCGCTGGCCTTTGGAAAAAAACACCCATTAACCCAGGTGTTGGACGAAATAAAATCAATCTTCCAGGGAATGGGCTTTACCATTGAGGAGGGCCCCGACGTGGAGTCGGATTATTACAACTTTGAGGCATTAAATCTACCTAAAGAGCATCCTGCCAGGGATATGCAGGACTCATTTTATATCACCGGGGAAGTGCTGCTCCGCACCCATACTTCACCTGTTCAGGTGCGTACATTTGAAAGGACTGCACCCAATGTTCCCTTGAGGATAATTGCCCCTGGCAAGGTATATCGCCGGGATGACGATGCCACCCACTCCCCCATGTTTCACCAGGTGGAAGGATTTGTGGTGGATAAGCGAGTGACCCTAGGGGATTTAAGGGGAACTTTGCTGGCTTTTGCTCGGCAAATGTTCGGGGAAAATAGGGAAATCCGGCTCCGTCCTTCTTATTTTCCCTTCACCGAGCCAAGTGCGGAAGTTGATATTTCTTGTATGATGTGCAGTGGTTCGGGATGCCGAGTTTGCTCCCATACGGGATGGCTGGAGATTTTAGGCTCAGGGATGATTCATCCCAAGGTGTTGTCTAATACTGGATATGACCCGGAAATTTATAGTGGTTTTGCCTTCGGCATGGGTGTGGAACGGGTGGCTATGCTAAAATATGGGATAGATGATTTGCGGCTGTTGTTTGACAACGACTTGAGATTTCTCAACCAGTTTTAATTGGAGAATTAACTCTGCTGATTAGATAAAAGGGAAGTTCTATGAAAAAGGAGGCAATATCTAGTGAAGGTTTCCGTTAAGTGGTTAAATGATTTAGTTCAATATAAAGAAACCCCGGAGGAGTTAGCGGAAAAGTTAACCATGGCCGGCATAGGCGTAGAGGGCATTGAACATCTGGATAAGGGGCTGGATGAAAAGATTGTGGTTGGCTTGGTGGAAGCTGTAGACAGGCATCCCGATGCAGACAAACTAAGCCTTTGTCAGGTGAATGTGGGAGAGGAGACCCTGCCCATAGTCTGCGGTGCCGATAATGTGGTTAAAGGGGCAAAAGTCCCCGTAGCCTTGCCTGGCAGTACTTTGCCCGGGGGTATGAAAATAAAAAAGGCTAAGCTCAGAGGAGTGGAGTCAAACGGGATGATTTGCTCCGTGCAAGAGCTGGGATTGAATACGAACCTCTTTACCAAGGAAGAACAGCAAGGTATTCTAATCTTGTCGCCGGAAAGCCAGGTTGGCGCCAAGGCGGTGGAGGCTATCGGTTTTAATGACACAGTCTTGACACTGGAATTAACTCCCAACAGGGCTGACTGCTTAAGCGTTGTCAACGTTGCCAGAGAGGTAGCTGCTGTGACTGGTGGAAAGCTTATTTTGCCTGAAATTTCTGTGGAGGAAAACCAGGAAGATATTGATCAGTTAGTCAAGATAGAAATAATTGATACAGACCTCTGTAAGCGCTATGCTGCCCGGCTAATCAGAAATGTCAACATTGCTCCCTCCCCCCTATGGCTGCAGAAACGACTGCGGTCCAGTGGGATTAGGCCTATTAACAATGTGGTGGATGTGACAAACTATGTCATGCTGGAAATGAGCCAGCCACTCCATGCCTTTGATTATGATTTACTGACTGATGGTACCATTATTGTTCGCCGGGGCAAGACCGGGGAAAAAATGGCTACCCTAGATGGGGCAGAGCGGGAGCTGGATGAAGAGATGCTCCTGATTACTGATCCTAACGGTCCGGTGGCAATAGGTGGAGTAATGGGGGGCTATGACACGGAAGTAACTGATAAAACTGTAAATATTCTGTTAGAGGCCGCCTATTTTGATACTACTAGTATCAGGAGAACCTCCCGGAAGCTAGGGCTGCGGTCGGAAGCATCCATGCGCTTTGAAAAGGGAATCAACATCAATGGTGTCCTAACTGCCTTGGATAGGGCAGCTCAACTGTTGCAGCAGGTGGCAGACGGGGAAATTGTCAAGGGGATAGTGGATGTTTACCCGAATCCAGTACCCGCCAGGCAAATTAAGCTAAGGGTAGATAGGGTGAATTATCTGTTAGGCACTGAGCTAAACAAGGACGATGTGGAAGAGGTCTGCAAACGTTTAAACTTTACTTATCAGGAAACAGGGAATAGTGTCCTGGTGGATATCCCCAGCTACCGATTGGATCTGGAGTTAGAGGTGGACTTGATTGAGGAGGTAGCCAGGCTTTATGGCTATGAAAATATTCAGACATCACTCCCCACGGGAGAAATATCCCAGGGGAAAAAGAAAAAACACCAGCGGTTGGAGGATTTGGTGAGGGATACCTTAACGGGCTGTGGTTTAAATGAAGTTATTACCTTTAGCTTTACCAGCCCTAAGGTCATTGCCAAGCTGAATTTGCCCCAGGAGCATCCACTCAAGAATACGGTAAATGTTTTTAACCCCCTGAGTGAAGAGCAAAGTGTCATGAGGACAACTTTGGTTCCCGGCCTTTTAGAGGTAGCAGCTAAAAATATCAATAGACGGACAACCAATGTGCAAGTTTTTGAATTGGGGAAAATATATCTGCCCAGTAATGATCTGCTGCCCACTGAGCCCACTATTTTGGCTGGACTTTTAACAGGCAAAAAGGAAAAAGGCTGGGATTGGGCAGAGGAATCGGTGGACTTTTATACAATTAAAGGTATTTTAGAGATACTGGTGGATAAACTTGGCATTGAAGATGTCCAGTACCAACCCGTCTCAGACAATCCCTTGTTTCACCCCGGTCGAGGAGCTGTCCTGGTAATTGCAGGAAAGCAACTGGGGGTAGTGGGAGAAATACACCCTGATGTGGCGGAAAACTTTGACCTGGAGCAAAAGTCTTATTTATTCCACCTGGAATTTGACCTGCTGACAGAGTTCTTCAGGGAAGAAAAAAGATATACACCCTTGCCTAAGTATCCGGCAACGGAGCGGGATTTGGCAATTTTGGTGAAGGAAGAAGTGGCAGCAGAAAAAATTCTTGCAGTAATCAAGGATGCTGCCGGTGAGCTTCTCATAAAGGTAGGACTATTTGATCAGTACAAGGGCCAACAAATTGAACTCGGTTATAAAAGCTTGGCCTTTAATTTAGTCTACCAGGCAGCGGAACGCACCTTGACCGACGAGGAAATAAACCTGCTTCAGGAAAAATTGCGGCAAGCAGTGGTGGCTCAATTAGGGGCTGAATTAAGATAATTATCAAAACCAGCAGGAATTTGGCAGAAATAGTAGAATATTTTTTCATAACTACTTCGGAGTCGAAATAGCTAACGTTTTATATATGGAGGGTTTTAAATGCAGCTTTTTGATATGCCGGATAAAAGCAAAGTTAAGGTAGAAATTCTTGGGGAAAAATATACCATGAAAGGTACCGTCAACTCTGAATATATTACTGGACTGGCTCAATATGTGGATAAAAAAATGAAACAGGTGAGCAGCAAGAACCCCCATCTTCCCTTGAGTAGAATAGCAGTGTTGGCAGCTTTAAATATTGCCGATGAATTAAGCAAGCTGCAAGAAGATTATGACAATCTGATTAAGCTGATTGAAGATGAAAAGACCAGGTAGAGAAACTGAAAAAGACTAAAAAAATATAACTACTCAGCAGGCTATCAATTGTCAAGAATTCAGTATTCAGGAGTCAGAATTCAGAATAATTTGTTGCGGCTATCTCTTCAGTGTCATTTAAATCTTTTGATTTTTTCTACTGACTACTGACTACTGACTACTGACTACTGACTCCTGGCTTTTGACTCCTAAGTAGTTACAAAAAAATATAGTATCTCTGATAAGCCTTAGTAGACTAATACGGGGCTTATCTTTTTTAACGCATAAGGTTTGGCTGATGTTTTTTTGCCTTTAGCAAATTTTTCTGTTAAAATAAATGCTAAAAGAATGGCTTCTATTGTGCAAGGAGAGTACTGACTATATGACAAACCAGGAAATAGCGTGGAAACTGTTGGAAATATCATCCTATTTAGAGCTGAAGGGAGAATCGGGGGAAAGGGCTAAGGGGCTTAAAAAAGCGGCAGACATAATGTTGAAGCTAAAGCACCAGTTTAAGCTAGGAAATAATTCACCCCTTGAGTCAGACACGGGGATTAATACTTGGGCAAGAGAAATAATTACTTCTTTAAGCCGCCGAGGACACTCACCCTTACTTGAGCAGATGCGCCGAAGCGTACCCCCCGGATTGGTGGAGATGCTGGCTATTCCAGGTCTAAAAGCCAAAGATATTAATATTATTTACAGGAAGCTGGGAATCAAGGACTTAAACAGCCTGTTGGAAGCGGCAAAAAAGAATCAAATAAGAAAACTTCCTGGAATAGGCAGTAAAACTGAGCTGGCGATTATCAGGGGATTTAAGCTATTGCGGGAAAATATGAATGATGCTCCTATTGGCATAGCTAAGCCCTTGGGAGAAGAACTGGTCCATGATTTATCCCAAATAAAACAAGTCCGGTATGTTCAAGTTGTTGGTCCATTGAGACGGGGGGAGGAGATGGTGGACCGGGTTGAAATTGCTTTAGCTGGAGCAAATCCTGCAGAAGTGCTAAAGATCATCAGCAATCATCCCCAGGTTAAAAAAATTGTCACTGAAACAGAACTTGAACTAACCTTTATCTCCAGGGTAGGGATTATGGTGAGCATCTTCATTGTTCCTGGAGAAAATTTTGGCGGTTATACTAATTTACTGACGGGAACAGAGGAGTTTCTAGAAGAACTGAGTGCAGTGGCTAAGGGAAGGGGAATTAATTTATCCGAGCCCGCCACCTATGAGTTCGTAGATGAACAGGGTCTTTATGATGCTCTAAACATAGATTACATTGACCCTGTTATCCGGGATGCTAAAGAAACTGTTCGATTGGCAACTGCCAAAAAGCTCCCAGAGCTGTTGAGGGCCATTGATATTAAGGGTGACTTGCATTGCCATACCAATTGGAGCGATGGAATCGCCGGTATAAAAGAGATGGCTGACAAGGCAAAAGAAATGGGCTATGAGTACCTGGCAATTACAGACCACTCCAAGTCTCTGGCAGTGGCCCGTGGCCTTTCTGAAACAAAGCTGCTTGAACAGGGGGAAGAGATAGCTCGATTAAATGAAACATATACGGGTTTTAGCCTGTTAAAAGGAATTGAGGTTGATATTTTAAAAAAGGGAAAACTGGATTATGATGACCAACTACTTGCGGGGATGGATGTGGTTGTGGCCTCAATCCACTCCGGCTTTCAAATGGATGAAGAAGAAATGACGGATCGGATTACTACGGCTATTAAAAATCCCCACGTAAATATCCTGGCTCATCCCACCGGCAGGATTTTAGGAGGCAGGAAGGGCTACCAGGTGAACATAGAGGAATTGATCCAGGTAGCGGCCAAAACTAATACGGTTTTGGAAATTAACTCTTCCACAGAAAGGCTGGACCTAAATCATATTCTGGTCAATCAAGCAGAAACTAGAGGGGTAAAGATCAGCATTAATACCGACAGCCATGACCCGTTGCGACTTAGTGAAATGGAATATGGCATTACCGTAGCCAATAAAGCCAGGCTAAAGAAAGATAATGTTATCAATACCTATCATATCAAGGAATTGAAAGATTTTTTTGGAAACCAGAAGGGTCATAAGTAATTTAGGGGGAGATTTATTGCGTGTATTGATGATTTTTATTGACGGTATGGGGATAGGAGCAGACGATCCGGACAATAACCCCTACGTGACGGCGAAAACACCCTTTCTAGACAGCTTGATGAGGGAGCACCAGTTGTTGACAAATAGCAGCATCAGAACCGGAGCAAACTGGGCCCTGTTTCCAATTAAAACTACCCTGGGGGTTCCGGGTACCCCCCAAAGTGCAACGGGTCAAACCACCTTACTTACTGGAGTAAATGGGGCAGCATTTTTGGGAAAACACCTCCGGGGCTTTCCCAATAGGAAACTGAGGCAATTAATAAAGGCAGAAAACATTTATGTCAAACTAAGAAGAAGAGGCTATGCTGCTGTTACTTTTGCCAATGTCTATCGGCCTTCATTTTTTGATAAATACATCTGCCAAGAAAAGTATCACTCCGTCACCACCGTGGCGGCTTTGGCAGCGGAAGTTCGTCTTAGGACAGTAGTTGACCTGCTGGCAGGCAATGGAGTTTTTCAAGACTTTACCAACAGGATTATCCGGAAGGATTTTGGAGTAGAAGTGCCTTTTTACGAACCGGAATTAGCCGGCAGCTTTTTAGGGGGTATTTGTAATAAGCACGATTTCACCCTTTTTGAATACTATCAGACGGATGTAGCGGGGCATAAACAGGACTATGGTAAAATTCAGGAGATTCTTGGGGAGATGGACAGCTTTTTAGCAGGGGTCATAAATTCCGTAGATTTAACAAATACTGTAGTAATGATAACCAGTGATCATGGCAACATGGAGGATATTTCCCATTACAATCATACTGAGAATATGGTTCCGGCATTATTGATTACAAAGAACCGTCACGCTTTAAGCCATGGAATAGAAACCCTTGAGGATATTACTCCTCTAGTGCTTGAGCTAATGGCGATTTAAGGAGGAAGGGTTATGAAGTTAAAGGAGATTTATGAGTTAGCCATTAATTTAGGGAAGGAAAGCGACCCCAGGGAACAAAGTCAAATTGCTAAATTATTGGCAGATCTAAAAAAAAATTACGAGGAAGCCAAGAGCGAGGAAAAAGATGAGTTTGATCAGGAGAAACTCTCCAATCCCTATAGTGATACCAGGATTCTTTACGGAAATCCAGACAAAGAGGTAAAGCGGATTCTAGTGGGTATTGATATCGACGGCAGTGAGCTTTTACTGGCGGACCGCTTGCGGGAAAGAGGGGAAGCTATTGATTTAGTCATCGCTCATCACCCGGAAGGAAAGGCACTGGCCAATTTGCACCACGTCATGCACCTCCAGGAGGAGATTTTACATGGGCTGGGTATAAGTATAAATGTGGCTGAAGGCATCCTGGCCGGTCGCATCAGTGAAGTGGAAAGAGGTCTGCTGCCCTTAAACCATAACCGAGCTGTTGATTTTGCCCGAATTTTAGATATATCCTTTATGTGCTGCCACACCCCGGCTGATAATATGGTATCCATGTATTTAAACAAATTGTTTAGTGAAAAGAAACCGGAAACTGTGGGTGACATCATTAAAGTTATTAAAGAAATCCCTGAATATAAACAAGCAATGGAAGTTGGGGCAGGACCCCGGGCAATTCTGGGCTCTAAAAAAAGGCGAGCGGGTAAAATTTTTGTAGATATGACCGGCGGAACCAGTGGTTCGCCCGAGATTTATGCCAAGCTTAGTCAAGCGGGGGTAGGGACCATTGTAGGGATGCATATGGGGGACAAGCACCGGAAAGAAGCGGAAAAAAGCCATCTTAACGTTATTATTGCTGGACACCTGGCCAGTGATTCCTTGGGGATGAATTTAATCTTAGATAAAATCGCCGCACAAGGTGTGGAAATTGTGCCCTGTTCAGGGATGATCAGGATAGAGCGTTAATACTCTGCTGAAGAAGGAAGGCGTGGATGCACGTCTTTTCTTGCTTTAGCTGATTTAGGAGGGAAAGGAAGCATGAATTCACATGGCATAGAGCTGTTGGCCCCTGCCGGGGATTGGGACGCTTTCTTAGCTGCTGTTGAAAACGGCGCCGATGCGGTTTACTTAGGAGGCAAGTTTTTTAGTGCCCGGAAGTCTGCCAATAATTTTGACATGGAGGAAATAAAAGCAGCCTGCAACTATGCTCACCTGCGGGGAAGCAAGGTTTATGTGACTGCCAACACCCTAATTGATAATGGTGAGCTGGCAGATGCCATTACCTTTTTAACTAAGCTCTATAACGTGGGAGTTGATGCTGTAATCCTTCAGGATGCAGGGCTAATGTACTTGGCTGCTAAGCTGCTGCCAAAACTCCCTATTCATGCCAGCACTCAGATGGCAATAATTAATTCCTATGGAGCGGATTTATTAAAAGACCTGGGGTTAGAGCGGGTAGTATTGGCCAGGGAGCTATCCCTGGAAAATATTGCTTTAATCCACCAGGGTGTTCCTGGGATGGAACTGGAGGTTTTTTGCCACGGGGCGTTATGTGTTTCCTATTCCGGCCAGTGCCTGATGAGCAGTTTGATCGGGGGGAGGAGCGGTAATCGGGGGGCTTGTGCTCAGCCCTGCCGGTTGAACTACCAGCTGGTTGATCAGGGGGGAGAGCAGGTAACTGTAACTGAAGTGGGGGAGCATTTGCTTAGCCCCAAGGATTTATTTACCTTGGATTTGCTGCCTGAGCTGGTGACTGCAGGGGTGAAATCTCTAAAGATTGAAGGACGGATGAAAAGGCCCGAGTATGTGGCCATAGTGGCAGCTAACTATGCTAAAGGGCTGGATAGGATTGCCGGTGGGGCAGAAACAGAATATCATATCTACCCCGAAGAGGAAAGAGAGTTAAAACAAGTTTTTAACCGGGACTTTACCCGGGCATTCCTAGCTGGAAATCCAGGCAGGGACTATATTAGTTACAAGCGGCCTAATAACAGGGGACTGCTTTTGGGTAGAGTAACGAACTTTGATAAAAATACTAATCAGGCTCAGGTAAAACTGGAGCTGCCATTAATGGTGGGTGACGGAATTGAGGTATGGATCTCCCAAGGTGGCAGGGTGGCTACCAGCTTGGGAAGGATATTGGTGGGGAAACAACAGGTAACTGATGCTCAGCCCGGGCAATCAGTTTTAATCGACCTGCCCAAACGGGTTAATCCCGGGGATCGGGTCTTTAAAACCCATGATCAGAAGTTAATAACCAGGGCCCAGTCCAGTTATCGGGAAGGCAAAAAGAAAATCAGAATCACTTTAAAGGCGGAAGTAGCTTTAGAGAAGCCCTTTAGACTAGAGCTATGGGATGACCAAGGGAATCATGCCCAGTTTGAAAGCCAGGTTGTGGGAGCTAAAGCGGAAAAAAGACCGGTTACTGAGGAGAACTTAATGGAGCAGTTGAATCGCTTGGGCAACACTCCCTTTGTCATCGGCAATGCTCAGCTGTCCATTGAATCAGGGGTGATGCTGCCGGTAAGTGTCATTAATCAGGTCCGGCGGGAAGCAATAGACCGGCTGGAAACAAAAAGAACAGAGGGCTTTACCAGAGAAAAGCTTGATGTAGCCCAGGTGGTGGCAGGCTTTAACGGGCTCTTAAAAGAACATATGCCCAGTAATAGAATAAAAGGAGAACATGGAAAAAGAGAGGGGAAAAGACCAGAGCTGATGGTTAATGTGGGCTCCTTAGCTGCCCTCAAAGCTGCCCTGGGGGCAGGGGTTAGCGGGATTTATGTGGGAGGAGAGCAATTTCGCAGCGGAAATAACTTTACCCCAGGGGAGATGGGAGCAGGAATTAGATTATGCAAAAAAGAAGGGGTTAAGGTTATTTTAACACTACCCCGGATAATTCATGACAACCAGCTTCCGGCGGGGTTAAAGGAACTGGTGACAGTGGTTGGCCAAGTGCAGCCTGATGGTATTCTGATAGGCAATCTGGGAGGAATTAAGCTGGCCAAAACCTTCTTTCCAGGGGTGCCTGCTTGGGGCGATTATTTTTTAAATACTTTTAATTGGGCCAGCACCATGTTTTTTTATAACCAAGGATTGGCCCGGATAACCCTTTCCCCTGAATTGACCATGCAGCAAATTCGGGGACTGGTGACCAGTAATGTCAGCCTGGAGATACTTATTCACGGGACAATGTTAATGATGACCACTGAATATTGCCCGGTGGGCAGTTTAGTTGGGGGAAGGCAGACGGGGGAAGATTGCTCCATGCCCTGTGTCAATAAGAAATACGGATTAAAGGACAGGATGAATTTTGTCTTCCCGGTGGAACAAGATAAATATTGCCGCTCTTATATTTACAATCCTAAAAAATTATGTATGATTGAACATATAAGAGAGTTAGCTGGCTTAGGGGTAGACAGCTGGCGGCTGGAACTTAGCAACGCAGGACCTGATGAGGTCAGGAATACTGTTGAAATATATCGCCGGGAGTTTGAGCTGTTTTATTGCAACCCAAGAACTTATGACAATGTCGGCGGCGAGACCGGTAAAAAAGAGTTAGCTGAATACAGTAAAGCAGGATTCACAAAAGGACATTATTATAGGGGAGTTCTGGAGAGTTAGGTGAATTGGCAATGAATAATAAAATTTTAAGTAAGCTGGAGTTTGACAAGATCATTAATAGGTTAACACGATGTTGTGCCAGTAATATAGGCAAGGAGCTGGCAGAGCAGCTAAAACCCACTGCCAAGCTGGAGACAGTTAAAATATGGCTTGAGCAAACAAGCGAGGCTAAGGAAATTTGGCGCACTAGTCCCATGATTCCACTAGCAGGGATAAAGGATATTGGACCTTATTTGCAGCAGGTTAAAAAGGGAGGTATCTTGACTGCTTCCATGCTGTTTGAGGTAGGGGAAACAATGTCAACTGCCCAACAACTAAGACAGTTTGTGGAAAAGCTTAATCTCAAATTTCAGCAGGTTAGGAATTTAGGACTGGGCTTAGTTGGGGTGCCAAGGTTGATTCAAGAAATTAACCGCAGCATTCTACCGGAAGGGGAAGTAGCTGATGCAGCCAGTGTTGAATTAAGACAAATTAGGTCCGGTATGCGCAGTAAACAGGGGCAGGTTAAGGATAAGCTGGATAGCATCATCAGATCCACTACTTTGCAAAAATATCTGCAGGAACCCATTGTAACTATTCGCAATCAGCGGTATGTGGTACCGGTTAAAATAGAATATAAGCAGCAGGTTCCCGGTATTCTCCATGATCAGTCAGCCAGTGGTGCAACGCTGTTTATTGAGCCCATGGCAGTGGTTGAATTAAATAACGACCTGCGCCGCTTGGAAGTCAGGGAGGAACAGGAGGTCCAACGGATTTTAGCTGCTCTTTCTGCCTTGATAGAGGTTCATCTGGTTGAGCTTGAACAGAATCTGGACATTTTGGCGGAGTTAGATTTCATTTTTGCCAAGGGAAAGCTCAGCCAGCTAATGGATGGAGGTGCCCCTGAGTTAAATGACCGGCAGTATATAAAAATAATTCAAGGCCGACACCCATTGATTACCGGAAAGGTTGTTCCCGTCAGTATTGAGCTGGGGGGTGAATTTACTACTCTGGTAATTACCGGGCCCAATACGGGGGGGAAGACAGTCACTCTAAAAACAGTTGGCCTATTCGTGCTGATGGCCCAAGCCGGGCTGCATTTGCCCTGTGATGAAGGCTCCTCAATGGGACTTTTTGAGCAGGTTTTTGTGGATATAGGGGATGAACAAAGTATCGAGCAATCCCTGAGCACCTTCTCTTCCCATATGACCAATATTGTAGATATCACTGAGAACTTAACTGCTAAATCCATTGTTTTGCTGGACGAATTAGGGGCAGGAACTGACCCCACTGAAGGAGCTGCACTGGCCATGGCTATCCTGGACTATTTACGCCGGCACGGCGCCAGGACTATCGCAACCACCCATTACAGCGAATTAAAAGCCTATGCCTATGCCCACCAGGAAGTGGAGAATGCTTCAGTGGAGTTTGACAGCGTTACCCTGAGTCCAACCTATAAATTACTCATTGGAGTACCGGGGCGGAGTAATGCCTTTGAGATCTCGAGCCGGCTAGGCCTAAGAGCAGAAGTAATAGGTAAAGCAAAAGAATTTTTAACTCAGGAAGAAGTAAAGGTAGCTAACCTAATTAAAAATCTAGAACAAAACCAGCTGATTATCCAGCAGGAAAGGAAGGAGGCTGAATTGCTGAGGCAAGAAGCCTTGCACCAGTTGGAGCTGGCGGGGAAAAAGGAAGAGTTAATTAAAAACAGGGAACAACAAATTCTACAGGAAGCCAATGAAGAGGCCATTAGAATTTTAGCAGAGACAAAGCGAACAGCTAATGAATTAATTAAGGAAATTAGGGAGGCCAAAAATACAGCAGCAGTCCAACAGGAAAGGCTGGCCATGCAAGCCAGGGAAAAGCTGACTAAGGAACAGGATAAGAGAGTAACAATACGAGGGGATCTGGCAAGAGAGATGCCCGTTGAATCTCTGAAAAATGTCAAGCCCGGAGATAAAGTATATTTGCCTAAATTTAATCAAAAGGGAGAAGTGCTGTCAGCACCCTCCACCGGTGGTGAAGTACAGGTTCAGGCAGGTATCATCAAGCTGACAGTGAAGGTCAGCGACCTGCGCTTGCTTAAAGAGGAGAAAGAGGACAAGGGGCAGGTTATCCATGGTTCATTAGCCAAAAGAAAGGCTGAACATATCAGCCCGGAAATAGATATAAGAGGCTATCTGGTGGATGAAGCATTGCATGAACTGGAAAAGTATCTTGATGATGCTCTGCTGACAGGACTTCCCTGGGTACGAATTATTCATGGTAAAGGTACCGGGGCCCTGCGACAGGCGATTCAGGAATTTTTACGCCAGTTGCCCTATGTAAGAAAATACAGATTAGGCGGGCATGAAGAAGGTGGGACAGGGGTAACGGTGATTGAGTTTTAACACACAGGAGTCAGGAGACAGAAGTCAGGAGACAGAATAAGAGAATCAGTGATAACATTCAAGACTTACTGGTATTCTTGGATGCCGGTAATGTTTCTGTAACAAGCTTCTTTTGCAAAAATAGTAATTGCTTGAAAGTATTTCTCGGAGCATTCTGAATTCTGACTCCTGAATTCTGAATTCTGAATGCTTAAAGGGCAGTCCTAAGTGTTATCAGGACTGCCCTTTATTTTTTATGGCTTTATAACTATTGCCAGTTCAGGTGAAGGATTGCTTCTGGCATTTGTCGCCGGGTCAAAAACTACAATTTTGTAGTAGTAGGTCTGATTTAATTCCAGATTCTTATCCTGAAACTTAGAATCTGGAATGCGAATGTTCCCCCCTAAGCGAGATTGCTCACTGACAGAAAAGTTTCGCTGGGTCGATCGGTAAACTAAATATTCATAGCTTCCCGAGCCGGAATTAGGATGGTTCCAAGTTAGCTGGACAACGGTGTTAGGCCCTTCGAAGCCTCCCTCACCCACTATTAACTGCCCCTTGAAATTATTAATGGGTGCCAGTGCACCTTGGTTTCCAATTCCAGCACCCTGATTTCCATTACCCTGATTCAAACCAGGTGTGGGAAGCAAAGTTGACTGAACTTGGTGCTCCGGGATAGGACAAAATTCCTTTGGCTCCTGTCCGATGGGGAAAGCCCTGACCACTGTTAACTCTTTCGGGCAGCCTGTTCCATCCGGTCCGGTTATCGCCCGGTAAATTACCCCTTCGTGGGTCGGATCGGTACAAACCTTTACCTGGACTGAGGTTTGAGGACTATGTATAGTACAAACCTGTGTTGGCAATTCTAACCCAGCATCTTCAGGTAATCTAGGGTTGTTTTCAAGTGGCACAAAGGGCTTTGGCCTTCTTAAAAAGACTTTGCTAACTGAGTCAGGACAGTATTCGCTGAGGAGCTCACCTGTAATAGCACAAACATCAGCTCTATACCAAGCATCTGACAAAGCCGTTGGTGCTAATCTTTTATCGAACAACTCAGTAATTAGATACTCTGCAGGAGTTAGTGCACTGGGCAATAATCCCGATTTGGCGTCTATTGTTACGCTGACGATGGAGCTTGGTCTGGTAAATTGGGTAACAGGCACATTTTTCAAGGCTTCTTCCATGGTAGCTTTAAATATCATAGCCGGGTGATTACCACCAAAAACTCCAGATAAAAAATGATTTTTGTCAGTACGGTCATAGCCAATCCATATTGCTGCAGTTAGTTCGGGAGTATAGCCTACAAACCAAGCGTCCCTGTTGCCATTTAGATTTCGCAGTTCATCAGGCAGCTGAGTTGTGCCGGTCTTTCCTGCCACCGGGCGGTTAGGCAGCTTGGCTCTGGTGCCTGTGCCGGCGTCCACCACCGTTTTCAACATATCAGTCATCAAAAAGGCTGTCTCTTCAGACATGACCACTTTTTTGTTTGGATTTGTTTCCACCAAAACGTTGCCATATTGGTCAGTAATTTTTATAATGGCATAGGTGTCGTTCAAAACACCTTGGTTGGCAAAAGCACCGAATGCAGAAGCCATGGAAAGAGGTGAGACCCCTTTGGTGATGCCCCCTAAGGCCAAGGACAGATTTCGGTCGCTGTTATCCAGGGGAATACCAAGCCGCTGTGTAAACTCAAGACCTTTACCCACCCCGATTGTATTTAATAACTCCACTGCCGGTACATTGGGGGACCAGCGGAGTGCTTCCCGCATAGTTATTAAGCCACGGTACCTTCCGCCTAAATTTGTAGGAGCATAGACTTGATTGTTGCCATAACGATATTCCACCGGTACGTCATCAATAATTGAACCCGGGGAATACCCTAATTCCAAGGCAGGTCCATAAACTGCAATAGGCTTAAAAGCGGAGCCGGGCTGGCGTAACCCTTGAGTGGCTCGGTTAAGTCCCCGCTCGGTAACATGCTCCCGGCCACCCACCAGAGCTTTAATTTGACCGGTACGGTGGTCGATGACGGCAATGGCGCCCTGTACAGGGCGCTCTTCATTTTGCCGGGGTGCGGGAAACAAATCTTTGTTAGCAAAGGCTTTTTCAGCAGCTCGCTGAACATTTAGGTCCATGGTGGTATATACGTTTAATCCACCGGTACGCAACAGATTACGCTCGATTCCCCGGTCTTCCAGTAGCTGCTCCGCTTGATCCACTACATAATCGATGAAGTAGGGATAATCATGGGAAGCTTGCTTAAGTCCTGGCAAATTAAGCTCTTCTGCTTTAGCTGCCTGCCCTTCTTCTGCAGAAATAAAATTGTATTTGACCATGTTGTTTAATACTAAAGCCCGCCTGGTTTTTGCACCCTCCGGATTTCGATAGGGTGTTAAGGCGTTTGGCCGCTGCACCAATCCTGCCAGCAAAGCACTTTCGGCCAAAGTTAATTCATGGAGATCCTTGCTGAAGTAAGTTTCTGAAGCAGCCTTAATGCCGTAGGCTCCATGACCAAAATAGACCCAATTAAAATAAAAGGTCAGGATTTCGTGCTTAGCATATTTTCGCTCTACCTGTAAGGCCAAAATAGCTTCTTGAATTTTTCGCTCTATGGTTTTATCATTGGTTAGCATGGCGTTTTTCACCAACTGCTGGGTAATGGTACTGGCTCCCTGACTGCCAAAGCTGCCCATGATATTTGCCACCACAGCTCGGGCTAATGCTCTAAAGTCAAGCCCCCAGTGGTCAAAAAATCGAGCATCTTCGATAGCTAAAAAGGCATTAACAAGATTTTCCGGCACTTCATCAAGGGATTTAAGTTCCAACCGGTTTTCCCCAGCGTGAAGCTTAGTCACTTCCCGACCATTGACATCATAAACGGAAGTGCTCTGGACTGCTGAAAAATCCTTCGGATTCCAATTGGGCAGATTCCGGGCAACGGCAGCTCCCACACCGATTGCCGCACCTGTTGCAATAAAGCTTGCAATAATAAATAGTACTATCATTAACCTGAAAATACTAACTTTTTTTCTCTTCTTTTGCTTGGACATAAGGCTCCCCCTTTTGGTTGGAAAATGCATAGAAACAAAGGTCACCTGAATACAGCTTGCCAACCTAGCTAATATTATATCACAGGAAGTAAGAACTGTTAAAGTAGAAATAGTAATCTTGTACCTATTGGCGATATATGGTACAATAAAATGAAATTTTGCCAAGGTTTTATTTACAGGCCTTGAAGCGGAAGGTGGAATGTAATGCTATGCTGGATGTACAATCACAATTGGAAGTCATCAAACGGGGTACAGCTGAAATTATCCCGGAAGATGAGCTGGTTAAAAAGCTGGAGAAATCAATTAAGCTGAATAAGCCTCTAAAAATTAAATTGGGACTAGACCCAACTGCTCCCGATATTCACCTGGGCCATACGGTGGTGTTGCAAAAGTTGAGGCAATTCCAAGACTTGGGTCATAAAGTCATAATTATTATCGGTGACTTTACCGGGCGTATTGGTGATCCCACCGGTAGATCAGACACAAGAAAGCAGCTTACGGAAGAAGAGGTGTTGGCAAACGCTGAAACATATAAGGAACAAATTTTTAAAATTTTAGACCCTAATAAAACAACCATGAGGTTTAACAGTGAATGGCTGGGCGCAATGAATTTTACTGAGGTGATTAAATTAGCAGCCCATTATACAGTGGCCAGAATGCTGGAGCGAGAGGACTTTTCCAAAAGATTTAAAGAGGGCTTGCCAATCAGTATTCATGAGCTTTTTTATCCGTTGATGCAGGGACAAGACTCGGTGGAATTAGAAGCTGACGTGGAATTAGGTGGCACCGACCAAAAATTTAATTTGTTGATGGGACGGCATTTGCAGAAGGAAGCAGGGCAGGAGCCTCAAATCGCCTTAATGATGCCTATTCTAGAAGGGCTCGACGGCGTCCAAAAAATGAGCAAAAGCTTAGGCAACTATATGGGAGTGACAGAAAGCCCTAAGGAGATGTTCGGCAAGGCCATGTCTATTCCTGATGAGCTGATGGTCAGGTACTATGAGCTGGTCACCAGGGTTTCATTAGATGAAGTAAAGGTAATAAAAGAAGGCCTAACTTCCGGTACACTGCACCCCCGGGATGCCAAACTCCGATTAGGCAGGGAGATAATAAAAATTTATTACACTGAACAGGCTGCCATCCAAGCCCAGGATGAGTTTTTGCGTATTTTCCAGCAAGGGGATTTGCCTGATGAAATCCCTGAATTTAGGGTGGATGCCGGTGAACTGGTTGAAGGTAAAATCAACCTGCCAAAGCTCCTGCATCTGGCCGGATTAGTTGAAAGCACCAGCGAGGCTAGAAGATTGGGTAAACAGGGTGCGATTAAAGTTGATAATAAAAAAATTGAAGATGTTAACGCAGATATTTTGGTGAAAGACGGGAGTATTATTCGCATCGGCAAACGAAAATTTATTAAATTAGCATTAGAATAAAACTGGCTTATTAGCCGGTTTTATTTTTTCCTTTCCATAAAAAAAGTAAAACTAAATGTCAAGTAACCCCTTGATGATAATAACATAATATATATATGGAAGCATAGCTACATATATATATATAGCCTCTCGGAATTCAAAGGGAGAAAACACAACCAAATGGTAGAGTGTGGTAAAAAAGTCTAAAATTTAATTGGAAATTATCATCTACTGAATG